>Ga0310828_1000221_pt1 | contig 78618 bp, 70 predicted proteins | sample WT_ome_3_FD_202242 | JGI IMG/M metagenome (GOLD analysis project Ga0310828, IMG submission 202242) | Sorghum-adapted microbial communities enriched on wild type (WT) sorghum from Joint BioEnergy Institute, Emeryville, California, United... ... | reverse complement strand
GCCGCCAGCGTTCGTCCTGAGCCAGGATCAAACTCTCCAATAAAGATGAAAGGAATCTTGAATCCTTAGGAATCAAGGTCTTTCATCGAAAGTGTTTGACTTGCTCATTTAGATAAACTGACGAGATTAAAAATCTCAGTTTAATTACTCACTCGTTGTTCAGTTTTCAAAGATCAACTTCGTTATCACCTTATCGGCGACAACTTTTATAGTATATCACCCTTTTGAGAAACTTGCAAGACTTTTTTATTCAACTATTCAATTCCAGTCTTACTCAGCCTTTCACAAATCTCAGCGGGTAAGTAATAATATACCCCAAAACGAACCTAAAAATCAACCCTAGGAAAGAACTTCCTCGATATACAGCTGTCTGTCCACAACCAAATTGACAATTCGTCCTTGAACGGAGACCATTGGGCGCGTCGGGTGATTCCGGTCAGAGAATATAATCTCCCCTTCACTCCCATCGCTTAAACGTACCCGCGTCCCGTTATGGAATTGGGTCACCTTATCCATGAAGGTTTGCACAACGCCAGGATCCAGCTTGCCAAATGCCTCAGACCGGATTTCCTCCAGCACTAAATAAGGAGATTTCGCTTTACGGTATCGGCGGTTTAACGTCATGGCATGAAAAATATCCGCCACGCTAACGATTTTCGCGTAGATATGAATTTTATCGCCGGTCAACCGGAACGGATACCCCGTACCATCCATCTTCTCATGATGTTGCAACGCCGTCAGCCGAACGCCCTCATTAATCGCAGCAGTTTTGCGCAGCTGCTGATAGCCATAGGTCGTGTGCATCCGCATTTCATCAACTTCTTCTGGAGTCAACTGCGTTGGCTTATACAGAATCATCGGATCGATTTTCGTATTACCAATATCGTGCAGCAATCCGGCAAATGCCACCTGCATCCAATCTTTCTGGGGCAACCCATGCCATTGCGCCAGCAAATAGGACGTAATCGAGCAGAGAATGGCGTTATGATACATATAATCGTATTCGTTCATATTGCGCGGGATAAACGTCAGCACATTGTAATGCTTCAACTGACGGAAGAGCGCCTCCAACTGATTGCGGAGCTCGTAAATCGGCAACTCTGCAGCCAATACGGATTGAAACGCGCTTTTCGTTAAATGCAACATCCGGTCGTATTCGAGGTGCAACGAAGTCAATGGACTCATCGTCACTTGACTTGCGGTCCCGGCCGTCGCCTTTCCTGCTGCTCCTGTCGAAGCTAACTTGGTAGATTCATGGACCTCTGTCGCTTTACGCTCGGGAACCACAAAGTCTTCCACTTCAATCTGTTGGATCATAAAGGCGCGCAGGATGTCCAAATCCCTCGGAAGCAAAACCTTGCCCTTCTGCAACAAAAGACCACCCAATGGGCTATATACGTGATTATTCAGTTTAACTCCCGGTTTAACATCTGCGATTGAGATACTTACCATCCTTTATTCTCTCCTTAGGGTAAGACTAGGAATCCCGAGTCATTTTAAATCCCAGTATTTTCTAGGTACAAAGAACTAGTGTTCTTTAATCCTATTATAGTACTTCGGCAAAATAGCAAGCAATCTTTCTTTTTTCTAGATAAAAAGTACACCGCAATCACTTCCGTACCGTCAATCAAAAAAACGAGCCTTAGACTTGATTCTAAGGCTCGTTTACTCCTAAGGTTGGGCCGTCATTCCTAACTTTCCAGCCATGTTGTCCCGTAAACCAGGAAACTCAATTATTCTTCGTTGTGATCTTGTTCAGATTCCAAGCTTTGACCTTCAACTGCTTGGCCTTCATCCTGGGAGGACTCAGCTTCTCCGTCTTGGTCTTCTTCCTCGCTCTTATCCGTACGGCAAACCGTCGCCACGGCATCGTCCTCACGGATATTAATCAGCTTCACGCCTTGCGTGTTCCGACCCATCGTAGAAATGCCTTCCATGCTGGTCCGAATCAGCGTACCGCTGGCGGTAATAATCATCAGATCCTCTTCATCCTTAACGACTTTGAGTCCGACGACCGTGCCGTTCTTCTCTGTGACATTAATCGTCTTAATCCCCTTACCGCCGCGGCTTTGCGTGCGATATTCGGAAACTGGGGTCCGCTTCCCGTAACCTTTGGCGGTTACGATCAGGACATCCTGCCCCGGAACCACAACATCCATGCCGATGACGGAGTCGCCTTCATCCAGCGTGATCCCTTTTACGCCGGTAGCCGCCCGCCCCATGGAGCGTACATCGCTTTCTGGGAACCGGATCGACATCCCTTGTGCCGTACCCATGATCACTTCTTCATTGCCATCGGTCAGCTTCACATCAATTAACGTATCGTCTTCGCGCAGGTTGACGGCAATCAATCCGCCTTTGCGGATATTGATATAGTCTTCGATTGGCGTCTTCTTGACGATCCCCTGCTTCGTAGCAAAGAACAAATACTTGTTATCATCAAAACGCTCAACCTCGATGACCGCATTAACCGTCTCGCCCTGTTCAATCTGAATCAGGTTAATAATTGGCGTCCCCCGAGCCGTACGTCCCAGCTCTGGGATCTCGTACGCTTTGAGGCGATACGCCTTCCCGCGATCGGTGAAGAACATCAGATAATGGTGGGAGTTCGTCACGAACAAATGCTCCACGAAATCATTATCCTTGGTGTCCATCCCGACGACGCCGCGCCCGCCGCGCTTCTGGCTGCGGTACGTTGTCACCGGCAATCGTTTGATGTAGCCGGTATGCGTAATCGTGATGACCACTTCCTCTTGAGGAATCAAATCCTCGTCGAGGATGCTTTCTTCGCCGATCGTAATTTCCGTACGGCGTTCATCCGCGTAGCGGTCACGGATTTCCTGCAGCTCATCAGCGATAATTTTCAGCACGAGCTGTTCATTGGCCAGAATTTCACGATATTCAGCGATCTTCTGGAGCAATTCGTTATATTCTTCTTCAATCTTCTCGCGCTCCAATCCGGTTAACCGGCGGAGTCTCATATCGAGAATCGCTTGAGCTTGTTCGAGGCTCAGACCAAACCGAGTCATCAAGCCTTCACGAGCTTCTTCATCCGAATTCGATCCCCGGATCAAAGCGATCACTTCATCGATGTGATCCAAGGCAATTCGCAAGCCTTCCAGGATATGTGCCCGGGCTTCGGCTTTCTTCAAATCAAATTCAGTACGCCGGCGAACCACTTCAACCTGATGCTGCAAGTAATGACTTAAGACATCTTTCAGCGTCAGAATCTTCGGTTCATTGTTTACAATCGCCAGCATATTAATGCCAAAAGTGCTTTGCAGCGCCGTATGCTTATACAGGTTGTTCAGCACGACGTTCGGATTGACATCCCGCCGAAGCTCGATCACCACACGCATGCCTGTACGGTCCGACTCATCGCGCAAATCGGTAATTCCGTCAATTTTCTTCTCGCGAACCAATTCGGCGATTTTTTCGACCAGACGGGCCTTGTTGACCTGATAAGGCAGCTCTTCCACGACGATCCGCGCTTTGTTGTTATGCTCCTCAATCGTGGTCTTCGCCCGCATCGTAATGGAGCCGCGTCCTGTTGTATACGCCTGACGGATCCCCGAGCGGCCTAAAATATAAGCAGCCGTAGGAAAATCCGGACCTTTGATATAATCCATCAATTCCAGCGAACTGATCTCCGGATTCTTAATCAACGCATGAACCCCGTCGATGACTTCCCCTAAGTTATGCGGAGGGATATTCGTTGCCATCCCAACCGCGATCCCCGATACCCCATTCACCAGCAGGTTCGGGAAGCGGGAAGGCAGCACGACCGGTTCCTGCTCCTCACCGTCGTAGTTCGGCATGAAATCGATGGTTTCTTTATTGATGTCACGCAGCATTTCCATAGCGATTTTGGATAAACGCGCTTCCGTATACCGCATCGCTGCAGCCATATCCCCGTCGACCGAACCAAAGTTACCATGGCCTTCGACAAGCATATATCTCATCGAGAAATCCTGCGCCATCCGTACCATCGTCTCGTAAACGGCGGAATCACCGTGAGGATGATATTTACCGATGACTTCACCGACGATTCTCGCTGACTTCTTAAATGGTTTGTCCGGATGCATTCCTAAATCCGACATCGCATAGAGAATGCGACGATGCACCGGCTTCAAACCATCCCGCACATCCGGCAACGCACGGCTGACAATAATGCTCATGGCATAGTCCATAAAAGACTCGCGCATTTCCACATTAATGTCCCGATCTATGATTTGAGAGAATTTTTCTTCCGCCATGCTGGACCTCCTTCATAATCTATCCACGTGCCTTCGTATGGGAAAAAGCCCGAAAAACCGCCACTTTCATTATATTACTTTCACAATTCAAGCTCAATTAAACGTGACCGGCCTTGAAACACGATCCATATAGACAGCAAAAAATTAGGGATGTGTCCACTCCCATCGAATCGAACGTTCATACACTACGGATATAGGCATTTTCTTTGAATCGCTGAAAAAGCTAATAAAATCCCCATATCTTATAATTATACCATTGTTTTTCTCTTCTGTCCTATGTTTTTCGCATAACGCGCAGATGACAACGGGCCGCCTTTCCGGTCCGAAAGAAAGGAAGGATAAACGTTTTGACGATCCAACGTATTGCAAGCAAGTGGGAGAAAACGAGAGTGATCTACCAGAAGGAATCTCTTCGTCCCTACATTCCGGATACGCGAAAATATTCCTATGAGCATCTTCAGGATATGCTGGAGGAATACGGCTATGTCTTCGTCAAACCGGATCACGGCACCTATGGCATTGGCGTGATGAGCATTGAGAAATGGACGGATGACCTGAGCCCAGGCAGCCCGCTTCAGTATAAGCTTAGATACGGAATTGAATACGAGCTCTACCCCACGATCGAGGAGCTTCATGACGCGCTTGTCGCCAAGATGGGATCTAAACCTTACCTGATCCAAAAAGGCATCCGCCTCCTCACCTACCGCCGCCGCAGGTTCGATATCCGTGCGCTCGTCCAGCAGACCCCCCGGAAGACCTGGGAAACCACCGGATTTATCGGGAGGATTGCCGCCCAGCAGAAGGTCATCACCAATTATCACGGCGGCGGCAGCGTAATGCTGATTGAGGATCTGCTCAGCCCCTATATGACCCCTAAAGAATTTGCCGAAAAATACAAGGAAATGAAGTCCATTGGCGTTCAGGCCGCCATCCAACTTGCTCGGAAGTTTCCGCAGCTCAAGGAAATCGGATTGGACATCGCTATCGACGAAGATCATCGGATCTGGATCTTGGAAATCAATACAAAGCCCGCTCTCTTCCCCTTCAAAATGCTCCATCCGAAAGAGGTCTATCAAAAGATCCGGCGTTACGCCACCGCTTACGGCCGACTGAAAGCGAAATCCGCCAAAGCAAAATAGAAAAAAGGCTGTTCCCATTCTTCCGGATGTAAGTCCGGAGAGTATAGAACAGCCTTTTCTATTGGCTCCCGCTATCCCTTAGATATCGAGATTCTTAACGTATTTCGCATGCTCGTGAATGAATTCGCGCCGTGGTTCGACGTTATCCCCCATCAGTGTATCAAAGATCGCATCCGCCTGGATGGCGTCAGAGATCGAGACTTGCTGCATTACACGGCTCTCCGGATCCATTGTGGTCTCCCAGAGCTGTTCCGCATTCATCTCGCCTAGACCTTTGTACCGCTGCACATTCACTTTCGCGCCCTCACCAAATTCAGCGATGATTTGATCGCGTTCTTTCTCAGAGTTCGCGTAACGAACCACCTTGTTGCGTTCGATCTTAAAGAGCGGCGGCTGCGCGATGTAAACATACCCTGCCTCAATGATTTTACGCATGTAGCGGAAGAAGAACGTTAAGAGCAATGTACGAATATGCGCCCCGTCGACGTCAGCATCCGTCATGATGATAATCTTATGGTACCGTGCCTTCGAGATATCAAAATCTTCACCAATCCCGGTGCCAAGTGCCGTGATGATCGCCCGAATCTCCGCATTCCCGAGGATGCGGTCAAGCCGTGCTTTCTCGACGTTCAAGATCTTACCGCGCAGCGGCAAGATCGCCTGGAAGTGACGATCCCGTCCTTGCTTCGCCGATCCGCCCGCCGAGTCACCTTCGACGATATACAGTTCGCTGATCGAGGCATCCTTCGAAGAGCAGTCTGCCAGCTTGCCCGGCAGGGCGCTGACTTCCAGTGCACTCTTACGCCGCGTCAGTTCGCGAGCCTTCCGGGCAGCTTCCCGCGCCCGCGAAGCTTGAAGCGATTTCTCCAAAATGCGCCGGGACACGGACGGATTCTCATCCATGAACTCCTGCAGCTTCTCGGCAAAGAGCGATTCCACGATCCCGCGGACTTCACTGTTGCCCAGCTTGGTTTTCGTTTGCCCCTCAAACTGAGGCTCTGGAATTTTGACGGAAATGATCGCTGTTAACCCTTCGCGCACATCATCCCCGGTCAAGTTGGAATCGTTCTCCTTAATCATGCCCGACTTGCGTGCATAATCGTTAATGATCCGGGTCAGGGCACTCTTGAAGCCGGACTCATGCGTCCCGCCCTCGTGAGTATGAATGTTGTTGGCGAAAGAAAAAATATTCTCCGTATAGCCATCGTTATATTGCAGTGAGATTTCCACCTGGATCATATCCCGCTGACCTTCAACGTAAATTGGATCCTCATGGAGCACTTCACGGTTCTGATTCAGGAAGCGGACATACTCCATAATGCCGCCTTCGTAGTGGAACGACTCGCTCTGACCTGTCCGTTCGTCCGTCAGCGAGATGTTGATCCCTTTGTTCAGGAAAGCGAGTTCGCGAATCCGCGTCAGCAACGTATTATAATCAAAGACCGTCGTCTCTGTAAAAATTTCAGGGTCCGGGTAAAACGTCGTTTTCGTTCCCGTTTCCGTCGTGTCGCCGATTACCCGTACGTCGTATTGAGGTGTGCCGCGGTGGTATTCCTGCTGATAGATATGACCGTCGCGCTTAACTTCAACGATCACCTTCGTCGACAGGGCATTTACGACGGAGACACCTACACCGTGCAAGCCCCCGGATACTTTATACCCGCCGCCGCCGAATTTCCCCCCGGCATGAAGCACAGTCATGACGACTTCCAGCGTCGACTTCTGCAGCTTTTCATTCATCCCAACCGGAATCCCCCGGCCGTTATCCTCAACCGTTACGCTGTTATCAGGATGCACCGTAACACTAATTTTGTTCGCATAGCCGGCCAGCGCTTCGTCGATACTATTGTCTACGACTTCCCATACCAGGTGATGCAGGCCGCGTACGCTAGTAGACCCGATGTACATCCCTGGACGTTTGCGCACCGCTTCTAAGCCTTCAAGCACCTGAATATTACTCTCGTCATATGTTTGTTCGTTCATTGACAATGCCTTCACCTACTTCTTTAGAATCAAATTCAAGGCTAAACCGCCAAAATCACGTTCGCTTTCTTCTTCAGCGTAGCGGAGGAGATCGGCGAGTAATAGATCTCGTTTTGGGTCACGACAATAGACTTTGGTTCCTCCTCACCGATGCGCACCACGTTCTTCGTCTCCAACGCATGGCTTAGGAATTGCTTGGATATTTTGGAAGACTTCTCGATCGTGATATCGAAAATTGCAATCAATTCCGAAGAGAGGATCACCTTTTCTCCGCCCAAATGTATATACATCCGTTTCCCTCCGTCCTTAACCTTGGACTTGTCCTTCCTGAACATGAAAAATGCTGGCGTCCTGTAACCGGCTTGCATTGATGCTCTCGATCCCTGTAGCCGTGATGAACGTCTGCACTTTACTCTGAAACGTTTCGATCAATTGGGTTTGGCGGTACGGATCCAGCTCCGACAACACATCATCCAGCAAAAGAATCGGGTATTCGCCGATTTCCTCATGAATGAGTTCAATTTCCGCCAGTTTCAACGATAATGCCGTCGTCCGCTGCTGGCCCTGGGACCCATACACTTGTGCTTCATTGCCGTTGATAATAAACGACAGATCGTCGCGATGCGGTCCACACAGCGTCATCCCGCGGCGAATCTCCTGATCCTTCATTTGTGATAACTTTATCATAAATTGCTGCAATAGGACAGCTTCATCTTCTTCTTCGGCTGTGCCAAAAGAGGGGAGATACGCCAATTTCAAGGTTTCGCCGCCTCCGGTGATTCCCTCGTGAATCTGCTCCGCCCACTTTTGCAGTTTACTTATAAATTGTTTCCTTTTTTTGATAATTTTAACACCGTGTTGGACCAGCTGTTCGTTCCAAATCTCCAACATCGTCGTGATTTCGGGACCAGCGCCCCAAGCCTGTTTGAGCAAGTTATTGCGCTGGATCAGCACCTTCTGATACTGCTGCAAATGATATAAGTAACTCGGCTGTACCTGCCCGATCTCCATGTCAAGAAACCGGCGCCGTACCCCGGGAGTTCCCTTGACGATTTCCAGATCCTCCGGAGCAAACATCACCACATTCATTGCCCCGATAAAATCACTCAGCTTCCTCTGTTCCAGACCATTGAGCTTCGCCTTCTTGCCTTGTGGAGATAGTCGAAGCTCCAGTTGGACTGGGCCGTACTTCTTCTCCACCTCCGCGGACACCAGCGCATGGTCGCTGCCGAACGCGATCAGCTCCTTGTCTTTGCCGGTCCGGTGCGACTTCGTCAGCGCAAGGACGAATAACGCCTCAAGCAGGTTCGTTTTCCCTTGGGCATTCCGCCCGATGATCAGGTTCACGGCGCCGAAGGCGTCCAGCGTAAGGGTACCGTAATTCCGGTAGTTTTGCAGCGATAAACGATTTACAAACACGTTCTAAGCCCCCTCATTCTCCGCCAGTCCTCGGCCACAGGGCCACAGGCAGGCCACTTCAGGGAGCTTGTTCTCCCGCCACCTGAAAAGAGCCGCAACCTTCCACCTCAACGCGATCGCCCGGATACAATTTCCGGCCCCGCCGCTCTTCCGGTTCGCCATTCACCTTCACAGCACCTTCCTGGAGGATCGCCTTGGCCATCCCTCCGGTTGGCACGCAATCCGCCAGCTTCAGGAAAGAATCTAATTTAATATATTCGCTCGAGATGGGAATTATTTTCATGAGGAATCGGTTTCCTTTCTGTTGGTATCGCCAAAATGCTTCCGCTGGAAACATGCTATGACGCCAATGATCTTAGTTCGTTGTCCGGTATGGAAGAATCAGATATAAGCTCTGGCTGTCGTCCACCGGTTTAATGATGATCGGGCTCATCGCGCCTGTAAACCCGATGTGCAGCTGCTCGCTCTCCACGACCTTCAGAACGTCCAACATATATTTCGAGTTAAAGGAAATGCGCAGTGGATCCCCCGAAAAATGGGCTACATCCAACTGCTCCGTAACCTTACCCAACTCCGAGGAGCTGGAGGAAATTTCGATCGTTCCGTCTTCCATCGTTTGCAGGCGGACGATATTCGTCTTCTCCTCACGAGACAGCAAATAAGCGCGGTCGATCGAATCGCTTAATTTCTTCGTATCCAAGATCAGTTCTGTTTTATACGTGGTCGGAATAATCTTGGAAGTATCCGGATAAGTCCCGTCGAGAATGCGAGTGTAGAACAATACGCGATCAATTTTGAATAACACCTGGTTGTCAGCAACGACGATTTCAACGCGCGTATTTTGATCCGGGATGATTTTGCTCAGCTCGTTGAGCGTTTTACCGGCAATAACAATGTTGCTGAATCGTACGCCCTCTGCATCATCCAGACCGGCAATCCGGCTGGCCAGGCGGTGGCGGTCCGTTGCTACGAATTTGAACTGGTTATCTGCCAGGTTCCAGAGTACCCCAGTTAAGATCGGCGAAGTTTCGTTTGTTGAAATGGAAAATACCGTTTGCCGAATCATGTTCTTCAACAAATCGCCGGGAATCGAAATGACCTGATTTTCTTCGATGCTCGGCAATACAGGGAATTCCTCTGGATCCAGACCTACCATTTGGATATCAGTTGATCCGGAACGGATAAAGGTTTGGAATCCGTCCTGCACCTCCATTTCGATTTCGGAGGAAGGCAGCTTCTTGATGATCTCGACAAAGAACTTCGCAGGCAACACAACGCTCCCCGGACGCTCGACTTGTACGATTTGCTTCTCCTGATCCTCCGCCGGAATAAAGGCCTGAATCGAAATGTCCGTATCGCTGGCCGTCAGAGTCATCCCTTGAAAGTTCACATCCAGCTTGATCCCGGTCAAAATCGGAATCGTGGTCCGGCTCGAAATCGCCTTGGATACGTGTTGGATCGATTCATTGAGATCATGCTTCAAAATACGGACTTTCATAAATTCAACTCCTAAAAGTGGTTATGAAGCCTAAAGCTTCTATGGGCATACTTCACATGAAACATTAAGCAAAATTTCAACACTGCCTCGAAAGGGAACCGTCATAATTTTGACCTCCGAAGCATAATTTTGAGGTATGTACGGTGTTGAGGCGGTTCATGCATCCATCCTTATGATCTTCTTCGTTGAACTGGACAAGCGCAGCGGTTGTGACTTCTGCAGTGAGCGGCTTGTCCGCTACTTATGAAGATGTTTATATCTTTATAGATTAGAAGAAGTAGTAGGGGCACTGAATATGTGGATAACAATTGAAAAAATATGAAATGAAGCCTATCCACATGTGCATATCATGTGCATAGGCTTATCCCTTATTCAGGTAGCACTTTTTATTTTTTCGGTTATGTTGTTGATGATTTTATAGAGCTCCTGATCGGTTTTGAGCTGCTGGGTGATTTTCTCATGCGCATGGATGACGGTTGTATGGTCTCTTCCGCCAAAAGCATCGCCGATCTTCGGCAGCGAGAAATCGGTGAGCTCCCGGGCCAAATACATGGCGATTTGCCGCGGAAACGCGATCGCTTTGGTTCTTTTGCGCGCCTTGAAGTCGTCCAGCTTCAAATTGTAATACTCGCCAACCTTCTGTTGAATGTCCTGGATCGTGATCATCTTCGGACGACTGGATGGGATAATGTCCTTGAGCGCTTCAGCGGCCAAATGAGTCGTAATGTCCTGATTGATCAAGGAAGAGTAGGCGACGACACGGATGAGTGCTCCTTCCAGCTCGCGGATGTTCGTATCGATCTGATTGGCGATGTACATCATCGCTTCGTTAGGGATATCGAGGTTCTCCGCTTTAGCTTTCTTCCGCAAAATAGCGATCCGAGTCTCTAGATCCGGCGGCTGTATATCGGTGATCAGTCCCCATTCAAATCGGGAGCGAAGCCGTTCTTCCAGCGTCGGAATTTCCTTCGGCGGACGGTCACTGGAAATAATGATCTGCTTGCGTTCTTCATGCAACGCATTAAATGTATGGAAGAATTCTTCCTGGGTTGATTCCTTGCCGGCCAGAAACTGAATGTCGTCGATCAGCAAAATATCGATATTGCGGTATTTGTTACGGAAGCTTTCCGCGCGGTTATCCCGGATGGAGTTGATGAATTCATTCGTGAATTTCTCGGAGGAAATGTACACGACTTTACTGCTGGGGCTGTGTTCCAAAATGTAATGGCCAATCGCATGCATCAGATGCGTCTTGCCAAGTCCCACACCGCCGTAGAGGAACAGCGGATTGTACGCCCGCGCCGGTGCCTCGGCGACCGCCAACGAAGCGGCATGAGCAAACCGGTTGCCGGAGCCAATAACGAAGGTGTCAAACGTATACTTCGGATTAAGCATATGGGAAACGCTTTCCTCGCTTGGGACGGGAGCGGGGGGTTCCTTATAAACCTGAGCTTGCTCGGGGGGAGCCGACTCTTCGATCACGAATGAGACGTCCACCTGCTTGCCGATCACCTCAAACACCGTCGTTGCCACCAGCTTGGTGTAGCGGCTCTCGAGCCATTCCACAGCGAACGTGGTCGGAGCGGAGATCACAATCGACTGATCGGTTAAGGAGACGACCTTCGTCGCCTTAAACCAGGTGTCAAAGCTCGGTTTGCTTAATTTCGTATTAATAATAGATAAAATATGTTGCCATATTTCCGAAGTATGGCTGTCCACAGACTGTCACTCCTTTTAAATCTTCCAATTGTGGCTTAAGCCATGCAGAAAGAAGTCGAAAAAACATAAATAAAGGGGAATTTTATCCCCAATGTTCAGTAAAGTATAATCATTATAAAATAATTTATTTTCGAATTGTTCACAATGTTATCCACAACCTGTTAATAATTCAGCGGATAAACAGAGATATTCACAACGAAAACAATATAATCATAGCAAAAGAAGGCTTGTTTTTCAATGAGATCTCGGCTTTTATCCACAAATTCAATAACTTGTGCATAATTCTCATTCACACCACTACATATTGTTTATAATTTGTTTAAAATTCGACAGGCAGCTGCAAAATCTCAAAAAAAATATTCACAGCTTATTCGGATCTCTCCTCAATCTTCGAGTTTCGGCTGTGAATAATTCAACCATCGAGGATAGAGAGCAAGTTCTGGCTATTATATAGAAAATAAAAATCCGACCGCCCAAAGGGACGATCGGATTCGTTTTTGTATGGATGTCAGAGCGTCTTTACTGCTCAGATTGTTGTTGCTGTTGCTGTTGGAACTTGGCAATCGCCTCGTAATCTTCCTCCAGCTTCCGCGAGATGCGGATGTAGATGGGCAGCAGCTGCTTATAAATCGCCGCATGCTCCGGGTTTGGCGAATGCTCATGGGTGCCGCCAACCATATCTTTGACGACTTCAAAGGAGTCAATCTCGCCTAAAGCATACAGACCGAGTACTACAGCCCCTAAGCAGGAGCTTTCAAAGCTCTCCGGAATGACGACCTGCTGGTCGAAAATATCAGCCATCATTTGCCGCCATAATGGGGAGCGGGCGAAGCCGCCTGTGGCTTGAATTTTCTGAGGACGACCGATTTGTTCCTCCATCGCCAGGAGCACGGTGTAGAGGTTGTAAATGACACCCTCCAGCACGGCGCGGATCATATGCTCCTTCTGATGATGCAGCGTCAGCCCGAAGAAGGAGCCGCGGGCATGAGGGTTCCAGAGCGGCGCCCGTTCGCCGGCCAGGTAAGGGTGGAAGAGCAGGCCGTCTGAACCCGGAGCGACGCGTTCACCGATTTTGGTCAGCACGTCGTACGGGCTGATCCCAAGCCGTTTCGCCGTTTCAACCTCAGAAGCGGCGAATTCGTCCCGCACCCAGCGGAAGATGACGCCGCCGTTGTTGACCGGCCCCCCGATCACCCAATGCTGATCCGTCAGCGCGTAGCAGAAGATTCGGCCCTTGGGATCGGTTCTCGGCCGGTCGACCACGGTGCGAATTGCCCCGCTGGTGCCGATTGTGACGGCGACAACGCCGGGGTCGATGGCATCGACCCCGAGATTGGACAGGACGCCGTCACTGGCGCCGATGACGAAGCGAGTGGAGGGAGCGAGTCCCATGGCATTGGCGTAGTCAGGCGCCAGGCCTTGCAGGACGTGTGTCGTCGGCACGAGCTTGGACAGATGCTCCGGCGTAATCCCGGCCACCTGCAGCGCTTCTTCGTCCCAATCTAAGCGTTCGAGGTTCAATAATCCAGTGGCCGATGCAATGGAATAATCGACGACGTACTCCCCAAACAACTTAAGGAAAACATATTCCTTAATCGAAACGAATTTGCGCGCCTTTGCAAAAATATCAGCCTTCTCATGGCGCAGCCAAAGCAGCTTGGTGAGCGGAGACATTGGATGAACTGGCGTGCCGGTGCGCAAATATATCTCATGTCCACCCAGCTCGTTCTTCAGCTTCTCCGACCAATCAGCACTGCGATTGTCCGCCCAGGTGAGACAGCGCATCAGCGGTTTGCCCTCACTATCCAGCGGGATGACGCTGTGCATCGCCGAGCTGAAGGAAACGAATCCGATTTGTTCGGGAGCGATGCCGCCGGTTTTCATGACCTTGCCTACCGCGGCGATCACGGCCGCAAAAATCTCTTCCGGATCCTGCTCCGCCACGGCGGCGGAAGGGGTATACAGCGGATACTCCTCATTGGCCGTAGTGATCACTTGGCCGCTGCGTTCGTATAATACCGCCTTCGTACTGGTCGTGCCGATATCGAGGCCGATCATATGTGTAACGGTACCCATAACCTACCTTCTCTCTATTTCAAATTTTCGTATTTCCATTGTAATGAGGTTTACCTTAGAAAATAAAGCTCAACACGAGGATTAGCAACAATCCTACGACGGACAGGAGCGTTTCCATGACGGTCCAAGATTTGAGAGTTTGCGGTACCGACATATTAAAGAACTCCTTCACCATCCAGAAGCCGGCATCGTTCACGTGGGAGAGTACGATCGACCCTGCACCGGTTGCAAGTACGGCCAACTCAACGTTCGCCCCGGGGGTCATCGCCAGCACAGGCGCGACAATGCCCGCTGCCGTTGTCATGGCGACTGTGGCCGAACCGGTAGCGACCCGGATCAAAGCCGCCACGAACCAAGAGAAGAGAATCAGATTCACGTGTGCACCGGTGGCAATTTCCGCGATGGCTTCGCCTACGCCGCTATTAATCAGTACCTGCTTAAATGCACCGCCGGCACCGATAATCAATACGATCCCGGCGATTGGCGCCAGACATTCGCTTGTGAATTTGGAGAGATCCTGTTTGCTGAATCCGCGGCTGTAGCCGAGGGAGAAGAAGGAGAATACGACCGCGATCAGCAGCGCCATGATCTCGTGTCCGATAAATTCACAGAACAGCGTGATCGGATGCGTAGCTTCCGGATCGAGGATATCAGCAATCGAGCCAATTAGCATAAGAATGACCGGCAGCAAAATGGTAAACAGCGTAATCCCAAATCCCGGCAGCTTGCGATCCCCTTTGACGGCGAATTGCTCCGCCAACTCGGCCGGAGGTTCCAGCACAATCCGTTTGCCGATATATTTACCGAACAGAGGACCCGCTACGATCGCTACCGGCAGGCCGATCAGAATTGAATACAACAGCGTTTTGCCGAGATTTGCGCCATAAGCATCGATGGCGATCATCGGCGCCGGGTGCGGCGGGACGAGTCCGTGTACAGTGGACAACCCCGCTAAGATCGGGATACCGATTTGAAGCAAGGACATTTTTGTTTTCTTAGCAACGGTAAAAACAATTGGAATTAGCAGAATAACACCAACTTCAAAAAATACCGGGATGCCAACGATAAAACCAACGAGCATCATCGCCCAGTGCACCCGCTTCTCGCCAAATCGGTCAACCAGCGTGGTGGCAATGCGCTCCGCGCCGCCGGATTCGGCCATCATTTTTCCCAGCATCGTACCAAGACCAATGACGATGGCAATCGTGCCGAGCGTTCCGCCAAGACCACTTGTGATGGAGCTGACCACGTCCAGCGGCTTCATCCCCGCCAGAAGTCCAAGCAGCAGGGCGGAGATCAGCAGCGTCACGAAGGGATTCCATTTATATTTGGAGATTAACACGATCAAAAAAACGATGGTGAGCAGTGTCCAAAATAAGAGCGTAGCGTTATGGTTCATACCAAACAGGGTGTCCAAAGGAATTCCTCCTCTTTTGGTCATCTTGATGTAATTAGTTCAGCGCTTTCATAAATGATCGTGCTGGAAATGCTCTTAGTATGATCAAAACCAGCGAAATTTGATTATTGTATACTTGTCGACAGCAAAGCCGGTTCAAAGGGCCGATAGGCCGCTTCGGTTAGTTATTGTGGAAGGCTCGTATGCAGCGTGCGGTGGGAGTCAGCGAAATACTCTTCCACGTTCCGTGCGATAATCCCGGGGTCACGGGATTCCAATCCCTGCAGCAGCTTGCGATGTTTGCCGATCACATAGTTAATTTTGTCATCGTCTTGTGACAACACCTCACGCGTTGTAATCAGCATCACCGTCATGACAATGTGGCGGATGCTGGTCCATAGATGCATGATACGCGTATGGTTAGCGCCAGCGATAATCGTTTCGTGAAAACAGAGATCCTGGTAAGCAAATTCCGCGATATCCCGGTGTTTGCCGGCAAGCTCCATTTTGTCGATGATTTGCGCGAGCGGGGCGAGCAGCGCTTCCGGATTCTCGGCCACCTGTTTCGAGGCGAAGCTTTCGATCAGATAACGAACATCGTATAATTCGTCGACGTCTTTCAGGCTGAGGCCGTTTACCACCACCCCCATGCGCTGAAGGTTGATCAGCCCTTCATTAGAGAGCGTTTTCAGTGCTTCGCGAACCGGGGAACGGCTCGTGCCGAAATCCGCGGCGATGCGGTTCTCGGACAGAACGGTGCCCGGTTTGATCGTACCGCTAATGATCTGCAGGCGAAGCTCCGCGGCGATTGACTCACCCAGCGAGCTGCCTTTTAACCAAGAAGAAGGGTATTGCATGCGATATTTCTCCTATCTAAGGGATATGATCCCGCTTAATGATCGTGAAGTTTTAAATACTTCGATCATAGCATGAAAATCGTAAAGATGGGGGAAACTCGCGCTAGGTTTCAGCAATTTTTCAGCAGTTATTTCGCAGATTCGACCGCGTGGCCGCCAAATTCGTTGCGCAGCGCTGCAACAACCTTGCCGTGGAAAGTGTCCTCCTGGAGTGAACGATAACGCATAAATAGGGACATGGCGATCACCGGCGCATTCGCTTGCAAATCCAGTGCGGTTTCCACTGTCCATTTGCCTTCACCGGAGGAGTGCATCACACCGCGAATGCCTTCCAGTTTCGGATCCTTGGCAAAAGCACTCTGCGTCAGTTCCATCAACCAACTACGGATCACCGAACCGTTCGACCATACGCGGGCAACTTGCTCGAAATCGTAGTTGTACTGGCTTTTGTCCAGCAATTCGAAGCCTTCGGCGATCGCTTGCATCATGCCGTACTCGATTCCGTTATGGACCATTTTGAGGAAATGACCGCTGCCGGATGGTCCTGTATACAGATAACCTCCGGATACAGCGATGTCTTGGAAGACCGGCTCAACCAGACGGAAGGCTTCTTCCTCGCCGCCAATCATAAAGCAGCCGCCTTGGTGCGCACCTTCTACGCCGCCGGAAGTTCCAACATCCAGGAAGCGAATCCCGTGCTCCGCCAGTTGCTGAGCAAGTTCCAGCGAATTTTTATAATGTGAATTTCCTCCGTCGATGACAACGTCGCCTGCATCTAGCAACGGTGTTAATTGGTCCACAACCGATTGCAGCGGGGCACCGGCTGGTACCATCACCCAAACGACCCGCGGTGCTTCTAATGATTTTACGAGCTCCTCCAGACTGGCGGCGGGAAGCGCGCCTTTCTCAGCGGCGTTTGCTACGGACTGGGAATTCATATCGTAGGCCACGACGTTATGTCCATGCTCCAGCAGGTTTAGAACGAGATGGAAGCCCATTTTTCCAAGCCCAACCATACCTAATTTCATCTATAAAACACCTCGCAATTCTCTTTTGTATACTTGTATACAACTTACAATTTGAATATACTCCGATTCGATTCGGCTGTAAACCATAATTATGAAAGCGTTTTGGCGAGTACTTGAAGGATTAATGATGAAAATACTTTTCCACATGTGAATAACTTCTATTCGAAAAGAATCTCGGTCAGGCCTGTGGAAAACTGGGCGGATTGAAGTTCAAAAACGGAAGCTGTGGATTGTGTATAACGGAAAAGGAGAAGGGAGGAAGGGGAAGTTCGGTTGACTTTTCCCAGGCGTTGTGGTTAAATGTATGAAGGCATTTTCTGTGGATATGAAAATGGGTAACATAAAGATAATGATGATATTCCTGTAAGGGGGTGCGATAGATGAAACCAACTTTCAAACCGAATGTGAGCAAACGTAAAAAGGTTCACGGATTCCGTAAAAGAATGAGCACGAAAAACGGCCGCAAGGTTCTCGCTGCTCGTCGTCTCAAAGGCAGAAAAGTACTGAGTGCGTAAAGCGTGCGTAAGGACCACCGCGGTGGTCTTTTTTTTATATTAGTGCCTTGTGCGATCATTACGGCAATTTGGTCTATACTATTTAGATAACTGACTTTTGAACCACCTCGAGGTAGAAGTTTGAATCAAGGAGATAGCTCGTGCATAAACAACTTCGTTTGAGAAACCGTGCCGATTTTAACCGGATCTACCGGTTTGGCAAATCCTTTGCGAATCGCCAACTGGTGGTGTATTGGTCGAATAAACCGGAGATTGAACGTTTTCGGCTAGGGGTTTCGGCTAGTAAAAAAATCGGAAATGCCGTCGTTCGCAACCGGATGCGGCGAATGCTGAAGGAGATCGTCCGGCTGCATGAAGCCGAGATTCGCGACCATGTCGACCTGATCTTGATCGTGCGGAACGGGGCTGTCGGAATGGAATATAAGGACCTCGAAAAAAGCGTGCTCCATGTGCTTCGGAAAGCTTCGCTGCTGCGGGATTCCGGGCGTTAGGCAGGCTTGTTTCTTTGTCTCTTCAAATATGTTATGATTTACGTTGAATGGATAGGTTAAGAGAGGGGTTTTGAAGTGTCGCGATTGATGACTAACCGAAGAAGATGGCTTCTTCTCCTTCTGGCGGCCGTGATGGTGGCGGTTCTCGCAGGCTGTGCGCCTTCGAATGCACATCAGGCAACCACGACGGCTGATATGAGGACAAGTGGATCATGGTGGACTTCCAATGTGGTTTACTATTTCTCGCTCGCGTTGGATACGTTTGCAGAATGGTTTAACGGCGCTTATGGGATAGCGATTCTGATTATGGTGCTGATTGTGCGGACCTTGATTCTGCCGCTGACCTTAAAGCAAGTGAAGAGCTCCAAAGCAATGCAGGCCATTCAGCCGCAGCTCCAGAAAATCCGGGAGCAATATAAGGATAATCCGGAGAAACAGCAACAGGAGACAATGAAGCTCTTCCAAGAACACAAGGTGAATCCGATGGCGGGTTGCTTCCCGTTGCTTATTCAAATGCCGGTGTTCATTGCGCTGTATAACTCAATTTACTACAACTCGGCGATCCGAGATCATTCCTTCTTATGGTTGCAACTTGGAGAGCCTGATAAATTATTCATCCTGCCGGCGATCGCTGCGATTACGACGTTTATTCAAACGAAGATGATGTCGAGCATGAACCCGCAAGGGATGCAAGGCCCAATGGCGTTTATGATGTGGGTCTATCCGATTTTGATTTTTGTGATGGCGTACAATTTCGCCGCTGCGTTGCCGTTGTACTGGATCTTCAGTAACCTGTATACGATCGCGCAAAACTACTTTATCTACCGCAAGAAAGATCCAGCTTTGTCCGCAGCTGCCGCTACGGCAGGCGGAGGCAACGGTTCTTCTTCCGGGTCAGGGAAGAAGCGGGGCGGCTCCAATCTAAAAGCCGGTCATCCCGGTAGGGGTGCCAAGGAGGCCAAAAAATCGAAATGAATAAAATTGTGACGTCGGGAAAAACCATTGAAGATGCTGTTAAACAAGGATTGGCCAAGCTCGGCACCACCGAGGATAAAGTCGCCGTGAACGTGTTAGAGCAGCCGTCAAAAGGATTCCTGGGGCTGATTGGGGTGAGGGAAGCGAAGGTTGAGCTGACTTTGCTTGAACCACCTACACCTGCACCTGAACCTGCATCAGTACCTTCCTCAAATAGGACCCCTTCGATGTCTCACTCATCAGCTTCCGTGGTGGAGGAGAAGAGTACGGGCAGCGAGAAGGATCCCTATGCGGAGGCGGCGTCATTCATTCGGGAAGTCGGGGAGAATATGGGCTTGGATGTCAAAGTCGAAATCTCCCATAGCAAAGACCATACCGTGCTTAACATTTCGGGCCAGGATTTAGGTTTAATGATTGGGCGCAGAGGGCAAACCCTCGACGCTCTGCAATATTTGGCGAATATCATCGCTAACCGTTATTCGGACAGCTTTATTCGCATCGTCCTCGACGCGGAGAACTTCCGGGAGCGCCGGAAGAAGACGCTGGAGGACCTTGCCGTCAGATTGGCCGGACGGGTCGTTCGAACGCGTAAAGAGGTTACGCTCGAGCCGATGTCGCCGCAGGAGCGCAAAGTGATTCATTCCAAACTTCAGGATCACCCGGAGGTCAAAACTTATAGTAAAGGTGAAGAGCCCAACCGGAGGGTCGTTATTACTCTGAAGCACAGCAAATGAATGAGACGCAGGTGACGTTTGCTCGGCGTAAGCTGGGGAAGCGTCATTTTTTTTAGGGTGGACTCAACCCTCCCCACCCCTCCCTTACCGTAAGGGAGGGCGCCCGAGGGCCTGCGGCCCTCTGGTCTCCCGCAAAGGGGAAGAACGTAGGAGGTCAAGAGGCGCTCCTGCTCGCTGTCCCCTTCGGGGATGCGCTCTATGTTGGTGCAAGGAACGCTTTTCCCCCCTTCGGGGTACGTCTTACTTGGGGAGCTCCTGGGCTACCTGGAAAACCGTGCTGCTCAAAACTGCTGCTTTCAGCTCACCTGAGGAACGTTGAGGTTGAAGTCGCTTTTCGCCCCTGCGGGGCCCGCTTTTACTTTAGAGCTCCTGCAGTTGTGAGAGCAGATGCTTCGAAGGGGAGCGTAGAGTGACGGTGGCGGCCTCGGAGGGACTATGAGTAAAGAGGCGCTGTCTCCTGCGGAGATGCGCTCACGTTAGAGCAGGATAATGAGGGCGGATGCTTCGAAGAGGAGCGTGGAGAGACGGCGATGGTTTCGGAGGGACTGTGAGCAAGGAGGCGTAGTCTCCTGCGGAGATGCGCTCACGTTGCAGAGGTATGTGGGCGGAAGCTTCGAAGGGGAGAATAGAGAGACTGCGCTGTTTTGAAGGAACTATGAGCAATGTCACGTTGTCTCCTTTGGGATGCGCTTAGGTTTGAGTGGAACCCTAGGGGATACAATGGAAAGACCAGCGCGGAGCTGTTACAATTACGAACTTTCTTATATAACAAAACTACTAGCGAGGTGAAACCCATGCTTAGTGATACAATTGCTGCGATATCGACGGCGGTGGGCGAAAGCGGCATCGCCGTGATTCGCGTTAGCGGGCCGGAGGCGATCTCCGAAGTGGGGCGGCTATTCCGCTCCAAGACGGCGCTGCCGGAGGCGGAAAGCCATACGGTACACTATGGCTTTATCGTGGACCCGGCGACGGGCGAGAAGCTCGAAGAGGTGCTCGTCAGCGTCTTTCGCGCGCCGCGCTCCTTCACCACGGAAGATGTGGTGGAGATTAGTACGCACGGCGGGATCATCTCTGTTAAGCGCGTGATGGACCTGCTGCTCCAGCAACGCGGGATTCGCCTCGCCGAGCCGGGCGAGTTCACGAAGCGCGCGTTCCTGAACGGGCGGATCGACCTGTCGCAGGCGGAGGCGGTCATCGACCTGATCCGATCCAAGTCGGATCGGGCGTTCTCCGTGGCGCTGAAGCAGGTCGAAGGCCAGCTGTCGCGCCAAATCAGCAAGCTGCGGCACACGTTAATTGAGACGTTGGCGCATATTGAGGTGAACATCGATTATCCGGAGCATGACGTGGAATCGATGACGATGGCGTTTATCAAGGAGAAGTGCGCGGAGGTGTCGGAAGGCATCGACGCGCTGCTGAAGACGGCGAACCAGGGCAAGATTCTGCGTGAGGGGATTACGACGGCGATCGTCGGCCGCCCGAATGTCGGCAAATCCTCGCTCATGAACGCCCTGGCGCGCGAAAATAAAGCGATCGTCACTGACATCCCGGGCACAACCCGGGACGTGATCGAAGAATATGTGACGATCAATAATATTCCGCTGAAGCTGCTCGACACGGCGGGGATCCGCGAGACGATGGACGTCGTCGAGCAGATCGGCGTGGAGCGCTCCAAAGCGGCGGTGAGCGAAGCGGACCTGATCCTGCTCGTGCTCAACAGCGCCGAAGCGCTGCATGAGGACGAGATTGCCTTAATGGAGCAACTGCAGGGGCGGTCCACGATCGTGCTTTTAAATAAGATTGATTTACCGCAGCAGTTGGATCGGGAGGTGGTCCGGCGTTATTTTTCCGAGGAATCGATCGTCGAGTTGTCGGTCAAAACGGAGGAAGGGCTGGATCATCTGGAGGACGCCATTGCCCGGATGTTCTTTGGCGGGGAGCTGGAGTCCAATGATTTAACGTATGTCAGCAACGTGCGGCATATCGCTTTGCTGAAGAAGGCCAAGCAATCGCTGGCAGATGCCTATGAAGCGGCGGACAGCGGCATTCCGATCGATATTTTGCAGATCGATGTTCGGCTGGCGTGGGAGCAATTAGGTGAAGTGATTGGGGATTCGGCGCCGGATGCGTTGATTGATCAGATTTTTTCGCAATTTTGTTTGGGGAAATAAAGAGGTCTTTCGTATCAGCAGCGCCTGTTCATGGTATGATGATACGGATAGCGTTTTGAATGGTGCAAGGTAAAGGAGGTTGACGATAGATGGGTTACGCTGCCGGAAATTATGAGGTGATCGTGGTCGGTGCGGGGCATGCAGGCTGTGAGGCGGCTTTGGCTGCAGCGCGGATGGGCTGTCGGACGCTGATGGTCACGATCAATTTAGATATGGTTGCTTTTATGCCGTGCAATCCTTCGATTGGAGGTCCGGCTAAAGGCCACGTCGTCCGTGAAATTGATGCCTTGGGCGGCGAAATGGGCCGTAACATTGACAAGACGTTCATCCAAATGCGGATGCTTAATACCGGGAAAGGCCCGGCCGTTCATGCGCTGCGCGCGCAGGCGGATAAATTCTTGTATCAGCACGCGATGAAGGAAACGTTGGAGAAGGAGCCTAATCTAACGATGCTCCAGGGGATGGTCGAGGAGCTCATCGTGGAGGACGGCCAGTGTGTGGGCGTCATTACGAAGACCGGCGCAGAGTATCGTGCGAAAGCGGTAGTACTGACGACCGGTACGTATTTGCGCGGGAAAATCATTATGGGCGAGCTGATGTACGAAAGTGGTCCAAACAATCAGCAACCTTCAGTACATTTGGCGCAAAACTTGAAGGACTTGGGCTTTGAGCTCGTTCGCTTCAAGACAGGGACGCCGCCGCGGGTGCATAAGGATTCGATTGATTTCTCGCAAACCGAGATTCAGCCGGGGGACGAGAAGCCGAAGTTTTTTTCCTATGAGACTAAAAGTTCGGACAATGAACAACTGCCCTGCTGGCTGACGTATACTTCCGAGGAAACTCACAAAATTATTACAGATAACTTGCATCGCGCACCGATGTTCTCAGGGGTTATTGAAGGCACAGGGCCTCGCTACTGTCCTTCCATCGAGGACAAAATCGTACGTTTCAGCGATAAGCCAAAGCATCAGATATTCCTGGAGCCGGAAGGCAAAAACACGTCGGAATACTACGTACAAGGCTTCTCCACCAGCATGCCGGAAGAAGTTCAACTGCAGATGCTGCGTTCGGTTCCTGGCTTGCAAAATGTGCAAATGATGCGGACCGGTTATGCGATTGAATATGATGCGGTAGTGCCAACGCAGCTGTGGCCTTCGCTGGAGACGAAGCGATTGCCGGGATTGTTCACGGCGGGGCAAATCAACGGTACGTCCGGTTATGAGGAAGCGGCGGGACAAGGCATCATGGCCGGGATTAATGCTGCGCGCAAGGTGCAAGGCAAGGAGCCGATTGTGCTTGATCGTTCGCAAGGCTACATTGGCGTGTTGATCGATGATTTGGTGACCAAGGGAACCAATGAGCCATACCGTTTGCTGACTTCACGGGCAGAATATCGGTTGCTGCTCCGCCACGATAACGCCGATTTGCGTTTGACGCCGCTAGGTTATGAAATTGGATTGATTTCGGAAGAGCGGTATGCTCGGTTTTTGGATAAGAAGCAGAAGGTCGAGCAGGAGATTGAACGGTTGAAGGCGACAAAGATTCGCCCGTCTGAAATCAATCCGCTGCTGGAGTCGATTGGTTCTGCCCCCATTCAAGACGGAAGCAATTTGCTGACGATTTTGCGCCGTCCGGAAGTGACGTATACGCATATCGCTTCGATTTTTCCATCAGAGGTTGAGCTGGATGAGGAAATGCAGGAGCAGGTTGAGATCCAAATCAAGTATGCCGGTTATATCGAGAAGCAATTGATCCACGTTGAAAGATTACAAAAAATGGAAAAGAAAAAGATCCCTGAAAATATCAACTATGACGATATTCAAGGCCTGGCCATCGAGGCGCGGCAAAAGCTGTCCAAAATTCGCCCGATCTCCATTGGGCAAGCTTCGCGGATTTCAGGGGTTACGCCTGCGGACATTTCCATTTTGTTGGTGTATTTAGAGCATTATAACCGGGTCACGGCTGCGGGAGGGTAACTATTGGATTCGATACAAGCCCAGTTTTGCTCGCTGCTCCAGGAACATGGCATTGCGGTGTCGGAGGAGCAGCTCAAGCAATTTGAACGTTATTATGAAGAACTAGTTTCCTGGAACGAAAAAATGAACCTCACCGGGATCACCGAACGGGATCAGGTCTATATCAAGCATTTTTATGATTCGATTAGCCTGGCTTTTCATGTCCCGATGGGGGAGATCGAATCCATGGCGGATATCGGATCTGGCGCCGGGTTTCCCGGCATTCCTCTAAAAATTTGTTTTCCGCATCTACAGCTCACGATCGTAGATTCGTTAAACAAACGGATTCAGTTCTTGCAGCATGTGGTGGATGAATTAGGGTTGTCCCAGGTGCGTCTGCTTCATGGACGTGCAGAAGATTTAGGACGCCAGGAAAACCTTCGTGATGCCTTCGATTTGGTTACCGCCCGAGCGGTGGCTCGTATGGCGATTCTTAACGAGTTCTGTTTACCATTTGCGAAACCCGGCGGCTTATTCGTGGCGATGAAGGGGAGTAATCCAGAGGATGAAGTGAAGGAAGCGGCCCGAAGTTTATCCGAGCTGAAAGGGAAATGGGTCAGCACGCCGGCATTTTCTCTTCCATTGGAGAACTCCGAACGTCATTTGGTGCTGATCCAAAAAACGTCTCCTACGCCAAAGAAATATCCGCGAAAAGCAGGAATACCAGCGAAAACACCGTTGGTTTAAACGATTATAGAGGTATCCCCCTTAGCAAAATGTTCCACGTGAAACATCGCTAAGGGGGCTTTTTGTCCGTTTGCACGCTTATCCTATCTCTTTTCTATAACTTCTCTAAATTAGAGAATAGGATTATAGAGGAAAAAGTGGTAGAATAGATATATCGGGTTGGTTGAGGGTTGGATGGACGTTTTGAAGCCACGGTTCATTTGGTGGACAAACCCTTAACGAACGTGCATTTCGTTTAGAGCAATGTCATCCAACGGGGATGATCCGTAAGGCTTAGCCTTATGTCACTTTGAAATTAGGTGGTAATCGACGGAATGAAAGAACAATTTTCTAAATTGTTTGGGCTAACCGAACGAAATAGCGGAGATGAAGTGAGACAAATTCCGGTGGGGGAAATTGTCGGCAGTCCTTATCAGCCGCGGACGATCTTTGACGACGAGAAAATCGATGAACTCTGCCAAACGATCCGTACTCATGGCGTGATTCAACCAATTGTCGTACGGTATCGGAATGATAAGTATGAGATCATTGCCGGAGAGCGTCGTTGGCGTGCCGTCAAAAAGCTGGGCCTCGAGTCCATTCCTGCGATCTTGCGCGATTTCAATGATTCGCAAGCCGCGTCTATTGCTTTGATCGAGAACCTCCAACGAGAAGGGCTGACTTCGATTGAGGAGGCGATGGCTTACCAAAACTTGATCGATTTGCATCAATTGACGCAAGAGAGCTTGGCTCAACGTCTTGGGAAGAGCCAATCCACGATCGCCAATAAGATCAGGCTGCTTCAGCTTCCAGATGAGGTAAAGAATGCGCTGATGGAACGGAAGATTACAGAGCGTCATGCGCGTGCTTTGTTATCCTTGGACTCGGAAGAGCTGCAGCTGAAGGTGTTGGGTGAAATCATCAGCAAAGAGCTGAATGTAAAGCAGACAGAAGCCCGCATTGCCTTTTATAAGGAAGTAGCTAAAAACAAAAAGTCTCCTTCGAGACGAATCTCCTTTACTAAGGATGTTCGATTGGCTCTTAATACGATTCGCCAGTCGATTGATATGGTTACAGGTTCGGGTTTGCAAATTAAAACGGAAGAGAAGGATCATGAGGATCATTATGAAATTGTGATTCAGATCCCGAAACGTTCATAAACTCGCTCGCTGACCCTAACCGCGAGGTTCTGGTCAGCTTCTTTTTCGGTCTTTCTTGAATAGTTGTGAACATGCGATTGCTGAACTATCTATGCACATGTGGATAATGATTATCCTTATGTACATGGGGTGGATATATCGGTTCATAGCTGCTCATCTCTCGATATCGACCGGCAGGTGTATTCACCACGCATTGCTATAGGTCTTTTTGTAGCTGCAGCCTAGAATGCGTACATGAGTACTACAAAGAGATTCTTCTATTATATTGAGGTGAACTGGATTGTCTAAAATCATCGCCATAGCGAACCAAAAAGGGGGCGTCGGTAAGACGACGACTTCTGTCAATTTGGGAGCGGGATTAGCTGCCATCGGAAAGAAAGTACTGCTGATCGATATTGACCCCCAAGGGAATACGACAAGTGGTGTTGGCATTAATAAAGCGGATGTTGCGAATTGCATATATGATGTACTCATTAACGAGGTTCATCCAAAAGATGCAATTGAACATACGGAGATTGAAAATTTGCATATCATCCCGGCTACGATTCAACTCGCTGGGGCTGAAATCGAATTGGTTCCCACCATTTCGCGCGAAGTCAGACTTAAGAAATCGTTACAACCGATTCGGAACTTATACGATTATATTTTGATTGATTGCCCGCCTTCGCTAGGAATTCTTACCATTAACTCCTTGACCGCCGCTGATTCCGTTCTCATTCCTATTCAGTGCGAATATTACGCTTTGGAAGGACTTAGCCAACTATTAAACACGGTGAGATTGGTTCAAAAGCATTTAAATACTTCGCTGCAAATCGAAGGGGTCTTACTAACGATGTTTGATGCCCGGACAAATCTGGGTATTCAAGTCATTGAAGAGGTTAAGAAGTACTTCCAGCAGAAGGTTTATAAAACTGTGATTCCACGTAATGTGCGTTTAAGTGAAGCGCCGTCCCATGGTCAATCCATTATTACGTATGACCCTCGTTCGAAGGGTGCGGAAGTATATCTTGAGTTGGCAAAGGAAGTGGTATCTTATGAGTAAACGATTGGGCAAAGGATTGGATGCTCTGATCCCGGCACTGTCTATTCAGGAAGATGATAAGGTTATAGAGATCCCACTTAACCAACTACGTGCCAACCCGTATCAACCACGCAAGACCTTTGATGAGGAGGCTATACGGGAATTGGCCGAATCGATTCGGCAACATGGGGTTATTCAGCCAATTATTGTACGCAGCGTACTTAAAGGTTATGAAATTATCGCAGGGGAGCGCCGGTTCCGTGCTTCACAATATTGCGGTAATACAACCATCCCGGCGGTTGTTCGGAGTTTTTCAGACCAACAGGTTATGGAAATTGCGCTAATCGAGAACCTGCAGCGTGAAAATTTGAACGCGATGGAAGTGGCGGTAGCGTACCAAGGGCTGATGGATCAATTCCAGCTCACACAGGAAGAGCTTTCGTTGAAGGTAGGAAAGTCTCGTTCTCATATCGCGAACTTTTTGCGATTGCTTTCCTTGCCGGACGAAGTGAAGGAATATGTTTCACGTGGAACATTATCGATGGGACATGCCCGAGCTTTGGTTGGGTTGAAGGATCCAGACATAATTAAGCAGTTGGCTCAGCAATGTATCGATCATGAATGGAGCGTTCGTGATCTGGAGAATGCGGTGCAACAACTGGATCGCAAAAAGCAGGAAAAACCAAAACCGGCTGGAAAGAAACGGGACCCTTATATCGAAGAAGTGGAAGAGAGTCTGCGTGAACGGTACAAGACGACAGTCAAAATTAAAGCGAATAAAGATAAAGGGAAAATCGAAATTAACTATTACAGCCAACAGGATCTGCAACGGCTGCTCGATATGTTAACTTCGGGATAAATGAAATGACATATCCAACTTTTGGATAGCTCCTAAAGTGGGGGCTGCAGAAGGAGGGTATGTCATTTCTTGGTCTGGCATTCGATTGAACTGGAATGAATGGTGAGGTTGAAACTCTAATCCAAACTTACACCAATATCCAAAGGAGGGAATGTGTTTGCGTGAGGGAAAATCCATTATCTATTTGGATCATGCGGCGACATCTTGGCCAAAACCTCCTAGGGTAGGAGAAGTGATGTTGGAAATACTAAACGGACCAGCTGCTAATGCAGGACGAGGGAATCATGGGATGGCGCTCCAAGCAGGAAGGGTGTTGTACAAAACGCGTGTCAAGCTGGCCCAGCTATTTGGAGTCTCCAATCCCAATGATATTGTGTTAACCTCCAGCACAACTTCGGCTTTGAACTTAGCCATTAAAGGATGGCTAAAACCAGGGGATCATGTGGTGGCGACCACCGTTGAACATAATTCGGTAAGACGTCCTCTTGAGTTTTTGAAGCGGACTGCAGGCATCGAAGTAGATTATGCTGAGGTGGATGCTTACGGTCGATTAGATTTGGAGCAGGTGGAGAAACTTTTTCGCCCTCACACACGTTTACTTGTATGCTCTCATAGTTCGAACTTGTTGGGATGTATTTTACCGGTTCAAGCTTTAAGCCAGATAGCTCATGCACACGGAGCGATTTTATTGGTGGATGCTGCGCAAACGGCAGGGTGCTATCCGGTGAATGTTCAGGAAATGGGGATTGACTTGCTTGCCTTTCCAGGGCATAAAGGGTTGCTTGGTCCACAGGGGACTGGGGGATTATACATCCGCTCGGATCTTGATCTAGAACCGCTAATGCATGGGGGAACAGGCAGTCAATCCGAAGAACTTGAACAGCCGTCGGTACGTCCTGACCGGTATGAAGCTGGCACGGTGAATACGCCCGGGATTGCCGGGTTAGGTGCTGGCGTGGAAACCGTGCTGGAACGTGGTGTGGAGCAGATTCATCGTCACGAGTGGAAGTTAACCCAATTTTTAATGAAGGAACTGTATGAGGTTCCTGGTGTTCGTCTGATCGGTCCAGAGATCGGTCAGCCTCGAACGGGTATCGTATCGTTTACAATCGAAGGACGAGATGCCTCGGAGGTCGCCTTTGTGCTGGATCGGGAATATGGCATCGCAGTTCGTGCAGGATATCACTGCACGCCGTTAGGCCATCAAACGGCCGGCACACTGGAAGGCGGAGCCGTTCGCGCCAGTGTAGGTTATCTGACGACCGAGGCAGATCTTCAGAAGTTAGTGGATGCAATTCATAAGTTGATGAACTGATCTCAAGCACAGAGGAGTAGAAAGTCGCATGCGGGAATGGAATGATCTCATCTTTGAGCAACTAGTCTGGATCGTTGGAGGTTTCGTTCTCCTGATCCTTTGGATGTTGATCTGGAATTTGATTCAGGGAAGTAAGCTTCGTAAGATGAAACGAAGATACGAACTGATGATGAAAGGTGCCGGCGTACAAGACCTGGAGACCTTGCTCATCGATTTAAAAATGCAGCAGGACAAAATCGAAGATGTCCAGGAAGAACAGAAGCAGCAACTCACACAAATTCAAAAGTGGATGCCTATGCAAAAATCAAAAATCGGAATCAAACGCTACAATGCTTTCGGTGAAAAGGGGAACGACTTGAGCTTCTCCATTGCGATCATTAATGATCAGCAAGATGGCGTAGTCCTAACGGGCCTGTACAACCGCGATGGTTCATTTGTATATGCTAAGGGCTTGGAAAAAGGGGAGTCACCGCATGCGCTCTCTCCGGAAGAACGGGAAGCTATAGCTCTTGCCGGGCTAAAGAAATAGAACCCTGAGTCCACTCTTTGATCGCGGTATACAAGCATTTTGATATAATTTCTGAAAGACGCATAACTAGACTGAGACGTGTGTTCTGCAAAACAAAGTATTCCATGAAGCCGCCGACATTGACGATGCCCGTAAGATGGATATCGCCGACCGGCGGTAATTCTTTATTTACCCCTGCGCCAGGACGGAGGGGGCCTTGCACTACTTGAATCGATCCAACGCTGGATGTTTGACCGAGGCAGGCGTCTATGCTGATGATATAAGGGTCAGGGAATCGTGCGTGGATTTCATCTAACGTTTCTTTTAGATTCATAGCATGTACAGGCTCATCGAGAGTACCGTAGAGGTGAAAGTATGGGCAGCGATACTTTGCCAACGCGCTGCCAACCAGAGGGCCTAAGCAATCTCCGGTGGAACGATCGGTCCCGATGCAGACGACAACGATGTCTTGTCCTGGGGTAACCTGTCCAAAATGCAGAAGCAACCGGTGAATGATGGCCGAATGAATGCCGGGTTCGGTATGAGGGATTTTTAAATAAGGAATTTCTTGTCCTGGAATGGTCGGTTGAATCTGTGACATGGAATCTTCCTTTCCGCTGAAGATCAAGTGCGTATCCGCACTTTAAAGATTTAGTAGATAGTATATGGAAGAAATGCGTATTATATACTCGTACCAAAGTCTTAATGAGTAAAAAGGAGAGGAATCTGAGTGGAAGAGGAATGGTTGGTGATGGCGTTTGATTCAACCCAGCAGGCACTGCGTGCAGAGATGCTGCTGGAGTACGCTGAGGTAGAGATCGATTTGTTTCCTACCCCCAAAGAAATCACGGCAGGATGTGCGTTATCGATTCGTTTTCCGCAAATGTCGTTAGACGTGGTGAAACAAATCATCACTTCGGAATCCGTAGAGATTCGAGGGATTTACTCCCACGACGGGATGAGCTATCATAGCATCAAGCTTTAGAGCATTGCAGTTTTTGACTCATATCTCATATATTGATGAAACTCACAAAGGATTGATAGATATGCTGCTGGCGAATGAATCGGAAGTGATCCAGGATGCGGCCGAAACGGTGACCACTTGGAAGGATAAATTATGGAATTGGTTTACAGATATGGATATGTGGACGGATGTGCTTTTTTCAGGGATTAAAATCATTTTAATTTTTGTCCTTACCCGATTGTTTGTTCGAATTTTATTTCGAATAATCGATCGATCGTTGCAGAAGAGGGAGAAAAGCCGGTTACATATGAACCCGCGACGGTTAGTTACCGTTGGCGAACTGCTCAAGAATGTCACCACCATCACCAGCAATTTTATTATGGTTATGTTAGTGTTGGGGGAGATTGGGTTTGATCTGGCACCGCTGCTGGCGGGTGCCGGAGTTCTTGGCTTGGCGATTGGTTTTGGTGCTCAAAGCATGGTGAAGGATGTAATTACCGGCTTTTTTATCATTCTGGAGGATCAGTTTGCTGTCGGCGACGTCATTCAAACCGGAAGTCTGAAGGGAACGGTGGAGATGATTGGACTGCGCTCCACACGGCTGGTAAGCTGGACGGGGGAGGTCCACATCATCCCGAACGGAATGATAACGAACGTAACGAACTATTCCGTGGGGACCGCATTAGCGGTGGTTGACTTGCCGTTTAGCAACTCCAGGAAGCTGGAGGACAGCGTAGAGCTGCTGAAAAGGGCTATGCAGCGCCTGAAAGGAGAGCAGGAGGAGATCCCTCAAGTTCCGAATGTACTGGGCATTCAGTCGTTAACTTCGAGCGAATATGTTATTCGAATTGCGGTGGAGTGTGCGCCAGCCATTCGATCGGAAGTGGAGCGCCAGATTCAGGCGTATGCCAAAGAAGCCCTGGAGCAAGAAGAGATGGAGAACCAGCGAGGGCGTGCATAGATCTAAGGTTCGCTTCAATTTATTGGGATTTAATTAAAAATTTAAGAATAGATCGGGGGAATGTGTGATGGAGCGGAAATCCTTTCAATTAGGCGATATCGTACAGATGAAGAAAAACCATCCTTGCGGGAGCAATGAAATGGAAATTATTCGGATGGGCATGGATATCCGCATTAAATGCGTTGGCTGCAAACACAGCGTGTTGGTGCCTCGGGCCAAGTTCGAGAAAAATATGCGTAAGGTGCTTCGGTCCGCTGCTCCAACACCCGATAATATGGCGTCGGATGAGCAATTACCTTCTGGGGAATAAGTAATTTATGAGATGAAGGATCCTCTCTATTGCATTTCGGATGAATTCATGGTACAATCATTCTTGCTGTGGAGAGGTACCCAAGAGGCCCAAGGGGGTTGACTCGAAATCAACTAGGCGTCGCAAGGCGTGCGTGGGTTCGAATCCCACCCTCTCCGCCATTTAATAACTCAACAGATGATGATAAGGCCTTCTACGTGATGAACGTAGAGGGCCTTTTTTGTTTTCTAAGAATGGATTGTCCCATAGGACTTTGTGACATGAAAGCTTAGTACCGGTTCAGAATCAGGTTGGTTTTAAGGGAATCGGCATGAACGAGCCAACCTTTCGCTTCCAGCGTGTTCATCAGCTTGGTTCGATTTAATGCAGCTTCGCCGTAGCTGTCCGTCTTAAAGGAGATCTCGATCAAATTCTCCATACCTGTACCGTCTTCGGTTCGAATTGGCATGACTTCGATATTCGTTTCAAGACCGTTAAATTCACCTTCATATTTACTGACGATTACTGGGCCATGGGCGCGGGAGCTTTTTAGCATGTCTTTCCCCCAGCCGGACCCATTAGTATTTTTAAGCTTACCCGGAATGTTGTCTACCAGCATGTTCAATACTTTGCTCTCTGACGGGATGGTAAGTCCCTTGGATGCAGATTCTTCTTTATCATTTGAGAAGCTCAGCGTCTGCTTGCTGTAGCCCCAGTCTACTTCAGCCTCATAGTTATCATCAGAGGAATCAAAGCCGGCTTGATTCGCTGCGGTAAGTGCGGCGTTGATGTCCCCGTTTGTTACGGTGAATCTTTTCTTATAGGTCAGTTCGTATTTCTTCTTGTCTTCCTTCTTGCGGAATCTGACATTCCAGCCTGAGCCGTTCAAATCCTGCGCATGGGTGTCAAAATACTCCACGAGCTGTTGATCAGCAGGACTTGTGATGTGAAATTCGCTGGTTACGGAGCTTTGCAGAGAGCCGTCGGCGTTTAGCACTTTCCCGGCATCCAGCAGGAATTTTACTTCGTAAGAAGGGACAGCGTTGGAAGCTGCCTGGACATCCGTTGCGGTTTGCCAGCCTGTCAGCAGAACAGCCGCAGTTAATGCGGTAGCAGTCATAGATTTGACAATCTTAGCTTTGATATTCATGATTTTCACTCCTTTTTAAAGTGGGGAATGCCTACAGACTTCACTTTAAAGAGGTTGTATAAGGATGATGTCAAAGCTGTTTTATGTTCTGGTAAAAAAAAGAAACATTTTCTTTAGGGCATCCAAGATTTATTGCTGGTCAGGATTTAGGCATTGAGACAGATGGGCGGTAAACTTGCGCAGCAGTGCAGAAGGATGGCGGTTTCGGTTAGTAGCCATATAGACGTAACGTTTGGCCTCATTGTCGGGTATCTTTCTCATTTGCAGTAGTCCGCGTTGTACCTCATCCTCAACTGACATTCGAGAAACGAAAGAAACATACTTGCCAAGCATCACCGCTTGTTTAATGGCTTCCAGAGAATCAAGCTCCAGTGAGAAGGGAAGACGCAGGCGGTTGCTTTCAAGCCATTTTTCCGCAAAGCGGCGGGTGCTGGACTCCATACCGTGCAAAATAAAGGGGGAAGAAGCGATTTGATCCGCAGTGGGTTCAGGCTGTGCGGCCAGAACATGATCTGGCGATAAGATCAGCACCAAGTCGTCTTCGCAGATGGCTTCCGTTTGCAGTTCCGCCGATATAAAAGGTTCCGTTGAAATAATACCTAAGTCAATTTGGTGTTTCTCAAGCATTTCCCGGATCACCGGCGCTGGTTTGACGGACAAGGAGATGTGTATACCAGGATATTCATTGGAGAAACGATGAATCATTACGGGCAGAAGATAAGTGGCCGGCACGTAGCTGGCCCCGATCTGGAGATGGCCCTTTCTTAGGGCATCAAACTCGATAACAGCTCGCTGCGCTTCGGAAGCCAAGGCCCCGATTTTAATAGCGTAATGGTGCAGGGCATAACCCGCGTCTGTCAAAATGATTTTCCCCATACGAGTATCAAACAGCTTTACACCGAAATCCCTCTCCATATTTTTCATGTGAAAAGTAACCGTTGGTTGTTTAAGGTCTAAGATCTCAGCCACGGTTGTAATCTTGTTGTATTTCTCAAGCAGTTCGACGATTCGCAGCTTGAGCAGATTTAGATTCATGATCTCTCACGATCCCTTCCTTTTGTACGGGCCCATGTCTATATATTTAATCTATGAATGTTAAAACAAATCATTGAAAAAATTAATTTTGCATTTACATTGCTATAACACAGGTATTGAAATCGGTAGGTAAACTAAGGAATGTAAGCGGCATGGCGCCGTTTACCAGTTAACTGGGCAAGGAAGGGAACCTAATGGATTTATATATTAAAGGGTTGGAAAAGCGTTTTGGCTCTACAACTGCTTTATACCCCACTGATTTGAAGGTTAGGCAAGGCCGGTTTACTACTTTGCTTGGTCCTTCGGGTTGTGGGAAAACAACGCTGCTACGAATGATCGCTGGATTAGAAACCCCGGATCAGGGCTTGATCTCTTTTGGTGATGAAGTTTTGTATGACGGACCGGGAAGCAAGGTGACACCGCCGCATAAACGCGGATTCGGTATGGTTTTTCAGGATTTTGCCTTATGGCCGCACATGACGGTGTTTGAAAATGTAGCCTTTGGTCTGCGGACAAGTCGGCAGACGAATGGACTTCGCAAAACGGTATTGGAAGCATTGGAGAAGGTTAAGTTGGGCGGCATGGAACAGCGGTACCCACATCAGTTGTCTGGCGGACAGCAGCAACGGGTCGCTTTTGCCCGGGCGGTGGCCGTGCGTCCCCGTCTTGTCTTGTTCGACGAACCGCTGAGCGCGCTGGATGCCGTACTTCGTGAAGAGATGCGTGTTGAAATGATGGCGCTCGTTAGAGACTTGGGCCTGACAGCCCTTTATGTCACACACGATCAGATTGAAGCCATGTCGATGTCCGACGAGGTTGTGGTGATGAATGCAGGACGCATTTTGCAGACCGGTTCACCGGAGGAGGTGTACGGAAAGCCAGCAGATCCGTTTGTGGCCCGATTTATCGGCAAATCCAACTGGTTAAGGCATTCTAGCCAACCAGGCTCGCATTTGGAGCTGGCATCCGGAACTCAGTCTGCTGCAACTGCAATGTTCAGACCGGAGCACCTCTTTTGGGAGCAGGATCGAGAAGGGAGCCGCCAGTCTTATGAGGTGGAGGTCCTGCAGGTTAGTTACATGGGGGATCGGTATGAGATGCACATTCAAGCTGAGGGACAGGAGGTTTGGACGGCTTATCATCACAGCCGAATTCCGGTAGGAAGCCGTTTAAATGTATACCTGCCAAAGGGCCGGGTTACAAGTTTCTTGGAGATTGATCAGGCTAACCAAGGTAGTGGGAATATCAAAGTCGGCAGTTTGAATAGCGCCGCAAAAGTCGTAGGGATAGGCTACGGCAAAAGCCCAGCTATCGCTGGGAAATAAGGGATAACAGTATAAATCAAGGGGGAAAAGAAACATGGCGAATCACATTCCTAACAAGAAAAAGGGTAAATGGGGGACAGGCAGCGCGCTTGCTCTAATGCTCACTTTCGGCTTAGCCTTGACGGGCTGCGGCAGTAACACAACTTCAGGGGGAGCAGCTAGTTCGAACAATGGCAATTCTGCTTCGACCAATACCGCATCAACGGTTGCTTCTGCACCGGCCTCTAATGAAAGCAACAGTACTTCCGATTCAGCAGATAAGAAACTGACGGTGTACACAGCAGGGCCGGAAGGTTTGGCAACAAAACTGATTGAAGGTTATCAATCGAAAACCGGAGTAAAGGTTGAGGTATTCCAAGGCACGACCGGTAAAATTTTAGCCCGGCTGGAGGCTGAGAAGTCTAACCCGGTGGCGGATGTTGTGATCTTGGCTTCTCTTCCATCTGCACAAGGCTTGAAGCAGGAAGGATTAACGCTCCCTTATCCGGAAGCCGTAAATGCTGATAAGCTGAATCCGGATTGGTCCGACGCTGAAGGCAATTACTTTAGCACAAGTGCATCAGCGCTGGGCATCGCTTATAACACCAATCTGGTGAAGACCCCGCCAACATCATGGGAAGATCTAGCCAAACCTGAATTCAAAGACCAAGTAAACATCCCTGATCCGTCGTTGTCCGGTTCTGCGCTCGACTTTATGACCGGTTACCTGAGTGTTAAAGGAGACAGCGGTTGGTCCTTGTTCGAGGACTACAAGAAGAATGGCGTCGCTATGGCCGGAGCTAACCAGGAAGCATTGGATCCGGTTATTACGGGGGCTAAAGGCATCGTAGCTGCTGCGGTTGACTACATGACCTACAAGGCGAAAGCAAAAGGCGAACCGGTTGACATCGTGTATCCGAAGGAAGGGACCGTTATCAGCCCGCGTCCTGCACTCATTCTGAAATCAACTCAGCATGAAGCCAATGCCAAAGCATTTATTGATTACCTGTTGTCGGATGAAGCTCAAAAAATGGTTTCCGATGCAGCCCTTCTGCCGGGACGTACGGATATCAAAGCGGAAAACCGGGCCAATCTGGATGAAATTGGACAGTATCAAGTGGACTGGAATTGGATGAACGAGAACGGCGCAGACATCACTGAAAAATTTACACAGCTGTTCAAATAAAATGATGAAGTACTTGTCACTCAAATCCGCTAGGGTCTGGTTTATCGGATTGGCCCTGTTGGTTCTTACCGTCATGATTGTTGTTCCACTGATTGAAATCTTCATTCAAACGGTGTATCGAAACGGGGAGCTGCAGTGGTCAGCTCCTTTCCGTACGCTGGCGAAGTCCGGACTGACCGGTGTAATGTTTAGCTCCATTTGGCTTGGGATCTGTGTCATAGCTGGTACTACGGTATTGGCTTTGCCCCTGGCTTGGATAATGACTGCTACAAGGATCGGCCGCTGGAAGTGGTTGGACATTGTACTGCTCATTCCTTTTATGACGCCGCCTTACATCGGATCCATGGGTTGGATTCTATTTATGCAGAAGAACGGATACCTGGAGCAGCTGATCCCGTCTCTATCCCGAATTACGCCTTACTTCTTCACCTTTGGCGGCATGGTATTGATTATGAGCCTGCATCTTTATCCTTTTCTGTATTTGCTGCTGCGCGGCGCGCTTGAGCGAATTGGAGGGAGTATGGAAGAAGCGGCGGCTGTGATGGGAGCCCCGTTTTTGTATCGTTTCCGCCGGATCGTGGCACCGCTGCTTCTGTCTGCATACGGCATGGGCGCCATGCTGATCTTTGTTAAAACTATCGCGGAGTTCGGCACACCAGCTACTTTTGGCAAAAGAATCGGATATGAGGTCATGACCTCGGAAATCCATAAATATATCTCCAGCTGGCCGATTGATTTCGGCAAAGCTACAACCCTGGCATCGTTGCTGCTGACGGCCTGTCTGCTGATGTGGTATGTCCAATCCATACTGAGCCGCCGCTTTACTTACAGCATGGTAGGTGGGAAAGGCAGCCGCCGCGGCGCACTGAGGGAGAGCGGCTGGCCAGTTTGGATTAGCGCTATTTTTGTGGGACTTCTGCTTGTTTTCTCAATCGGGGTTCCTTATTTCTCGATCCTGGCGGCCTCAATGATGAAACTTCGCGGTGTGGGCCTGGCTTGGAACAACTGGACGTTCGATTACTATAAACAGCTGCTCACCTGGGGAACACCGAGTATGAAGGCACTGATGTCCAGCATCTGGTTGTCTTTCGTCGCTTCTACGGTTGCTGTGGTGCTGGGCACCTGGTTTGCACTGGTGATTCAACGCTCACGTACTATTGGACAGCGGTCGGTTGACTTGTTAAGTCTGCTGCCGAATACCGTGCCTGGCATCGTGATGGTGGTTGGCCTCATCCTGTTATGGAACTCACCTTGGATGCCCATTCACCTCTATAACACCTATGGCATGGTCATTTTAACGTATGTTATTTTATTTGTTCCTTATACCGTTCAATATGTAAAAAGCGCTGCAGGCCAGATAGACAGTTCCTTATTTCAGGCTGGGCAAGTATTTGGTGGACGGGCCCTTTATATTTTTAGAAGAATCATGCTGCCTTTGATTGTACCGGGGATGATTTCCGGCTGGATGATGACCTTTACGATTGCTTCGCGGGAACTGGTGGGCTCACTATTAATCCTTCCACCTTCAGTTCAGACCTCGGCCACCTACATTTTTGCTCAATTTGAGCAGGGGCAGGTTTCGTTAGGGATGGCGATGGCCGTCGTTTCGGTTGGTTTTACCACCTTGATGTTATTAATTATCGAGAGCTTGGGCTCCAGAAGAAAGTGGAATGCAAAATGATGAAACTTCATATATGGGGAGGGGCCGGAGAACATGGCCGCTCCTGTTATTTACTTGTCGGCGACCATCATCGGATATTATTGGACTGCGGCGTAAAAAAAGAAGACGAAGGCCAGTATCCGCTGCTCGATCCTGAGGTCATTCCTCAACTAACGGCGGTTTTTCTGTCGCACGCTCATGAGGATCATTCGATGGCACTTCCGTTACTATATAAGCACGGCTATAAAGGTCCGATCTGGACGACCAGGCCAACCGTTGATCAATTAAGCAGCTATTTCGCCAACTGGCGCAGTTATGTGAATGGCAGAGGCGCCAAGCTCCCATATACGGAAGAGCATATTGAAGCACTGCATTTCCGCTATCTTGAGGATCTGGCTCCCGCCATGCAATGGGCAGATTTGGGCATGCATCCAGCTTCTGTCCGGGTGAAGTGGGGGAGGAGCGGCCATTTGGCTGGTTCCATTTGGCTGCGGCTCGAGGTGGAGGATCACCAAATCTATTTCTCGGGTGACTATAGCTCGGAGTCGTTGCTGCTGGCTGTTGACTCGCCTAAGGAAAACGAGAGGGGAGCTGGCTTGGGGCCGGAGGATCCTGCCGATTTAGCCATTGTAGATAATGCCTATGGCAATGATCAAGAATCTCAAGAAGACAAACTGTTTCATCTTACCAAGGTTGCTCAAAAGACACTGGAACTAGGCGGGCATCTGTTGTTACCTGTGCCGGCTTACGGAAGAGGCCAGGATATGCTGATTTGGACCTGCGAGCAGTTCGAATCCTATAACATCATTGTTGAAGAGAAAATATGGGCTGGTCTGCAGCGGCTGCTGGAACAGCCGGAATGGCTTAAGGTTGGAATGAGCGAACGAATTCGACAGGCGCTGGATAACAGCCGACATAGAATCATTTTACCGAAGAATAATGAGGAACGTCTTCAAGCCTTAGGTCAGAAGGGGCCATGTGTCATTTTCACCAGTGACGGTATGATGGAATCCCCAAGAGCTCGCTGGTACTTCGATCAAGTAGCCGGGGATCCCAAGCATGCGGTCGTGATTACAGGACATGCTGCGCGTCATACGTTTGCTCACAATATACTGGTGGGGGGTATAAATAAACCGGATTGCCGCGTTCATCATATCCGTTACAAGGTACATCAAGGGCTGGGGGATGTAAGAAGGATGCTTGCAGAAGTTCCTGCTTTAAAGACATTACTTGTACATACTTCCAAAGTGAAAACGGACGAAGTATGCAGATTACTGTTAGAGGAAGGCCACCAACATATTTATTCCCTGCAACCAAGCGAAGAATTGGGGTTCTAAAACAAATGAAAACAGGACCCCGAAGGGTCCTGCTGACGGCGTTACTGTGGAGATTCTATGCTCACATCAAGGAATAGGATTTACTGCCCCTGAAGGCAGCCTTGCCGTAAAGCGAAAACTTTGCGGTGTTTCTCCTTACTCCAATCTTGAGTTAGACTCCTAACAGCTCATGAAAAGCGATCTGGACCAACGGAACCACACCTCTCTTGTCGCCGTCGATTGTATTATGTGCAGATTCCCTCGTTTTATACACATCCATTACGAAAAATATAAATTAGTGAACACGAGCCTTTTCTTCTTTCTTCCACTTGCGATTCTTGTTTGTCGTTTCAGGGAATTTATCGCCCTTGTTCAACGTGATCCGTTTTGGATCTTTAATCTGCGTATGAAAGCTGCGCGCCTCGCCTACCTCAACGTAAACCCCCGGGTTCGGAGCGCGCATGCCTTCCTCGAATTCGGTTTGTTCACCCATACTGCGTTCCTCCTTTGCAATGCATTAGACTACATGGATATTGTTTGTCATGCGTTTTTTTTCATGTATCTTTATGGACCGATAATTATTTACAGGCAGCGTAATTTGAGGGAGCATACGGTTAGCATGGTAAAGCGCATGGGAGCGATCGATATGAGTATCGTATGGGCACATGGTGATCAATAGCAAAGGCAAGTTGAGGGAACTTGATCTGATCCTTGCGTGCCGACTTTGGATTTGATATACTATTACAGTGCGAGTTTACTCTCGCTCCTTGCTCCCAAACGGGACACGTATTGGGGGCCATAGTCCAAGAGGAGGTGAATCAGAATGCGCAAATACGAAGTGATGTACATTATTCGTCCTGACGTTGAACAAGAAGCTGTTCAAGCTACAGTCGAAAAATTCCAAGGCATCATCCAAAACGGCGGTGAAATTACCAAACATGAAGTTTTGGGCAAACGCCGGCTTGCGTATGAGATTAACAAGGTTCGTGATGGAATTTACGTTCTCGTGAATTTCACCGCTGCTCCAGAAGTTGTTGCTGAGCTGGAACGGATCTTGAAGATTTCCGACGAGGTTATCCGTTATCTCATCACGAAAGACGTAGCCTAATTCAAGTTTGAGTAACCATTGCCCGAAGGAGGGGATTTGATTGTTGAACCGTGTCATTCTCATCGGACGTCTTACCCGGGATCCGGAGCTGCGATATACGCCAGCTGGCGTAGCGGTAACTCAGTTTACTCTTGCTGTGGACAGACCGTTCACCTCGCAAGGGGGTGAACGTGAGGCGGATTTCATCCCGGTTGTTACCTGGAGACAGCTTGCCGAGACTTGCGCGAATTATTTGCGTAAAGGGCGGTTAACGGCTGTTGAAGGACGTATTCAAGTACGGAACTACGAAAATAACGAAGGTAAACGTGTATACGTAACCGAAGTTATTGCCGATAATGTCCGTTTCTTGGAATCGAACCGCGAGGGCGGTTCAGGTGGCAGCGGTACGCGGGAAGAATCACCGTTCGGAGGCAACAGCAACCGTGGCGGAGGATTCTCGCGCAGCAATCAGAACGATCCTTTCTCCGACGACGGGAAACCGATCGATATATCGGATGACGATTTGCCATTTTAACAACGGAAAGGACTGAAAAGCATGAGCTTCAAGCAAAGAGAAGGCGGAGACGACAAAAGACCGGCTCGCCGCGGCGGCCGCAACAAACGTCGTAAAGTGTGCTACTTCACTGTGAATAAAATTACTCACATTGACTATAAAGATACGGAGCTGTTGAAGAAATTCATCAGCGAGCGCGGCAAAATTTTGCCTCGTCGTGTAACTGGCACTAGCGCGAAATACCAACGCCTTTTGACGATCGCGATCAAACGCTCCCGTCAAATCGCATTGCTTCCATACACAACGGAATAAGCGTGATCAGTTAGAACAACAACCGAACCTCAGGGTTCGGTTGTTTTTTGTTTCTATACAAAAAGGACTTAAGTCATAGAGCTTCGCTTACGACAAATCCAAGTAAACCTATTTAAAATAAAGTCGATTTATGACGAGAAAGATAGAACGAACTCGAAAAATGTTAACATCAATAGTACAGGACAAGTAAGAAAAATTAACGTTCAACTTTTTGTAAACGCTTCATATTAAATATTTCTATAAAATACTAGTAAATTAGGGTTAATTAGGAGCCGACAATCGACTAAAAAAATTATTGACGTAAGATATTTTCACATGTATTATGATCAATAATTGAACTGGTGCATATCCCTGATAGGGACCGGCTTAAGATGCTTATTAACCGATGGTTTATATCAAACCTATGTCACACTTTGTTACAAACGGCTGACGTTGTGTCTCTGTTTTTAGGGTATAAGTCATGGGGAGATAGAGCCATAGGGGCGTAAGTGAGTTGTTTTGTCCAGGATTAAGCACTGTGAGAAGCAACTAGAGAGTGTTGAAGGGGGAGGTCGAAAGGAACATCCTGGCAAGAGGAAAGGCATGACGAACTGCACGTTCTCAACAATTAAACAAGGAGGAGTCAACTCACATGGTGGCAAAGAAGAGAAGATTATGGTCCATCTTACTTATTTTATCTCTCGTAGGTATTTTGTTTGCAGGTTGCAGTACCAATAACACAGCTTCCAATTCGCCGACTCCGACAGAGAACAACACAACTCCAGAAAACACAACGGAACCGGAAACAGAACCATCGGCAGATGAGCCGGTGGACGGAGGTACAATTGTCCTTTCAACTTTTTCGGATATTGTTACTTTAAATCCTATTTTTATTGGTGATACTTCTTCCGGAGATGTGGAGCAGTTCCTTTTCTCCAAATTGTACGATCTAGACCGTGAAGGAAATGTAGTTGTCGAGCCTTGGTCTTTGGCAGCCGAGCCTCCACAAATTTCTGAGGACGGTTTAACTTATACCGTGAAGCTGAAAGATACCGCAAAATGGAGTGACGGGCAGCCGGTAACGGCCGACGACATCGTATTTACATTTGATACGATTCGTAACCCAGAAACGGGTTCCCCAGCGATCAGCTCCTTCGATAAGGTAGAGAGCGTTACAAAAGTGGATGATTTGACCGTCAACATTAAGTTGCAATCCGTTTACGCTCCGTTCTTATATACGCTGGTTACCGATTTGGTCCCTTACCATGTGTTGAAGGATGTTCCTGTGAAGGAGCTTCAACAACATCCATATGGTACAGATCCATCGAAAACCGTAACGAACGGGCCATGGAAGTGGACAGAATGGAAACAAGGCGAAAGCCACACGTTGGATCTCGATCCAAACTACTGGGGTACGCAGAAGCCGCATATTCATCAAGTCATCTATAAAATTTATGCCGACCAAAACACCCAAGTTCAAGCCTTGTTGAAAGGTGATGCAGACCATATCAGCGCCATTCCGGTGACGCAGGTTGAAGCTGTTAAATCGAATAAGGATATTAACGTCATCCAAAAACCGGGTCCGACTTACGAATACGTCGGGTTTAACTTCGATCCGAAGAACTTCCCGGACAACTACGGTTTGTTCCAAAGTCAAAAGACAAGACAGGCGATTGCATACGCAATTAACCGTCAAGGGATGGTTGATAATGTCTTGAAAGGTGTCGGTGCGCTGATGAACGCTCCGTTCCTGCCGGACACTTGGGCGGATCCGAAGGATGCTGCTGTCAACTATAACTATGATACGGAGAAAGCAAAACAATTGCTGGCAGAAGACGGTTGGGTTCCTGGCAAAGACGGGATCCTTGAGAAAGACGGTCACCGCTTCTCTTTCGAACTGCAATATAACGCCGGTAACAGCCGCCGTGAACAAGTGGCTGCGATTATCCAGCAAAACTTGAAAGATGTTGGTATCGAAGTTACGCCTAAAGGCATCGACTTTGCTGCATGGATCGATCAGAACGTCAACCCAGGTAAGTATCAAGCCATTTTGTTGGCATGGTCTCTGAACAACCCGGATCCGGATGCAGAAAGCATTTATTCCTCGAAATACTTCCCACCGGCAGGTCAAAACACCGGCTGGTATAAGAACGAAAAGCTCGACCAATTGTGGGTAGACGGATACTCCACAGTTGATCAAACGGAACGTCAAGCGATCTATAAGGAACTGGCGAAGGAAATCTCTACAGACTTGCCATATGTCTTCCTTTATCAATATGGTAACGCCATCGGTACGGGTCCAAGAGTTCATTGGAAAGAAGAAGACCGTCCAGAACCATCGTTGGGCTACGGATACTACTTCCATCTGATCAACTGGTGGGTAACGGAATAAGAAGAAGAGCGGATACAGGAAATAGAACCGCAGGAGGGGGAAAGGGAGTATTCTCTTTCTCCTTCTCCCTTTCAAGCTCTATTTTTATCCTGTGGTTCTATACCTAACTATGTTTAGGAGGATAAAAGATGACAGAATATCTGATCCGTCGCTTGCTGCAATCGGTCTTGGTCATTTTCTTGATCACCGTCGTGACGTTTTTGCTGATCCATGCCGCTCCAGGGGGACCAACGCAAGTCTTCCTTGCTCCGGGTTTATCGCCGGAAGCATTCGAGCAGCAAAAACATAATCTCGGTCTAGATAAACCCTTACCCGTTCAATATCTCCGGTGGGTTGGGGACTTGCTGCAAGGTGACTTAGGATATACGTTCAAAAACCATTTGCCAGTTGCGGATTTATTGTGGCCACGTATTGGGAATACGTTCATTCTAATGGGTTCCGCTTGGTTGTTAACCTTGATTATTGCGCTCCCTTGGGGCATTTATAACAGTACAAAAGAATATGGATTATCTGATCAAACGGCATCCTTTATTTCTTATATCGGATTTGCGATGCCAACCTTCTGGTTCGGTATACTTTTGCAACAGTGGTTCTCACTAGGCCTCGATTGGCTTCCCCTATCGGACATGCACTCCAGGGGGAAGGAAGACAGCCTGCTTGACCTATTACTGCATCTAGTGCTTCCCATCACGGTATTATCGTTAGGATTCCTTGCTTCTTATATTAAGTATGCCCGTGCAAGTATGTTGGAGGTCCTTGAAATGGACTACATCCGCACGGCTCGGGCAAAGGGTGTTAAGGAAAGAAAGGTTGTGTTCCGACACGCCTTACGGAATGCGCTTATTCCGATCATCACCATTTTAGGACTGGATTTACCGCTGCTTGTCGGCGGCGCTGCCCTCACGGAAAACGTGTTTAACTGGCCGGGGATGGGGCGCCTCTATGTCGAGATGGCTACGGCACGGGAGTATTCTGTTCTGATGGCGATTACGATCGTTACTTCGGTTATGGTTATCCTTGGTAGCTTACTCGCGGATATTTTATATGCCATTGTAGATCCACGGGTTAAATTGGGTGGAAAGGGGACGAAAGCTGCATGAGTGATCTCAAGGTAACGATATCGCCGGGAACATCTCCCGACGTGCCAACTCCTGAACCAAGTCATGCATCGGATCCCCAGAATGCGGTAGCTGCACTTCCAGCCAAGAAGCCGCTGGGTCCTTGGGGCCTATTATGGAGAAAATTCTCGCATAATCCCTATGCAATGACAGGGTTAGTCGTGTTACTGATTTTTATTCTGGCTGCGATTTTTGCCCCTTGGCTTACCAAGTATGATCCGGCCAAGATCGATCTGATGTTCCCGAATCTCCCAGCAGGGACCGATGGGCACCTGTTAGGCACGGATGAATTAGGACGTGACGTGTTCACAAGACTGCTGTATAGTGCAAGAATTTCCTTATTAATTGGTTTTTCCGTCGCCGTAGCTTCGGTCATCATCGGTTCGATTATCGGTGCGTTATCCGGTTATTTCGGCGGATGGGTCGATACGGTCTTCATGCGGATCGTCGATGTGATGAACTCGGTACCTACGTTGTTCCTTAACATTTTGGTACTGGCGATTTTTGGGTCGGATATGAAATATATGATTATGATTTTGGCCTTTACCAGCTGGATGAGTATTGCACGGTTGGTGCGCGGGAATTTCCTTCAATTGCGGGAAATGCAATACGTTGAAGCTGCGCGTGCCATCGGGGTATCGAATACAGGCATTATTTTCCGTCATTTATTACGGAACTCTACGTTTCCGATTATCGTTAACGCAACCTTGATGGTTGGTTCGGCGATTTTGAGCGAATCGGCTTTGTCTTACCTTGGTTTAGGCATCCAACCACCGGCAACAAGCTGGGGATTGATGTTAAGTAATGCGCAAGAATTTATGCTCGTTGATAAAATGCAGGCAGTTTATCCCGGCTTATGCATCTTGATCGTCGTTCTGGCGGTGAACTTCATCGGGGACGGCATCCGCGATGCGCTGGATCCAAGACAGAATCTGAATAAATCCCGGAGGAGGCTGGCAAAATGGCGGAGAAACTTCTCGAAATCCGGAAACTGACGGCGGGCTTCTTAACGGAAAATGGGGTTGTGAAAGCGACCGACCGGATCTCGTTATCCATAGAAAAGGGACAGACGGTTTGCTTAGTTGGTGAATCGGGGAGCGGAAAGAGCGTGACCTCACTCGCCATCATGCGGCTGATTGATTATGCCGGCGGAGTGATCATGGATGGCAGCATTAAGTTTCGAGGTCAGGATTTAGCCACCAAGAAACAGGAAGAGATGCGGCAGATCCGCGGCAACCAAATTGCGATGATCTTTCAGGATCCCATGTCGGCGTTAAACCCGGTATTTACGGTAGGGGAACAGATTGCCGAAAGCTTGCGGTTGCATCAGAATAAGGATGCGGATGAGGCTTGGAATATGGCTGTTAACCTGTTGAAGCTCGTAGGCATCCCTGCGCCGGAAATTCGCGCCAAGCAATATCCCCATGAATTGTCGGGCGGCATGTGCCAACGGGTCGTCATTGCCATTGCCTTAGCCTGCAACCCAGAGCTGTTGATTGCTGACGAACCTACGACCGCGCTGGACGTGACGGTACAGGCGCAAATCCTTGATTTGCTGCGGAAGCTGCAGGCCGAGCTCGGCATGTCCATTCTGCTGATTACCCATGATATGGGCGTAGCTGCGGAAATGGCAGATCGGGTCGCTGTTATGTATGCGGGGGCGATCGTTGAAGAAGGTCCAGTGGAAGATATCTTCAATCAACCCAGTCACCCATACACCACAGGGCTGCTCCAATCGATCCCTGGATTTGAAGGGGAACGGGGAGGAGAACTGTACACGATTCAGGGGACAATCCCGCCAATCGGTCAATTGCCTTCCGGCTGCCGGTTCCACCCCCGCTGCCCGCATGCGAAGGAGGTTTGTCGGCAGAAGGAACCACCGGAGTTTATGATCGGAGCAGATCATCGCGCTTCCTGCTGGCTCTATGAGGATAAGCCGGTAAGCAAAAGCGATGACCACAGCAGCAGAGATGAGGTGAAACCCGCATGACGACAGAAACGGCGAATGTAGAAGTAAAGCGACCGAGCGGTTTGAAGTCCGATGAGATTCTGGTAGATATCCGCGGGATTAAGAAGTATTTCCCGATTCATAAAGGCTTGCTCAGCCGGGTCGTTGGTCAAGTGAAAGCGGTAGATGACGTATCCTTAGCGATTCGAAAAGGGGAGACCTTCGGGCTCGTCGGAGAATCCGGCTGCGGCAAGTCAACGCTGGGACGTGTCATTCTTCGCTTGCAAGGAGCCACGGAAGGAGAAGTCATCTACCAGGGGCGGGACATTCATTCTTTACGGGGGCAAGAGCTGCGGAAGCTTCGGGAAGAGATGCAGATTATTTTCCAGGATCCGTTCGGTTCCCTAAATCCTCGTTTTCTAGTAAAAGACATCATCGGCGAACCTTTACGCGTTCATCGCAACCTATCTTCCAAGGAAATAGATGCTAGAGTCGTGGAGCTCATGGAATTGGTAGGGCTGGATGCCAGCCGGCGCAATCGCTATCCGCACGAATTTTCCGGCGGTCAGCGGCAACGGATTGGTATTGCCCGGGCAATAGCTCTGAATCCGAAGTTTATCGTCGCGGATGAGGCGGTATCGGCGCTGGACGTGTCCGTGCAATCACAGGTCATTAACCTGTTGATGAAGCTGCAACGTGAGCTCGGATTGACGTTCCTCTTCATTGCCCATGGCCTTAACGTCGTTCGGCATATCTCCGATCGGGTCGGCGTCATGTATTTGGGTAAGCTGGTAGAGGTCGGAGAAACGGAGACGTTATTCAATTCTCCGCTGCATCCATATACAGCCGCTTTATTGTCGGCCATTCCAAAGCCGACGCCAGGTCGGAAGCGGGAACGGATCGTGCTACAGGGGGATGTTCCTTCTCCCGCAAATCCGCCTTCCGGATGCCGCTTCCACACCCGCTGTCCGTTTGCCCAGGAGCAATGCGCCAAGGTGGAACCGCCATTGATTGAGGCAACTCCCGGACGCCAAGTGGCCTGCCACTTCCCGTTGCAACCGGAGACCGTGTTGGCTTAAACAGACGCCTTCTCGCAAAAAAACAGGCTGGTTCATGACGGTAGAGGTCCGATCTCCGGTAGGAGCGGGCCTCCCTTCTTTTTTCGTCCAAGCTTCATTGGTTAGCAGACCAGCATCTACATATCCCGCATTGTTGTACCCGATTTCCTCGATGTGTTATAGTACAAAGCGGTAGAGTTGTTTTGAAAAATGATAGATAAGTTAAGCAAGGATGAGTAAAAACGTAGTGATTTGGCAGATAGAGAAGGAAATCAACCAGAATGGCGATGGAGGCGTAAAAAACCATGATCGAACGTCGTAGCAGAAAGAAGATGAAATCGAAGAATAAACGCAAGAAAATCGCGTGGATTGTACTCATAGTTCTGTTGGTGGTGGGGGCCGGGGGATATTTGTTCCGCAAGCCGCTTGCCGTGATGGCCTTTGACTTGTTCCTGTCAGGCAAAGTTGAGCAGACGTTGGAACGCTCGTATTCGCCAATTGAAGGGGAAGAGCCCCGTCCGCTGGAGCCGGTGGAAGAGAAGATGAAGCCATTCAGCACTCTGCTGTTAGGTGTGGATCAACGGAATAACGAGCCCGCTCGCTCCGATACGATGATCTATGCGGTGGTGCGTCCGGAGGATGCCAAGGTGTTGCTGATCTCCATCCCGCGCGACACGTATACCGAGATCGTCGGCAAGGGTAAGGAAGATAAGATTAATCATGCGTATGCGTTTGGCGGGGAGAAGATGGCCAAGGATACGGTGGAGAACTTCATCGGCTATCCGGTGGATTACTATGCAGCCGTGAACTTCCAAGGGGTGCGTGACATCGTGGACGCGCTGGGCGGTGTAGAGCTGCCGATTACGAAGGATATTGTCAATAAACAAGCGGATCATGAGAAGTTTACGATTAAGGCAAATAAACCGTTGTACGACGGTACGGAGGCGCTCAACTTCGTCCGTTATCGGGAAGACAGTGATTTTAACCGGACAAAACGACATCAGGTGTTCCTGAACGCCATGGTGAACCGGATGTTAAAGCTGAACCAAGTGACAAAAATCCCTGAATTAATCAACCTGATGGGGGATAATTTTAAGACCGACTTGCCGCCAAGCCAAATCATCGAATTGTCCAAGAAGGTCTTGTTGGGAGATACTTCTCCGCAAATTAGCGGCTTTACGATTTTAGGCAAAGGCATTCGGATCAATGGGGTTTATTATGATAAAGCGAATGAAGAGGATGTTGATTTCGCCAAAGAGATGATCGACAATTGGCTGAACCCGGATACGGAGGCGTTTGAATTGATCCTTCCGGAATCCCGTGATGCAGAGAAGACAGATGCGGGGCAAAACGGCGCGCAGGGAACGGCGGCAAATACGAGCAAGAATGAGTGATCGTGGGGCATCATACCTTAGATTATAATGTGAATATACCCTGATTTCAGACAACGGCAGTCCGGAGTACCGGCTGCCGCTTTCATGCCGCCGGTTCTGGAACAACTTCGGTTTCGAAACGTATCAAATAGGGGAGTCTGAATGAAAGGATGAGGAGGATTTCGTTCTCATGAATATAGCGTTTTTTCTGCTTCCGAAAAATGACGTGGTCACCATGACGTTGGAGTCCACGTTACGCCAGACGCTGGAGCGTATGGAGTATCACCGTTATACGGCCGTGCCGATCATCGATCACGATGGGGTGTATGTCGGTACGGTCACGGAAGGCGATTTATTATGGCACATGAAAAATTCGAGCGGCAAGATTACTTTTGAGACCGCTTCAAAATTTCTCCTGAAGGACGTGCCGCTGAAGATGGACATCAAGCCGGTACGAATCGATGCCGATATGGAGGATTTGATTAATCTGGCGAAGGTGCAGAACTTCGTGCCGGTTGTCGATGACCGGTGCCGGTTTATTGGGATCGTGCGGCGTAGTCAGATCATCGAATATTGCGAGAAGTTCGTGACCCGAAATACGGCACAAACCCAATAAATCCTAAAGGTTTGCGTCTTTTGTCGCGTTTGCTATATGCTATAATGAAGAATAAAGCTTTTTTCGGGGAGGGTCGAAGCTGTCCGAGATGCAAAGGGAAATGGATGTAGCCAAGCGTGCCAAAGTGATTGAATGGCTCAAAACGGAAGTAGTCGATCACGTATCCCGTTTGTTTAAGGCATTATGGGAAGGCAGCACGACACGGGTAACGGACAGTCTTGCCAGCCTTATCGTCAGCAGTTATATTTTGGGGCGGAGACTCGGTGTTTCCTATCGGGATATGGATGACAGTATCTTGGAGAAACTGAGAAAACATAAGCAGGAGGGTCACCAGCTCGAGGATTGGTATCAAGATATTTCTACCCTGGAAGAACATATGTCTAAGAGGTGAACCCATTTGAAGTTACGCTGGACATCGGTGGCCTGGAGCGCCGTATATTTGCTGCTTCTGTTGTCACTTGCAACTCCGCTGACCGTGATCACGATGTTTTTTCTGATCGTGCCGGGTATTTTGCTGTACACCACCTTGTCGACAAGAGCGTTTCTTGTGCACGTCGCGGTGGTCTGGCTGGCGGTTGCATTGATCTTCGGCCCGCTGATCTTGTTGCAGGCCGTCTATTTTATTGTTCCTTCGATCGTGATGGGCTATTTATATAAGAAAAGAAGCCCGGCGTTCCGCACGGTCATGGCGGGAGCCGGCACCATTTTGCTGGAGTTTTTGCTGGTACTGTTGATCAGCACCGTCTTCTTCAACTTTAATCTGGCGAATGCGATTGAGGACCTGGTGAATGCGGCGATGGCTCCGTTCACGAATGTCGCTGACAGCTCGTTGACTGGCACCATTGTCTGGTCGCCAGAGATGAGCCAGCAATTCTCCAGCTTGACGGTGCGGATGATTCCCTTTACGATGATCGTCTGCTCACTGCTCATGGCTGCAGTAGCCCATGCCATCTCCCGGCCTACGTTGTCCAGCTTGGGTCATGCGGTGCCGAAGATGCCGCCGATCCGTGATTGGCGGTTGCCGCGTTCGCTGATTTGGTACTATTTGATCGGCGTATTGCTGCAGTGGTTTGGCGGAGAAGCAGTAAGCCAAGGATTCTTGGGCACGATTGTGCTGAATCTGATGCCGCTGCTGCAATTTCTCTTCATGGTGCAAACGGCAAGCTTCTTCTTCTTTGCCGCCTACCATCGCAAGTGGAATCCGGTGATTCCGATTCTGCTCATTGTAGCGCTGTTGTTTATTCCGCCGCTTCGAATCGTGGGGATTTTGGACATTGCATTCCCGCTGCGGGATATGATTACGAGACCAAGACGATAGGGTGAGAAGGCATGCCAAATGTTTTGCAAAAACGTTGGTACGGTTACCAGACCGTATGGATGTTCATGCTCCAGTTGCTGCTCGTCATCTTCGTCTCCTTCTTTAATTGGATCCTGGGACTGGTTTGCTTATGTCTCGTGAGTGTGCTGACCTTCAGCATGCTGCGGGCGGAGCGGCAGTTCCGCCAAGAGCTGATTCGCTACGTGACCGATTTGAATTACCGGATCAAACGGGTGGAAGGCGAGGCTGTCAGTAAGCTTCCGTTTGGTTTGATCCTGTATAGCGAAGAACGGACAGTTGAGTGGCATAATCAGTTCGTGGCTGGCATGTACGACAAAGATTCCGTCGTGGGCCAACCGCTGTCCGAGCTGCTGCCGCAGCTCCCCTTGCCAAGTAAAGACAAGAAGGATGCGGCGGGCGCTCGGACCACGGCAGAAGTCATGGTCGGGGAGCGTTACTATGAGCTTACCGTCGATGCGAACGAGCGCATCATTTATCTCCATGATATGACGGAGCTGGCGGTACTGCGCAGACGGTACGAAGACGAACGGGCTGCGCTGGGGATCGTGCTGCTGGACAATCTGGATGAGGCCACCCAGGGCATGGATGACCAGCAGCGCACCGCCTTAATCGCTCGCGTGGCGACGGCGATTACGGAATGGGCCAAACAGTACCGCGTGTACTTGCGGCGACTGTCCTCTGAGCGATATCTGATGATTCTGAATCAGAAATCGCTGGACGAACTCGAGCAGAGCCGGTTCGTCATTCTGGACGAGGTCCGCGAAATGACCGCGGACCTGAAGGTGCCGATTACGCTCAGCATCGGCCTCGCTTTTGGCGCCGAGCGCTTCAGTGAGCTGGGCGAACTCGCCCAGTCCAGCTTGGATATGGCGCTCGGCCGCGGGGGCGACCAGGCCGCAGTCAAGGCCGGTCAGCGGCTCTCGTTCTATGGCGGGAAATCCGGCGCCATAGAGAAGCGGACGCGCGTCCGCGCCCGCGTCATCGCGCATGCCTTGCGCGATTTGATGCAGGAGAGCGACCGCGTCATCATCATGGGCCATCGCGTGCCGGACCTCGACGTGATCGGCGCCTCCATCGGCGTGCTGAAGGCTGCCGATATGTACAAGGTCGAGGCCCACATTGTACTGGATGGCCCGAACCCGGCGATCGAGCGCCTGATGGAGCGCATCGGCAAAGAAGAGACCTTGCTCCGGCGGTTTATTTCGCCGGAGCAAGCCATGCATTTGATGACCGAGCACACGCTGCTCGTACTTGTCGATACGCATAAGGCTTCCATGACGATGGAGCCTCGGCTTGTGGAAGAAGCAAGCCGCGTCGTCATCGTGGACCACCACCGCCGCGGCGAAGAATTTGTAACCGACGCGGTGCTCGTCTACCTGGAGCCTTATGCTTCCTCAGCCTGCGAGCTCGTCACCGAGCTGCTGCAGTACATTCACGAGAAGGTGGAGCTGAGCCCTCTGGAAGCGACGACGCTGCTCGCAGGCATCACCGTCGATACGAAGCATTTCGCGCTTCATACCGGCTCGCGGACGTTTGAGGCCGCAGCGTTCCTCCGCCGAAATGGAGCGGACACGGTGATGGTGCAGCGATTGTTGAAGGAAGATTTGCAGGAGTACATCGCCAAGGCCGATATCATCAAGCATGCCCGAATGATACACGGGCATATCGCTTTGGCGGTGACGGAGCCGAATCGCAAAATTCCACAGATGTTAATTGCTCAAGTCGCGGATACGCTGCTGAATATGACCGGCGTCCTGGCGTCTTTTGTGATCAGCGAGCGGCCAGACGGCTTAATTGGCATCAGCGCCCGGTCGCTGGGGAACATGAACGTGCAGGTGGTCATGGAGCGGCTGGGCGGCGGCGGACATTTAACGAATGCAGCTGTTCAATTGGAAGGCACCCAGGCGGAAGCAGAGAAGAAACTGCTCGCCGTGCTGGATGAAATAGAGAAGGAAGAGGGGTTGTTCGAATGAAAGTGATCTTCTTGCAAGATGTCAAAGGTCAAGGGAAAAAGGGAGAAATCAAAAACGTCTCCGAAGGGTATGCGCAAAACTTCCTGATTCCCCGGGGGTTGGTGCGTCCGGCCACCGAAGGGAATGTGAAGACGTTGGAGCAGCAAACAGCAGCGGAGCAGAAGCGGAAGCAGAAGGAGAAGGAAGAGGCCATCGAACTCGGCAAGAAGCTGGAGGAGATGACCGTGCAGCTGAAAGCGAAAGCCGGAGAAGGCGGCCGCTTGTTTGGTGCGATTACGAGCAAGCAGGTTGCCGAAGCGCTGGAGAAAGCCGGCGTGAAGCTGGATAAACGCAAAATTGAAATGCATGACCCGATCCGGACGCTAGGCGTAACACAAGTGCCGGTGAAGCTGCATCCCGAAGTGAAGTCGACGTTGAAGGTTCAAGTGACGGAGGAATAAGATGAGCGGCGATCTGTTTTTTGACCGGATCCCCCCGCAAAATCTAGAAGCAGAGCAGGCGGTACTTGGGGCAGTGCTACTGCAATCGGAGGCACTTATTACCGCGATGGAGCGGGTGCGGACCGAGGATTTTTACGATAAGCCTCATCAATTAATCTTTGAAGCGATGGTTCAACTCGGCGAGGAAGGCAAGCCGATTGACCTTGTGACGTTAACTGCCAAGCTGAAGGACCGCGGTGAGCTGGAGGAGATCGGCGGCGTCAGTTATTTGGTCAAGCTGGCTCATGCCGTACCGACGGCAGCCAACGTGGATTATTACGCGCGGATCATCGAAGAGAAATCGATGCTGCGGCGCTTAATTCGTACGGCTACGCAAATCGTCAGCGACGGTTATGCCGGCGGCGAAGATGTGGCCGACATGCTGAGCGATGCCGAGCGACGTATTCTGGAGATCTCCAACCGCCGTTCGGGCAGCGGGTTTATCCCGATTCGCGATGTGCTGATGGAAGTGTTCGAGCGCGTTGAGACGCTGCATCAGAACCGCGGGACAACCACCGGGATTCCTTCCGGGTTCGTTGATTTGGACCGCATGACGGCGGGCTTCCAGCGCAGTGACTTGATTATCGTTGCGGCGCGCCCTTCCGTAGGTAAAACGGCGTTTGCCTTGAACATTGCCCAGAATGTCGCCGTACGCGCGAAAGAAACCGTGGCCATCTTCAGTCTGGAGATGTCCGCAGCTCAGTTGGTGCAGCGGATGATCTGCGCCGAAGCGAACCTCGATGCCAGCGTAATGCGGACCGGGGATTTCAAGAGCGATGACGATTGGGCGAAGCTGACGATGGGGATTGCGGCCTTGTCGGAAGCGGAGATTTATATTGACGATACCCCTGGCGTAACCGTGGCGGATATCCGGGCGAAATGCCGCCGGCTCAAGAAGGAGCGCGGTCTGGGCATGATCGTGATCGACTACCTGCAGCTGATCCAAGGCCGGGGCAAACCCGGCGAGAATCGGCAGCAGGAGGTCTCGGAAATCTCCCGGACCCTCAAGCAAATTGGCCGGGAGCTGGAAGTGCCCGTTATCGCCTTGTCTCAGTTAAGCCGGGGCGTTGAGCAGCGGCAGGACAAGCGTCCGATGATGTCTGACCTTCGGGAATCGGGTTCCATCGAGCAGGACGCCGATATCGTAGCGTTCCTGTACCGGGACGATTATTACAACCAAGAAACCGAGAAGAAGAACATTATCGAAATCATCATAGCGAAACAACGGAACGGCCCAGTAGGGACCGTTGAGTTGGTGTTCTTGAAGAACTTTAACAAGTTCGCCAATTATGAGCGGGCGCATGCGGATGCGTTCGCAGGTTAGGCTGAACTGAGAACAGGAATCCTCTTGATCCAAGGACTGACGATCTTCGTCAGTCCTTTTTTTTCGTGTTTGGGATAGATTTCGAGTTAAACAATCGAACCTTCCATTCTCATCTATGGGACAATTATGGGACAATCTAGGGGATTAAACCAGAAATCTAAACAATTTTCGACACATTCCATATCATGGAATAGAATATATGCCTGCGACTTGTCTGTACGCAGGAAGAAATGACTGTATAATTTAGATTTGTAAGGAAATGAAAGTTGCGGAAAGAGGGTGTAAATTATAAGTTCTCATTCAAGATATCGGTTGTGCTTCTTCAACTTCGTGATCCAGTAGAGAAAGAACTCAAATTGAGGTATGGGAGAGGATGGAGATGGAAATGAACGGCAAGCCAGATGTACGGGATTGGTTCCCAAGTGAAGACGGAAATTTGGCACAGCAGAAGCGAATGTTAGGCTTAATCGAACAACTGGTTCGCGGCGTAGATGAGTTGAAGGACCCCGAAGGTGTTAACTTGAAAGGGGAGAAGCGGCGGGATGCGAATTTCTATGGCGAGCTGGCGGCGGAAAGCGAGATCCCCCAAGTAGGTGCCCCGATGGAAAATGTCAACGAAGAGTTACTCAAGTTACTGCACGGCCATCCCTATCATACGAAATACTTTTTTACGAATATTTTGCCGATGGCTTCGATTCCCGGCATGCTGGGGATTCTGACGGCCATGTTGGTCAATGGGAACAACCTTTGGGATGTCTATGGGCCAGCCGGTGCCGAAGCAGAGGTTCGGGTCATCGCCATGATGTCCAAGCTGGTTGGCTACGATGCGGCAACCAGTGGAGGATATACCACGTGGGGCGGGCAGGGGGCCGTCTTTTCCGGCCTGCGTATTGCGATCGCCAAAGCAGCACCGAATGCGATGAAGCAGGGGGTTCCCAACAACCTGTTCGCGTTCTGTTCCGAGGCAGCTCATTACAGCTTGCTCAAGTCGGTGGAAGCCACCGGGCTCGGCAGCGATCGACTGGTGAAGGTCAAAACCTTACCCGACAGCTCCATGGATATTGCCGATTTGAAACGGAAACTGGAGACGGTCGCCCGAATGGGAGGCGTGCCGGTATATATCGTAGCTACGACAGGAACGACGGATGCCATTGGGATTGACGATATCAGCCAAATTCGTGCCGCCGCGGAGGAAAACGCGGAACGGTTTGGTTTGCCATGCCCGCATATCCATGCGGATTCTGCCCTTGGCGGTTTCTTTGCCTTCTTTAATGACTACGATATGGAACAAAATCCGCTGGGGTTCAGTGAAGGCGTTCTCGCCATGCTGGAGCCGATCCGGCGTAAAATGCAGATGCTCTCGCTCGCGGATTCCCTGTGCTTTGATTTTCAGAAGCTGGGCCAGGCTCCGTATGTCTCCAGTTTGTTCCTCTTGAAAAATGCGGCCGATCTCAAGCTCATGGATCTGGATGCGGAGGATACGCCGTACGTAGGTCACCGGGGATATGGCGAATACCATACCGGCTATACGTTGGAATGCTCCCGGATGGCAAGTTCGATCAGCATGTACAGCTTGTTGCTGTCCTTTGGTACAGAAGGGTATCAGCGCTTGTTGGGGCAGTTCCTGGAAGTGAACCGGGTGTTCCGCGAGCAGCTGATAGCAGAAATTCCGCAGGCGGACATTGCGAATCCAGACAATCCGGGCATCTCTACGCTGATTCGCATCTATTTGCCGGGAAGCCCGAGGTTTGCCGACGAAATCGAGGGGACGTGCTCCGCACGGGAGATCGAGCGCAGCAACCAGCTTAACGAGCGGTTGTTCGAGAAACTGGGGGAACGTCGCGACCGGATGTTCTTTGGTGATACGAAGAAACATCTGTTGGTGGGCTCGTCCGAAGGGCGGGAGATTCCGCTGTACGTGAGCAAATTTTTCGTGATTTCGCCGCATACCCGGCCGGAGCATGTGCATGAAGTCGTGCAGTATTTGAAGGAATGCATAACTGAGGTATGTGAAGCATCTGGCGTACCGGCAGTGAACTAAGCAATGACCTAAACAATGACCGCAACATATTAATCAATCCAGGAGATGAACTCGCAGTGAAAGATAAAATAAAACGTTTACTGTTCGGACATATCTCTTCAAAGATCATGTTAGGTACGACAGGTTTGCTCCTGATCGCGGTGCTTTGCTTCATCGGGCTGCTCACCATCGTGAATTCCACGCTGAGCGGCAAGCTGAAGAACGAGCTGGATCACCGGCTGGAGAGCAATATCCGCATCGTACAAAGCGAATTGGAGCGGATTGAAGGCAATAAGCTGGAAATCGACGGCATCGACAGCCCGCTGTATCAAGAAACCCGTGAAGCGATGGACCGGCTGAAGGAATTATACAATTTGGAGAACGTGTATATTTTGTCCAATGACGGCGGCACGGAGCGTATCATCGCTTTGTCTGACACCGAAGGCGACTATAATATGGAGTATCCGTTCTCCGAAGAAATGAAGCAGGCCATTGCACACGATCAAAAAACGATCAGCAGCATTTATAAAGATGAGTTTGGCGTACATAAATCGATATTTGTTCCATTAAAAAATGCAAACGGTACGACCACAGGGCTGCTGGGGATCGATCTTGATGCCTCTGTCATCCCGGAAACCGCCTCGGCGGTGTTATGGTACAGCATCGCGATCACCATTCTGGTTCTTGTCATCGGTTTGCTGTTCGCTTACCTGCTGGGCCGGATGATTGCGAAGCCGATCCGAACGCTGGTGCAGGTGACGGATCGTTTTGCGACCGGGGATTTGACCCAGGAGATCGAACTTCGCAGCCGCGATGAGGTCGGTCGGTTGGCGGAGGCGTTTGATACGATGCGTTCGAATATGAAACAGTTAATCGGTCATATTTCCGCTTCATCCCTCGAGGTATCGGGAACCAGCGCCCAGTTGATGCAAGTTGCTAAAGAGTCCAGCGAAAGCGCGCAGCAGGTGGCGGTTTCGATGAACAATATGAGTGAAGGCATTAACGAGGTCGTGGAATCGATCACTCATAGCTCCGCCTCGGTGCAGGAAATCCAACAACAGTTAAGCGGCGTTGTCGCCGATGTGAACACGATGCAGTCTATTGCCGAGAAGGTCAGCAAGCAATCGTTCGAGGGCCAAAACATGGTGGACGAGACACTGCGTCATATGAACAAGATCGAACAGGTCATGCAACACTCGGAAACGATGGCCGGACAATTGGAGGATCACTCCCGAGAGATCGGCGAAGTGATCAATATGATTACGGAGATCGCGCAGCAGACGAATCTGTTGGCGTTGAATGCCTCTATCGAAGCGGCGCGCGTTGGCGAAATGGGTCGCGGCTTTGCCGTGGTCGCCGGCGAAGTCCGCAAGCTGGCAGAGCAATCGGCTGAAGCCGCCTCTTCGATTACCGAACTGGTGGCCGGGACGCAGGAAAACAGCCGACTCGTTATAGAAAGCATCGGCGAAGGCAGCCGGGCAATTGAAGAGGGCCAGGAATGGATGAGCAAGACACATCAAAATTTCCGCGAAATCTTTCAGGGCATCAGCGATTTCTCGGCCCGTACCGATCAACTGCTGCAGTCGTTGCTGCTGGTGGAAAACTCCTATCACAGCATTTCCGCCTCGGTACAGCAAATTTCCGGCGTGACCCAAGAGCAGGCCGCTTCTTCCGAGGAGGTCGCAGCCGCGTCTGAACAACAGAGCGCAGCCATGCAGGAAATCGCCGGGGCGATTCGCCAGCTCTCGGTATTGTCTGAGAATTTGCAGCAGGCTGTGGCGATTTTTAAACTTTAAGCAAGATTTGCGTATTATTTCAGTGATTCAAGGTGCCTTTGCCAATCTAGGCTCTGCCTGGATTCGGCGAGGCATCTTCTTTTAAAAACAGTAATTCCGAACATTTGTAAAATTAAACATAATTATCGTTCGCTTTTTAATTTGACTTTAAAAATGGAGACTGTTAAACTAGTATTGCTGCGTTAAAGCGATAGATGGTCGGATTAACGTTAGCAGCGCGTTTGTTAGCGCGTACAATTATGGAAAAATGTCGGATCAGCCTAAGGATGGCGGCAAGCCATCGGCAAGACGAAGGCTGTCTTTTGCAATGTTCAAATACAGGTGCTTGACGCACCAAGCGGGGGAATGTACATGTCAACGGTAGTCGTTGTAGGAACGCAATGGGGAGACGAAGGTAAAGGTAAAATCACGGATTTCTTGGCGGAAAGCGCCGATGTGGTGGCCCGTTATCAAGGCGGTAACAACGCCGGTCACACCATTCTGATCGACGGCAAGAAGTACAAACTCACCTTGATTCCGTCAGGCATCTTTAATCAAAATAAACGCTGTGTGATCGGCAACGGGGTTGTGATCAACCCGGCTGCCCTGATCGATGAAATCAACTACGTGGAAGAGAACGGGTTTAGCACGAAGAATCTTGTGATCAGCGACCGGGCGCATGTGATTTTGCCGTATCATCTGGTCTTGGATAAGCTGGAGGAAGAACGTAAGGGAGAGAACAAGATCGGAACGACCGGGAAAGGGATCGGGCCGGCGTATATGGACAAAGCTTCCCGCAACGGGATTCGAATCGCGGATTTGATGGACCCAGAGGAGTTTGAAACGAAGCTGCGTCACATCATGAAGGAGAAGAACCATCTGATCGAGACCATTTACGGCGGGCAGCCGCTGGACGTTGAGGAAGTGCTGCAGCAATATCTGGGATATGCAGAATTTCTGCGTCCGTACGTTGCAGACACGTCAGTGGTTTTGAACGATGCGATTGATGCCGGACAGAAGGTGTTGTTCGAAGGCGCGCAAGGCGTCATGCTCGACATCGACCAAGGCACCTATCCGTTCGTAACCTCGTCCAATCCGTCGGCCGGCGGAGTCTGCAACGGCAGCGGTGTAGGACCTACGAAGATTCATCAAATCATTGGGGTAGCGAAAGCATACACCACCCGTGTCGGCGACGGTCCGTTCCCGACCGAACTGTTCGACGAAGTGGGCGACATGATCCGAGAGACAGGTCATGAATACGGAACGGTTACCGGGCGTCCGCGTCGGGTAGGCTGGTTCGACAGCGTGGTAGTCCGCCATACGCGGCGCGTCAGCGGCTTGACCGGGCTGTCGCTGAACTCCTTGGACGTGTTGACCGGTCTCAAGACCGTCAAAATCTGCACTGGCTATAAATACCGCGGTGAGATTATCACTCACTATCCGGCTAGTCTCAAGGTGCTTGCTGAATGCGAAGCGGTGTATGAGGAAATGCCAGGTTGGTCGGAGGATATCTCGGGTGCGAAAACGCTGGAGGATCTCCCGGAAACAACCCGGAATTACGTCCGCCGGATCTCGGAATTGACCGGTGTGCCTATCGCGATTTTCTCGGTTGGCCGTAACCGCAGTCAAACCAATCAGGTGTTGCCAATCTACGAATAATTCAATAGATAGACGATTCAGACGATTTCTAAACCGCCGAACGAGCGATGTGTTCATCCTCGGTCGGCGGTTTCTTTTTCGAGTTTCGGTTCCTTGCTTAGGTTGAAATCTGGTTTTGCCGTCCATACTGAAGGTTGAGAGACTAGATTCTTAGGCAGTGGGAGGATACAAACGATGAAATGGTTCGGATGGATCTTGAAATTATGCGTAACGATCGTAGCGGTTAGTTTATTAACCGTGGCCACAACGGGATATATCGTCAATTCGTATATCCAATCTTTACTCAGCAGTTATAACCTGCCGATCACCGCAGAAGCTCCTAGCTTTAGCGGGATGATGAAGGGCATGCTGGGACTAGGCGGTGCCTCAAACCGTACGGATCAGGCAAAAGGGGAGGATAAAGTAGATAACCGTGCGGACAAGACGAAGGACGATGCGGCGGATTCATCCTCTGGCGGCAGTGGAGAGAGTGGTACCTCCGGGGGGGCGACAACGGGGACGAATGGAACCCCGGCTAGCGGCAAGGATCTAGGCACGGAGGGGAAGGACGCCAACACCACAGATGAAAATGCACCGGAGGATGCTTTGCCGGTGATGGGCGGAATGAGTGGCGGAGAAGCAATGGGCGAGGATCAGCAGGTGGTCGTGACGCCGGATGATCTCGTGGCCAAGAAGAAGGAACTGCCGGATCAGCAGAAGGAGGAAATTTTTGCGATCCTTATGAAGAAGCTGCCACAAGAGGAAATGCAAATGTTGACTGTCGCCCTGGAAGGTGGTTTGACGGAAACGGAAATGATTAACATTGAACAGGTTCTGTCAAAACATTTGGATAAAACGGAATACGCCAAGGTCATGGAATTGTTAAAAAAATAAAATCGCTTTAATTGCCTGATCTAAAGGGAATGTCAGCGCTAACATTCACAGGATTGTAAATTCAATAAACTAGCTTGCTTACTGACCAAACCGTGAGAACCCGCTTGTTAAGCGGGTTCTTTGCTTTTGACCGAAAGTTGATAATTTTCACCCCACTGTGTTAAAGTAATCAATAGTGATTAAAGGTTAAAATTTTGAAACCATTTCAAGTCGAATCGAGTCGATGGATAAAAGGAGATCGGTATGAAAGGTTTTACGGGAAAACGCTGGCAGCTGTGGCGCGTGAACGATTCTCGGACGCAAGAGCAACACAGCCGCCCGGAAAACGATTCAGAGATATCCGAACCAGAGAGCAGGCGAAAATGGCGTGATCTTCTTAAGCCCCGCAAGCTTGTCTTAGCCGGAGCCGCTGTGGTTGTCATTGCCGGAGCGGTCTATTGGGGAGGCCAGCAATACGTTAAGGCGAATACGGTATCTTATTACCGGGTTTACGTCGGCGGGAAAGAAATTGGCACGATCGCAAGTGAATCGCAATTACAGGCTCTGATTGCACGTAAGGAGCAGGAATATAAGCAAAAATATCCGGATGTGGAGATGGCGGTGAATACCGAGGGCATCACCATCAAGCAGGAGCAGGCCTACAAGGCTGAAGTGGATGCGGAGTCTACGCTCGACGAGCTGTACGGGATGCTAACCGGGTACGCCAAAGGTGTGGAGCTGAAGGTGGGCGGCAAAGTGATCGCTGTGGTGAAGGACCAGGCGGCCGCCCGAGAGGTTCTGGAACAGGTGAAATCGAAATATGCACCGGATGTGGCTGTCAGCACGCTGGCTGCTAAAGTGAAACGAACTGGCGGGATTAAGTCAGCCCAAGCGAAAACAAAGGCCTCCAGCGCAACGTTGGAAACGGTAGAAATCGCTGAAGACGTGAATCAGGGAGAAATCAAGGCCGATCCGAACAAGGTGATGAGTCCAGAGGAAGCGGTACGAAAGATCCTTCAAGGGGACGAGGCAGCAATTCAATATGAAGTCCAGGAAGGGGATACGATCTCGTCGATCGCGGCCCGTTTTGGTGTGTCACAGAAGGAGTTGTTTGCGAACAATCCCGGGATTGAAGAGCTGACGCTGCAAATTGGAACGTTGCTTAACGTGAAGGCGGTGCAGCCGGCCCTAACGGTTCGTACGGTGGAGCATGTAACAGAGGAAATTGTTACGGAACCGCAGGTGATCATCAAGAAGAATGCCAGCATGCGCGCAGGAGAAACGAAAGTGATTTCTCCAGGTTCCAGCGGCCTCAAGACCATGGAGTATCGGATCACGAAGGAAAACGGCATCGTGGTCAATGAAGAATGGCTGGGCCAGGAAGTCACGAAGAAGTCTTCGCCGAAGATCGTTGTGCGCGGCACGAAGGTTGTGTTGGGTGAGGGCACCGGGCAGTTTGCTTGGCCGGTATCCAGCGCGAAAATGACAAGCAGCTACGGCGAACGTTGGGGACGGACGCATAAAGGCGTTGATTTGGTCTCCTCCAACCGCAGCATCTTAGCTGCCGATGACGGCGTTGTTACCTTCGTTGGAACGAAGTCGGGTTACGGCAACTGCATCATCATTGACCACAAGAATGGCTATGAAACGTTGTACGGTCATTTAAGCAAAATCAGCGTGAAGAAAGGTCAAGTCGTCGAGAAGGGCGACAAGATTGGCGTCATGGGCAGCACCGGGCGTTCGACCGGCACGCATTTGCATTTTGAGATTCATAAGAACGGCAGCATTCAGAATCCGTTGAAATATCTATAAGATGTGAGTCCGTCTCCTGTAAGGGGGATGGGCTTTTTTTGTGGATTTTGGCGGGTATAGGTTTTGGCTCCCTTTGTTTGAGGATTATCCCGTTTCATCAGGCGGTGGAAATAAGGGCAATGGGATTCTATCGATCTATCTTCTCTCTGAGCCAAGGGGATAATCGCATAAACAGGCGACAGTAAAAGGTATACAGGGAGGAGATGAATGCGTGCTGTCAATCGTTACCGTCTCCGAAGATAGCTGATGCGGTGCCAGATATGGTAAGATAGAGGGAGCAAAAGCCCATGGCTGAAAGTTGGGGTGAACTTGATTCATGCAAGGAAAAATTCTAGTCGTGGATGACGAGAAACCCATTGCGGATATTTTAAAATTTAACTTGGAGAAAGAAGGCTATGAGGTCGTGCTTGCCTTCGACGGGATTGAGGCCACTCAGCTGGCCTTCTCCGAACAACCGGACTTGATTCTGCTCGACTTGATGCTGCCTGGCAAGGATGGAATGGACGTATGCCGGGAGGTGCGGGCGAAGCTCGAGACTCCGATCATCATGCTGACTGCGAAGGACGGAGAGATCGATAAGGTGCTGGGCTTAGAGCTGGGCGCTGACGATTATGTGACCAAGCCTTTCAGTACCCGGGAGCTGTTAGCTCGAGTGAAGGCGCAGATGCGGCGTCAGCAGAAGGCTGCCGCAGCGGCCGAAGGTGCGGAGGACACGAAGCAGGGCATCAGTCTGTTCGAGTTGTTTATCGACACGGATATGTATACGGTCTATAAGAACGGCGAGCCGCTGGACCTGACACACCGGGAGTTCGAGTTAATGCATTATCTGGTGAAGAACTCAGGCAAAGTGATGACCCGCGAACATTTGCTGCAAGCAGTATGGGGCTTTGAGTATTTTGGTGATGTTCGCACGGTGGACGTGACGATTCGCCGCTTGCGCGAGAAGATCGAGAAGGACCCCAGCAAGCCGGAATACATTTTGACGCGGCGCGGGTTGGGGTATATGATGCGGAGCTCCAAGGCGGGGGGACTCTAGAATGAATCTGCCCTCTTTTTTTCGCACGATCCAGGCAAAACTGATTATTATTTACGTGCTGCTCATCCTGATTGCCATGCAGCTGATCGGGGTGTATTTCGTGAGCGCGATGAAGACCTCGCTGACCAGCAACTTCACCAAGGAGCTGCAGGAGCGAGCGGAGCTGCTCTCCGTGTTGGCGGCACAAAACCTGGGCGTGACTGGAGAGTCGGCGGAGGAATCGTTAGAGAATTTGCGTGTATTGGTTAACAACTTGTTTAATATCGGCGGGGCCGAGATTCAGGTGCTGGATGCGAGCGGCAAGGTGCTGACGACGTCCAAGCCGTCCCATGCCGATTACGTGGGCACGAAGAACACGCAGACGGTGGTGAGCCGGGCCCTGCAAGGCATCCGCGATAATGAGGAGTACATCATCGACGAGGACAACGTCCGGAAGAAGGTCGTCGCCAAGCCGGTCGTCAGCGGCGGAAAGATCGTTGGCGCCATTTACATTGCCGCGTCGATGAGCGAGCTGTACAGTACGATGGAGCGGATCAACAATATTTTTATCTCCGGGATCTTGTTGGCGCTGGGATTAACGGCGGTGTTGGGCGTGATTTTGGCGCATACGATCACCTCGCCGATTAAGGAGCTGACGCGGCGGGCGACGGCGGTGGCCGAAGGGCAGTTCCATCAGAAAATGCCGGTGCTTGGCAATGACGAGATCGGTCAGCTTAGCAAGGCGTTTAACTATATGACCAGCCGGCTGCGCGATGCGCTGGCGCAGAACGAGGAAGAGAAGGAGAAGCTCGCTTCGATCCTCACGAACATGAGCGACGGGGTGATCGCCACCGACGAGACCGGCCGGGTCATCCTGATGAACCGGCGTGCGAGCGAGATGCTGGGGACATCGGATAAGGATCTCGATCGGGCCGATATCATGTCGCTGTTGAACGTCCCGGATGAGGAGCGGGACGTACTGGAGCAAGGAACGATGCATTCGACGATCCTGGAGAATACCGGGCCGGACGGTGACGTCTTCCTGATCCGGGTGACGTTTACGCCGATCCATCGACGGGAATTCGGGATCATCGGCACGATCGCCGTCCTCCAGGACGTCACCGAGCAGGAGAAGCTGGAGGCGTCGCGGCGGGAGTTTGTGGCGAACGTGTCGCATGAGCTGCGGACGCCGCTGACGACGATCAAGAGCTATACCGAGGCGCTGGAGGATGGCGCGATGGAGGATCCAGAGCTTGGACCGCGGTTCGTGTCCGTAATTCAGAGCCAGACCGAGCGGATGATCCGTCTGGTCACAGATCTGCTGCATTTGTCGCGGTTCGACTCGCATGAGGCCGAACTGCGAAAGCAGCCGACGAACGTGATGGAGATGCTGGAGGATGTGGTGGATCGGTTTTCTTTTCAGATGCAGGAGAAAGAGATCAAACCCACGTTGTTTATTGCCAGTGACGTGGACACGGCCTGGATTGACCGCGACCAGATTGACCAAGTGCTGGACAATCTGTTCTCCAATGCGATGAAATATACGCCGGAGGGCGGCGTCATAGCGCTAGAAGCTCGCTTAACCGATGACCGCCAACTGGCCATTTCAGTGCAGGATAACGGGATCGGGATTCCAAAGAAGGACCTGGACCGGATTTTTGAACGGTTCTATCGCGTGGATAAGGCGCGTTCACGGAATATGGGCGGGACGGGCCTTGGCCTATCCATTGCCCGGGAAATTGTAAAAGCCCACGGCGGGACCATTTCTCTGCAGTCCGAATTGGGCAAAGGCACGAAGGTGACCTTTACGTTGCCGGCGGAGAAGCAAGGAGGCGAAGCGCGGTGAAAGAGAAGGTCAAATCGCTGACGCTGGCCTTGCTGGTCGCGTGCAGTTTGGTACAGAGTTATTTTCTTATCTATCAGTTGCCGGGCAGCAATCCGGTGGTCAAGTCGGAGAGTGACTATATCCGTACGGAGAACATGGGAACCACCTTGGAAGCCGATGTGATGCTCTTTCCGGCGCATATCGCCGTGCATTTGGGTGAGGAACGGCACACCGTGTTTTATCCGGATTCGACGTTCTACAAGTTGATTTATAACCGGCTGAAGGGCCGTCAGTTCGACGGGTTCCAGCGCTATGACATCGATAATATGAATTGGACGGAGATTCGCAGCAAGGATATCGGGGTGGAACTGGACTTTGGCGGAGGCGTTCCTGTAGAACTGCTGCAGAAGGTGATGCAGATCGCACCGGATCCGTTGTTTGACGCGGAGAGCGTGAACCGGTTGATGATCTTTAACTCGGGCAGCGACGATCAGGTGCGGGTGTTCTTCTTTAGCTCGCGAGGCGATGTGGTCTACGAGGCAACGAAAGCCGACTTGACGGTGCAGGACGTGCAGCAACAGGTGGATTTCGGTAAGGATTGGGTGCCGTACACGTTAACGGATGGGTATTATGTCCCCGAGAAGTCGATTGATTTGGTTGAAACCGGCTTGAACATCGGGTTATATACGACCGAGCAGATGCAGCGAAGCTTGTTCTTTGATCCGAGCATCACCCGGTACATCCGGGAGAAAGACGGCTCCGAAATCTACACCGACAGTAAACGCAGCCTTCAGGTCAAGCAGAACCGAAACTGGATCAACTACACCGATCCGGCCGCACCTTCAGCGGGCGAGAACAGCCCAAGCAAGAACGTGCTGTCGGCGATTGACTTCGTCAACCAACATGGCGGCTGGAATGGAACTTACCGGTTGGAGCAAACGACGGAAGGCGTTGAGGAAGACCAGCATCGGGTGGTGTTCCAGCAGTATTACGGCACAGGGCAATTTGGCTCTTTCCCGATCCTTGACCTGTCGACGTTCCATTACGGAGCGATCTCGTTGGAAATGCGTCAAGGCACCATCACCGGCTATGAACGGTCGTTGATTTACGGCTCCGGCGGCAATTGGGAGAAGAAAGTCGTCTCTCTGCCCGGCGGCAAGGCGTTGCGGGAGAGCATCGCGGCGCTGAAGGCGGAAGCGCGTATTGCTAACTTGTATCCGGCCTACCTGCCCTCACTCACCGAGCAAGGGCTGCTGTTGAAGCCAACTTGGGTTGTTGAGCTCAGCAACGGTGCGACTCGGGTGCTCAGCTTGGAAGCGGTGGAGAAGGCAGGAGCAGATGTGGAGGAAGCTGATGAGACTGACGAAGCTGGGGATGGCTCCAGCACGGCTGCGATTAGTGCTCCCATGGGGTAGTGTGATGCCGAGGCAGATGTTGATGGTTGGTGCTGGTGGTAGGGTGAAGGTAGTGTAGGTCTGAGATGTAGACGATAAACTCGTTCTTCTAACGGACTCAGGTGCCGTTATTAGGACGAAAACTTGATGGATCTTCACGCTAACGGCCCCAGAAGACGCGATTCGGTTGATACGATAGCAAGGTACTTCACTTGTGGGGCAATAAGGTCACTGGAGTCCGTTCGGTTGGGAAATCGTCGGGAAAACCATCATTAACGTCACTACGGTCCGTTAAATTGATGTGAACATGATTTTAACGAAAGGGGGGTGAACCATGGATTGGGGACGGGCGAAAAACGTGTTGATTTACGCCTTCTTGTTGCTGAATCTGGTGTTGGGTTATCAACTGTGGAACGACCTGCGGGAGCAGGCCGACTCCAACCTGGATATCACCGCCCTGGAAAATAACACGCAGCAGGCAATGGACGAGAAGAATATTCGCGTGCTGGCCAAAATTCCGACGGAAACGCCGGAGCTGCCCAAAATCGCTTACCGTTTCCTAGACGATGCGCAAAGCGGCAAGATGGTCGAGTTGCCGGTGCCGGTGGACAGCAGGTTGATTTTTTCGCCGCGGGAGTTAGCAGCTGCACTCAAGGGCAGCATCCCGGACATCGGGGATTACCGCTATGATGAAGTAGCGAGCAGCGCCGACGTGTTCGTTCTGCACCCGCTGGTGGACGGGAAATGGCCGCTTTTCAAAATCGAGCTTAAGCTGCTGGGCAGCAATCAGAAGATCATTTCGTACCAGCGTCGGGCGATTGAGATCAGTTATCCGGAGGAGGAGAAGCCGCAGCGTGTGCTCTCCGCCTCCAAGGCGCTGGGCAACCTGATTGAGAATTTCTTGCCGGAAGGCTCGGTGGTCACGGAGGTTGAACTGGGTTATTACGGCGAGGTGTTCGATTCGGACGCGCATCTGCCGGCAGCTCCGGCGTGGCGATTTATGCTGGAGAGCGGTAAGGAGTATTACGTACAGGGCATCAGCGGTGATGTCATTAGTCCGAATACAGAGAAAACGAAGGAGTAATGGGAGACTATGGGGATCCGATTTTCGGTGCTGTCGAGCGGTTCGACGGGAAATGCAACACTGGTGGCCAATGGGGAAGTCACACTGATGATTGATGCCGGCTTTAGCGCCAAACGCATCGAGGAGCTGATGATGGAGCGCGGGGTAAGCGGGCAGGATTTGACAGGCATTCTGGTTACGCATGAGCATTCGGACCATATCAAAGGTTTAGGTGCGGTGGCGCGAAAATACAATCTTCCGGTATACGCCAACGAGAAGACGTGGGCCGCTATGGAAAAGGCGATTGGGAACCTCGCAGACGACCAACGCTGTATCCTGGGGACCGGGGAAACCCGCGATTTCGGCTCGCTCCGTGTAGAATCGTTCGCCATCTCGCATGACGCTGCCGAGCCGGTGGGCTACAACTTCTACGACGGCAAGGAGAAGCTGAGCGTGTGCACCGACCTGGGCTATGCCAGCGACAAGGTGAAGGAAGCAATATATGATGCCGATGTGCTGGTGCTTGAGGCGAACCACGATATCGAGATGTTGCGGATGGGACGATATCCGTGGAACATCAAGCGGCGCATCCTCGGCGACTTGGGTCACTTGTCCAACGACGCGACCGGGGAACTGATGAGCGAAATTCTGAACGGCCGTCTGAAGCGGACGTATCTGGCTCACCTCAGCCGCGAGCACAATATGCTTGATCTAGCCAGGATGGCGGTTCGCAGCGCCATGGAGGATCGCGGTTGCTTCTTCAAAGACAGTGAGTTCAAGCTATGCGACACGTACTATGATCGGCCGACGCCGTGGGATGTGGTAAGCGAACGGTAGGCGGTGGGAGGAACGATGGCTGAACAAGTGTCAAGCGGGGGCTTTCGCTGAAATCGATATGATTTTTCGAGTGGATTGTGTTACGGATCGAGGAGAACGTTGAATTGTACTCGATTTTTTATATAGAATTCGGTCGATTGCCCTTCTGAGGCGAGAATGTGTATGAAAAATCGAATAGATTCGGTCGAAATCGCCGAAAATGGCGAATTGTATTTGATTTTTCGCGTACATTTACATTTACTAATTGCGAAGACAAGAAGACCGCCTGGTTGGGATGGCATCCCTCAGGCGGTCTTTGTATTATAGTTCCCACCCTGGCAAATACGCCTTGGTGTTGTTCAGCATGGTGGTGAACAGCTCCTCTGCTTGCGAAGGCGTCAGGGTGGAGAGCAGCGGATCGTTCAGGAAGGCGCGGAAGGCCAAGTCGCGATCCTTGGTTAAGGCAGCTCTCAGAATCGTCTCCTGGTTGTAAACGTGCCGGCTCACCAGATTGTTGATGTCCTCCGGTAAGCTGCCCGCCATCACCGGCTGGACGCTGTTCGCGCTAAATACGGCGTTCGTCTCCACAACGGCGTTCAGCGGCAGCGAAGCCACTTGACCGAGGTTCGGCAGGTTGACGTTGGTGATCAACGGAGCACTGACGCCGGTCAAGCTGAGCAGCATCGCGATTCCTTCCTCGCCGCTAGATTTGAGCGAAAATGTCTCTTCGCCGGCAACCAGTCGCCGGCTGCGCTCCCGCAGCTTCTGCAGATTGTTAATCCGCCAATCGACGGTGGTCAGGCCGAACTTCCATTGTTTTACGTGCTCGGGGCTCCGCAGATACCAGGTGTTTGGCATAAATTCGGCTAAATGGCGGTCACCCGCAGCGGCGATCAGGCCGAAGCGGCGGAACAGATCGAAATGAATACGGTTCGCGGAGGCGAAGCTGTTGTTCATCCAATGGTCTTTATGCCCATGGGTGCTAAAACCTTCTTCAGCATACTTCTCGGCAAAAGCCTGATACAGCGGGAACAGATCAGTACCGCGATAGGAAGCGCGGTCCAACCAGGTGAAATGGTTGATCCCCAGCACGTTCACCTCGATCTCTTGGCGGCGGACACCGGTCACTCCCGCCATGTCTTCAAGCATTTCGGCCAGCAATTCCTGCGTGCCGAAGACCTCGTGGCAGCAGCCAAAGGCTTTGATGCCCGGGAAGACTTCGTACAGCGTGCGGGTCAATACGCTCATCGGGTTCGTGTAGTTAATCACCCAAGCGTTGGGTGCATGATCGCGAATGGCCTCAGCGATTTCTACGTACATTGGGATGCTGCGCAGCGCACGTATCGTTCCGCCCGGGCCGACGGTATCGCCGACAGATTGATAGATGCCGTAAGCCTCCGGCGCATGCACGTCGGAGCGCATCTCCTCAAACGTTCCGGGAAGGATGGAGATGATCACGAAGTCGGCACCCTTCAGCGCTTCTGGCAGGATCTGCACCGCTTCATAACGCCAGCGGCCCACTGCATCCGGATGATCTTGCAAACGGTTACCAATGATCTCATTCGCTTGGGCTGCCGCAAAGTCGATATCGTATAGGGCTACATGTCCCGAAAGCGCCGGTTCCAGAGCCAAGTCGCTCATTAACCCCCAGGCCCAGCCGCGGGAACCGCCGCCGATATAGGCGATTTTCAAATGTTTGACCGTGGTGGCTTCTTGCATATCGTTCACTCCCTTGATTGATGTTACAATAAACATAGAGCAAAAATAGAAAGGTTACTGCACTAATTTTGTTGATTTGAGTGGATATTCTACATTTTTTGCTGTCGTTAGATGCGCGTGGTGGGAGGGAGCAGAATGACGTTGGAAGGACAATTAGCACCGATTCGCCGGAGGCTGTTTATCGAAGCGGCGAAGCAACCCGGGCGGTTCTCGATGGATGGGGAGCATTTTCACGATGCTTGGGAGATTTATTATCTGGTATCCGGTGAACGGTGTTACTTCATCAAGGATCAAATCTATCGCATCAGCGCGGGCGATCTCGTGTTGATCCCGGTGAATGTCCTGCATAAGACGTCACCCGCGGGGAAGCTGTCGCAGCCACATGAGCGGATTCTGGTGAACTTCCGTACGGAGGTGGTAAACGCGTTGCTGCCCGGAAGGGAGGAAGCGCTGGAGCAACTTTTTGTAAGGTACCCAGTTCTTCGTTTAAACGCCGAGGAGCAGCAGCTTGTGCAACCGCTGTTCGCTCGTATGCTGGCAGAGCAGAAGCAGCAGGCCGTTGGATATGAGGAATATTGCCAACTGCTGTTGGCGGAGTTGCTGCTTCACCTGCTTCGCATGGCGAACGGCCGGCCGAGTTATGATGGGGAAGACGGGGGCGAACAGCGCCCCTATCGGGAAATCGCCGAAGTGGCCCGCTACATCAATACGCATTATGACGAGAATCTCAGCCTAAGTGAACTCGCCGATCGCTTTCATCTCAGCCCATACTACCTCAGCCATCTGTTCCCCAGAGTCACCGGACTGACGTTGGTCGCTTACATCAACCGCGTTCGGATCGAGGAGGCATGCGCACTGCTGCGCGAAACGGAGCTGCCCGTGACCGAAATCGCATACCGCGTTGGCTATCAAAGCGGCACTCACTTCGGCCGCGTGTTTAAGAAGGCCAAGGCGGTATCGCCACAAAGCTACCGGCGCGAGCAGCGGATGTTTAGCGGCGGAGCGGGAGTGCGGTAAAAATAAAACCCCTCCGTCAATAGACGGAAGGGTTTGGTGCGTACTTAAGAGACGGTCAGGCTTGCTTATTAAACGGTGGGATAGGGGGGCGGGGTCATGAAGCCGTCGATTTCGAGCGCTTTTTTCTCGATTTCCTCCCGGGTTAAGATCCCCTTCTCTATAAGCAGCTCCATAATAGCGCTTAAAGTCACCAGCTGGTGATAATGCTCCTCCTTCATATCCGCCAGCTTGGCGAGCACATTCACTTCATTCATCGGTGTGGAATAATAGGAATCCATGGTTTACCTCCCTCAGATGACCGTACAAGGCGCACGGTGATGATGTTTCTTCGCTTGGTCTGCGATGATGTAGCCAGCGGAAGTTGGTTAAAATTGCCGTCATTTCTCTGTTCAATTTCTGCTTCTAAACCATCAAAATATGGTAAAATGAATCTATCAATCTATCGCATTAATACAGTGTAGTCAGGTGTATGGTCAAACATTCCAGTTTTCAGCAAAAAAAGCGGAAAACTTCTCAAATTTCAGGCAACCTATCTTCGGTTCATGACGTTAATAAAATTAAGGATACGCATGAATATGGCTTTGCTGTGACGGCATAAAGTTGAAGGGGACCTGTGCCTGGGGCAGATGGCATGTGATGATGCCGGTCCTTTTGGGAAGCATGATGGAGGGGGAGAATAGAGATGGGATGGTTTGACGATGACTTTTATTCCACCAAAGTTCCGGGGCGTATGCGGTTGTCCGAAGGCGGCAACTTGCGGCGTTGGCGCGGAAGGTCGCGCAGGCATCGCCTGGAGCTGTCCACGTTGCAGATCTCTTTAATCTCTTCCGTTCTTAGTGCGGTTGTGGCCGTGCTGTTATTCAGTTTCATTACGGGGCTTCCTTCCTCATCGAACCGACATGTGGCAACCAGCAGTGCAGTGTTGCTGTCGGATACCGGCGATCCTTTCGATCGGATCAGCTCTGCGGCGGCCAAGGTTGCACCTGCTGTGGTGAGCATCCTCAATCATGGGGAATTGTCCGATGGCGATCCGGAGCAGGCGGCATTGGGTTCGGGTGTGATTTTCAAGAAAGAGAAAGGCAAAGCCTTCATTATAACGAATACACATGTCATTAGCGGTGCAAGTGATCTGGAAATTGTGACAAGCAACGGAACCTCACGTAAAGCCGAGGTTATCGGACAGGATTCGATCAACGATATTGCGGTGCTGGCCATCGACGGACAAGGCATCGATACGGTGATCGAGCTTGGCGATTCGAAGAAACTGCGGGCCGGGGAAACGGTCATTGCTGTCGGCAATCCGCTGGGTCTTGGAGGAACGCTGACCTCGGGGATCGTGAGCTATACCAGCCGGATGATTCCGGTGTCGCTGAACCAGGATGGCGTATACGATTGGGAGCAGGAAGTGATCCAGACGGACGCGGCCATTAATGAGGGCAACAGCGGCGGAGCGCTGGTTGATCTGAACGGTCGGCTGATCGGCATCAATACGATGAAGATTTCCGATACGGGCGTTGAGGGATTGGGTTTTGCCATTCCGGTCAATGAAGTCATGAAGACGGTCGACGATTTACTCCTGCACGGCAAGGTAGTTCGTCCTTATATGGGCGTCTACACGTTGGACCTCAACAACCGCTATTCTCCGATTACTGACGAGCAGCGCCAAGATCTCAACCTGCCGAACCATGTTACCGCAGGGGTAATTGTCTTGGAGGCGCATGGCCCGGCACTAAAAGCGGGATTGAAATTAAACGATGTCATTACCCAACTCGATAAGCAACCGATCAAATCGACGTTAGAGTTACGCCGGTATTTGTATGAGCATAAGAAGATCGGGGATGAGTTGGAGGTTACGTATTACCGTGACGGCAACTTAGAGAAAGTAACCCTGGAGCTGACCGATAAGCCGTCGGATACGGAAATCGAACAAGGGTTAGACGATAACGAATAAAGCATATTTCATGGAGAGATTCCGAAGTCATGACAGACGTTAGTATAGAAGCGACTGGAGTGGGGGAGGAATCTCTTTTTTTGCGGGAGCTGAAGGAGGATGGAGATGAACGGTACCTTTTCGTTTTCAGGTAAACATCGGCATCACCTGTTAGAGCAAATGGCGGGTTCCACGGAGCCGCTGGACCTGTTGGTCGTGGGCGGCGGGATTACCGGAGCTGGAATCGCCCTCGATGCAGTTGCGCGGGGAATGCGGGTAGGTCTGGTAGAGATGCAGGACTTTGCCGCGGGAACGTCAAGCCGTTCGACGAAGCTGGTCCATGGCGGCTTGCGTTACTTGAAGCAGCTGGAGATCGGCGTGGTGGCGGAGGTAGGGCGTGAGCGGGCGATCGTTTACGAGAACGGTCCGCATGTGACCACGCCGGAATGGATGCTGCTGCCGATTTATCGGGGCGGGACGTTTGGCCGGTTCAGCACGTCGTTGGGGCTGCGGGTGTACGACTTCCTTGCGGGGGTGAAGCGCGGGGAACGGCGCAGCATGTTGTCGGCAGCGGAGACGTTAGCGAAAGAGCCGCTGCTGAAGCAAGATGGTCTGCTGGGCGGCGGGTATTATGTGGAGTACCGCACGGACGACGCCCGCCTGACCCTTGAAGTGCTTAAGGAAGCAGCGGCCCGTGGGGCGATGGCGGTCAACTATGCCAAGGTGTCCGGGTTCCGGTACGAAGGCGCGCAGCTGGTGGGCGCTGAGGTGACGGATCTGGCCGAGGGGCGGACGTATGAACTGCGCGCCCGGAAGATCGTCAACGCAGCAGGCCCGTGGGTGGATGCGCTGCGCGAGATGGACGGGTCGAAGCAGGGGAAAATGCTGCAGCTGACCAAAGGCGTGCACCTGGTGTTCGACCAGGGGCGGTTTCCGTTGCGGCAGGCGGTGTATTTTGATACGCCGGATGGCCGTATGGTGTTTGCGATTCCGCGCGATGGCAAGACCTACGTGGGCACCACGGACACGGTGTACCACGGCGAGATCCATCATCCGCGGATGACAGAGGCAGATCGCGATTATATCTTGAATGCGATTAACGGCATGTTCCCCGGGCTGGCGATCACGGCGGCAGACGTGGAGTCCAGCTGGGCCGGCGTGCGTCCGCTCATCTATGAGGAAGGCAAATCGCCTTCGGAAATTTCACGTAAGGATGAAATTTGGGAGTCGGCGTCCGGCCTGATCACGATCGCCGGCGGCAAGCTGACCGGCTACCGCAAGATGGCGGAGCTGGTCGTGGACCGGGTGGCCGCTAAGCTGAAGCGGGAATACGGACGGAGCTTCACCCCTTGTGCAACCCGGTTGCTGCCAATCTCCGGCGGGCAGGTGGGCGGCTCGCAAGGGCTGCCCGGCTTCGTGACGCGCAAGGTGCTGGAAGCATCGGAGCGGGGCATTCCGCAGGATCTTGCGGCCAAATGGGCGGCCAGATACGGCTCCAACGTGGACCGGCTGCTGGCTATAGCCGATGATGCGCTGACTGCGGGTGTGCCTGCTGACTCGTCCGGTGGAGTTCAGCTCCCGCTGGAAGTAGCGGTTCCGCTGCGGTATGCCTTAGAAGCGGAGATGGCGATGACGCCGGTGGATTTTTTTGTGCGGAGAACCGGGGCTTTGTTATTTGACATCGCTTGGATGCGGCGTTGGAAGGCATCGGTCATCGATGAAATGTCCCTGTATTTCAACTGGCCGGAGGATGTGAAGCGCCGGCGGGCGGAAGAATTGGAGCAGGCACTGACGGAGGCGGTTTTCCCTATAAACGAAGAGTAAATCATTTGATAATCAGCATGTAAATGCAAATAAATGTAAAAAACTGCTGCAAGGATTTTCCCCTCGATCTGTCGAATTACATCGAAAAGAGCAAGCCAAAAGATCGAGGATGGAAAGAGGGCAGGGGTTCATGAAGAATGAAATGAAGCGCGGGATTCGCGGATTGGTGATTCTCGCGGGGGTCGGAGCCGCCTGGTTGGCTGCGGGATCCGCGGTACAAGCGGCTGCGGTGAACTTTAAAGATGTACCGGCAACCCATTGGGCGTATGACAATGTCATGTGGGCGAAGAACAATGGAGTGACCGACGGGTATCCGGATGGCACGTTCCGCCCAGCACAGTCGGTGACGGAAGCGGAGTTTCTAAGCATGCTGGTGCGGGCCTATCCCGAGATTAAGCTGGATCAGGTGAAAGAGCAGGAGGCCTGGTATACGCCATATTACAACTTGGCCTCTGAATTGGCATGGCCGGTGAGCGATAAGCCGAATGAGCCGATTACACGCGGTTCCGTGGCTCGGTTGATGGCGGCTTTTTATGGGCAGAGCTTAAGTGAAGATGAGGCAGTCCAATGGATTCTGGCACAAGGCTTGGCTCAAGGGAAGAATGGTGCCGGTGTGGAAGGCTTCGCGCCTAAGGATGCGTTGTCGCGGGCGGAAGCGCAGACGTTCCTGTATCGGTTGAAGCTGACGCTGCCTAAGGCGACCAGCCCGGATTTGATCAAACCGGAAATCCAGCTAAAGGGCGTGGGTATCGGCGATTCGACAGAACGCGTGATCGAGCTGCTCGGCGAGCCGGCGCGCAAGGATGCTACGAACTATGGACTGGAATGGTACATCTATAATAAGGATTACAAGCATTATACGCAGGTTGGCGTAGCGGACGGCAAGGTTGTTGGCTTGTTTGGTAATCATGACGAGTGGCAGTTTGCGCCTGATGCGGAGAAAGGGCTGGAGAACCTGCGGAACAGCCTGGCGAGTATTTGGAAGAAGAGCGAGCGTCCGCCGAGGGAGTATGTCGAGACGTATACGCCGAGAGGGTTGTACATCAACCTGTATCTGGATAAGCACGAGAAGTACCGCGTGGACGGCGTGCTGCTGATGGACCAAAAGTTTACGGAGAGCCATGTGTATGCGCCGAATACACCGGAGTCGCTTAAGGCGACGGAGCGGGAGATTTTTGACCTGACCAATTCGTTCCGGGCGCAACGAGGCTTAGGCGTGCTGAGCTGGAATGAATCGGTGGCTGAGGTGGCGCGCGGGCATAGTCGGGATATGGCGGAACGGAATTATTTTGAGCATGATAATCCTGAGGGGAAGTCGGCCGGTGACCGCATGATGGCGCGCGGAATTCCGCAGTTCCGGGCTTGGGGTGAAAATATCGCCGCCGGTTACCTGGATGCCATCGACGGACATTATGGCTGGCTGAACTCCTGGGGTCACCGGGAGAATATGCTGGAGCCTGTATTCACGATGCTGGGTGTGGGTGCGGTAGATGGGCTCAGCAGCAGCGATTACAGAACGTACTACACGCAAAACTTCTATACGCCGTTGTAAACCTGTTCGGTTGGGTTGGCCAGCAGGGGAGGGACCGCTTGCCGGAAGTGACGGGGGCGGTTCCTTTTTTGCACGGAGTATGGTAGAAAAGATAAAGGACAACCTGTTAATACGTAAGTCGGCCGCAGGAGTGCGGTACAGAGAAAGGATGCTTTGACTATGTACGTCGTTTGCAAAGATCATGTGGAACTGGCCATCGATATGTTTGTGGATGAGTTTGAGGATGCCCCGGATGTGGTCGATTTGGAGCACACCAAGTTTATTGATTGGGAGCCGCCGGTGAAATGTCAGGAATGTGACCAGGAGGCGCGGTTTTTGGTGGTGTAAGTGCGGGGCAGGTGAAGGTGCTGGACCGGTGTCAGGTGACTGACAGGTGGCTGGCGAGGCACACAACGGAATGAGACACAAAGAAACGGGGCGACGGCATGGGATGCGGGCCCCGCTTGTTTTTTTTAGATATCTGGGTTTTTGGACTTTGGACGGACGATAACGGAGGGTGTTACGGTGCAGATTCAAATCGTGGCGGTTGGTAAATTGAAGGAAAAATATCTGGTCCAAGGCATTGCGGAATACGCCAAACGCCTGGCGCCTTATGTGAAGTTTCAAGTCGTGGAGGTGCCCGACGAGAAAGCGCCGGAGACGATGAGCGAGGCGGAGCTCATCGGCGTGAAGGAGCGCGAGGGTGAACGCATCCTCGCGCAGATCAAGAGCGATGCGCATGTTATCGCGCTCGCGATTGACGGCCAGCTCTGGAGCTCGGAGGAGCTGGCCGCGGAGATCGACCGGCTCGGCACCTACGGGACGAGCCATGTCGTGTTCGTCATCGGCGGGAGCCTCGGGCTCGCCGATGCGGTCCTCCGCCGTGCGCAGCAGCGGCTGTCGTTCGGGCGCATGACGCTGCCCCACCAGCTCATGCGCCTGGTGCTCACCGAGCAGATTTATCGCGCGGTGAAGATCAATCGGGGGGAGCCGTATCACAAGTAAGACGAAAACTCCAAGAGGATACGGAAAAGACACCTAATTTATTTTTTGGCGATTACGTGTCAACTCATATAAAAATGTTACCGAAGGATAATGGTTCACTCACGTAATTTTGTTACCCAGTGGAGGCTGTTACATAGCCTCCACTGGGCGCGTAGCGGAGGCAGGCGTCACGGGTTGGGA
>Ga0310828_1000211_pt1 | contig 81144 bp, 79 predicted proteins | sample WT_ome_3_FD_202242 | JGI IMG/M metagenome (GOLD analysis project Ga0310828, IMG submission 202242) | Sorghum-adapted microbial communities enriched on wild type (WT) sorghum from Joint BioEnergy Institute, Emeryville, California, United... ... | reverse complement strand
TTTCCCAACCCGTGACGTCTGCCTCCGCTACGCGCCCAGTGGAGGCTATGTAACAGCCTCCACTGGGTAACAAAATTACGTGAGTGAACCATTATCCTTCGGTAACATTTTTATATGAGTTGACACGTCCTCTTTACGAACTTACGTTCTGTAGAGTAGGGTCTGAGGTATTGGCACAAGCGGAATTGGCATACTATGGTTAAACTTTAAAGAGGGTGAGCGACATGCGATTCAAGTTCTTGTGGAGCGGGCGAATCTGTTTCTGGCTTCTGATCTTTGTCATATGTCTATTGCTGGGTGGTTGCCGTTCAACCTCGAATCCCAAAGAAGCGGATCTACTGCATATCCAATCAACAAACAACACTTTCAACGGAAAAAAGAAGGTTATTTTTGTCCTGGTTGACTCCCTTATGGACCAATTGATTCAACGCGGAATTGAGCATAATGAGCTCCCCGCCTTTCAATATCTCATTCAGCATGGCCAATATTATCCTGATATGATCAGCTCTTTTCCGACCATGTCCATCTCGATTGACAGCACGCTGCTTACCGGGCGTTACCCGGATGCTCATCATGTGCCGGGCTTAACCTGGTATCCGCATCAGGGACAGAAAGTGATAGGTTATGGCTCAGCTCCCGTTGAAATTTTGCGCCGCGGGACGAAGTCCGTTTTGACACATGCGTTAAAAGATTTAAACAATCAGCACTTAAACCCCGATGTGCCAACTAAATATGAGGATTTGAAGCAGTTGGGCTTCACCTCCGGATCGGTGAACGGATTGGTTTACCGAGGGATGACCTCACACCAAATCGACTTGCCGCAACCGTTACGCGAGCTTGTTCCGCTGGACTTGCCTTTTCAAGTGAAAGGGCCGGATTTTCTGGCTTTCGGGGCATTGTCGAACCCGCTTGACGGGGTGACGAATTTGCCTGACGGGCCTGCGGACCGGATGGGCTTTAATGATCGATATGCGATTGGAGTGGCAAAATACTTGATCCAAACCGGTCAATTGCCCGATTTTTTGCTGATTTATTTGCCGGACCTGGATGGAAAGTTGCACAAACGCGGCCTTACCGATCGTGAAGGCATCAAGGAGACGGATCGTCGACTAAAAGAGCTGCTGGATGCTTATGAATCTCGAGCACATGCGTTACACGATACGATTCTGATCGTTGCGGGAGATAGTGGAATGAGCCAAGTATTGCCCAAAGAACAACAGCCTGTAATTGATTTACCCAAGCTGTTACAGCGGTTTCACGTGTTACCGACTGGCCAAACCATGAACTCATCCACCGAAATTGCCCTCGCTGTTAACGACACGATGGCCTACGTCTACAGTTTGAAACCGGAGAATTCGCTGAAGGAGATCGCCGATGTATTGAGGAACGACCCACGAATCGACCTCATTACCTGGCAAGAAGATGGCTGGATTCATTGTGTAAACGCGGGGGATCCGACATCGATGAGATTCAAAGCAGGCGGGGATTGGATCGATCCTTATCATCAATCCTGGACCGTTCAAGGGACGGAGCAGATACTTGATTTGAAGCGAGAGAGCACAAGCAGACGCAACAAATCACGCCATATTACGTATGGAAAATATCCTGATCCGCTGCGTCGCCTTCAAGGCGCTTTACAATCCCACGAAGGGCGATTTCTTATCGTCACCGCCAAACCGGGGTATGAGCTCGCGGAAGCTGGAGCCCCGACACATTCCGGTGGCGGAGCGCATGGGGGGCTGGATGCGTCCGCATCGCTGGTGCCTCTGATCATCTACGGGACGGAGAAGCGGCCGGAATTTTTACGAATCGTCGATTTGAAGGCTTACTTACTCGATTTGTTAAAGTAGGAAAGTCGCAAATAAATCTGCTATAATAGGATGGATTAGTAGACCAATGTGACGGGGTGTTAGAACCATGAGAAAATATTTGGATTTGCTGGAGGATGTTCTGGAGAACGGAACGCCCAAAGAAGATCGGACGGGTGTAGGGACACGCTCGGTCTTCGGCCGGCAGCTGCGGTTTGACTTAAACGAAGGCTTCCCGTTGGTAACGACCAAACGGATTCATTTGAAATCAGTAATTCACGAATTGCTGTGGTTCTTGCGCGGCGATACGAATATTGCTTATCTTAAGGAACATGGCGTTCGGATTTGGGACGAGTGGGCGGATGAGAATGGCGATCTCGGCCCGGTATACGGGTCGCAATGGCGTTCTTGGGAAGCCCCGGACGGCCGAAAAATCGATCAAATCGCAAACGTGGTGGAAGCGATTAAGAAAAATCCGGATTCTCGCCGCCATTTAGTAAGTGCTTGGAACGTAGCTGAAGTCGATCAAATGAAGCTGCCGCCATGCCATTTTGTTTTTCAATTTTATGTGGCCAACGGCAAGCTGTCCTGTATGTTGACGATGCGCTCGGTGGACACTTTCCTTGGCCTGCCGTTTAATATCGCAAGTTACGCGCTGCTGACCCACATGATCGCCCAGCAATGTGACCTGGAGGTTGGCGAATTCATCTGGTCCGGCGGAGACGTGCATATTTACAACAACCATATCGAGCAGGTAAAAACCCAATTGGAACGCGAGCCTTACCCATTGCCGAAGCTGGTGATCAAACGGAAACCGGAATCAATCTTCGACTATAAGTACGAGGATTTTGAATTCATCGATTATAAGTATCATCCGACGATCAAAGCAACGGTTGCTGTGTAACATTGACGGAGGACGGAGGGATCGATCGGAATGATCACGCTTATTTGGGCGATGTCCAGAAATGGGGTTATTGGCCGGGATAATCAGCTGCCCTGGAGGCTGCCGGCGGACTTAAAGTTTTTTAAAGCGAATACAACTGGGAAAACGATCGTGATGGGACGCAAGACTTGGGAATCCATGGGCAGTAAGCCGCTCCCGAACCGGCATAGTGTCGTGATGACTGGAGATCCTTCTTTCCAAGCGGAAGGCGCGGATATCGTTCACTCCGTGGAGGAAGCGTTAACCTACGCGGAACGGGGAGAGCTGATGGTTATCGGTGGAGCGGGGGTGTTCCAGCATTTCCTGCCCCTCGCGGACCGGCTGATCGTGACCCGAATCGATGAGGATATCGAAGGGGATGTGTTTTTCCCTGACTTTTCATGGGAAGATTTTGAATTAGTCCATGAGGAACAGGGAGTAAGGGACGAGAAGAATCCCTATGATTACCGTTTTCTTACTTACGAACGCCGCAAATGATGTGATAATAAGTACAAATTATCGTATCATTAATCCATTAATAACATTTCCCCCGAATGCTAACATCAAGATACATTGATGACGGCGTATGAAAAGTTTTCGATCGCCTGGACCGGGCGACTCGCGACTTTTTGTATCATGTGACATGATAACGGATGGGGGAACTTGTGATGTCTACACCAACAGGATTTATGGAGTTCAAACGCGAACTTCCCGGGGACCGGAGCCCGTCCGAACGGGTGAAGGACTGGGAAGAATTTCATAAGCATATGTCCGAGGAGGATTTGCGCATTCAAGGCGCACGCTGCATGGATTGCGGCACGCCTTATTGCCACACGGGCATTGATATGGCCGGCGGGACAGCAGGCTGCCCAGTACACAACTTGATTCCGGAGTGGAATAATCTGGTATACCGTAACCTCTGGAAGGAAGCGCTGGACCGTTTGCACAAAACCAACAACTTCCCGGAATTTACGGGGCGAGTTTGTCCGGCCCCTTGTGAAGGCTCTTGTACCGTAGGTCTGATCGGAGAGCCGGTCACGATCAAGACGATTGAACAGGCCATTATCGATAAAGGTTTCGAAGAAGGCTGGGTTGTTCCTGAACCTCCGGAGAAGCGGACAGGCCGTAGAGTGGCCATTGTTGGCTCCGGACCTGCAGGTCTTGCTTGCGCTGCCCAATTAAACAAAGCGGGCCATGAAGTAACGGTCTATGAACGTGCAGACCGAATCGGCGGTCTTCTGGTATACGGGATTCCAACGATGAAGCTGGACAAAGCAGTTGTACAGCGCCGCGTGGATTTGTTGGCTGCCGAAGGCGTGAAATTCGTAACAAATACGGAAATCGGCAAAGATATTAAAGCCCAGCAGCTTGTAGATGAATATGACGCGGTGGTACTGTGCGGCGGGGCAACCAAACCACGTGAATTTAATATCGAAGGCAGCGATTTGAACGGGGTGCACTATGCGATGCCGTTCTTAAACGGGACGATTAAGAGCTACCTGGACTCCGGGTTAACCGACGGGAACTTTTTGTCCGCAGAAGGAAAGGATGTTATCGTCATCGGAGGCGGGGACACTGGCTCGGACTGCGTAGCGACGGCGCTTCGCCACGGTTGCCGCAGTGTGACGCAATTTGGTACCCATGCGAAAGCTCCGCTGGAACGGGACCCGATCAACAACCCTTGGCCGCAATTTCCGAACGTGTACACGCTCGATTACGCCCAGGAAGAAGCCAAAGCGTTGTTCGGTAAAGATCCACGGGAATTCTCGATCATGACAACGAAATTTGTAGGCGACGAAAACGGCAACCTGAAAGAGCTGCACACGGTGCAAATTCAGCGGATCGTCGATGAGACTGGACGGAAAATCTATCAGCCGATCCCAGGCACTGAGCGCGTCTTCCCAGCGCAACTGGCGCTGATTGCTATCGGGTTTGACGGTCCAGAATCGACGCTGGCGGATGAGCTGGGTCTTGAACGAGACCGCCGGACGAATGTGAAAGCGAAATACGGCCAATTCAAAACGAATGTCGATAAAGTGTTTGCCGCAGGCGATATGCGCCGGGGCCAAAGCTTGGTCGTATGGGCGATCAACGAAGGCAGAGCTGCGGCACGCGAAGTCGATAAATATCTGATGGGTTCGACGGTGCTGGTATAATCTCACCAACGAGCCGCAACATTTTGACAGGACGATCCCTGGGTCAATATGCTATAATAGGTACTAGCTTACTAGAGCTGCGCGTAGCGCGGCTCTTTTTTAGATTTGAGAGACAGAGGAAGAGGGGCCCGAAAGCATGAAAACGCTCGTAATTGCCGAAAAACCGGATATGGGACGGACGATCGCCGCTGTAATTGAGCCGAAGGCGAAAAACCACCGATCCTACCTGGAGGGAGAGCGCTACATCATTACTTGGGCGATAGGTCATTTATTAGGTTTGGCCGAACCGGACGCCTATGACGAAAAGTACAAACGCTGGAATTTCAACGACCTGCCGATTCTGCCGGATCGATTCAAGATTGTGCCGAATCCGCGCACAAAAGATCAGTTGAAGACGATCGGCGAGCTCGCAAAACGTTGCGATACGATTGTAAATGCATGCGATGCCGCCCGCGAAGGACAGTACATCTTTGCGTTAATCCAACAGCAGCTCAAGTTAACCCAGCCTGTCAAGCGCTTGTGGATTTCCGACTTGACCAATGAAAGTATTGCCAAAGGGTTTGCCGAGCTGCATGAAGCGTCCGAGTTCGAGAACTTAACGCAGGCCGCGCGGGCGCGCAGTGAAGCAGATTGGCTGATCGGAATGAACGCGACGCGTGCGTTTACGACTAAACATCGGGAGCTGCTGTCCGTCGGCCGGGTCCAAACTCCAGTGCTGGCGCTGATCTATGACCGGCAGAAGGAAATCGAAAACTTTGATTCACTGACTTATTATGAAATCAAAGCGGAATTTAAGCAGGATACCCGTATGTATACCGGAAGCTGGCAAGGGGACCGGTTGACGGATAAGGAGAAGGCGGAGGCCATTGCAAAGAAGGTTCGCGGCAAGGAAGGGCGCATCACCGAATACGAAGTGAAAGACACGAAAGAATATCCGTACAAGCTGTACGATTTGACGTTGCTGCAGCGGGAGGCAAATGCAAAGTTCGGCTATTCTGCCAAGAAGACGCTGGACATTGCCCAGGCGCTCTATGAACGCCATAAGGTGATCTCCTATCCGCGGACAAGCTCCAACTATGTGACCGAGCAAAATATCGATGGGATGCACAAGGTGCTACATATGCTGAAATCGTCGAGCTATAAGGAGCTGGCGGAAGGCGGACGTCCGAACCTGGTGCATGTCGGCAACAAGGCGGTGTGCAATCCGTCTCGGGTAGAGGATCACCATGCGATCCTTCCGACGCTTCGGCGTCCGGGCACGTTAAGCAAAGAGGAGCAGAACATCTACGATCTTGTGATCCGGCGCTTCTTGTCCCATTTCTATCCGGCGGCAGAATATAAACAACACACTGTACTCACTGAGGTGGAAGGCGAAACGTTTAAAACCAACGTGAAGGAGCTGTTGTCGCTGGGGTGGAAGGTATGTCTTCCTGGCGATGACGGAGCGAAAGCCGGAAAAGGACGAGCCAAGAAGAAAGACGAGGAAGAAGAAACCGAAGAGCTGATCAGCGAACCGTTCGAGATCGACCGTAACCGTCCAGTGCAATGTACAGACGCCGAGGCGAAGGAGAAAGCAACTCAGCCGCCAAAGCATTATACCGAAGGCACGCTGCTTAAAGCGATGGAAAGCGCCGGGAAAAATTTGGAGAACGAGGAGCTGCGCGAAGCGATGAAGGATGCGGGTCTCGGTACTCCGGCCACTCGGGCAGCAACGATTGAGCGGTTAAAGAACGTGGGATATATCACGATGCAGGGTAAAAAGATCACAGTGACGCAAAAAGGCCGGACCGCCGTTGAGCTAATTCGGCGCGCTGGTGTCGAGCTGCTGACCTCGCCGGAGATGACGGGGCAATGGGAGCGTCGATTATACCAGATTTCCAAGGGAGAAGCGGCGCGGGAGCAGTTTATGGAGAACGTGCGCCGATTCACCATCTCGATTATCGAGAAGGTGCGAACGCAGCAGAAAGCGGACGCCTCGATGTTCACGTCGGCAGAGACGGAGAAGGGTGGTCGGCGCGGAAGCCGAAGCAGCAGCGGCGGTAAAACGGGACGATCCGCCGCCGCTTCGGGGGCGAGTGAGCGCCGCACAGCCCAAGCCGCCGCGAAGCAGTTGCCGGCAGGCAGCCTGCAACCGCTGGCGCCCTGCCCGCGCGAAGGCTGCGGCGGTCAAATCATCGAAGGCCGCAAGGGCTATGGCTGCACGCATTACAAGCAGGGCTGCGGCTTCGTTATCTGGAAGGAGTTCGGCGGCAAGAAAATCTCGCCGGCGATGCTAAACGCGCTGTTGACGAAAGGCCAAACTCAGCTGTTGACTTTCAAACGCGAGGGAAGCGAAGTCAAAGCCCGCATCGCTTTGGTTGATCGCACATCTGGCAAGCTGGAGCTCATGGAGGCGGAGCCTTCCCGAACTTAAGCGAAGACAAAAAACGGACCTTATAAGGTCCGTTTTTGTTTTTGAGTTTGATGTGTATGGTTAAAAATCACGAGCGGAACTTCGACCAAGGACGTAACGGTATGCATTTCCGAATCCCTGTCATGCTGAAGCTCCACAATATTGTACAACCACTCGTTGGGGATTTTAATGTAAATCGCCTTAATTCCGACGGAAAGGGCTGGCATGACATCCGTCCGCAGGCTGTTGCCGATCATCCAGGTTCGGGAACGGTCAAACCGCCGCGACTGAAGAATTTCTTCTAAGGCTTCCGCATTTTTGTGTTGGCGAATGTAAATCCGATCCTCAAAATACTCGGCCAATCGCATCTGCTCGATTTTACGCTGTTGGATCTCGGTATCTCCGCCGGTATACAAGTGCAGTTCATGACCTTGACTGCGCAGTAGATTTAAGGTTTCGACCATGCCGGGATACGGTTCGATAGGTTGCTCATAAACGCTAAGCCCCAGCTTCATCAGCCGTTCTTCTTCCTCCGGAAGAGTCTGTCGTCCCGTAACTCTAGCGAAATAGCGGTAGGTGTCAACCAACGATTCGGGAAAATGCGAGCTGGCAAAACCGATTTGATGGACTCCGGCTACATCAATTTCCGTTTGCTTCTCTCGGATCTCATTTGACGTAATGCCGAATGTCTTAAACCAATCGGTCATTAGGTCAGCGAATTGGTCTAGAATTAGATCAAAATATTTATTGCAATAAACTAAGGTATCATCCAGATCAAAAATAATTTGTTGCGTCAAGGGCGTTTTCATATCTTACGGGTCACTCCTTATCCAAGAAACGCTTGTCTCTACGTATAGCTCTATCCTAACACAAGCGGAAGCGTCCCGCCAAAGCCAACTGCCTTGCTTAGTTCACAACTACAGCCGGATATAGGATTCTAGGAACATCTGGAGCTCCGCCGCTCCGTCTGGACGGATACTGAACTTCTCCGTATCTTGGGCGAGCAGATGGATGCGCAGCAGTCCGGCGACCCGGAGTCGCATCAAGTCGTGCATCAGCTGATCCTTAGGTTCGCCTAGATCCTTCAGCATATCTTGCATCGATTTGGGTTCGTCGGCAACATAGCGGAGTAGGCGCAAACGCTGCGGTTCGGCCAAGGCACGGGTCAACCGTTTTAACACCATCGGCGGTTCATCCTCATCAAGCTCCGGAATATCGAGCGGGTACTGGATGAACAGCACGTTTTCGTAGAAAACGTATGTATTTATCGGTCGAAAATGGATCGAAGGGGTTAACACGACCAACGAGATCGGCTTCAAAGGTTCCAGCACCAACCCGCCGGAGGCGTATTCGATCAGCGCGTCGGTGTCCATCTTTTGCAGCAGTGTATGCTTCTCGGCTGCATCTTCCTCCAGCAGCGGAAGAAATTGATGCTCGATAGGGCTCATATACAGCCGATGCCAGCATTTGAGCAGCGGGATATAGTTGCTTTGAATTCGCGCGATTGTCTCACTATTCACAGTGGGAATGTAGGTTTTAGTACGATCGTATAGGGACTCGACAGAGCTTTCTGCAATGTCGTTCAGAAATTGTGGGATATCGGTCGCTCCTTTTCGCTCCAAGGCCCAAACGTACAAAACGTCGTAGTCTGTGAACGGGTACTTGGCTGCTTCGACAAATTGATGTCGCTCCTCCGGCGTGAGGCGAGTGTCTACCTCAGCTATCCATTCCAAGCCTACATCGAGATTGTTCACCCATTTTTGTGTAGTATATATCATAAAGCTGCTGATCAGTTCGTAGACCAAGGAATGGTCCACTTTCACGTCATAGGCCATGATTGAACTAACCTCCCAAAGAACTTTGCATTCAGATTCATTATGGCTTGTTCGGTAGTGGATTGTCTACTATAATGTTAAAGGATTATTCGGAAAATATTATTTGGGGAAAAGTCGTCAACATATTGACGATTTTTCTTTGTTTTTTAAGGAGTGTTTTTCATTTGGAAAGTTCGATCAGAAGGCATCACCGCATATTTACCCCAACCTTTATTCTGATCTCTGTCATTATTATCGCGGGGCTCAGTCAAGGACTGCTGCTGCCAGTGTTGTCCATATTTATGGAAGAAAGGGGGATCTCCTCCTCCGTAAATGGATTGCATGCTGCAGCTCTTTATGTCGGATCGTTTGCCATGTCGCTGGTGGCGGAGAAGCTGCTGCGACGAACCGGGTTTAAACTCTTACTGCTGAGCGGCGTCGTTCTCGTTATGCTGGCTTTGCCGGTGTTTTCGCTGGTCTCCGATCTAAGGTTGTGGTTTATTCTAAGATTGCTTGTGGGGATCGGGGATAGTGCGATTCATTTTACCTCGCAGCTCTGGATCATTCTTGTTTCACCTCCGGACAAAAGAGGCCGGAACATCTCCTTGTATGGGATGTCCTACGGATTAGGTTTCAGCATTGGACCGCTGGGCATCCGACTGCTGGATTACGGGCAAGCCGTTCCGTTCGTCTTGCTGGCGATCCTGTTCCTCATGATCGTGATCCTCGCCGCTATATATTTGCCAGATCGAGCACCGGAACCCGTTCGTCAGGAGGAAGCCGGTGCTCCGCGCAAGGTTCCGCAGATCTACCGGATGGCTTGGTTCGCCTTGCTGCCTGCCTTGCTATATGGTTATATGGAAGCTTCGATGAACAGCAACTTTCCGATATACGGCTTACGTTCAGGGCTTAGTGCGGCGGATATCGCGGCATTGCTGCCGTTCTTTGGCATCGGCGGTTTGATTCTTCAGCTCCCTCTGGGCATCTTAAGCGACCGGTTCGGCCGCAAAAAAGTGCTGATGACCGCAGGACTCACCGGCGGACTTCTGTTTCTCGCGGTTCCATTGGCGGGGAATCACTTTATGGCGTTGCTGCTACTGTTCATGGGTGCAGGCGGCTTGGTGGGTTCGTTCTTCTCGTTAGGCCTGGCGTATGCAGCGGATTTGCTCCCGCGTCATTTACTTCCGGTGGCCAATGTGATTGCATCCTTTCATTTTAACTTTGGCAGCATCATTGGCCCGAACCTCGGTGGAGCGGCCATGCAGTTAGGAGCGGCTCCGATGTTGTTTATGCTTCTGGGGTCGGCATATCTGTTGTTTTCCGCATCCGGGCTGGTGTTTCGGCCGGAACGTTACAAAAAAAGCGTAAATATGAACAGGCTGTAATGGATTTTCGTTGATTTTTCCAATACACTAAAGGGTAAGAAAAGGTAATGCAAATTTCATGTTAGTTCAAAAAAGTGATTAACAACTTGAGTACCTCTTAATCGTAAAAGGAGAAATCGGACATGATCAGAGTCAACCACTTGCAGAAATCGGTGGATGGAAATAAGAAGAAGGTGCTTCGCGATATTACCGTCCAGTTTGGTGCAGGGGAAATGATTGGCGTTGTAGGGGCCAGCGGCAGCGGCAAAAGCATGCTTCTTCGTTGCTTGGCGCTGCGAGAACGTTGGAACCGGGGCGATTATACCTGGAACGGGGATAAAGTGATTGAAGGCGGCGGACGCGGTTCACAGAAATACCGCTCCCAATGCGCCTATCTCGAACAGAACCCTTCCTTGTATCCGGAGAAAACCGCGCTCAAAAATGTCCTGATCGGACAAGCGGGTCAAACTCCGCTTCTGCGCCGACTGACCGGGATGGTACGATCGGACGATTACATGGGCGCGATGGACGAGTTGGAGAAGTACGGCCTGCTGGACAAAGCCCATGTTAAAGCTGGGAAGTTGAGCGGCGGCGAGCGCCAACGTGTGGCTATTTGCCGGGCATTGGTTCATGGGGCTAGCTTCCTGGCGGCGGACGAGCCGGTGATCGGGCTGGATCCTAAGTCGGCAGAACGCGTATTGGAGACGTTAAAAGAGCTGTGCACCCAGCAAAATAAGATCGTTATTACGGCATTGCCGCTGGAATTGGCAGAGCGTTACTGCACCCGGATCTGGGGACTGTCTGAAGGAGAGATCAAGCTTGACGTGTCCGGACGGCGGCTCTCGATGGAAGAGAAACGCCTGATTGATCTGGTATGAAACGAGTGATGAGTATGTTGACGAAGAGGAGATTATTAGCTTGGGCGGGAGCTTGCCTGCTTCTGATCCTAAGCGGCTGCAGCGTGATCAGCGATCCGAAGTCTTTGATGCAAACGCCGCAGCTCTCCACCGACCGTGCCTCGCTAATCAGCGTCATTAAGGCCGAGCTGAAAGGCGGAGAGATCGTCTCACCGCGGGACGTCCGCAATATCAGCTCCATTCGAACGCCTGATCTGAATAACGACGGGATCAAGGAGGCGGTGGTCTTCTATGAGACGCCGGATGAAGCGGTGCGGATCCACGGCATGATTTTAGAGCATCAGGGCAATTCCTGGGCACTGAAGGTTCGCTTTGACGGCGAAGGCCAGGTCCTCGAAACGTTTGATATTCTGGACTTAAACGGCGACGGCAATTTGGAGATTATCGCTGGTTTCTCCAGCGGCTCCGATGAACTGCAGAAAGGATTAACCGTATATACTTACAATGGCAGTGAAGTCGAGAAGGCAATTGCGTTACCGTACAACTACTTTATGGTGGACGATTTAAATCAGGATAACATTCCTGATATCACGGTCGTGAACTTAAAACGCGAGCAGTATACGACGGTGACGACGTATCAGTATGATGGATCGTTTAAAGAATTAAGCCATCTGGAACTCGACGATCCGATTAGCGAGTATTATAATGCGGTCAGCGGCAACATTACGCCTAACCTGAAGGGGATTATTCTTGATGCAACGGTGGGAACCCATTCCGCCTTCTCGACGGTGATTGTGATGAAGGACGGGGAGCTTGTTAACCTGTTGCCTTCACAGGATATGACGCTCAAAGGGTATCCGATTCTCAGCGGTGATGTTAACAATGATGGACTGCTGGAAATCGGCATGTTGGAGAAACCTAAAGGCTGGGAGTATATTTCATTCGATGAAATTCCTTGGCTGTTCTCCTATTACCAGTGGGATGAGAACGAAGGCCTCAAATTCGTCATGCAGCAATACATGGATATGGCTGGACGTTTCTACTTCAACTTCCCGAAAGAATGGCAAGGCAATGTGACCATCGATACGAAGTCCGACAAAAATGAGCACCTCATTTTCGTCAAGATCGATACAAATGAGCCTGTCGCGGAAATCCGCTTCTTTACGCTGTCGGAATGGGAGCGCAATAAAGGAGATTGGGAGCTGCTCGCACGGGATGCCGATAAGGTGATCGGGTTCCTCAGTCATACGGATTTAAAAGTCAACAAAGGCGAGACGGAAATTAAACGTTAAGCCGTTTTTTGAAAGAGGGGGCAACCAAATTGAGCAAAGTGCTGATTTTGGAGGACGAAGAGTCTATCCGTAGTTTTATCGTCATTAACTTGAAGCGGAACGGCTTCGATGTACTCGAAGCGGCGGACGGCAACGAAGCGTTAAGCAAGCTGCAAAGCGTTCCGGACATTGACATCGCGCTCCTCGACGTGATGGTGCCGGGGATTGACGGTTTTGAGGTGTGCCGGCGGATCCGCGAAACGAATGAACGGATCGGGATTATTTTCCTCACCGCTAAAGTGCAGGAGCAGGATAAGGTCTACGCGTTGTCCGTGGGCGCGGACGATCATGTCAGCAAGCCGTTTAGCCCAACAGAGCTGATCGCACGTATTCAATCCCTGCTGCGCCGGGTGAATGTTTACCGTGAGAGCAGTGCGAAGGTGACGTTTACGTCCGGACCGTTTACACTGGATTTGATCTCCAAGCAATTTAAGAAGAACGGGCAGCTGATTGAACTGACCCCGACAGAGTTTTCGTTGATTCAGTTTTTCCTGGAGAAGGAGAATACCCCGCTTAGCCGTGACGTCCTGTTGGATCACGTCTGGGGCAAGGAATATATGGGCGATCCGAAGATCGTGGATGTGAATATTCGTCGTCTGCGGCAGAAGATTGAAACGAATCCGTCCGAACCGGCTTTCCTGCAAACCGTGTGGGGGCACGGTTATAAGTGGAAAGGCGAGGGACAATGATCAAGAAAGGGATTGGACGGCAAATCGTCTTACACTATTTCATCGTTGTATTCGTAACCTTGTTTATGGTCGAGGTGATTTTCACATTGGCCATTCGCATGTATTATTACGATACGATCTATAATCACATGTCCAATCACTCGATGTGGGCTTCGGACTACTTCCAGAAGTTCGTCCGATTGAATGCGGAGGGGGATCCGGATTATTTTACGGAAATGCTCCGCACCTTTGAGCTGGATAATACCGAGCTGATGATTCTGGATCGCAACGGCGAGGTGAAGGCAAGCACCAATCCGTTCCAAGCTGATAAGGCGATTCAAACCAGCGATGTTCCGCAAGCGTTAGCCGGGAACGTTGGCAAATGGATCGGGCGGCAACCGACGACCGGCGAGCTGGTGATGGCCGTTTCAAGGCCGCTGCAGATCCAAGGGCATACGCAATACATCGTCCGTTACGTCACCTCGATGGAGTCGGTCAATTCCAAGCTGCTGAACTTGACCTTCATGTCGATTGCGGTTTCAGCAGCTGTACTGGCCATCGTTACGCTGTTTAGCATCGGATTGGCGAACTCGATTGTTAAGCCCATTAATAATATTCGTGCCGTATCGGCGCAAATGGCCCGAGGGAAGTTCGATGCGCGAATCAAGGGCAATTACCGTTATGAGCTTGGTGAACTGGCAGCTACCTTGAATTATATGGCCGAGGAGATCGTCCGCAGCAATCAGATCAAGGACGATTTTATCTCATCAATTTCACATGAGCTGCGCACGCCGTTGACGGGGATTAAAGGCTGGAGCGAGACGTTAACCTCCGGCGGCTTCGATCCAGAGGAGACGAAGATCGGGATGGGGATTATCGCGAAAGAGACCGATCGTTTGATTGGCCTCGTGGAGGAGATCCTTGATTTCTCGAAGCTGCAATCCAACGAGATGAAGCTCGTAATCGGAGAGGTGAACCTCAAAGAGCTGCTTCAAGAGACGATGCTCAACGTCTGGGCCAAAGCGGAGCAGAAGCATATTCAGCTGAAGCTCGAGGATAAAACGGACGGCACCGCTTTGGTAAGAGGCGACGGCAACCGACTGAAGCAAGTGTTCCTCAACGTAGTGGACAATGCGATCAAGTTCTCCCATGAACAAAGCTGGATTCATCTGGTGATTGATCGTATCGATGATGAACGCGTGAAAGTGGATGTCATCGATTCGGGGATTGGCATCAGTGAGGAATATTTAAACAAAGTGAAGGATCGATTCTTCCAGGTGAATCACCAAGGCGGCGGTACCGGGCTGGGGCTGGCGATCAGTCAGCAGTTGGTTGAGCTGCATCATGGGGAAATGGAAATTCAGAGTGAGCTTGGCGTTGGGACAACCGTTTCAGTCATCTTACCGCTGTTAAGCGATACCCGAACGGAAGAAGCTGTAACCGAATCGGAGACAAAACCTTAATAGTGAGATATAAAAAGAGAGAAAGAAACTTGTGGAGAGAGGGACTTACTATGACACAGCTTATCGATCAACTAGAAACCGCTCAGGGAACGCTTGACATCTCACTGGCAGGCGAAGAGGATTTGGAGACAGTGCAGGAGATATTAGTTGAAGCCGCGACTTGGATGCAAGAAAATGGTGTGAATCAATGGAACCCGCTGCAGTTTACGCCGGAACTGATTCGGTCGTACTTGGCAGACCGTGAAATATACCTGCTGCATGAGTCAGGCGAACCGGTGGCTTTGTTTACGCTGCAGGATTCAGATCCCGATTATTGGGGTGAGCTGAACGTTCCCGGTTACAGTTACCTGCACCGGCTTACGATCCGGTTGTCTTACCGCGGACGCGGGCTGAGCAGTGAAATTTTACGCTATGCAGCGAAACGTTCCAAGGCGCTGGGTCGTCCTGGCATTCGGTTAGACTGCTGGAACCAGAACCCGAAGCTTGTTCAGTTATACGAGGGCTTAGGGTATCAGCTCCAAGGAACGGGCAGCAACAACGGAAGAGAATTTAACTTGTATCAGTTGGACGCTGATATATATGCCCAACTCTAACTTTTGACAATAGCACAGCTAGAAACCAAAGGGACCGCCTCGAAAGATCATCCATGGATTCTTTCGAAGCGGCCCCTTTTTGGTTAGGAGAGCAACCCTTCGGCCCGAAGCCGAGGGGCGTTGTCGTACACTTCTTGAAGCAGACGGGAGGGTTGAGGTCGGCTTGCCGGTTTAGCAAACACGGTTTCGTACGGGGCCACAACGCTGATGTCTCCAGGCTCCGATTTAATGACGGCACCGTCTTTGATGATCGCGCCTTCGCCGATAATCGCCCGCTCAATCTGGACGTTGCGGCCGATTTTCGCGCCCGGCATGATGACGCTGTCCTTGATGCGGGAATACCGGCCAATTTCTGTTCCAGCAAAAATAACTGAACGTTCTACATAGCCTTCGAGTGAACAGTGATCATGAATGAGGGAGGAAGGGGCGGGAGTGTGACGTTTTTTAACCCATCCTTGCATGAGCGGCCGTTCTCGAGTAAACATGGGCCAATCCTCACGATGAAGCTTCCATTCGGAGGATTCAACCAGCAAATCCATATGCGCTTCCCATAGGCTTTGAACCGTTCCGACATCCCGCCAATACCCCTTGAATTCATACGCGTGCAGCGGCTCGCTGCCTGCCAACATTTTAGGGATTAAGTCCTTGCCGAAATCATGACTGGAGTTCGGGTCCGCGGCATCTTCCTCCAACTGGCGCTTTAAGAACTCCCACTCAAACAAGTAAATACCCATGGAGGCGAGGTTACTCGCAGGTTGCGCCGGTTTCTCCGCGAACTCCGTAATCCGGTTGTGTTCATCCTTCGTCATGACACCAAAGCGATGGGCTTCTTCCCAGGGTACTGGCATAACTGAAATCGTTGCTTTGGCCTGGTGACTGAGATGGAAATCCAACATGTGACGGTAGTCCATATGGTAAATATGGTCTCCCGAAAGGATCAGGACGTATTTGGGCGAATGACCGTCGACAAAAGCCATATTCTTGTAGATGGCGTCCGCCGTACCTGTATATTCCTCAACGCCTTCCCGATACGCTGGCAGTAAAGTGATCCCGCCATGCTCGGAGTGCTTCAGCTTCCATGGTTCTCCTTCACCGATGTGCTCATGAAGCGAAGCCGCTTCGTATTGCGTCAAAACCCCGATCGTATCAATTCCGGAGTTGACGCAGTTGCTGAGAGGAAAATCGATGATCCGGTAATGTCCGCCAAAATGCACGGCCGGTTTCGCCTGCTTGGTGGTCAGCGGAGATAATCGTCGCCCCTCTCCGCCGGCAAGAAGCATTGCAATACAGTCCTTTTTCCTCATTTCATTTCCCTCCCGCATGTTTTGGTCTGTGTGGCACATACATTAGGATATAATGTAGATGAAATAAAATATGGAAAATATCCGAAAGTAATACATCTTTTTGATGTAAATACTGAAATTTTTTTGAATTTCTAAAAATAATTGACGTTCTTTCATTTGGTGTAAAGGTGGTGACAGATTTGTTTGATGCCAGGACCGAATCAGCATGGGCTTCCGCCGTATCTCCCACGGATATTTACTTGTTCCGCGAGGGGACATTGTATCAAAGCTACCGCACGTTTGGCGCCCATCCCGTAACCGAAGGGGGAAGACGTGGAGTTCGCTTTACTGTTTGGGCCCCGAATGCATGCCAAGTCGCCGTTGTCGCCGACTGGAACGGTTGGAAAGGGACGCGTGATGTACTATATAAGATACCCGATTCGGGAATTTGGACTCGCTTTTTTCCGGATGTTCCGGTTGGAAGTTTTTACAAGTATGCTTTAACCGGACCGGATGGTAAGACCCGCTTGAAGGCAGATCCCTATGCTTTTTATGCGGAAGTGCGGCCGAAAACAGCTTCCATCATCACGGAATTGGACAACTACATCTGGGGAGATGAGAAGTGGATTCAGAACCGCAGCGCACCTTACGCACAGCCGCTCAACATTTATGAGCTTCACTTCGGGACCTGGCGGCAAAAGACTGACGGCTCGTTTTATACATACCGAGAGATGGTGGATTTGCTAATCCCCTACGTCAAAGAGATGGGGTACACGCATATCGAAATCATGCCGCTCTGTGAGCATCCGTATGATTTATCATGGGGATATCAAGCGACCGGTTATTTCGCCCCAACCAGCCGGTATGGGGAACCGCAGGATTTAATGTATTTCGTGGATTGCTGTCATCAGGCTGGGATTGGCGTGTTGCTCGATTGGGTGCCGGGCCATTTTACGAAAGATGATCACGGATTACGTCTATTTGACGGAACGCCCTTGTTCGAGTATGCCGATCCGGCCAAAGCGGAGAAACCCGGATGGGGGACCCTTAGTTTTGATTTCAGTAAACCCGAGGTGCGTTCTTTTTTGATCTCCAGCGCGATATATTGGCTTGAAAAGTATCATTTCGACGGGCTGAGAGTCGACGCCGTGACCAGCATGATTCGTTACGATTTCGAGAAGCCGTCCTGGGCGGCGGCACGTAACGAAAAGGGCGGTACCGAAAATCTGGAGGCGATCGAATTCTTACGGCAGCTCAACACGGCCGTGTTCCGTTATTTTCCGCATGCTTTGATGATGGCGGAAGAATCCAGCGCGTGGCCGTTAGTGACCGCCCCTGCGCATCAAGGGGGGCTTGGCTTTAATTACAAGTGGAATATGGGGTGGATGAACGATACGTTGGATTATTTCGAGACGCCGTTCCGCGAGAGACCTCACCGTCATCACTTGCTAACGTTCCCGATTTGGTACGCCTATTCGGAGAATTTTACGCTGCCGCTCTCCCATGACGAGGTGGTACACGGCAAAAAATCACTGCTGGACAAAATGCCGGGTACCTACGAGCAAAAATTCGCCGGCCTTCGCCTGTTACTCGGGTATCAGCTGACCACTCCAGGGAAAAAACTGTTATTTATGGGTGGAGAATTTGGCCAATTTATCGAATGGCGTGATCAAGGGGAGCTGGATTGGTTCCTGTTGGATTACGAGTCGCATCGGCAGATCCAAGGGTATTGCCAGGCGTTGAATCACTTTTATTTGCAAGAGCCGGCGCTGTGGGAGCAGGATCATGTGCCTGAGGGATTTCAGTGGATCATTCCGGATGATGATCAGCAAAGTGTCATTGGGTATGTGCGAAAAGGAACGCGACCGCAGGAGCTGTTGCTGGTGCTGCTGAATTTTCTGCCGGAGGAGCGGAGGGAGTATCGTGTTGGCGTCCCTTTGCCTGGACGGTACGAGCTTGTCTTTAACAGTGATGATGTTCGATTCGGCGGGTTCGGCTACCCGCAGCCCAAGCTGCAATTAAGCGAAAAAACGGCTTGGAACGGCAGGCCTCAAAGCCTGACCGTTACGCTTCCTCCGCTGAGCATGACCGTGTGGAAGCGTCAAACGCCAAGAAGGAGGGTGAAACGATGAAGATTTTGTTTGCTGCGGCCGAAGTCGCACCGTTTATCAAGACCGGAGGCTTGGCTGACGTGATTGGGGCACTGCCCAAGGCACTGATTGAAGCGGGCCATGATGTGCGGGTCATCATGCCAAGATATCGCGAGCTGCCGCAAGTTTACCGTGAGCGTCTGCATCATCTTGGCACCGGTACGGTTCCGGTGGGGTGGCGGAAGAAGTATGGCGGCATTTCCCGGCTGGAATGGGAAGGGGTTCCCGTGTACATGATTGATAATGAAGACTATTTTGGCAGAACAGGGATTTATGGTCATTGGGATGACGGCGAGCGGTTCGCGTACCTGGATCGGGCGATGCTGGAGCTGCTTCCCCTTACCGGGTTTATGCCGGACATTATTCATTGCCATGACTGGCATACGGCGATGATCCCGCTCTTGTTAAAGGAGCATTACCGCGATCGGCACGAATACCGGAATATTCGAACCGTTTATACCATACATAACTTGTTATATCAGGGGATTTTTCCGAAAGAGATTCTGGGAGATCTGTTGGGGCTCCCTTGGGACTATTTCACACCGGACGGCGTCGAGTATTATGATCAAGTCAGCTTTATGAAAGCCGGCTTAGTCTACGCCAATCATGTGACGACGGTCAGTCCCACTTATGCGGAAGAGATCAAGACCGAGCACTACGGTTATGGGCTGGACGGCCTGCTTCGCTCGATCAGCGGTCGGTTGTCAGGCATCGTAAACGGGATCGATACCCGACTATATGATCCGGAGACCGATCTGGAGCTATTCACCCGTTACAGTCGCAATTTGGAGCAGAAACGCGCCAATAAACCGGTGCTTCAGCGGGAGCTGGGCCTGCCGGAAACACCGGATACGCCGCTGATCTCGATGGTTACTCGTCTGGTCGAGCCGAAGGGGCTGGATCTGGTCATTCGGGTGTTAGATGAATGGCTTAGCACAGACGATGTGCAATTTGTGTTGCTTGGCACCGGGGATCCCGCATATGAAGATTGGTTCCGGGAAGCGGCATGGCGTCATCCCGGGAAGCTTTCGGTCCAAATCAAGTTCAGCGATGCGTTATCTCGGCGCATCTATGCCGGCAGCGACATCTTCCTAATGCCATCGCGGTTTGAGCCTTGCGGCATCAGCCAGCTATTGGCGCTGCGGTACGGCACAATCCCCGTTGTAAGAGAAACCGGCGGCCTCAACGATACTGTGCGTTCCTATAATGAATTTACAAGCGAAGGCAACGGCTTCACCTTCCATAACTATAACGCGCATGATATGTTGTACACGCTTCGCCGGGCGGTGTCGTTCTACCGCCAGCCTGAGCATTGGCATCGGATAACAGCAAATGCATTCGCCGGTGATTACGGCTGGGATGCATCGGCAAGACAATATATTCACATTTATGAGAGCCTAAAGAAATAGCGGACGATTCGCTCGTCCGCTTTTTGTCATTATTTTTGAATGTGCCGATACAAAATGCGGAAGCCGTAAGGATCCAAGGAAATGCTCATGACCCCGTTCGTTGGTGCCACGGCTTCTTCGGTAAGGGCGTCCCGCCAATCGCTCGTTTGCATCGGATGGGTGAGGGTGACTGGCTTGGGGGTATTGTTCATCCACACGGTAAAATGCATCTTCTCATCCATTCGTTCGTATACGATACACGGATCCCCTGGTTCCGCGTGCAGAAACCGAAAATGACCGTGACGAAGCGCCGGATGCTGCTTTCGCAGCCTAATCATCAGCTTGTAGAAATCATACAGCTCACGATCCTGCTTGTTGTGATCCCACTCCATGCACTTCCGGCAATCCGGATCCCCGTCGCCAGTTAGACCGATCTCATCGCCGTAGAACATGCAAGGCGTTCCAATATACGTAAACAGAAACACCACGCAGAGCTTGAGCTTGCGCTTGTCGCCGCCGACACGGGTCAGCAGGCGAGGGGTATCATGGCTGCCCAGCATGTTGAAGATCACTTCATTCGTTTGATGCGGATATCGCATGATCAGCGCACCCATCTCATCGGAAAAGGCCGCCCCGTCTACACCGCCGTTAAAAAACTCCAGCACTTTATCCGCAAAGGGGTAATTCATCACGGAATCAAATTGATCTCCCAGCAGCCAGTTCAAGGAATCGCTCCATACCTCACCAATCAGATAAGCTTCCGGGTTCGCTTGTTTGACGACCTGACGGAATTCCCGCCAGAACGAATGATCTATTTCATTGGCGACGTCAAGCCGCCAACCGTCCAACTTGATCTCCTTAATCCAATATTCGGCGACTTCAAGTAAATACTTTTTTAGTTCCGGGTTGGCGGTATTAAATTTCGGCATGTTGGGGAAGAACCCAAACGTATCATACGTTGGGATCCCGTTCTCTACCCTCGCCGGGAACTGGTTGACATGAAACCAACCGGCATACGGGGAGGCTTCACCATGTTTGAGGACGTCCTGGAATGGAGGAAAATGCTCCCCGCAATGATTAAAGACCGCGTCCAACACGACCCGGATCCCACGCTGATGACATTGCTCCACCAACTCCCGCAGCAAGTCGTTGTTTCCAAAATGAGGATCAACCTGTTTATAATCCACGGTGTCGTATTTATGGTTGGATGGAGCCAAAAAAATCGGAGTAAGATATATCGCCGTGATGCCCAGGTCTGTCAAATCGTCCAAGTGGTCAATGATCCCCTGCAAATCGCCGCCAAAGTAATTTTCACGGGTCGGCTTGCCTCCCCAGGCTTCAACTGGCTTGGGATCATTGGAGGGATCTCCGTTGGCGAACCGCTCCGGCATAATCTGATAGAAGACCGCTTGCTTTGCCCATTCCGGCACTCGGACTACTTCGTTCTCATGAATATACGGAAATTCAAAGCATTCCCCCGGCGGTTGAGGAGCCTCCGATTGAATGCCTGTGTCCAGCAGGTACACCGTTTCAGTTCCCGCCGTAAGCTTAAAGGCATAAGAAAGACGTTTGAACTTGGGACGCACCGCGACCTCCCAATAGTCGAACATGCGATCATGGGCCGTTTTTTCCATCGTCAGCTCCTGGTAGGTTCCCGTCCAATCGTATTTGTCCCCGGTCATGGCCAACACTTGCTCCACATCATCCCGTTTCGTCCGGATGCGAAGATGGATCGTCGATGAGTCATAGGCATACGCCCATTTGTCCCGGGGCACGTGGTAGAGCGCTTCAAGCAGCACAGATTTGCGCCTCCTCTCGTAAATCGCTAGGGTTGTGATGATGTTCATTATTCCCCAAGGCAGCAAGGAGCATGAACCAAATGGGTAACATAATTCAGATTTGAATTGACCAAAGTATGATAAATAAGATTTACGAGGTGTTAAAGGGCAGTTCTGTGAAAACTTTTGAATATCATGAAAATTGTTTTGCATATATATGCATTCTGATTTATAATTAGCCCAGTAATCATCGTCGTGTGATAAAAAGAAAAGCAGAATAGGAGAGAAAAGCATGAAAAAATGGGGCATGTTATTCATAGCGGTCTTGATGGTGACTATGGTGCTGGCCGCTTGTGGTCAGGAAAAAAATAACAGCGGCAATGCGGCAAACAACGCCGGTCAAGCTGCGAACCAAAATGAGACTCAAGCAGGTGGAGATTCAACCGAACCGGCTAAGAAGCTGATCGTAGGCATGAGTGCGGACTTCCCGCCATATGAGTTCCACATCAAGAACGATCAGGGTGAAGACGAAATCGTTGGTTTCGACGTAGAAATCGCTAAGGAAATTGCCAAGGATCTGGGCGCGGAGCTGGAAATCAAGGATATGCTGTTCGACTCTTTGCTCAACGAACTTTCTAGCGGCCGTGTAGATCTGGTTATCTCCGGATTAAGTCCAAAACCAGAACGCGCTGAGCAAATCGATATGTCGAAAATTTATTACACTGCGGAACAAGCTGTTGTGACGCGTGAAGCAGACAAAGATAAATACTCCACCATGGAATCGCTGGAAGGAGCAAAAATCGGGGTACAAAAGAGCTCCATTCAAGAAGATATGGCGAAGGAAATTCCAAACGCCAAGCTGACCTCGCTGGCTAAAATCAATGACATCATTATGCAACTGACTTCTAACCGTGTAGATGCTGCGATATTGGAAGGACCGGTTGCCAAAGCATTTGTGAAGAACGTCAAAGGCATCGTCATTACAGATGCGAAACCTGAGACGGAAGATGAAGGTTATGTCGTTGGTGTCAAGAAAGGCAATAAAGAATTGTTGGATCAAGTGAATGCGACGCTGGATCGTCTGATGAGTGACGGAAGCATCGACAAGTTCGTCACAGAAGCTACTGAACTCGCAGAGAAATAATACGACACTGATCCATCTTTGCAGAAAATAGCGAGTCCTATCGCTATTTTCTGTTTTTTTGCTTGAAGAGTCCTACTTTAGGCTGGGAGGAATGAACATTTTATGGATTTGATTTCAATGTTTATTGAGTACCGGACTTATTTTCTTACCGGCATTCAGTACACACTTCTGTTAGCAGCCATTGGTGTGTTGTGCGGATTCATTCTAGGGTTAATCGTGGCCCTCGTCCGGATGTCTCCCTGGGGGATCCTCCGGTTTATTGGGCATGCGTGGGTTGAATTTCTGCGGGGGACCCCGATGTTAGTTCAGCTCTTCATTATTCATTATGGTTTTTCTACGATGTTTGGCATTAATTTTTCGCCGATTGAATCCGGTTCAATTACGCTTTCGATCAACAGTTCAGCTTATCTGGCAGAAATTTTCCGCGCCGGGATTCAAGGTGTGGACCGTGGACAAGGAGAGGCGGCTCGTTCCTTGGGGATGACTAAAGGGATGACGATGCGCCACATCATCATTCCTCAGGCAATCAAATCGGTACTCCCTGCCATTGGCAACGAGTTTGTGACCATTATCAAGGAATCATCGATCGTTTCTATTATCGGGATTACGGAATTGATGTTCCAATCCGGCGCGATTGTGGGCATCACCTATGACGGAATGACGCCATACTTGATTGTTGCTATTCTGTACTTTATTCTGACATTCACGCTGTCTCGGATTTTGGGCGTGTTCGAAAGGAAGTTGAAGACCAGTGATCACCGTTAAAGGTTTGCATAAAAAATTTGGCCAACTCCATATTTTGCGCGGGATCGATCTGGAAATCTCCAAAGGCGAAGTTGTCGTTGTTATCGGTCCGAGTGGATCGGGGAAGAGTACGTTTCTCCGCTGCTTGAATCTGTTAGAGGTTCCGACCGAAGGGGAGATCACCTTTGAGGGTGCTTCCATCACTGCCAAAGGACATGACATCAATAAAACCCGCGAGAAAATGGGGATGGTATTCCAGCATTTTAACCTGTTCCCGCACAAAACCGTACTCGACAACATTACGCTAGCGCCAATTCGCGTGAAGAAGCTCGATAAAAGCAAAGCGGAAGCGATCGCTATGGATCTGCTTCGCACGGTTGGACTGGAGGATAAGCGGGATGCTTATCCGGCGCAGCTCTCCGGAGGTCAGAAGCAGCGGATTGCGATTGCCCGCGCATTGGCCATGGAGCCGCATGTGATGCTGTTTGATGAGCCAACGTCAGCTCTGGACCCGGAAATGGTCGGAGAGGTGCTTGACGTCATGAAGAACCTGGCTGAGCGCGGCATGACGATGGTTATCGTTACGCATGAGATGGGATTTGCCCGTGAGGTCGGCGATCGCATCCTGTTTATGGATCAAGGCGTCATTTTGGAGCAAGGCACGCCGCAAGAGGTGTTTGGGGCGCCAAAGCATCAGCGGACGCAGGACTTTTTAAGCAAAGTATTATAAATTTGAGGAACCGTTCGAGGATTCGGGCGGTTTTTTTTGTCCTCGGAGGGATCGACCCTATGCTCTAAGTTTACACGCTTTTTACTTTTGAACACAAAAATGTAACCAGTCCAGTCAAGGGATTCCGCCATTTGGTGGGATTTACCTGGCCTATTGGTTACAAAATTGTGATATATTGAGTAGGCCGAAACCTGAACTTGAGGTGCGGGGGACGAAAGATGAAAGCAGAAGCGGTCAAGCTGACTGTTTTCTTGGGGTGAAGCGTATCGAGGCGATGCGCCGGGAATGATCCTTTTTCCCGAATCCGACAACTAACTCCGCAGGCGCAGTAAAAAGGAGGGCAATTCACTTGAATACTCGTATTTGGTCTAAACTTGCAGCAACGGCGCTGATTGCCGTAAGCCTTACGATTCCGATGCAGACGATATCCGTCCATGCAGACGCGGTACATAAAGCCGTGGAAGGAGATACATTTTATCTTCTTGCCAAAAAATATGGCGTAGACATGAATAAACTCATGGCTGCCAACCCATCCATCAATCCAAGTAATATATACGCTGGATTGAAAATCACCATTCCGGGCGTTCAATCGCAATCGGCAGGAGTAGCTTCTGCTGCTCCGGCGAAGAAGGAAAGCGCAGCGACGACAACCGCATCCGCTTCCAAGCTGAAAGTGATGTCCACTGGGAACGTGGTTGAAGCGTGGGGGAAAACCTTTACTTACTCGAAAACGATTAATGTGAAAGCTTCGGCGTATTCGGCATCTGCTAGCGAGAATGGAAAATGGGGCGCGGTTGACTACTTCGGCAACCCGCTGAAGCTGGGCACCATCGCGGTTGATCCCAAGGTCATTCCGATGGGCACGAAGGTGTTGGTAACCGGGCATAACCATGATGGGCTGCCGGATCAAGCTTTTGTAGCTACGGCTACTGACCAGGGGGGCGCTATCAAAGGCAATCGGATCGATATCTTTATTCCAGGCAGTGCGGCAAATGCGAAATCGTTTGGGTTTCAAGATGTGAAGCTTTACGTAATAAATTAAACATCGGTGTGAACCAAAAAGTCGGTCAGGATGTATCCTGGCCGACTTTTTGGTTGATCTGGAGAATTGACGATTCGTCACGGGTCAGCGGTATTTGGTCGTATGCAGCAGCTCAGAAAGATCAACAAATTGATACCCTTGTGCCTGCAGGGCGTCGATAATCTTCGGCAAAGCCTGAATGGTGCCGGTTAAGTCGGAGCCGACGCCGCCGCCTGAATGCTGAAGGATGATCGAGCCGGGTCCCGCCGTGCTCATCACATTGGAGATCACTTTATTTTCGTCGATCCCTTTCCAATCCTGGGAATCCACATTCCAATTCACGAGGGTGTAACCGTTCTTCTTCGCCCATTTGACCTGTTCTTCCTTAATTTCCCCATAAGGCGGCCGAATCAATTGGGGACGGTATCCAACGACGTTCTGAATAATTTTCTCCGTGCGCAAAATCTCGCTCTGGAACTGCTTAATGGAGCGGTTACGGAAGTTCGGATGACTATAGGAATGGTTGCCGATGAGGTGGCCTTCGTGACTCATCCGCCTCAACAAGCCGGGAAACTTCTTTGCTCGTGCCCCAACCACAAAGAAGGTGGCTTTGACCCCTTTGCGGTGAAGCACGTCTAAAATTTGCGGTGTAAACCGCGGATCCGGCCCGTCATCGAAGGTCAGCGCAATCTGCTTCACCTCCGGCCCCCGGAAGATGAAGGTTTCTGAATATTTGCGGCGCAGTTCGCCAAGATCGGCTGACGCGGCACCGGCAGGTATAAATGGATCTTTTTTGTCCGCCTGATCCCCTTGAGATGCTGGGCCCCTGAGTTCGAGATCCCGTGCCGTATCGGCTTTGACGGGATACAGTTCGCTCCCGCCTGCCAAGATCAGAGAAGCGGTCATGCAGCAGACCAGAGCTCTCTTCAGTTGTATAAGCAATTTGAAGTCCCCCTTCATCCCAAAACTATATATGTTCTCTAGTATCCCCTAACTTTTGCAGATCATAATGGATGTTGCAAAATCGCGCGAATTACCGCTTAAGACTGTTGTGAGAGATGTCACAGACGATCCCGCTAAAAAAATGCATCCTTTGATGAAGTGTAATCAAATGGGTGGGGGGAGCTTATGGCAATCGTATTGGCGAACGAGGAAATATCACCAGGAGTGCTCAAACTGTCGGTACAAGGGCGATTTACGGGAAAAATGGGGCAGTTCTACATGTTGCGCGCCGGGGAACGTTACCCGTTATTGTCCCGACCGATCAGCATTTTTGATCTTGAAGAAGATCGACTGGATTTCTTGATTCAGGTTGCGGGAGAAGGGACGACTCGGTTATCTGAACTGAAGCCGGGCGACCGCTTGACCTTGGACGGGCCGTTTGGGAACGGGTTTCCGCCGCTTGTGGGAAGAATCGCCTTTGTAGGCGGCGGTATCGGAATTGCTCCGTTCTATTATGCGCTGAGGAAAGCACCGCAAGCAGACGTATATCTCGGCTTCAGCCGTGAGCCGTACATGGTGGAGGAGTTCCGTGCTTTGGCCTGCGGTAACGTAACGGTGGATGTAGGCGGCTCAATTCTAGAGAAAGTGGATTTTCGCAAATACGATACGGTGATCGCTTGCGGACCTCAACCGATGCTGCATGCCGTGCAGCGCAAACAGGAGGAAAGCGGCGGTCAGGCGAACGTATACGTCTCCTTAGAGAATCGGATGGCGTGCGGAATCGGCGCATGCCTGGTCTGCAGCGTGAAATGTAGAGATGGCCGGAAGAAGGCTTGCGCGGACGGGCCGGTATTTTTGGCGGAAGAGGTGGTGTTCGCATGACGGATTTATCGTGCCAAATCGCCGGAGTCTCTTTTAAAAATCCGATTGTAATGGCCTCTGGAACGTTTGGCTTCGGGAAGGAATATGGTGCGATTTACGATATCAATCAACTCGGCGGGTTGTCAGGCAAAGGACTGACGCTGCATCCCAAGGCAGGGAACGAAGGCGTTCGCGTAGCTGAGACGGCATCGGGAATGTTAAACAGCGTGGGATTGGAGAATCCGGGGATCCACGCCTTCCTGCGTGAAGAATGTCCGAGATGGGAGCAGCTGGATTTGGTTCGGATCGTAAACCTGGGCGGAAATACGATTGAAGAGTATGTGGAAGGCGCGAGGCTCATCGATGAAGATGCGGCTTGGCGGAGACGAGAAGGCAGAACTGCCGTGGATATGATCGAGCTGAACATTTCCTGTCCGAATGTCAAAGCCGGGGGCATGGCGTACGGGATCAAAACGGAGATCGCTCGTCAGGTCGTTCGCGAGGTTCGAGCAGCAACGACGCTGCCGCTGATCGTGAAGCTGTCGCCGAATGCCGAGGATATCGTAGGAATGGCGGTGATGTGTCAGGAGGAACAGGCGGATGGCGTCTCGCTGATCAATACGTTTTCGGCGATGAAAATCGATATTTCCAAGCGGCGGAGCGTGTTCGAAAATCTGTATGCGGGTCTGTCCGGCCCGGCGATTAAGCCAATCGCATTGCGGATGGTGCATCAAGTCTGTCAAGCCGTCACCCTGCCGGTGATGGGGATGGGCGGCATCAGCAGCGCAGAGGACGTCGTTGAGTTTATTATGGCCGGCGCAGCCGTTGTTCAGGTGGGGACGCATAACTTCGTGCATCTTCGAGCGGGAGAACAGCTAATTGCTGGCCTAACGGCCTGGATGCAGGCGGAAGGGGTTCAAACCTTGGACGAAATCCGCGGAATCCTTTAAAATAAAGGGCATACTGCAAGTGGAAGGAGCTGCGGAAATTGGCTTTTGAAGATATTAGGCTGGAAGCGATTCCGGTTGGCCGCGATTTACTGCTGCTAATGACTGGAGGCGTCTCCCATATCGGAGCGGCGTCCACCGCTTATCAAGCAGGGGGAGACATCGAAGTATTGACCTCTGCCGTACCGGGGCATAAAGAACACACCTTAACCGAGGGCTATGCCCGCCGCGCATCCAAGGCGCTTGGTCGAACGGTTACCGTGGTCATGGGAATTCATTACGACAATTTAAGCAAAGAAGAAATTAGGGAGATTGCCAAGAAAACCTCCGAAATGCTGGATCAATATTTACAGGAGCAGCAAGGGAATGGAGTGGATCCCCAATGAAGACAACGGACCAGGCGAAATTTCGCCGCAAAGCGTTGCCCGTGCCTGAAGCCCAGGCGATCGTTCTGTCCTACGCTAAGGAGATCGAATCGGAGATAGTTCCCTTGCCGGAGGCGTTAGGTCGAATTTTGGCGGAGCCGGTAACTGCGCCTCATGCCTATCCCCATTTTCGGCGTTCAGGGATGGATGGGTTCGCCATCTTGAGCCAAGATACTGTGGGTTGTCATACCGAACATCCGGTCTACTTGGAAGTGGTTGATGAGATTCCTGCTGGCTCCGTTCCCAACGTGAAATTGAAACCCGGACAAGCTGCCCGAATCATGACCGGGGCGAAAGTACCCGATCAAGCGGACGCCGTGGTGATGTTTGAGATGACGGAGGCCGTGACTCGGGAAGGCAAGCCTTACATCCAATTGATCCGGGAAATTGAATCCGGGAAGAACATCACGCCAGTGGGTCTGGAGCTGTCGGAGGGCGATGTGATTCTTGAGCCTGGCCGCAGGTTGTCCGCTGGTGAACTGTCGGTGCTGGCGACGTTTGGCATTCACCGCGTTCCGGTGAAGAAACGGCCGCAGGTTGCTGTCTTCTCCACCGGCTCGGAGCTGCTGCGCATCGATGAACCGCTTCAGGACGGTCGAATCCGTAACAGCAATACCTATATGTTGTATAGTCAAATTATCGAAGCAGGCGGCGAACCGATCCTGTTTGAGGCCATAGAGGACGATTTGGCCCAAGCGAAAGCGCAGGTGGAAGCAGCGATCGCCAAGTATGATCTGGTCGTAACCACCGGCGGTGTGTCTGTAGGTGATTATGATATCATGGCCGACCTGTTGTCGAGCGACAGCGTGGAGATGTTATTCAACAAAGTTACGATGCGTCCAGGCAGTGTCACATCTGCCGCAGTAAAGGATGGCAAGCTATTGTTCGCTTTGTCTGGCAATCCCGGGGCTTGCTTTGTGGGCTTCGAGCTGTTTGTGCGTCCGGCAATCGGTCGGATGATGGGGGTTGCGAAGCCGTTTTTACCTGAGTTCACCGCTGAGCTCGCCCGTCCTTACAGAAAGATCAACAACTTTACCCGGTTTGTCCGCGGCCGGTTGGAGGTGCGGGAATGCAAGCTCTACGCAATTCCTGCGGAGCTGGATGAATCGGGCGTAATGATCACGATTAAGGACAGCGACGTACTAATCGTGATTCCTCCTTCTAACACGGAGATGCAGGCAGGCGAGCGGGTAACCGTACTGAAGCTGCCAGGCAGCGATTTCTAATAGAATGTGTTCATAGGAAGGACGAGGGAGGAAACGGGCGTGGCATCGGTAGTACAAATCGTCGGCTATAAAAACAGCGGAAAAACAACGCTCATCACCCGATTGGTGAAGATATTTAATGATATGAATCTTCGTGTAGCTGTCATCAAACATGACCTGCACGGTTTCGAAGCCGATCGAGAGGGAACGGATTCGTTTCGTTTCCGAGCGGCAGGAGCAGCGGGGGCGGCGATTACCTCGCCATGGCGAACGGCCGTGTTCGAGGAGCAGGAAACACCGCTGGTTCAGCTGATTGAGCATTTTGCTCAATATGATTTGATTCTGGTTGAAGGCTTTAAGCGGGAAAGGTATCCGAAAATGGTCTTGTTGCGCTCCACAGAGGACGAGCCGTTGATCCAGGAACTGCAGCAAGTCATCGCGGTTGTCCAGAAGGAGGCGAACTTCGCCGCTAATCCGTCTGGGATCCGCCGGTTTCAACGGGATGAGATTAAGCAAATGGCAGCGTACATCCGACATAACTTGATGTAGGCGGAGCCAAAAAAGGACTTCCCATCGTTGAGATGGGAAGTCCTTCTGTGATTATACCTAATGCTAGCTGCTGACCCGGCGCTCAATCGCTTCGGACATCGTCTTGTCCGTGAGATGTGCGTACACTTCGGTTGTTTCCGTCGACGCGTGACCGAGCTGCTCTTTGGTCTTGTAGATATCATTCTGCAAATAATAGTCGGTGGCGAAGGAATGCCGCAGCTTATGAACCGTCAGGTACGGCTTGCCGAAACGTTTGGCGTACTTGATAATCATCGCTTGAATCGCGCGTTTCGTCATCCGTTTTCCTTCTTTTTGTCCATTGGGGATGGCTACGAACAGGGCCTTCTCCCGCTTGGGTGTACGATATCGTGATGTCCGAAGTGTCAGATAGGCAGCTAAATCGTCTCTGCATTGCTCTCGGAAGTACACCGGCGTTTTGAATGACTCGTCATTGTTACCTTTCCGGTATACATAAACCAGCTTATTTGCCAGATCCAAATCATCGATGTTCAGGTTAACGACCTCAGAGACACGTATTCCGGAGTTCAGAATCAAGCTGACGATGCAGGCGTCGCGTTCTTTGTTCAGCTCATACGCATAAAGCGCCTGTTTATTGTCTGCTACATCCCGCCCATATCCTTCGGCGATGTAGGCAATAAATTCGGTTAACTCGTCTTCTTCCAATATTTTGCCTTTAAGTTTAGCCGCGGTATCCTTCGGTTTATGGATTCGTTTAATCTCTACCTTCGCCATAATGTTTCGTTTTAGCAGCGGGTAGAAGTTCTCGTCTTCGGCAATTTGACTGAGGTAGTGGAACAACGAGCGTAAGGAAGACATTTTGCGTGAGACTGTAATTTTGGAGTTCGTGCTTTCAGTTCGTGTGGTTAAGTAAAGCCGATACCCCACAATGCTCTCCATATGTAGAATCTCCAGGTCGTGGAGGGTCACTTGGGCATTTGTCTGCGCTGCAGTTAGCCCCTCCGCTCGAAGCCAGCTGAAGAACTGTTCGTAATCCCGTACATACTCTAAAAGTGTAGAAGGGGAAAGATCAGGCAGCTTATAATCGATAAACTGCTGCACGAACCAGGGCATGGATACGACCTTCTCATCCAATTTCTTGCGGTCGATCACTTTTTGAATTTGCATAAAGGCACCTCCTGAATGGCTGACTAGCAGTGAGATCCACGGACATAGAAAATATAATCGGGCTCCCCGTGCATTTGCGGTACCTCACGGATCTCTACCTCTCCGAACGCCTCCTTGAGCCGAAGGGCGAAATCCGGGGAAGGGGTAGCACTCCAGAAGGAGAGGCAGCCGCCGGGCCGCAGCCGGCTTTGCAGCGCAGCCAGACCGGCTTCATCGTATAATGACGCGTTGGCGTCAAACACTTTCCAATCCGGACCGTTGTCAATGTCCAGACAGATCAGATCAAAGGTCTCCGCCGTTGCTCGAATCCAGGCGACCAGATCTCCATGAATCAACCGTGTTCTCGGATGCGCTAAGGCCTCATCGTTTATATGCGCTAAAACCGTCCGGTTCCACTCAATCACCTTGTCTTCAATCTCCACTACGGTGGCTTCCATTACGCGGGGATCGAGAAGGGCTTCCTGCAGCGAAAATCCAACCCCTAAGCCGCCGATCAGCACCTTCTCGGGGGAGGGCACGAGTTCTAACGCGCGGCGGACCAGCAAGCGCTCAGACTCACCGTTATACGTCGCCATCAGAAAGGTGCCGTTGCTGATAATTTCGAACTCCTCGCCGCGACGTTGGAGCTGGATTTCCCCGCGAGGGGATTCCGTACGTTCGATGATTTCAACTGGTAAATCGACGTGATTCATCAGAGTAACCTCCAGTAAGTTACGTAATAGATATTATGTAAACTAATTTCGCGCTATTGCGTTTAACTTCATCAATTCGTGATTAAATTTCTGCAACAAAGCAGCAAACGTCACGGTGTCTTCCGCCGGCCAGTCTTCCAGCAGCTCTTGAATCCGTGCTAACCGGTTGGCCTTGTAAGTTGTAAACTCCTTCAAACCGAGCTCCGTGATCTCCATGAAGAAGGCACGACGATCCGCCGGATCCGGGATTCGTCGGACATATCCTTTATGTTCTAAAGCCGCTGCTTGGCGGCTGACGGTTGAGATGTCTAATTGAAATTCTTCGGCCAAAGCTTTGACACCTACCGCACCTTGATCATAGATCCGATGTAATAGCAGATATGCGGCACGGTCTAGACTCCCGTTTTTGCGGGAAGCCGTTACAGTAGTCATTCGTCGATAAAGGACGGCAAGTTCCAGTTCGATTGTTTCTAGTGATTTGTCATCCATAATTTTAAATACCTCACAGCCAGATAGGATATTTTTATCGTATCATAGAATGGAAAAGAAATTAAATGAATGCAGGCTTCCTAAACAGAAAGCGCTTTTATGCATTCAAGCAATTGACAACAATTTATATAGTTGTATAATACAATTACATGAGGGGGATAACCATGCAAGCGCATGAGATCATGATCAAACACGTTTACAAAGTCAAAGAAACCGATACGGTACGTTCTGTGATTGAACGATTCATGGAATACCGGATCAGTGGACTTCCGATCGTTAATGAACGCAATGAGATCGTGTCCTACATTAGTGATGGCGATATTATGCGTTACATCGGTAAACATCGCGACGTTGTGGTAGATTCAATTTATTACGTTGCTGTGTTTAAAGGGGACCATGAAGACTTTGAACAGCGTGTACGGCGCCTGCTTGATCTCAACGTCATGGAAATCGGGAAGAAGAAAGTTTACACCGTGCCGTGGGATGAGGAAATTGAGAACATTGCGGCGATCTTAGGGAAGAAACAGATTAAGAAGCTCCCGGTCGAACGCAACGGAGTGCTTGTTGGAATTATCAGTCGGGGAGATGTGATCAGGCATTCCTTTAAATCATTTTTATAACCCGGGAAAGGAGTCTTTATGTCATCATCAAACACCATTCAGTACGCAGAAACGAAGGAGCGTTTAGAACTCGAGCAGGCGAGTCTTATCAAACAACCCAAGGCCGTTTGGGCTGTTTTTTTTGCCGCGATCATCGCATTTATGGGCATCGGATTGGTTGATCCAATCCTGCCGGCGATCGCGAACAGTTTGAACGCAACCCCCAGCGAGGTAACTTTACTGTTCACCAGCTATAATGCTGTCATGGCGGTCGCAATGTTAATTACAGGCACAATTTCTTCGCGCATTGGCATGAAGTGGACCTTGCTTTCCGGCATCATCTTGATCGCGGTCTTCTCCGCGCTTGGCGGATTAGCCGGTAATGTCTGGACGATCATCGGATTGCGCGGCGGCTGGGGACTTGGAAACGCCTTGTTTGTCGCTACCGCTTTGTCGGCTATCGTCACATTATCCGGCACCGGGACGGCCAGAGCGGTCATTTTGTACGAAGCTGCAGTAGGTCTCGGCATCTCGGTTGGCCCGCTCGTTGGCGGTTGGCTCGGTGCGGTGTCGTGGCGCGGACCGTTTCTTGGGGTCGCCTCGCTGATGGTGATCGCCTTCATTGGACTTAGCACTCTCATGCCTAATTCGTCCGCAAGTACCGGCTCAAAGGCATCTCGTACTTCATTGGCGGCTCCGTTTCTGGCCATGCGTCATCGTTCGCTAGTGGTGTTCGGCTTAACTGCTTGCTTCTATAACATCGGTTTCTTTACGCTGATGGCTTATGCTCCCTTCGTGATGGGGCTGGATGAACATGGACTAGGTTACGTGTTCTTGGCGTGGGGGATTTTGTTGGCGATCACCTCCGTATTTACTGCACCAAAGCTGCAGGAGAAGTTTGGTACGGTAAAATCGATGGCAGTGATGCTGTCCCTCTACGCACTGATGATGCTTGTGATGGGCATTTGGACGAACCATCAATGGGTGATTATCATAGCTGTCATTGCCGTCGGGGCAGTGCTGGGGAACAACAATACACTGATCACAACAGCCGTTATGAACGCGGCACCTGTTGAGCGTTCCACAGCATCGGCTGCCTACAGCTTCCTCCGTTTTCTGGGCGGAGCGGTCGCACCGTATATGGCAGGCAAACTGGCCGAGTGGTTTAATCCACATGTCCCGTTCCTCGTTGGCGCCGGTTTCGTCCTGTTGTCGGTAATTTTTATTGCCCTAAACCATAAGCATGTGAAACATGTTGATGAGCTGAAGGCGGGGCATTGATTCAGCGACAGATTAAGCGAAGCAGACCGGTGCAGAGATCACTCAGCTTATGAATTAACCTAGTGAATTATAACGATTAATGGGATGAAATAAATAAAAAAGAACGTCTGGAACCGCAGATAAGCAGTTCGGACGTTCTTTTGCATTTTATGGGGGAGGATTACAGATCCAGCTTGGCGATTTCCGCCTTCAACTTATTCGCCGAAGCGTGGAACCGAGTTAGCTCTTCACTATCCAGCTTCAAATCCAGCACTTCACGGACGCCAGAGCGGTCAACGATACTCGGTACCCCAAGGTAAACATCGGAGACACCGTTATAATCCGTCAGCAATGTCGAGACGTTCAGAACGGAGCCTTCGTTCTGCAATATCGAGACGATGATGCGGTCTAACGCCAGCGCAATCGCGTAGTATGTAGCCCCTTTGGCGTTGATGATCTCGTATGCAGCGTTTTTCGTATTATTGAAGATTTCTTCACGATCTTCATCAGAGAATTCCAAGCCGATGCCGGCGACATTCGCCAAGCTCCAGAGCGGAACCTCGGAATCCCCGTGTTCGCCGATGATATGAGCATGAATGCTGCGTGGGTTAATTTTCTTGTTCTGTCCAATGAGGTAACGGAAACGTGCGCTGTCCAGCAGGGTACCGGAGCCGATGACACGGTTGGACGGGAATCCGCTTTTCTTCAATGTAACGTAGGACAGAATGTCGACGGGGTTCGTTGCTACGAGAATGATGCCGTGATTATTGTATTTCACAATATTCTGAATGATGCTGTCGAAAATAACGGCATTTCGTTTGAGCAAATCGATCCGCGTCTCGCCTGGACGTTGAGAAGCGCCTGCGGCGATAACAATGACATCAGCCTCCGCACAATCGCTGTAATCTCCAGCCCATAGCTTTACACCACCAGTGAAGGGAAGACCATGGTTCATGTCCAGGGCTTCGCCCAGTGCCTTCTCCTTATTGGCGTCGATCAAGACTAACTCGGACACCCGTTCTCTTAAGAGCAACGTATAAGCGGTAGTTGCACCAACTGCTCCGGTGCCGATAATGACAACCCGGCTGGAACTCATCATGTTTTTCATGTTTTTTCATCTCCTCGTCGTGTTCTCCATGCTTTAGCTTGCACCGTTGGTTGGGTTCTTAACCTTCAGGATGCAAGCACATCTGGGCGCTTTGCTTCGTCATAGAATGAAAGCGCGTTATGTATTTGGGTTACAACCATTGTACCCGAAGAAAGTTCTAAATTTAAAGTAAAATCTGGAATGTTCGTATTTTAAATAATATAGTAAGCACAATCATTTTCTAAATTAAGGTGGGACTTCAAGTGCATTACATGATGATTGTGTTATTGGAATTTTACCCTTCTTGGCTGGCATTACCACGAGAGGAACGCAGGAAGTATGCGGGGGGTTTACAAGAGATTATCGATAAATATCATCCGCATGTGAAGGTGCGCTTTTTCGATGCAGAGGCATTGCCAGGGAAGGACTACACGGATTTCGCGGTATGTGAGACCGACGATATGCGCAAGTACCATTATTTGTGGGAAGAGATCCGAGATTCTATTCCGTATACCAGAGGTTATATGAAGATCAAAGATGTGATCATCGGCTTGGAAAATGCTTTTCAGTCCTATGAGTCAGAAGTGTTGAAGAAGGATGAATAGATAATATCGGATTTTACATCCAATGAGCCGCTTTCTAATGGAAGGCGGTTTACTTATGTTCCCTTTCAATTATAAACATAAATATTGTTATGTTAACTAAGAGTCGTTTTTTGAAAGTTGTTATCACATTGTAACCAGCGATTAACGATTCTGTAAGGACGAAACTCTCACTTTATATTATTCTATTAAATAGAAAAAGAGAGAGAGGAATCCGGTGAATGAGATGTCGCCTTACGGGAAACGAAGTAACAAGCATGGAGAGCGTAACGCACATTCCAAAATGATTCGACGTACGAGACTGATTATCACAGCTGCTCTCGTGCTGACGGCATCATCCCTTGCTTTGACTGCGGTAGCAGTCACCCCGATGATCAACGGATCCCTTCCGCATAAATCACCAACCCAGGTGGTCATCCCGGCAAAATTGGCATCTGCAGGGGAAACGGAGAAGGGACAGAGCGTTAATCTTGCGTCCTCACAGCAAACGACGGAGCCAACGGTTACACCGGCAGATTCAAACAGCACTCCGTCAGAACCAGATAACACCCAAGCGGAGCCGAAGGGGACTCCAAGCCAGGAGGAAGGTGCTTCCCAGAAGGCGGAATCCGAACGGGCACCTGCTCCGCCAGCTGTACAACCTGAGGTCGAATCAAAATCTCCAGCTCCAGCACAGCAGAGTAATCAGTCAAAAACGACTGTAAAGCCTAAAGTCATCTATCTGACTTTTGATGACGGACCTAGCAAGTATACGGAGCAGCTGCTCGATATTTTAGAGCATTATCAGATTCATGGGACCTTCTTTATGATTGGGAATCAGGTAAGCAAAAATGAGAAAATCGTAAACCAGGTGTTGCAGGAAGGACATTACATAGGTTTGCACAGCATGACGCACAACAAGAAGATTTTATATAATGGCAAAGGGTCGACGAACTTCATCGCAGAATTTACGAAGGAACAGAAGCTGATGGAGAAGCTTACCGGCACTTCACCAACCTTGATTCGTGCGCCTTACGGCAGCAAACCGGAGATCGGTGAGAAATTCCGCGGCGATATCGCGGAAGCGGGATTTAAGATGTGGGATTGGACAGTCGATTCCATGGACTGGAAATACCCGAACAGCCCAAGCACGATTCTGAAAGAAGTGAAGCGGCAAACGCACCGGGATACTGAGGTTATTCTGATGCATGAGAAGGCGCAGACGGTAAAGGTTTTGCCCCAAGTTATCGAATATTTACAGAGTAAAGGGTACGCTTTCGCTGTCTATAAACCCAATCAGCATTTCTCAGTTAACTTTGGGAACGACCCCCGATTGTAACGGTGAGAAAAACATGTATGTTATAATGAAGCATATCTAACTGCAGAAAGCGAGGTGGTTCAGGTTGAGCCTATGGCTTAAGATTGCCGGAACCGCCCTGGGTATGGTGCTGCTTCTGACGGCTTGCAATTCAGAGCCGCCTCCGGCTGCCACTCCGGTACTAGACGAGCCTTCTGAGGATGATGGACAAACGATTACTGTAATCAATCCTGCAGCTTCCGAGAACCAGGGGAATCCTGCCGCCGCTCCGGCGGAGAACACGAATAACCGCTACCAGATTCAAACCCGTCTCACCGATTTTCAATTGCTCAGTGAAACGACGGGATTAGCGTGGGGGATTACGCGTAACGAGCTGAGACTTTATATTACAGCAGATAACGGCAAAACATGGACGAACATCTCACCTGCTGCCTCCGTACCGTTTGCTACGACGCCGGAGTATGGCAAGGATATCTTTTTTCTAGATCCGAATCATGGCTTTATCGTGCGAAATTCTGCCGGTTCCGGAGACACGATTGTCCTCCGTACAACCGACGGCGGAACCACTTGGAAGGTGACCTCGTTCCCGGGAACAGGGGAAGTGAAGGCGATGGTCTTTGCCGATCCGGATCATGGATGGTTGCTCTCTGAGGGCAATGTGCGAGAGAATAAAACACGATCTTTATATGAGACGGATGACGGGGCCCAAACCTTTGAAGTTCTGCTTGGAGGGACGGATCCGATGCAACTGCTGCTTGAGAACAAGGACAGTCCTTTATTAATCCCTGGGACGCAAACTTCGATGGCCTTTACGAGCCCGCTGCATGGTTTTGTAACCGAAATCAATCAAGGACTTCCAACGTTGTATACGACTCAGAACGGTGGATTAATTTGGACTCAAAACGATCATTTCTTTAATCCGGACAAGTATAAAACCTGCGACAGCTTTACAGTTGGACCTGTATCCTTCTTCTCTGGCAGCGTGCGAGAAGGGTGGATACCTGTGGGCTGCAGCCGGGGAGATTCCACTAAGTTTAATGGTTACTTTACGGAAGATGCCGGCAACACCTGGACTTTAGCGCCGTTTCAGTTGTCCTGGCAAACCGGCCTAAACGAGAAGCTGGCCCCGACTTTCCTGACGCGTAACGAAGGTTGGACGATATTAGATTCAACCGTCTATCATACGCTAAACCAAGGCGCGAGCTGGGAGCCGTTGCCGGTAAGCAACAAATTGGTTGAAACGATGATCGACTACCCTGAAATTGTGAAGCTTCAGTTCTTTAATTCCCGAGTGGGGTGGCTGCTCGTTGCCCAAGAGAATCAGAAGCGTTCGCTCCTGATGCAAACGAAGGATGGGGGACGAACCTGGCAGGTGTTATAAACGAAACGAAGGTTGTAAGCAAGCATGGCGTAAGAGCCATGCTTTTTTGTATAAAAAATAAGTAGGATGATCATGTTCATTATATTGTGAAATAAATCACGTACTATCTCCAGACTTTGTGATATATTTAACTTGTAAGGAAGATCAATCACAGGCAAGTCAAAATCGGAGCGAACGCTCCCATAATGATAGGAGTGGAGCCTTATGAAAACTGTTCAAGAAGAGGTTGTAACCCGTAATTACCTGCAGTTCTGCTACACCTGTGAAGATGCTCATCTATGCACGACAGAAGAAGCTTGCAAAGCTTGTTGGGCAGAGAAAGGACTTGACGAAGCATTCGAAATGGAAGCCGATGGCGCTGAAGAGACCCGTCAACTGATGTTTGAGTACTATGCTTAAGATAGATCGTTCTGGTTTCACACCATAATAACCTCCATTCGTAACTACGAATCGGAGGTTTTTCTTTTCTCTCAGATATCTTGGACAAGAGTGGCATATTTTCCGGACAGGATGAATAACAAGTTTTTTTCGGGACCGCATATACTTAGGGGGAAAGGAGAGAACAGCGGTACGGAGCAACCTCTCGAAGGAGGGATAAGCGATGCAGTCGTGGACGGAAATGTTTGGGGTAGTGGAAACGGCGCTGCCCATCTTGTTTGTTGTCATCGTCGGAATTTTGGCTGCGACAGCAGCAGGAGGGCTTCTTCGCGCGATTGGAAACCATCGGCAGCCTGTACTCAGCGTCCATTCCGTTATCGTCGGAAAACGGACCGAGGTCAGCCACCGCCATGACACCGATACCTCGGTGAACCGTTCTGACACGAAGTATTATATGACCTTTGAGGTCGAAAGCGGTGATCGTTTGGAGTTTGCTGTGTCGGGCGTGGAATACGGACAATGTGCGGAAGGAGACGAAGGCAAGCTGACCTTCCAAGGCCGTCGTTACCATGGGTTCGAGCGGTCTGTTCGCACCTATCGGACTGAGCTGCAGGAATACCGAAAATTTCATAGCTCCGGGTAAGTGAGAAGAAGGAAAGACACACGATAATTACAGGAAAGGCAGGCAGAGTAAGATTGGAATACAGCAAAAAAACAGAAGCGTCTCAATACGTCGGACGATCCCGACTGTTGTGTACGCTTCTGTTTTTGTTTGGATTAAATGGATAAGGCCTTGGTATTCGCTTGTTCCAGGATCATCTGAGCTACAGCCCGGCCGCTGGAAAAGGCGCGTTCAGCTAACTCACCTTTCCCTTGGCAGCCGTCGCCGCAGAAGAAGAACGGCACACCTGCCAGACGGTTAGGCAGCAGCTGATTGGTGTAAATATTTTTGACGCTTGCTACCATCGCTTTCTTCGACACGCGTTTGACTTCAACAAACTCGCGCCAATTTGGATAGTACGTATCAAAGAGAGCTTCCATTTGCTGGGTTTTCTGTTCAAGGTATTGCTTCTTCTGCTCCTCATCAGGGAAGTCATCGTTCAAGTAAGCGATACCTTGCAATAACTGGCCATGAACAGGGGCCACCGTGAAATCTGTGGCAGAGACGTCACTGATAAAGATTTTATGATCGATGTCGCTGATATAGTGGAACGGACGGGCAACGACTTTCGAGAAGCCAACATCGTAAACAAGCACTTCGGTTGAGGTGTTGTTCTTGTACGGATCCAGTGCACTTGCCCAAGGCGTTTCCTCCAGCAGTTTAGTTACCTGCTGCACTGGCATGGCGAAGATCACTTGATCGTACACAAGCTGCTGTCTGGTCTTCGTGTTTAACACGAATTTCCCGTCTTCCATCGTAATTGATTCGACCGGCTCCTTCACTGCGATCTCCCAAGACTCATTGTCTTTAATTTTATTGATCAGTTGGTCGGTAATTGTAGCCCAGCTGCCAAGAATGTAGCTGACCGGTCGGCTGGAGAGGAAGAGGTTATGATAGTACTCGGAGATGACAGAACCCGGCACTTTGCGAGCTTCCTCCGGTGTAATAAAGAAGTTGGAGCACACGAGATGCTCCCACAACTCCTTCACGTCTGCCGAGGCGTGGGAATGCTCCAAATATTCGCCAAGCGTCCGATACTGCTTCAAATGATGGATGTTACCGATCACGGCCGCGATTTCAGCGACAAACCGGACTTTCTCCATAGGAGTCAACACATTCGTCTTCATAATGTTTACGAAATCCAGCGGGGCAGGGGTTAACCGTCCGTGCTTAGCGTACATCACTTTACGTTTATCGACCTGCTTGCTCTGGAATTTCAAATGCAGCTCTTCTTCCATCGCATGGAGCGTATGTCTGTCGATGCCGTACACTGCGTGTGCTCCATAGTTCAAAGTAAATCCCGATTTCTCATAGGTGAAAGCCCGTCCGCCGAGCTGGGGGCTCCGTTCAAACACGGTACCAGACGTATTGCCGTTGTCCGACAAGTATGCAGCAGCCGTAAGCCCGGCCAGGCCGCCGCCAATAATCGCGATTCTCATGAGGTAACCTCCTAAAAGGTATAATGAAGCAACCGTTTTATAAACAAACCAGCAAAACCGTATAAAAAAACATTATTTAACTACAGTATATGCTATTCATGTAAGCGCGTCCATAGAAATAGACACGAAATGTTCAAGATTGTAACCGTATTCACATAAAACCTTGCCTCCTCGCCTTGACACCGAATTTTTTCCAGCTGCTAGCACCAAAATAGGCAGATGCACATAAGATATACCGTTCAGCAGAGAGGGAGGAGGACCCAACTTGGCCGTCATTAAAGCGAACTCCGAAGATGTGAAGCTGCTGGCGCGCCTGATGCGCGCAGAAGCGGAAGGAGAAGGCGAACAAGGGATGTTGATGGTCGGCAATGTCGGCGTGAACCGAATCTTGGCAGATTGCTTGGACTTTCGGGATGTTCGCGACATGAATCGGATGGTGTTTCAACGTCCGGGCGGATTCGAAGCAACGATCAAGGGGTATTTCTATCAACGCGCACGCGACCGGGATATCAAATTGGCCCAACGTGTCATTAACGGGGAACGAATTTGGCCCGCGTCGAATGCGTTATGGTTCTTCAGGCCAACGGGTGATTGTCCTGGCACTTGGTATAACCAACAAAATACCGGCCGATATAAGGCACATTGCTTCTTTGCTCCATCCGGGCAAGACTGTCCATCCGTCTATTAACTCTATCGTATCGCTTGATTAATTTTGAGGAGGAATGGAATTCATGTTTACTCAACAATTCCGGCCAGCTGCGTATCCTGCGGGCCAAAGTACTTATCCGATGATGCCGATGGGAGGCGGATATCCGCAGACAACCGGAACTGGCATGCCGCCGCAAGTATCCAGCGGAAGCCCGATGACGCCCACCGGAATGGTGATGCCAATGCCGACGCAGGTGTATGAGCAATCTTACATTGAAAATATTTTCCGTCTGAATTTGGGCAAAGTTGGCACGTTCTACATGACCTACGAGAACAACAGCGAATGGAACGCTAAAGTCTTTAAAGGTGTGCTGGAAGCGGCTGGTCGCGATCATATCATTATTAGCGATCCGGTTACCGGCGTGCGGACCGTCTTGCTGATGGTCAATTTCGACTACGCGACGTTTGACGAGCCGTTGATTTATCAATATCCTGGTGTGATTGGATCCCCGCCGCCAACTCGATAAGCGCACTCTGGTTCCCTTGGGATTTCAAGGGGGCCTTTTTTTATTTTTTCCAGCCTGCCACGCCTGTTCGTTAGGAATACCGCAGCGTTTGACTGTGTAGTGTATAATAATATAATTAAGAAGAATTCATATATCGAATGTAACGGTTTGGAAATAAAGGAGATGAATCCCTTGGGAAATTAAAGCTGTCTTTCTCATATCGAATGCAATTGAATATTGATGATTTTAATCCACGAAGGAGGTGCACCTATTCGCCGCCGGATCGGCGGGAATAGGAAACGTATTGAGTGACCCTTTACCGAGTCTTTATTCCGTAGGATTCATGGTGTTATTGGTGTTGCTTAACGGACTTTTTGTGTCGGCTGAATTTGCCATTGTGAAGGTGAGGAGCTCCCGCATCGAGGCGTTAGCTGAGGAGGGGCGAAGGAGCGCGAAAATCGCGAAAGAGCTGTTAAGCAAGCTGGACGGTTACTTGTCAGCCTGTCAGGTCGGGATCACCCTCAGTTCGCTTGGGCTTGGATGGCTTGGCGAGCCTGTCGTTGCCCGTATTTTAGGGCCGATGTTTGAGATGATGGGCTTGGGTGAAAGGCCGGGTTTTATCATTTCGTTAGCCGTTTCGTTTCTCTTGATCGCCATTTTGCATATCGTGCTGGGAGAGTTGGCCCCCAAGACGATCGCTGTCCGTAAAGCCGAGACCATTACGTTATGGCTCGCTTGGCCGATGAGCATCTTTTACCAGTTGATGTACCCGTTCATCTGGCTGTTAAACGGGCTCTCCGCCGGTCTCTTGCGACTGTTTCGCATTGCGCCTGTAACGGAGCAGGACTCGCTGCACACGGAAGAAGAAATCCGTGTGATGATGAAGGAAAGCAGCGAGAGCGGTTTGATCGATAGTACGGAAATGTCGCTGGTCGACAATATTTTTGAGTTTGCTGATACAACCGCCCGGGAGATTATGATCCCCCGAACAGAAATGATCTGTTTGTATACGCAGCATTCGCTGGAAGAGAACCTGGAAATCGCCTTGGAAGGTACAAGAACACGTTATCCTGTCTGCAATCATGATAAAGATCATATTATCGGATTTATTCATATTAAAGATCTGATCCGCTCCCAAAACCGGAATTTCCGCGATCTAATACGTCCGATTATGGCCGTCCCGGAATCGATTCCGATCAGTGATTTGATGAAGCGCATGCAGCGGGGACGGACGCAAATCGCGATCCTGATCGATGAATACGGCGGGACCTCTGGGATGGTGACGTTGGAGGACATTGTCGAGGAGATTGTGGGTGAGATTCAGGATGAGTTCGATGAAGAACGTCCTGGCATCGAGCAGCTGGACACGAATGTGTATTCGATCGACGGGCTTATGCTGATCGAGTCCATCAATGACCGATTTGGCCTGGAGCTGGATTCCGACGACTATGACACCATTGGCGGTTGGTTATATTCAAGGATCGATATCCTGCCTCCGCAGGTCGGGCAAACCGTAGAATATGGCGGAATCACGTACGTGGTGGAGGAGACCGACAACAAACGAATCTCTCGCGTCAAGCTTATTCGCGAGCAGCTCTTGCCGTTGGAAGAAGCGGGCGCTTAATAAAATAAAGCCGGATGACTCTCTTGGATCGAGAGCATCCGGCTTTATTGTTTTTTCAATTAGAATGCCCAGTTGCCTTTAATGAAGATCGGCTCTTCTTTGCCGTCTGCCGTGATGCCGAAAATATCCATCTCTGCGGATCCAACCATAAAGTCTTCATGCGCCAAGCTGGAGTTTAACCCGCGTTGTGCCAGTTCTTCCTGGGACATTGATTTGCCGCCTTCCAGGTTAAACGCGTAGGCATTTCCGATGGCCAAGTGGTTGGAGGCATTCTCGTCAAACAGTGTATTGTAGAACAGAATACCGGATTGCGAGATCGGAGAGTTATGCGGTACTAATGCCACCTCTCCCAAGTAATGCGAGCCTTCGTCCAGCTCCACGAGCTGTTTAAGGACATCGGCACCTACTTCGGCTTTGTAATCCACGATTCGGCCGTTCTCAAACGTCAACGAGAACCGGTCGATGATCGTGCCGCGGTAGCTCAGCGGTTTTGTCGCGGAGACCGTGCCGTTTACCCCTGTTTTAAGCGGAGCGGTGAACACTTCCTCAGTTGGCAGGTTAGCCAGGAACGTGTTACCTTGGGCGTTGATGCTCTCAGCAGCGACCCACAGATGGCCTTCCGGCAGCTCGATGGTCAGGTCGGTACCTGGTGCTTTATAATGCAGCTTCTTGTAGCGTTTCGCATTTAAGTAATTGGATTTTTGCGTGAGGTTCTCGATATGTTGCTGCCATGCCGCGATCGGGTCAGGCTGATCCAGGCGAACCGTACGGAAGATCGCTTCCCACAACGCGGGTACACGTTCTTCTTCAGGAAGGTTAGGGAAGACTTTGTCTGCCCATGCCTTGGAAGGTACAGCTACGATCGACCAGCTGAATTTATCGGACATCTGCATTTCACGGTACTTGCTCATCGCTTTGCCGTATGCTTTCTGATGATTGGTGAGCCGTTGCGTCGACACGCCTTTCAACAGGTCAGGGTCGGAGGAGATGACATGCAACACCGCGGCACCGTTCTCTACGTATTCCAACATCTCGCCGGCATACCATTTCGGTTCATCTAGGAAGGATTCTTCGGCAGCCATATCATAGCGAAGACGGGTGACCACATCATCGCTCCAGTTAACTTTAACGAAGCGAGCGCCAGCTTCATAGGCTTGTTTCACAATAAGACGGACGAGCTCCGCGCTATCGATGGTCGTGTTGATAATCAGATTTTGTCCGGGTTGAACGTTAACGCCAATTTTGACAGCGAGTTCTGCATATTTTTCCAGTTTCTTTTGAAAATCGGACATCTACGGGTTCCTCCAAACTTTAGGAATTAATTACATGCTTAATCATACACCATTTGCCAGCAAAATTGGAATGCCGCGCGATGGCGATCCTTCGTTTCTACATTTGATATTCCCCCAAAACATGGTACGATATTGCAAAGAGACTGTCCCATAAAAAGGAGTTACGTACATGATGAACGAATTGACCATTGTTCATGCAGAAATGCGCCGGGAGGAGGATGGTTCCTACATCGGCAAGACTATTTTCGAAGTAAGCTCGCATAAGGCTGCTTATGAAATTACCTTCTACAGTGAGAAGGGGACGGATTGGGATTACAGCCTTCATTATGCCAACGAACCGGGCATTGAGGAGCAATTCCTTGCCGTTGACGAACGGATCGAAGAGGACGACGAGTTGTTTGATACCTTGTTGGATGCTGCGTGGGATACGCTGCCGGAGGCTTAAACCGTTGACTTCCGTTGGATAGCGGAAGAGTGGGGGAGGAGGAATAAACCTTGTGGCAACATCCGTTCTATCGCACATCACTTGGGATTATTATGGTGCTGACCATCATCTATTTGTTATCCAAGGTCAGTTTTATCTTTAATCCGCTGGTGACACTGGTATCCATATTAATTGTTCCACTTACGATCTCCGGATTTCTGTATTATCTGCTGCGACCGATCGTCCAGTTCCTGGAACGGAAGAAACTGAACCGGGTACTGTCGATTTTGCTCATTTACTTATTATTCGCCGGAGTTATTACGATCTTCTTAATCGTGGTCTGGCCGCCGCTGCGGAAGCAGATCATTGAATTTATGAACAATGTGCCGAAAATGATCAATGGACTGCAGACCCAATTCAACGACATCCGCGACAATCGCTACCTCTCTATGGTGACGAATGAAACCAGTCCGGAACTGATGAGCAAAGTCACGGAATATTTGAACTCGGCTATGGAAGCCATTTCCGGTTACTTGTCTCATGTGGTGACCTTCCTGAACGACTTCGTCATTGTCGTAGGTACTGTTCCGATTCTGCTCTATTACATGCTGAAGGAGGATGAACGGGTCACGCCAATGCTGGTGCGGATGCTGCCTAGTCGTTACCGCCGGGATGGAGCCAACGTCATCCATGAAATCGACAACATGCTCAAAGGGTTTATCGCCGGGCGTATGATTAGTGCGTTGCTGCTGGCGTTTATGAGCTTTATCGGTTTTTGGATGATCGGGTTGCCGTATCCGCTGCTTCTTGCGGTAGTAGGGGCGTTGTTTAATTTCATCCCATATTTCGGGGCACTGCTGGGGGCAATTCCTTGTGTGATCGTGGCATTCACCGTGTCTCCGACCATGGTGCTCTGGGTTATCGTGGTTGTGGTGGTTGCGCAGCAAATCGAAGGCAACCTGATCTCTCCCTACATATATGGCAAAACGATCAATATTCATCCGTTAACTACGATCGTTTTGTTGCTGGTGGCCGGTGATTTTGGCGGCATTCTGGGGATGATCTTGGCGATTCCGGTGTACATGATGCTGAAGATTATCGTACTTAAGGCACATAAACTTTATTTTGCAGAAAAAATGGAGGATCTCACCGAAACAAATCCATAAACTTATCAGCGACCTGCAAGGTGATGAATATCATATCTCCCATCCCCGCGATTGGGCGATGATTATTCTATTAGGTAGACATTCAAAGAGTCGGATCCATCTCGCGAAACAGCTATGGACGGCTTTTTGAATATCCTGTTCGATAGAAATCATCAATTTGCTCGGGGGATGATGTACATGGCAGTGCAAGCCAAAGGCGGGAAGTACTTTTATGCATGGAGCAAGATTCTTCCCGACGGATCGTTTTACCTTCCGGATCAAGCCCTGCAAGAGTACCAAATTCGACCGGATTCCAACATTATTCTGATGACCGGCCGGAATACGGCCAAAGGCTTTAGCGTTCTGTGCAAAGAACTGATCGCCAACTCGCCGCTGGCCCCGATCTTCGCCAGCATTCCTCAGCTTCAGCAATTCGCCATCCCGGAAGGGGAACCGGTTATCGTGAAAGAACGGACGTTTTGCTGGGTGTACTTGAATAGCAAAGGATATTTTACGCTGCCGTTGACCACCTGGCAGCAATTTGGCCTCAAGCCGGGCGACCAACTGCTCAGCTTGCGTGCCACCCATTTAGCGTTTAACAATTTGGCGGAGGGGCCCTATATTGAGCAAGCGAAGCAACTCCGTGATATTCTCGTCTATGAATGAAAAGCAGCTTACAAAGAAACCAGCCAGTCGTCTGAGCTTTAGCGGCTGGCTGGTTTTCATTTCTCTTTTCCTTTAGGCGGATTCGGTTGACGACGGGTATTTCGCGATCAAATTTCTGTAGGCATCCTTCGGCCGCAGCCCGATCAGCTTCTCCACTGGTCGGCCTTGATGAAAAAAGATCACGGTCGGCATCGACATCACACCAAATTGTGACGCCAAATCCGGGAGTTCATCACAGTCAACCTTCAGCAGGTGAACGGCCCCGCCGTACTCCTCATGCAGCTCGTCCAAGATAGGGGATAGTACCAGAGCGGATGCTGACACCTGTAGCTTTGGACAATTCACCAATTCTCATCGCTTTTGAATCACCTGCTTTCTTGGGTTCTTTATAAACCCTGACATTAATGTGAGGGTCAACCGTTTTTTATCTCGAATCGCAAAAAAATCTTCATCGTCAACTCCGATGCATGAGTTCATGGATCGTGTATAATGTAGGAAATTGGGCGTCTGCCATACAGGCGGCAAAGGAGGAGAGCATGAAACCTGCCTTATTAATCATCGATATGCAGCAGGCTTTTTTGAACCATCCACGCATCCAAAGTGAAATCCCAGAGGTTTGCGAGTACATTAATGCGGTCGCAGACTTGTTCAGAGAAGCAGGTCGACCGGTTGTGGTGGTCCAGGATCAGGATGGAGGTGTGGGAACTCCAGGTTACGACGTTATCCCAGAGGTCAAACTGGTTGAATCCGACCTGCGGGTCTCCAAGGTATGGAATAACTCGTTCTGGAAGACGAACCTTGAGGAGCTTCTGCGTGAGCAGGACACCGACTTCGTCGTGGTCTGCGGATTTGCCGCCGAACACTGCGTTACGTTTACGTTTAATGGCGCGGTAGAGCGCGGGTTTGGTGCAGCGATTTTGCAGAAAGGCATCCTCGGCGAACACCCCGATGCGGTGACCGCTGTCTATCGGGACCGCAGCCTGATCAGCTACGCCGTGATTCGCGCGCTTTTGAAGCAAGATTAATTTATGGCATTACATATCTAAAGCAATGTGAAGTTGCGAGCTAGTTCATTTTTCATATCAGGAGGCGGTATGTTCCATGAATGCACATGAAATCGATTATCGGATTATTGGAAGTGAAATGCAGTGTGTGGAAGTCCATTTGGATCAGGGAGAGAGCGTCGTAGCGGAAGCCGGCAGCTTTATGATGATGGATCCCGATATCCGGATGGAGACGATTTTTGGCGATGGCAGCAATCAAGGCGGCGGTCTCATGGGCAAGCTCATGGGGGCAGGTAAGCGGTTGTTGACCGGTGAGGGCTTGTTTATGACGGTCTTCACCAACGCCGGGTATCAACGGCAGGCCGTTACTTTTGCTTCACCCTATCCTGGAAAAATCGTCCCGCTGGACCTGCAAATGCTTGGCGGGAAGGTGATTTGTCAGAAAGACGCGTTCCTGTGCGCAGCCAAAGGCGTGTCCGTCGGCATTGAATTCCAGCGGAGGCTGGGTACCGGCTTCTTTGGCGGGGAAGGCTTCATTATGCAGAAGATTGAAGGCGATGGGCTTGCTTTTGTGCATTCCGGCGGTTTGGTCATCGAGAGAGACCTTGCCCCTGGCGAAGTGCTTCGCCTCGACACCGGTTGTTTGGTGGCCATGACGGCTTCGGTCGATTACAACATCGAGTTCGTCAAAGGAGTTAAAACTGCCTTGTTCGGCGGGGAAGGTCTGTTCTTCGCTACGCTGCGCGGCCCCGGCAAAGTTTGGGTGCAATCGTTGCCGTTCAGCCGTTTGGCAGATCGCGTATTGTCCGCATCCCGCTATTCAGGCCGCAAGGATGAAGGCAGCCTGCTCGGCGGCTTGGGGAACCTGCTCGACGGAAAATAATAGAGGTACGGAAGTTCAGCGAGTTTGCATGGTGAGAAAGGCGGTTGACATTCCGCTCCTCAAGTAACTAATATGGTTACATGATGATGGAAAGGGGGAGCGGCTTATCATGACGATTAGCTCCAGATTTTCTGTGGCGATTCACATCTTGTCCCTGCTTGAAATCAGTAAGGACGAGATTTGCACATCGGAATATATTGCCGGCAGCGTGAACACGAACCCGGTTGTCATCCGCCGCATTATGGGCATGCTAAGCAAAGCGGGCTTGGTAGAAGTCCGTACGGGGGTGGCCGGAGCCAAGCTGTCACGGCAGCTGGATCAGATTACTCTGCTGGATGTATACCGTGCCGTGCATGTTGTGGAGGAAGACGGATTGTTTGCCGTCCATGATCAGACCAACCCCGATTGCTTGGTCGGTAAGAATATTCAAGCGGCCATTGAACCGATTTTCTCCAAGGCGCAGAAGGCAATGGAAAATACGCTTGCGGCGGTAACGCTGCAGGATGTTGTGAACGAAATTTCGGTCGTCAACAATCCATCCGTGTAACGCGAAATTCACCTTTAGCGGTCAACGGAGTGAAGCCCCCTAACGATAGGGGGCTTTTTTTGAGCGAAAAATTGACAATGCAGGCTCCTGTAACTATACTGATTACAACGATGCAATTGTAACATCCTCTGTTACACCTGCTTAACGGTCATTTATTTGTTTTTACATTGTTTTCAATTATGAAGGAGGACATCGATCTTGGCTCATCCCTTACCGATTCATCCCGCCACAAAACTGGGCGTTGTTCAACTGAAAGTTCGCGATCTGGAGCGCTCGCTCACCTTCTATCAAGAGGTGATCGGCCTTCGACTGTTGCGCCAAAACGGTCATGTGGCCGAGTTAACCATAGACGGCCAACATCCTTTATTGATTCTGGAGGCAGATCCCCGTTATCGCGTGCTGCCGGAGCAGTCTGTATCTGGGCTGTACCATTTTGCCATCTTAGTTCCGGGGCAGGTGACCTTGGGGCTTGTTCTGCGCAATTTGATCCGGCATCAAATCCCCGTGGGCCAGGGGGATCACTTGGTCAGCGAGGCGCTGTACCTAAGTGATCCGGATCAGAACGGCATTGAGATCTATGCCGATCGCCCCCGCGCTACCTGGCAGAAAACGGCATCCGGCGAAATTCACATGACAACCGATCCGGTGGATATCCAAAACCTGTTACAACTCTCCGAACATGCGCAGTGGAACGGTTTGCCGGAAGGTACGCGCATGGGCCACGTGCATTTTCACGTAGGGGATTTACAGGTAGCGGAACAGTTCTATTGCGGCGTATTAGGTTTTGAGGTCACACTTCACTTCGGCGCATCGGCGTTATTTATCTCGGCCGGCGGTTACCATCACCATATCGGCTTAAACCTGTGGGCGGGCAAAGGTGCATCGCCAGCGCCGGAGGATGCGGTGGGCATTCGTTACTTTACGGTAGAGCTGCCGGACGTTCCGGCATTGGACGCCGTTGTAAGCCGGTTAGATGAAGCCAGGGTGGTTTATACGCGGGAGGGGAATGAGCTGCGGCTTAGTGATCCTTTCGGCATTGGCATTAAACTTACGGTTGCTGCTTGAAGAGTGCGCTTGCAGCGGAAGTTCTGAAGATTTTAAGTCTTCCTTTTGGCGCGGTCCTTCACCTATAATAGATTTACGTATTATTTTAGGAGGAAAGGACCGGTCGTTATGAAAATGTTCCCTCAATTAGAAACGGAACGTTTTGTACTCAGAAGGCTGACGACGAAGGACGCCGCCGATTTGTTCCATTATTTCTCCAACGACGAAGTGACCAAATATTACGATTTGGATCGTTTCGTGGAGCTCCGAGAGGCCGAGGAACTCATCCAGAAGTGGAACAGCCGCTATTTGGAGAAGCGGGGCTTTCGCTGGGCGATTACGGTTAAGGCCGAAAGCGACCGGGTGATCGGCACTTGTGGTTTTCATAACTGGTCGAAGGAGCATTTCAAAGCAGAGGTCGGATACGAGCTCAACCCAGACTATTGGCGCCAAGGTGTGATGACGGAAGTGCTGCAGGAGATACTGCGCTTTGGCTTCGAGGATCTAGGGCTGAATCGGATTGAGGCTTATATCGACCCCGACAATATTCGATCCAGGTACTTGTTGGAGAAGACGGGCTTTCATGAGGAAGGATATTTAAAGGAAACGTTCTTCGAGAAAAATCAATTTGTGGATGCGGTTGTCTTCGCTTTGCTGAAGAAGCAATATGAAGCGAAACGGAATCGGCAGTTACTGTAGAGCTATTTCCAACCTTCCACGGCATGCATAATTCCCCAGTCTCGGCAAACAATTGTAACAGGATGTTACTTTGACTGAGGCTGGGGGTTAAGGCAAATGGTATTTATCGTTTCTTTTCTGATAACTCTGTTGTTCGTCCTCTGGGGAGCTATTGCTCCAGACCATTTGGCAGCGACAGCGGATCAGGTATTAGGTTTTTCCATCGGAAGTTTCGGCTGGTTTTATTTAATGACCACGCTGGGACTTCTTGTTTTTTCGCTATACTTGGCGTTTAGCAAGCATGGTCAGATTAAGCTGGGCGATGATGACGATGAGCCCGAATATTCGAATCTCTCCTGGTTTGCCATGCTCTTTAGCGCAGGGATGGGCATCGGGCTCGTCTTTTGGGGAGCGGCCGAACCTTTGTCGCATTATTTAATCCCGCCCGAAGGGGCAGAGGGAGGTACCCCGCAAGCAGCCCGACTGGCAATGCGATATTCGTTTTTCCATTGGGGTCTGCATCCTTGGGGCGTGTATTCGCTCATTTCGCTTGCCCTCGCCTATTTCCAATTCCGCAAAGGGTACCGCGGACTGATTAGCATGACCTTCATTCCGCTCTTAGGCGAGAAGCTGGTTCAAGGCGTTCTGGGGAAAATCATCGATATTCTCGCTGTGATTGCAACGGTTTTCGGTGTAGCCACCTCGTTAGGTTTAGGCACTCTGCAGATTAGCAGCGGGCTCAATCATTTATTTGGGATCCCCAATGCGATAATGACCCAAGCGATCATTATTGCGGTTGTGACCGTCTTGTTCCTGTTATCTGCCACCACCGGGCTCGATAAAGGCATTAAGCTGTTAAGCAACACCAACTTGATCATTGCCATTACATTGCTTCTGTTCGTGTTATTGGCAGGTCCGACTTCCTTTATCTTCGATACGTTTACGACCACGTTGGGGGATTACTTGCAGAACCTCATCGTCATGAGCTTACGCATGACCCCATTTACTCAAGGGACCTGGGTAGGGAACTGGACGCTGTTTTATTGGTCGTGGTGGATTGCTTGGGCCCCGTTTGTGGGGACCTTCATCGCCAGAGTGTCCCGCGGACGAACGATCAAGGAATTTGTGCTTGGAGCCCTTATCATTCCCAGTGCTTTCGGATTTGTATGGTTCGCTGTCTTCGGCGGGACCGGATTGAATTTGGAGATCTTTCAACATGCGGGATTGGCCCAAGCGGTACAGGAAGACGTGACCACCGCATTGTTTCTCATGTTGGAGCAACTGCCACTAGGTACGTTGATTGCGGGAGTAGCTACGTTGCTCATTATTACCTTCTTTGTAACTTCGGCGGATTCAGCAACCTTCGTGTTAGGGATGCTGTCTTCTAAGGGGACGCTGCATCCTCGCAATAAGGTGAAACTAACGTGGGGGATTTTGCAGTCCTTGATCGCCTTGGTCCTGCTGATCAGCGGAGGGCTTAACGGGTTGCAAACCGCTTCGATCGTAGCAGCACTGCCTTTTGCCGTCATTATGCTTGGAATGTGCGTTTCCTTGTTGAAGGCGTTAAAAGGTGAAGAGAAAGAACGTAAACGCAAGGAACGGCAAACCCGACAGTTTATCGAACGGTTGAAAGCGAAGGAGCAAATCGATCCTTCTCCATCCAAGGAATAGAGAGAGTGGGGCTAGGGAGACACCGCAAATTTAGCGGCGCTCCCGAAGATACTCCGTTTGATAGAGGGTATGAACTCGGCGAAGCACCGTCTGAGCCTGTTCACTAAACTTCATATCCACGATTTGATCTTTGATCAGAAAGACACCGGTTTGCCCGCGATGCTGGCCTTGTGCTGCGGCATACAGCAATCCAGCTCCATGGGTCGGCGGGGAGAAGAAGAACTTCATCACCGGTTTCAGCCAGATGGGAAGCCCCGAACGTTTCCCTTTACGTAAGGTGTTGTTGCTTCCCGGATCCACGCTCCGAATCTCGATCCCCTCTTCGGCGAGCTGTGGAGCAACCGCTTTGGTCCATAAAGTAAGCGCCAGTTTAGAGGTGGCATACGGACCTAACAGCTTGCGGAATTTCACCGGACGCTCGAGCTGGTTAGGGTCAAACGCTTTAACCCGATTGATGACTGCGGACGAGGTATTGATAATCGTTTTGAAATGGCCACGCTTCAGCAAATCCTTGAGTTCCATGGTGACGATATATGGCACAACGCTCATCAGCTCATAGTGAAGCTCCCGTCCTTGCTTCGAATACTCCAACTCCGGGAAGCTGCGGCCGGCATTGTTAAACAGCACATCAATCGACGCTTCATTCGTTTTAATCTGCTCCAGCGTATGCCGCAGACTAGCAAAATCCGATAAGTCCGATGTCTTGTAAGTTCTGAGCTGTCCCGCTTGAGCAGCACTTAGCAGCTTCGGATCATCCGCCGGCCAGTCCGATCGGTTTAAACCGATCACTTGCCACCCCTCTTGGATCAGCATCCGCGTTAACTCCAGCCCGATTCCGGAGCTGGCCCCCGTAATTAAAGCAATAGGTTGATTTCCATGATTCATGTTCACAGAGCCTCCTTTACTGTTATGAAGCCCTTCACTGACTTCAGGCCGATTGTAGATCTTGGAGTCGACTCCAAGTCAAGTCTTGATTTTCAAGTATTCCGAATATTGACTTGGAGCTGACTCCAAGTTGTATAATGCAGAAAAGATGGTTAACGGAGGGATCAAGCGATGACGGCGCAATCCATTAGTCCAGACAGCTTCACGATCAAGCAAGTTGCTGAGCATACCGGGATATCCGAGGATACGATTCGATATTACGAGAAAATCGCACTTCTCCCTCGAGCCGAGCGGAAGGAGAATGGACATCGCATTTATCACAAGGAGGACCTGGATACGATTCGTCTGATTTCTTGTTTGAAAAAGACCGGGATGCCCCTGGACGAAATGCGCCCCTTCCTGAAGGTGTCTGCTGATGCGAATGCCGAGGACTACCCGGAGCTCGTGGAGAAGATGATCCGGCACCGGGCCAGCATCGTTGAACAAATCGCCTCCTTGCAGCAGGTGGTTGATTTTATTGATTTGAAGTTGAAGCAGGGGAAGTACCAGCCTAAGGAATGTGAGATGGAAGGGATGACCGGCCCCCCTGCTGACCATGCAAAGGATGCAACGCCGGGCAAGCCCATATCGACGGCAGAGCTGCGTTATTTTTCCGCGTCACCGAGTGAAAGCCGTTATTGAAGAATCGCTGTTCTTTTGCCATAATTAATCGAAGCAGATGACTCGTCCGCGCTGGCGGGAGTCTTACATAAAGGAGGAGCTTGGGTTGAAGGGGATTATTACCGTACTGGGTAAAGACAAAGTAGGCATTATCGCCAAGGTATGCACGTATTTGGCCGATCACAATGTGAACATTCTTGATATTTCACAGACGATTATTCAAGGGTATTTCAATATGATGATGATCGTGGATATTTCTTCACCGACCAAGAGCTTTGAGACGCTGGTTGAAGAATTGCAGGAGCTGGGCCGTTCCATCGGTGTGGAAATTAAGCTGCAGCACGAAGATATTTTTAATACGATGCACCGGATCTGAGGAAGGGAAGGGACACTATGATCTCACGCGTTGAAGTACAAGAAACCAATTCGATGATCCGCGAGATGAACCTCGACGTACGCACGATTACGATGGGCATCAGCCTGATGGATTGCGCTCACGAGGATATGAACGTCTTTAACCGGAACATCTACGATAAAATTACCCGGACTGCCGAAAACCTGGTCAAAACCGGGGAGGACCTGGAGAAGCAATTTGGCGTGCCCATCGTGAATAAACGGATCTCGGTAACGCCGATTTCGATCGCTGCCGGCGGGCTGAAAACGGATACGTTCGTGCCGGTGGCTGAAGCGCTGGACCGGGCGGCGAAGGAAGTAGGCGTCAACTTTATCGGCGGCTTCTCGGCCCTTGTGCAGAAGGGTTTTACGAACGGCGACCGGGTGCTGATCGACAGCATCCCTGAAGCGCTGGCCGTTACCGAACGGGTTTGCTCCTCAGTGAACGTGGGCTCCTCGCGCAACGGGATTAATATGGACGCGGTGAAAAAGATGGGCGACATCATCCTCCGTACCGCGGAACGGACAGCGGATCGGGGTTCGATCGGCTGCGCCAAGCTGGTGGTGTTCTGCAATGCGGTAGAAGATAACCCGTTTATGGCGGGCGCATTTCACGGTGTTGGTGAACAGGAGTGCGTCATCAACGTGGGCGTCAGCGGCCCTGGGGTCGTGAAGCGTGCGCTGGAGGAAGTGAAAGGTAAGGACTTTGAGACGTTGTGCGAAACGATTAAGCGGACAGCGTTTAAAGTCACACGGGTAGGTCAGTTGGTTGCACAGGAAGCGTCGAAGCGCCTTGGCGTTCCGTTTGGCATTATCGACTTGTCGCTGGCTCCGACACCGGAGATTGGCGACTCCATCGCAGAGATTTTCCAAGTGATGGGCTTGGAGGAAGCAGGAGCGCCGGGAACGACGGCCGCGCTGGCGATCTTGAACGATAACGTGAAAAAAGGCGGCGTCATGGCCTCCTCCTACGTTGGCGGCTTAAGCGGTGCGTTCATCCCGGTCAGCGAAGACCACGGGATGATCGAAGCGGTGCAGCGCGGTGCGCTGACGCTGGAGAAGCTGGAAGCGATGACGTGCGTGTGCTCCGTTGGCCTTGACATGATCGCGATTCCGGGGAACACGAGCGCCGCGACGATCTCGGGCATTATCGCGGACGAATCGGCTATCGGCATGGTCAACAACAAGACGACCGCCGTTCGGATTATTCCGGTGATCGGCAAGGATGTTGGCGAGGTCGTGGAGTTTGGCGGTTTGCTGGGCTACGCGCCGATTATGCCGGTTAACGCCTTTAACTGTGCGCCATTCATTGAGCGGGGCGGCCGGATACCGGCGCCGATCCACAGCTTTAAGAACTAACTAAGCGGCGGGGGACGCAGCTATGTTCAAGACGATTGGACTTCTGGCGCATGTTGACGCTGGGAAAACCACCTTTGCTGAAGCGTTGCTCTACCACACGCAAACGATTCGCAGCCGCGGCCGAGTTGATCATCGCGATGCCTTCTTGGACAGTCACGAGATCGAGAAGGCAAGGGGCATCACCGTATTTGCCGACCAGGCGGAAATGAGATACGGGGATAATACCTACTTTTTGCTGGATACGCCGGGACACGTCGATTTTTCCGCAGAAATGGAACGGGCTTTGCAAGTGCTCGACTATGCGGTGATCATCGTAAGCGCGGTGGAAGGGGTGGAAGGCCACACGGAAACGGTCTGGCAGCTGCTTCGGGCATATGGAATTCCTACGTTTTTCTTTATCAATAAGACGGATCGTACCGGAGCGGACCCGGACCGGGTTCTGGAAGATATCCGCCGCGAGCTGAGCGGAGATGTGCTGGATCTGTCGGCTTGGGCAACGACCGGCCAACTGGACGAAACGGATAAGGCACGGCTTGCGGAACGAGATGAGTCCTTGCTGGAACCGTTCTTGGAAGGGACCTTATCCGATGCCGAATGGAACGAACATCTCATACGGATGGTTCAACACGGCCATGTGTTTCCTTGCCTTTGGGGATCTGCGCTGCTGGATATCGGCATTGACGTGTTTCTGAAGGCGCTGGATCGTCTCACAGTGACCCGATATGATCCGATGCTTCCGTTTGCGGGGCGGGTGTACAAAATTCGCCATGATGAGCAAGCGACGCGCATCACCTTCATCAAGGCGTTACAAGGCTCGTTAAAAGTGAGAGATGAACTCACCTACGGCCCGGAAGGCGAACAACGCACGGAGAAAATAACCGCCATTCGCAAATACAACGGACAGCGGTTTGTGCAGGCCGATTCCGTTCAAGCAGGAGAACTGTTCGCGGTAACCGGCTTGACGGCGCTATCTTCCGGTGAAGGCATCGGGGCGTTGGTTGACCCGATTCGCCGTGAGCTCGCCCCCACGTTGCAGTCGAAGGTACAATTTGAACCGCCGCTCCATCTGAAGGAAGTCCTGCGCGTCTTTCAGCTGCTGGACGCCGAGGACCCGACATTAGGAACCCGCTGGGATGAAACGCTGCAGGAGCTGCATATCCATGTCATGGGCAAAATTCAGTTGGAGATCTTGCAGCAGGTCGTCCAGGGACGATTTGGGATGAAGATTACGTTTGGACCGCCGGAGATTTTGTATAAAGAGACGATATCTACATCGGTGAAGGGCTGCGGTCACTTCGAACCATTAGGGCATTATGCCGAAGTCCATTTGCGGCTGGAGCCTGCCGAACGGGGCAGCGGAGTGACGTTTGTAAATACTTGTCACGCGGATGATTTGTCCGTAGGCTATCAAAATATGATCGGCCAACATGTGCTGGAACGAGAGCATCACGGCCTGTTGACCGGCTCGCCATTGACGGACGTGCGCGTTACGTTGCTCACCGGCCGCTCGCACAACAAACATACCAGCGGAGGCGATTTCCGCGAGGCGACGTACCGCGCGATTCGGCAGGCGTTGGAGCAGGCAGAGAATGTGCTGCTGGAGCCGGTGTATCATTTTAAAATCAAAGTGCCCTTAGATCAGCTTGGTAAAGTGTTAACCGATATCCAGCAAGCGCATGGCCGATTTGATCCGCCGGAGACGGGAGAAGAGACGGCTGTGATTTCAGGTGTCGTTCCGGTAGCGACATTTATGGATTATCCAACAGAGCTGGCAGCGATGACGCACGGGAAAGGTTCAATCATGCTGAAATTTGGCGGTTATGAGCCTTGCCATCAAGCTGAGACGATCATCGCCCAGAAGGACTATAATAAAAATGCCGATCCGGCATATACCTCGTCCTCGATCTTTTGTGCAAAGGGGCAAGCGTTTTCTGTGCCGTGGGACGAGGCGCCTAAACATATGCACGCTTCGGTATCATGAGGTGATTTAATGTATCCCAAAATTTTGATCGCCTTCGTTCTATCGATCATTCTCACCTCGTGTACAAGTCAGCCTATGAAAGATGATCCGAATTCCGAGGCGTACACCTTGTACCACAATATTTTTTATCATCAATATTCGACTCAACTCGCTCTTTTGGCAGACATTTTGGAACGGATCTCCCAAGTGGAGCTCGATCAAGAAGAATCGGCTTACATTCAAGGAAAAATTGACGGGTACTCCGAAAATAGTTGGTTTGTTTTCTACTCGATGAATCGCACGGATAGTCCGTCTCTGGATCAGGCAGTGCCCGCAGAACTTCGTTCTGCCATGTATGAGGTCATTGACGAGACCAATCAGTTATTAAGTTCCTTGAACGAAAAATTGGATGCGCATAATAAACTTACCGTTGCACAAGATAATCAGGAGCTTATTCAAGAACTGATTCAGCAGTGTGATGAGCTGAACGTCACCTCAAGTTATATCAAAGACGAGAAAAATTGGAGCTCCTACAAAGAACAGCTACAGTTGGCTCTGCTGAAGTTTCAAGAGTTTCGAGACAAGCTCCAGTCGGAATAATGGATTTCTTCTCTTTATGTTGACAATCCGTTATTAGGTGCATATAATATCCAATAATTCCATATTGCCAAATGTGTTGATTAGAAATAGTAAACGTGATTTGACCTTTCAGAGAGCCGTTGGGTGGTGCGAAACGGCAGCGTCCGTCATGTTGAACTCGTCTATGAACAGCTGCCTGATATGTAGGGTAAGCCGGGATTCCGCCGTTACAAGGATAGATGGTGTTCGCCATCGAAAGAGATCATTTCATCATGTGAAATGAATTAGAGTGGTACCGCGGGTTCAACCTCGTCTCTATAGCAGAGACGGGGTTTTTTTGTTGATTAAAGTCCGGGTTTAATCAACCCCGCTTCACATAGATTCAATCCAAATTCCAAAATCAAGGAGGAACTTTCAGATGGAACGTTACCGCAACATTATCGTACTGGATACAACGTTACGCGACGGGGAGCAAGTCCCTGGTGCCAAGTTAAACGTACGGCAAAAGCTGGAGTTTGCTCAGCAGCTGAAGCGCCTCCGTGTAGATATTATTGAGGCCGGCTTCCCTGCGTCCTCACAAGGTGATTTTCAGGCGGTGCAGCAAATTGCCCGAACCGTAGGAGACAGTGTAGGCATTACCGCATTGGCACGGGCGGTAAAATCCGACATCGATGCCGTGTACGAAAGCATCCGTGAGGCCGAACAGCCGTTAATCCATATCGTGCTTGGCGCCTCTAACGTCCATGTGGAGAAGAAATTTAACCGCTCCAAAGATGCCGTTCTGCAAATGGGTGTCGATGCGGTGAAATATGCGAAAACACTGCTGCCGCAGGTTCAATATTCTACCGAGGACGCTTCGCGGGCGGACTTTGAATATTTGTGGAAGACGATCGAAGCCGTTGTCAAAGCCGGTGCGACGATGATCAATATTCCGGATACCGTCGGTTACGCGGAGCCGGAGGAATTTGGCCACCTGATCCGGCGCATTCACGAGCGGCTGAAAAACCTCGACGATTCTGTGATCCTCAGTGTCCATTGTCATAACGATCTCGGTCTGGCTACGGCCAATACCTTAAGCGCCATCAAAAACGGGGCCGAGAAAATTGAATGCACCATTAACGGTCTGGGGGAACGGGCCGGCAATGCTTCGCTGGAGGAAGCGGTAATGGCACTGAAGGTACGCGAGGGGCTGTACGGCTGTCGCACGAACATCGATACGACGGAGCTGATTCGTACGTCGCGGCTGCTGACCCATTTAACGGGGCTCGATGTGCAGGTGAACAAAGCGATCACCGGCGACAATGCGTTTGCTCATTCCTCCGGAATCCATCAAGACGGTCTGTTGAAAGATAAGCAGGTGTATGAAATTATGTCCCCTGAAGAGGTGGGGGCGGAAAGTATGGAACTGATCCTGACGGCCCGTTCGGGTCGGCATGCGGTGAAGCACGCGGTGGAGAAGCTGGGCTTCGATACATCGGATATCGTAGGGTTTGAGCGGTTGTTCCAACGGTTTTTGACATTGGCTGATGCGAAAAAAGAAGTGTACGACCATGACCTTTATTACCTGCTGAGTGAACATCAAGAGCCAAGCGATGCTGCTCATCCGCTGTTCGAGCTCACGTCGTTCCAAGTCGTGACGAATGACATATGCCCAACGGCCACCGTCACCTTGAAGATCAACGGACAAGAGCGGAAGGGCAGCGCAATTGGAGATGGTCCGATCGACGCGTTGTATAGTGCGATCAAGTCGTTAACTGGCATCGATGCCAAACTGACCTCCTATAAGATCAACAGCATTTCCCATGGGAAGGAAGCGATCGGACGGGTGAACATTCAACTTGAGGCCGGAGGAAAAACCTACACAGGACGTGCCATGGACACCGATATTATCAAAGCGAGCGGTCAGGCCTTCGTGAATGGCATCAATGCGATGGTATTAGCTGGTGCGATCGAAAATGATAGTGACATAACAAGTGTTATGTAAACTACGTTAAATGGCTTGCAAAATAAAGAGGCAGAAGGAGCTCGCATCAAACGAGAGCCTTCTGCCTTTGTTTTATTGTTCATTCAGTTGGGATAATGCAACTTCTTTTTCGTTCTCCGGTTGACTAAGCGGATAAATCCGAGCGGTTTCTTTCTTATCGTCAACATGTTGAATGTACACCGGTTCTCCATCGTAAGTGACGTTGATCATAGTAGGGGAAGCGACAATCTCTTTCGCGCGTTGACTGTCCATTAGGTAACCTCCTGTTGTCTTATAGTTCAGTCTTTTTGCCGATCATAAAATACCCGATTCACCCAGTTTTTATTCTTTTATGTCATGAAACATGAAAATTTGTAAATTATAATCATTAATTTGATTTAAATGATTTACTTTAAAAACTCTTCTACTTATATTTAATAGAGTAGTGTATCAAAAAATGGTAGAGGAGGAATTAGATTAATGGTTTGGAGAAACAAAGCCGTCGGCAAGTTTCTGGCGATCAGTACCCTCGTTGCAGGACTTGCTTCTGGAGCGGTGGGGTTGTCCGTAAATGCGGCGGAATCCGGTAGTACAGCGGCCAAGGACTTCGAACTGCGCGTCCTACATACGAATGACACGCATGCCCACCTGGACAACATCGCTCGCAGGGTGACGGCCATCAACACAGCAAGAAACGATCACACGTTGTTGCTGGATGCAGGGGATGTTTTCTCGGGAACGTTATATTTCAATCAATTTAACGGTTTGGCCGATCTGTACTTTATGAACGAGTTGAAATATGACGCCATGACGTTTGGGAATCACGAATTCGACAAAGGACCAAGTACATTAGCCGAGTTCATTAAGCAGGCCAAGTTCCCATTTGTTAGTGCCAATCTGGACTTTAGTGCGGATGCGGACCTGAAAGGGTTAAGCCATTCCGAGCTGGGCAAACCAGGAGAGTCAGGTCAAATTTACCCGGCCGTAATTAAGGAAATTGCCGGGGAGAAGGTGGGGATCATTGGCTTAACTACGCCTGAAACCTCCGTGTTATCCTCGCCTGGTCCTGACATCAAGTTCGCGGATGAAGTTGAAAGCACACAGAAGCAAGTTGATGCTTTGGAAGCCGAAGGGATCAACAAAATCGTTGTGTTGTCTCATTTAGGGTATACCGTTGACCAACAACTGGCTGAAGCCGTCGATGGGATTGATATTATTGTAGGCGGCCACTCCCATACCGTTCTGAATGCTCCGGAGGTCCATCATGCCGATGAAGAACCTACGTTGATCGTGCAGACCGGCGAATATAATCAAAATTTAGGTCAACTGGATGTCACTTTTGACTCCGAAGGAAAACTAACCGCTTGGAAAGGCGAGTTAATTGCGCTGGATGCCAAAGATGATGCCGATAACTATGTGATACAGAGCGATGCTGCAGCTGAAGCCAAGCTGAAGGAATATGCTGCTCCGCTGGAAGAGCTGAAGAAGACGGTGATCGGGAAGACCGAAACGGATTTGGACGGCGAACGCGGCAGTGTACGTAAGCAAGAGACAAATCTCGGCGACTTGATCGCGGATGGCATGCGCTCGAAAGTGAAGAGCATCGTGAAAGAATCCGACGTGAAAGGATATGTCACGATCCAAAATGGGGGCGGGATTCGCGCTTCAATTAAAGCCGGGGATATTACCCTGGGGGATCTGCTCACCACCATGCCGTTCGGAAACAATCTAACGGCACTAAAAATGACAGGAGAAGAAATTGTCGCCGCACTAGAGAACGGTGTGAGCGGTGTCGAAAATGGGGAAGGGCGCTTCCCGCAAGTTTCGGGTCTGCGCTTCTACTACGATTCGACGAAACCGGGTGAAGTGATCGACGATGTGACGGGTGAGAAGACACAATCCGGACAACGCATCGTGAAAGTCCAAATCCAAAACGAAGGTGGAACCTACTCCGATATCGATCCGAAAGCATACTACATTGTGGCGACGAACTCGTTTATGGCGAGCGGCGGGGATTTTTACGCTTCGATGAAGCAAGCGAAGGACGACGGTCGGTTCTATGAGCTGAACCTCGTGGATTATGAAGTGTTCCATGAGTATCTCGACAAAGTGGGTACGGTTAAAGCCACCACTCAAGGACGGATTACCGATCTGAAAGGTGCTCCATTGCCAGCTGAAGCTGGAGGTACGCCAGCAGGCCCAAGCACAAACCCTGAAGCGCCTGCATTTACGGATATTTCCGGAGATCCCAATGCTGCGCTAATCAATGAAGCTGCAGCTGCGGGTATTGTCGAAGGGTATGGGGATGGCACCTTCCGTCCGCAAGCGGAGGTAACCCGTGCTGAATTTGCGGTTATGATCTGCCGTGCGTTCCAAGTGCCGGAATCCACTGCAGCTGCGGGATATTCCGACATCTCGGAAGTGCCGAGCTGGGCTGTGACTGCGGTTAGTGCGCTTAAGCAAGCAGGGGCGCTTGAAGTGCTCGGGAAAGAGACGTTCCAGCCTAAAAGCACGCTTACTGCAAAGGAAGCCGCCGAAGCGATTGCTGTCCTCTCAGGCAAAGAAGCGAATCTGGCTGGCGTTGCCTCTGATGCCAAGGTGACGCGCAGCAGCTTGGTGTTGCTGATTCAGTCTGTGTTGAAATAATGTTACACAAATGTTTACCACCGCCTAGCCCAGTTACTTGGTTAGGCGGTGGTATTTTTTAACCGTATAACCGTTTATGATTTGCGTGGTGGATTTTGATCGTATTCTTCCGCCAGTTCTTCCAATGATTTGATAGGACCATGTGGATTTTGCGCTTGCTTTCGACTTTTCATGGCATTAATTTTTGATCGTTTGGATTTGGTCATAAATCAACATCCCCCTTTCATTCGTGCGGTGAAGAACATGAACGTTTCTCCGCGATAGTTTGGGACGCGTCCAGACGAAATATTCACCCCTGCGGAGAGGCGATTCTTGCGATATTTGCTGTGGTGTTTGCGGGGAATAGGGATTATAATCTTTTCAATATTCTCAGGTTTGGGGGCATCGGAAATGGAAGAAATCGAGCGATGGTACGATACGGAATATGACGAATGGGAACGGTTAGTTCGACATCGAATCGAGTATGACATAACAAGGCGTTATTTCGACGAATACATTACCGGCGAGCGATTACGCGTATTGGATATCGGGGGAGGGCCTGGCAGATATTCGATTTATTTGGCTGAGCAGGGGCATGAGGTCACGTTGCTGGATTTGTCCAAGCGACATCTCGAGGTGGCTCGGACGAAAGCGGAGGAACGAGGAGTTACTTTGAAGGACTATATTCATGGGAATGCCTTAGATTTAAGCGGAGTTCATGGGGAATTTGATGTTATTTTGCTGATGGGGCCGTTGTATCATTTGGTAGAGGAGAAGGATCGGAAAAAAGCGGTCGAGGAAGCACTTAATCGGTTAAAACGGGGCGGCCTTCTTGTTGCCTCGTTTATCTCGAATTACGCTCCGCTTCAGGATTATCTGGCCCAACTGCGACCGTTTGATTCCGTTGATCAACTGCTCGATTATTTAAATCATGGTGTAAATCAAGTAACCCAGGGGTTTACTACGGCCTATTTTTCAGGGTATCCGGAAGCTAGAAATTTGATGGCAAGCTTTGGCTTAACAGAACTGATCTTTGCCGGAGTTGAGAACATCTTAGGCAGCAAGGAAGCTGAAATCAACGAGCTCGAGGAGCCGGAGTATCAAAAATGGCTTGAAATCGGCTACCGCCTGAGTCAAGATGAATTTCTGATCGGGACCAGCCAGCATTTTCTCTATATTGGACGCAAATCTTAACATTTCCAATCCGCAAGGGATCAAGAAAGCAGCCGCATCGGTTGGTTGGAATCTTACCGTTCCGGCAGGGAAGAAGCTTTAATCAAAAAAGAAGTCGCAGGATATGCGACTTCTTTGTGCTGTTTAGAGGGTGATATGCCTTAAAACGTTCCGGCCATTTGGATGGCTTGTTGAAGGGCTTGCTCTTTAATTGCTTCGGCTTGATCTGGTTTTTCACTGGTTCCTTCAACATAAATGACCTGAACATCGTCAATGCCTAAGAATTTCAAGGTTGCTTTGATGTAGCTGTGGCTAAATTCAACGTCTTGGAACTCCCCGTGAGAGAGTACGGTGCCGGATGCCTGAATGTGTATCACTTTTTTGCCTTGCTGCGTGCCGGTTAATCCCCCTAATCCTCGGCGACCATTATTGGCTCTGGTGAAGGTTCTTCCAGGAACCGTGATCGCGTCAAAGTAAGTTTTTAAAACCGGAGGGAAGGCATAGTTCCAGACTGGATTTACAATCACCACTTTATCGGCGGTCATAAATTGTTCTACGATTTCATTCATTCGGATTGCTTTGGCCTTCGATTCTTCACTGAGTTCCTCGAAGGAAGGACCTGCTGGAGGTTGCCCCCAACGACGTAACAGGTCTGCATCGATTTGCGGGATGTCCATGCGATACAGATCCAAATGAATTACTTCATCGTTAGGGTGGGTTTCCTTGTATGTTTCGATGAATTGCTCACCAACAGATAAGCTGTACGTATCGCTTGTAAAAGGATGAGCTGTTATATAAAGTACGGTTGTCATGATTGAGTACACGCTCCATTTCTTATTTTTGATTGTTCACCAGAATAGTCCACTTAATAGAATGATCATTCTCATATGGGTGAGCCGTCTCTATGAAATTGAAACTTAACTTTCGTTGAGTATCATAAACGATTTGAGAACGATTAGTCAAGAAAAGGAGCAAGATCCCAGCGATTTTGCTCCTTGATATTTTGGGCTCCACATTAAGAATCGAGCTGTGAAAGCTCTTCTGTATTTGCTTGATGAATTGGATGAGAATTCATTGTACGAACTCTATGCATTAGCCCCCAATGGTTTAACACATTAAACAATGGCTCCAATGTATTTCCGTATTCGGATAGAGAATATTCGACTTTAGGGGGGTTGTCGGGAATGACACGTCTTTCGATCAATCCCGCTTCTTCCAGCTCTCTAAGTTGTTGCGTGAGCATTTTTTGAGAGATGCCGGTGAGCTCTCTTCGAAGTTCATTAAACCGTTTGCTTTTATCATGAATAGTCCATAATAAGTTGAGTTTCCACTTTCCACCGATGATTTTTAGAGTTTCATTGACATTGATATCACATTCGCTCTTCATCTCATTCAAAACCTGCTGGTCAATTTCAGATGTTTCCATGTTCATGTTAGTCATTCCCTCCAGAATACTCCTACAGATAAATTCCATCTAAGTATTCCCACAAATTATTAATGATGCTTAGTATACCTTAAAGTCCTTTTAGGTTAAAGAATCATCAGAAGTAATCTATGCGATTTGAGGTTGGAGTTGATGTAGTTACAAAAAAGTGACTATCAGAAGAAAAAGTGCCTCCTTGTCCAAATAAGTTATCGCTTCTATACTTAGTCACGAGCCAATCAATTAACTTTAACTTGAAGTGAATGGCGTAAAAAATTTGAAGTACGCCAGAATACAAATATAGGGAGGAAGTCTTCATGATCGTCGTTACAGGGGCAACAAGTAATACTGGACGAGCTGTTGCATTAAATTTATTGGAAGCAGGAGCCCAAATTAGAGTTGTGGGGCGCAGTCTTGATCGGTTGCAGCCTTTTGTTTCAAGAGGAGCTGAGGCTTTTGTAGCTGAACCAACGGATAAGGAAGCAATGCTGCGCGCATTTCAGGGAGCAGAAGCAGCCTATGTTATGCTTCAACCGGGCTTTATAGCTGACAGTGAAAACTTCCCAGCTTATCAGCAAGCAGTCATCGATGCCATTGTGCCTGCACTAGTTCAAAACGGCGTACGTAATATCGTAGCTTTAAGTGGTTGGGGGGCAAATTATGAACATGCATCCGGACCCCTTGCTGGACTTCGCTTACTGGAAAATCGATTACAAGCAGAAAGTTCGCTGCGTGTACTTGTTTTGCGTCCAGGTTGGTTTATGGAGAATGCAATCCCATTAATCTCCGCGATTAATAACACGGGGAACGCAAGCAGTCAGTTACGAGGAAACTTGCGATTGCCAATGATAGCGACAAGCGACATTGGAGCGGTTGCTGCGAGTTCCTTATTGAAACCCATGAAAGAAGGTTTCGAAGCTCGCGAGGTTCAAGGCCCTGATGAACTTACTTTAACTGAAGCAGCCGATATTATTGGTCAAGTAACTGGTGTCCAAGAGGCATCCTATGTACAAGCTTCCCCGATTGATGTGAAAGCAGAGATGTTAGGCGCTGGTTTCTCTGACCATATGGCAGAAGCCTTTGTGATTATGTCAGATGATCTTAACGCAGAACGGATCATCATGTTGCAACCTTTGGAAGAGCGTATTATTACTCGTACTGGGTTTGAGACCTTTGTTCGTCATACTTTAGAAATTCAATAATTTAATTATTAAATTGTCTTTTAGAAAGCGAGGGTTTTCTTTGATCAATAAGGATGAAGACTTGGGGGCTTACCTAAATTGGAAGATTGGGAATAAGACACTTACTACATTAAGCGATGGATATAATCCAATCGATTATGACACCATTCACTCGATCCCGAGAGAAGTAGGGATTTATCTTCAGCGCGAAGCGCACCGAACTGATAATCCGATTTTTACTCATAACATGTTCCTTATTCGGGGCGATGATCATCCTCCAATTTTAATCGATGCCGGTATGGGAGGATCTGCTGGTCCTACATTAGGTTGGCTTACAAGTTCTTTAGCAAAAGCAGGCGTGAAAAAGGAAGAAATCGGGTTAATCTTAATGACACATTTGCACCCTGATCATTGTGGAGGACTCGTGGATGAGAACGGAGAAGCCGTTTTTCCGAATGCTACACTTGTAGTTCACGAAGATGAAATAGATTTTTGGCTCACTTTAGAAGGTGAGCAACGTTCACCGGAAAGTCTTAAACCGTTTTTTGAAATGGTTCGAGCATCCGTAAAACCTTACCTTGAGCGTTTGGTAAAAATCACCTCCGGAGAAGTTGCTCCTGGCATTACAGCTGTGCCACTAGTGGGACATACTCCTGGACATACCGGTTATGTGGTAGAAAGCGAGGGAGTGGAGGTTTTCATTTGGGCAGATATAGTACACCTGCCAGCAATACAACCTGCGTGGCCGTCCGCTGGAGTAATCCACGACGTCGATCCAGATCTCGCCGCAGCCACGAGAAAGAAAGTATTTGTTGAACTAGCTGATCGGAAACAGTTAGTAGCAGGAAACCATTTAGAGTTTCCAGGTTTAGCTTATTTAGAGCGCAAAGGTGAAGCCTTTAAGCTAGTCCCACAACTCTGGATTTCTAAGCTATAAATATATGATATTAGTCGGGAGATAAAAGGAAATATACACTTAAAGTCGCGTAAATGCGGCTTTTTTTATTTCCATAAAACATGCTAATATTTGAAATATGATAAATCGCCACAGCACCTGTGGCCATTTATTCTATAACGTGGAAACTTACCCTTTTACCTATATAATCAGGCCGTGCTTCCCAAAAGCGTTGTAACGAAGTTAATCTGACCAACTTGAAATAACTCAACTTGAACCATGTGGGGAGGCGGTGTGAAATGAAAACTTATAACTGTGGACTGGAAATTTCTCTAGATCTCATCGGAGGAAAGTGGAAGGGGCTTGTGCTGTATTATTTGTTAAAAGGGCCTAAACGCACAGGGGAGCTAAAGCGTCTCATAAATCAGATATCACAAAAGATGCTGATTCAAACACTGCGGGAACTAGAAGCAGACGGATTAATCAGTAAAAAAATGTACAACCAAGTACCGCCTAAGGTGGAATATTCAATGACAGCATTAGGTCGATCCCTCGAACCCATTTTGAAATTACTGTGTGATTGGGGAGAGGATTACGCGGAGCAATCCTACGCTCCAGGCGAGATTACGATTTTGAATCTGGAGTGAACAGGAACGTTCTAAAATCAACAGGCACGGGACAAATCAACATGTATTGTCCATTGTCCCGTGTTTTAATCCAATAGGATCTTTATCGAGTTACACTAGTCAGTTGGCTACCCCATTCTCCGATCGGGTCAAGCCAACTGACTGTTCGATCATCAATGAGGTCTGCAAGAGCCTCTTCATACTCACTACGGTAAGGCTTCGGAAGTTCATTCTGAATCCAGGTTTCCCTGGTCCCTTGCCAGATCTCGTAAATGACGAGATCATTCGGCTGGTCGATATCATCAAATACAATGGCATTGATAAAAGCAGGCTCATTTCTGAAGTCATTTATCAATGAGAACAAACGGTCTCGGAAGTTTTTTTTCATTCCTGGTTTTATTTTGAACCGAATATTGAGAATAACTTGATTTGTAATTGTGGACATCATCGCACACTCCTCATCATTTCATAAAATTGTGGCCACAAGTGTCATTATGGACTATGAGTGATCTTGGGAAAAGTACACACTTTTGGGTTACATAGTCACTAAAGAGTAACAATTGAGGGAGAGGAAGGCCTACTTTGATAAGTATTTTTTCATTAGTGGAAGGTTGATTTAGATCATTCAGAAGAGAGTGAGGTAGGTGGGCGGAGATTTATTCATCACTCTTTATAATTACGTAAAATATTAATTTGACGAATAATTAGATATGGATTATTCTAGAAACAGGAGGTGCGCGTTCCACATGGATAAAACGACCAAAGCTCATTATATGAGCCGCATTGATGAGAAATTAACGGATTTGCCTTGGTACGTGACTGAATATATCGATACGCGCAAACGGAAACTGTCGCATACCACATTACTGAATTATTGTCATGATTACATCATTTTCTTTGATTGGCTCGTGGCTGAACGATTCGCAGCTCCCAGTCGGAAAGAAGTTGAACTGTCTGTACTCGAAAAATTGACGGTTCGAGAAATCGAAAGCTTTCTGACGTTCCTAGAATATCAGTTAGGCAACTCCAAATTAACGATCAACCGTAAGTTATCAGCGCTTAAATCACTGTTTGATTATTTACAGAATAAAGCGGAAACCGCGGATCTGAAGCCTTATCTTGAGCGTAATGTGATGGCCAAGATTGAATTTAATGCGCTGAAAGAAAGCCAAGAAACGATCGCCAACCGGATTGAAGGCAAAATTTTGCGGGCCGATGATTTTGAGCTGTTTCGGCAGTTTGTGGCTTATGATTTTGGTGAGCAAAACCGGGAGAACAAACGATTATATCAATTTCACGAATTTAATCGCGAACGGGATACTGCTATCGTATCCTTAATTCTGGGATCCGGATTACGATTATCTGAAGTAGCCGGCATCAACCTGGAAGATCTCGATATGAACAAAGGCTTGGTACGAGTCATTCGCAAAGGGAACAAGGAACAATACGTCTATTTCAGTGAACAAGCGAAGTTGGATCTGGAAAATTATTTAAATATTCGTGAAGCGCGGTATAAACCGGAAAAATCCGAAACCTACTTATTTATGGGCGCACCGATCGGACGTAAAGGCAAAAACCGGCGATTAACGCCAAGATCAATCGAAAAGCTAATCGAGAAATATGCGAAGGCTTTTGGGAAGCCGGCATTAACCGTACACGCACTGCGTCATTCTTTCGCAACGCGTTATCATCAGGAGAATAACGATGTGCCGCGGCTGAAGAACCAGTTAGGCCACGCCTCGATTCAAACTACGATGATCTATACACACTTAACGGATGAAGAGATGCGTAAAGCTGTCATTAATATGGATAAGTAAAATCCAAGCATACAAGATCGCCGGGAAGCAGTTAATCAGGCTCCTGCGGCCTTCTCGTTATGACATCTTCACAAAACCCGTATTTTGTGCATATGTATATCGATATCATTATGAACCCTGTCAAAGCTCATGATTAGCTCTTGATTGTCTTTAGTTTGTAATATTTACAATCCAGTCACTTAGATTCCATTTCGATTGAATTCTTCTTTCGCCAATGCAATTACGTTCTGAATAAACGGTGCTTTACGCAACGTATACGTTTGTCGATCAGAACAAATCTCGGCTAATTCACGCTTTAAGTTCAAATATTGAGCCGCAACATCCGGATACTTAATTAAATAGTCTCGAAACAAAATCATGTTCTTCCAATCGTCGCTTTGATATTCGTACACATGGAGATGATGTGTACCTTTTCCCCATTCACCCCTTCGAAAGAACATTCGATTGGGGAATTCCTCTTTCGGTACGTATTCAAAGCCGATTTGGCTGTAGCGCTAACGTACCATCATCGATAATGGAAAAATGCTCTACCGCCACCGCAATATCTATAATCGGCTTAGCCGCCATGCCAGGAATTGAAGTGCTGCCTACATGTTCAATTTGCTTCGCCTTATCGCCAAGTAAAGCCAAAATGCGAAGACGATCTTTCTCAAATTCCTGCGGCCAAAGGGTACTATAGTTACTGAGTGTGACTTTGCTTGTCATGAACATCACCCTCGGTCATTTAATATCCCCTCTCCCCTTCCCTCAGCGAAGAGATCGCTACCAGCCAGCTTTCTCTTATATTCCAACATGGATTCGCTCGTTCATTATCATCTATAACCGAGTCATGTCAAAGAGTCGAGCATCCAAATTCCGGAGAAATTCGAATACACGCTGCATCAGCAGCTTTGTCGCTTCAACGTCAAATGACGGTAAACTGCTATCTGCGAACAGGTGTTGATTTCCAGGGTATAAGAAGAGTTCGGCATCATTGGCTATTTTTACGAGCTCGCGTGCCGCCTCAATATCCCCCTCATCCACGAAAAAGGGATCTGCGTCCATGCTATGAATCTGCACCGGAAGTTCCGCCGGCCACGAAGATCCGAACATCGAGGTCGGGACACAAGCGTAAAATAACAATGCACCACGAGCGCCTTCACGAGTTTGAGCGAGCTTCTGGGCTGCGACCACACCGAGCGAAAACCCAGCATAGATGATTTCTCGCGGGAGTTCACTCGCAGCACGCACGCCTCGCTCGATTATCTCTTCGAAGCCGACCTCATTGACATAGGTCATTCCCTCCTCGATTGAAGTAAATACATGACCGTCGAAAAGGTCAGGAGCATGAACTGTGTGCCCATCCCCCCTGAGTTGATCGGCAAAATCAAGTGTCCCCTTTGTTAGACCCAATGAATGGTGTAATACTAGAATCTCTGCCATTTTCCTCCTCCTTCGATGATAAGGATCATGGAAATTTTACTACAGATATACATTTCGCTTCCTTCTTGTCGTTTTCCTGCCAGCGGATCATTCTATTTTAATTTACATAATATATGTTCTGTAACTCATCATCCCATAGCCAGAAACCAATGCATAGCACAGTTGCTTCCCTGTCAAAAAAGAAATAACCCGCGCATACACGCACGGGTTACATATCATCACTTTATCTCAAAGCAATGTCACCTTCTGAAAAGTATTATCCTTCATCGTCCGGACGACGCGAATATTTTTGATGCTCGTAGGATGCCCAAGTACGGTTTTGAACACCCAGTAGGGAGCTAATTCTCCGATTTCAACTTCTTCCCCTAGCTCTGTTTTGATGAGATGGATAAAGTCTCCCATGTTGGGAGCTTGTCCAACTTCTTTAAAGAAGGAGATTTGTTGAAATGTACGCTCCCCAGATAAGGAGGTGATTTCTAGGGTTGTGGTATATTTTTCCTTGGATATGATTTCATTCTCCTGATCCTTGTGCTCTGCCATGTTAATGATGTCCCTCTCCACAAAATTTTTTCTCTATGATTTATATCGACCGAGGGAAGAAAATAAATTATCTCTTTCTTTTCATTTCTTAAATTTTTTTCATTTTTGTATCTATTGTGTGGCAACTGGCAAGACTCCCTCTGCCTTCAACTGCCCAAGCAGCACCTGGATCGCCGCTTGAGTGTTGGGCTCCTGTTTTCCGTAAACGGCAAGCGCTGAGCGCACATTCTGCACATACATCGTTTCGTACGGGTTGCCCAGGGATAACAGCACATACCGCTTATTTAACTTGTTTAACGTATCAACCACGGTTTGAATTTCGGACCACCCGAACTCACTCGCTACGTTACGGAACTGATAAGAAGCCAGAATGACATAATCTGCCTGCTCCATCTTCTGAAGCACTCCCAATGTTTTGTCTTGACCCATCACGGCAATCTCCGTTTTTAGCGATCGGTTGCTGGCTGTTTGGGTCAGCTGTCTTTGGAGCTGCTCCGCTTGCTCCTTATCGGTTGCCGCAATAACAACTCGGTCGCTTGGTTGAATGGAATCAGGATTTTCACCATGACGACTGGCGAGAACGGTGACGGCGCGTTCTGCAATTTCCCGCTCTATCGCCCGATGTTCCTCAGAACCAATCGTTTTAAGCGCGCTGAACTTCTGAGTAAGGGGATCCTCTTCATCAAATAATCCGTATTTCGCTTTCAACTCCAAGATACGTTTCACTGACTTGTGGATGGTTTCCACCGGAATGCGCCCGTTCTCCACTGCTTGAACCAGCGTTTTATGAGCAGCTTCCGGATGCTGCGGCATCAGAATAATATCAACACCCGCATTAACAGCTCGTTCGACGGCTTGATTCTCTCCAAAGTGCTCCGCAATCCCGTTCATGGTAAAAGCATCCGAAATGATAATCCCTTGATAACCCAATTCCTCGCGGAGCAAACCGGTCAATACCTTCTTCGACAAAGTCGCCGGAATTGGCACTTGGCTGCCATCCTTCAGTGAAGTCACATGCTCATTCTCAATCGCCGGAAAGGCAATATGTGCGGTCATGATCATCTCCACACCGCCTTCAATCGCGGTCCGAAACGGCTTCAGCTCCACCGCATCAAGCCGCTCTCGGTTATGCGTCAAGACGGGCAAGCCCAAATGGGAGTCCACGGTCGTATCCCCATGTCCTGGAAAATGCTTCACAGCTGCGATCACCCCAGCTTGACGCAGCCCTTGAATCGTGTCGAGACCAAGTCGTGATACCAAATCCGCGTCCGCACTAAAGGAACGCATCCCGATGATGGGATTATCTGGATTACTGTTCACATCGAGGACCGGAGCAAAATTGACCTGCAATCCCAGCGCCCGCAACTCCTCCCCTGTGAGCTTTCCCGCCGCTTTAGCCAGTATCGGATCTCCGGATGCGCCCAGCGCCATCTGACCTGGCAGATTCGTTCCCCCGGGGATGCGCTTAATTACGCCGCCTTCCTGGTCAACGCCAAGAAAGAGCGGAAGTTCGCCGGCTACTTTTTGCAGATCATGGGTGAGCTGCACGACCTGACGGGCATTCACGATGTTTTTATCAAAAAGAATCATCCCGCCCAAATCCAAGTCCTGAACGGTGCGTTTTAATCCTTCATTTACAGTAGTGGTCGCTTGGCCATTCCATTGACGGATGTCAGGCATCAACATTTGGCCCACTTGTTCGCTCAATGTCATATAGGAGATCAACTTGTCCCAGTCCTGCAACGCGATGGCCGCTTCACGTTCAAAGCGAATCACCCGGGCGAGAAACACCGAAAACTCTGCCCGCGTAACAGAACGATCCGGCCGATACGTGCCATCGGCATATCCGCCAATCAGTCCGTTGGAGCTCATAAGTTGAATGGGCTCAGCCGCCCAATGGTGCTGAACATCTGTTAAGCTAACCGACATCCCCCCTGTCGTAAGCGCATATGCGCGAGTTAAAAATGCAGCGGTCTCCGCACGACTCATCGCTGCATCTGGATGGAAGGAACCATCGGGAAACCCGCTGGCCAGCCCATAGTGCTTGGCAATGCCAATTTCATGATAAAAAGGATGGGTTGATTGTACATCCGTATAACTTGGGCTTACCGCCCCGGATTGCAGTTGCTCCGGATACAGCTCTCTTACGAGAAAAGTTACGGCCTGCGCCCGAGTCACTGGTTTCTCTGGTGCAAACTTCCCATTTCCAACTCCAGCAACAGTTCCCCTGTCCGCCATGTAGGTAATGCTGTCTTCCGCCCATTTCACATGCTGGAGATCCGAAAACCGATCTTCAGCTGCAGCACTCCCTGCCAAAATAAACATGGAGCTGAGAACAGCACCTACCATCGTCATCATTTTAAGTTTCATCTGTCTACCTCTCTAGTTGTCTTGTAAAAGGTTAGACGCTTCCGTTGTTTGTATAGTTGCGTTACGTCCGTTGTTGAAACTGCTGGAAAAAGACAAAGGATAAGCTCGGCAACCAAAGGTCATACTACGTACATTCCGTATTATCCTTTATAGATGGTGGAAGGAGTGCAAATAAGATGAGCAAAGCCGGCAAACGCGGGCATGTGGAGTTTCGTCCGCCGATGGTCCAACTGGCGGCGGATCTGCCGGGGGATGAAGACATGCGCGAACACTTGAATGATCTCAAAATGAATGATGGTTTTCAGGGATCCTGCGGCCCCCTCATGTCAAACGCAAACAGCAAACGAAAGGAAGCCGATGCAGATGAATGAGCAGCTTCAACCTGTGATGGATTGGCTTGAGGCGCATATCGGCGGCAATTTGCATATCCGCAAGCTAGAACAAGGCGATCTCGACGAGATCAAACTGAAATTAGAACAGAAAGGGATCCATGACGATCACAGCCATATGTTTGATGATTATACCGGCGGGCCTGTCTTGTATTTGCGGGGTGAAGGTTGGATCATCCAACCTGGCGGCACGGAGGTTCCTCTTCCCCAGGATACGTATCTCATTCCGGTAAAAGAGTTGAAGCAAGCCCATATCGACGGTCACACCATATCAGTAGAGACGGGGCGTGCCCGTTATGACATTACGGATGCCTAGGCTTATTATCATTACCCCCTAAAAAATCACCTTGATATCCTGGACTAAAGTCAAGGAACCCAAACCGCCTTCGGTCCATACAATTTCAAGATGATCTTCGATACACTAAACATAACTGAGATCTTTTGAAGGGGGCGATTGGGTGAGTTACGAACAGCAGGTGCGGAAGGAAATCGCCGTATGGGAGCACAACATGTTTAAGCCGGCGGGATGGTTAGAGAAAACGTCAAAGTCCATCAGTCAGCGAGTGAATCAACTGATCCCGCCGAAAATGCACCAGATCATTACGACCACCATACGCACCATCGTGCGCACGGCGCTATTTGGGGCGGAATATACGCCAAAGCGTCCGGTCCAGCGCGGAATTAAACTGGAAACCGCGGATCAAGAAGCGAACCAACTGTTTCGCTTATATCAAAAAATTGCGGTAGCCGAAGGCGCAGGAACCGGAGCTGGCGGTCTAGTGCTGAATGCGGTAGATTTTCCGGCATTCATTGCCATAAAAATGAAATTTCTTTTCGAACTGGCTCATGTCTATGGATATGACACGAAAGTATTTTCCGAACGTGTGTTTATTCTCAAAGTATTTCAAATGACGTTCGCCAGCCCGCATAACCGTGCTAAGATCCTACACTCCATCAAGCAGTGGCATATCGAACAAGAGCAATGGGCAAGCGATACCCCATATGCCAACACATTGGACTGGGAGACCTTTCAGATTGAATATCGCGATGCAATCGACTTCCGGAAAATGCTCCAGATGGTGCCTGGGATTGGAGCGCTTGCGGGCGCTTGGGCGAACTACACCATCCTGGAAGAGCTGCGTGAATTCGCGATGAACGCGTATCGCTTGCGTAAACTGTACGATCCGGCGAGATGACCCTTACTCAGCCCCCACCACCGGATGCGGTACGTACGGTTCTTCGAGATAGGCCATTTCCTCTTCGCTGAGTTTGACCGATAACGCCCCCACTGCATCTTCCAAATGCGATACTTTCGTTGCGCCTACGATGGGTGCAGCGACCTGTTCCTTCTGCAGCAGCCAGGCCAGCGCAATATGTACTCGAGGAACACCGCGTTTTTCCGCCAGCTCTGCTACACGCACAATAATAAAGCGATCCGCCGCTGCGGTGGAATCATACTTGGATTTTTGAATCGCATCGGTTTCCGAGCGTTGGGTGGTGACCGAGGCATCGCGAATCAAACGTCCGGAAGCAAGCGGGCTGTAAGGCGTTAGGGCGATATTTTGATCTTGGCAGAGCGGCACCATCTCCCTCTCCTCTTCCCGATAAATCAAGTTGTAGTGGTTTTGCATAGAAACAAACCGGGTCCAACCGTTCTTCTCCGCAATATGCTGGGCCTTCTGGAACTGCCAGGCATACATGGCAGAAGCACCGATATACCGGGCTTTCCCCGCCTTCACCACATCGTGCAGGGCTTCCATCGTTTCTTCGATTGGCGTGTTGTAATCCCAGCGATGGATAATATAAAGATCCACATAATCGGTACCCAACCGTTTCAAGCTTTTGTCGATTTCACTTAAAATAGCTTTCCGCGATAACCCGGCCCCGTTTGGCCCCGGATGCATGCGTCCCCATACTTTGGTTGCGAGGACAATCTCGTCACGGTTCGCAAACTCCTTAAGAATGCGCCCTGTGATCGCTTCGCTGGTCCCCGCTGCGTACACGTTGGCTGTATCAAAGAAATTGATGCCCAGCTCAAGCGCTCTTCGGATGATCGGGCGCGCCTTCTCTTCATCCATCACCCAGGAATGCCATCCCGGCACCACTTCACCAAAGCTCATACAACCCAGGCAAATTCGGGATACGTCTAATCCTGTATTCCCTAGTTTCACATAATCCATCGTTCATTCCTCCAGGCGATGAAGTCTTATCTGCTTTATTATCTCTCAAAGAAAAAGACGTCTGCAAATCAAATCGTTTGCAAACGTCGAATAGGTAATTTATTAGAGTGCGCTATCGTCCACCCCGTCCAGCCACGCTTCAATGCTGCCGATCACCGAGGTGACGCAACCGTCTTCAAACGGAGAAATCAAGCCGGCCGTTTGAACCAGCTCCGTAAAGGATTGACTGCCGCCTTGCTGGCATAAGCGCAAATAGTCAGCCCACGCCGCTTCGCGGTCTTCATGCATCTTCTTCCAGAACTGAAACGCGCAAATCTGCGCCAGGGTATAATCGATATAATAAAACGGCGAATTGAAGATATGTCCTTGTTTATGCCAAAATCCGCCCCGTTCCAAATAGGCGTTATCCGCATAGTTTCGGTAAGGAACGTACTTGCGCTCAATTTCCCGCCAAGCTTGCTTGCGTTCCGCCGGCGTTGCCTCCGGATGCTCATACACGTAATGCTGGAATTCATCGACCGCCACGCCGTAAGGAATGAAGATGACGGCACTTGCCAAGTGATCGAACCGGTACTTATCGACTTGTTCTTCAAAGAATAAATCCATCCAAGGCCAGGTGAAAAATTCCATGCTCATCGAATGAATTTCGCAGGCTTCCAGCGTTGGGAATTGATACTCCGGCACCTCAAAGCCGCGGCTCTCGTACATTTGAAATGCATGCCCCGCTTCATGTGTCAACACATCGATATCGCCGGATGTGCCGTTGAAGTTGGAGAAAATAAACGGTGCCTTATAATCGCTAATAAAAGTACAGTACCCGCCGGCCCGTTTCCCTTGCTTGGCGACCAGATCCATCAACCCATTTTCCGTCAGGAAGGTGAAGAATTCATCGGTCTCCGGAGACAACTCGCGATACATCTTCGCCCCGTTCTTCACAATCCAGTCCGGATCGCCCTTCGGCACTGCATTCCCGGATTTAAAAGCAAAGCTCTCATCATAGTACAGCAGCTGGTCCACGCCGATCCGCTGCTTTTGCCGTTCCTTCAGCTTGGTGGCAACCGGCACAATATGCTTGAGCACCTGGCTTCGGAAGTTCGCAACCTTCTCGGCATCGTAATCCGTCCGCGATAACCGGGCATAAGCAAGCTCTACAAAGTTGCGGAATCCCAGCTTCTTGGCGATCTTGGTCCGTACTTGCACCAACTCGTCATAGATCCGGTCAAGCTCATCCTCATGCTCGGCCAAGAAACCGTACGCCGCTTCGGCTGCACGCTTGCGAACCTCTCGGTCCGTGGATTGCTGGAACGGAATCAGTTGGGAAAGGTTGCGTTCTTCCCCTTCAAACGGGATTTTCGCGGAGGCGATCAGTTTGGCGTATTCGGTGGTCAGTTTGTTTTCCCGCTGCAGATCCTCGATGACTTCAGGGCTAAACGTCTTTAACGACAGCTCGGCCAGCCGGAACAGCTGACGCCCCCATTTTTGCTCCAGTTGGGCACGGAATTTTGAGTGAACTAAGGCCCGGTAGTAGTCTGTAATCGATTCCTGTACAACCGGGCCTGCTTCATCATAGAAGTCCTGTTCCGCTTTATAGAACTCATCGTTCGTATTGATCGTGTGCCGAACACCGGCGATCTCCTGCATCGTATCGAAGCCGCTGCGAAGTTGATTGATTTCCCGCATGATCCGGTCTTGCTCTTCGTAAGACTCCGCACTTGCAAATCCTTGAAGAAGCTCCTGAAATCTCTGTTGGAAAGCTTGGACATCGGGCCGTTCATATCGGTATTCACTAAATTTCATGGCATGCACCTGCCTTTACGAAGGATTTGATAATTCTGGAATTAAGAAGAATACGAACATTATACTAAATCTTCTTTTGCGATCGCAATCACGACACGACTTGTTAGCTGTGCATACCATGATAGATTATCCAGTTTTCTTGCTTCGGAGGTAACCGTCCACTTGGGCTTTCATCGACTGCTGCCCTATTCTCCTCCCTGACAGGCTCTCACCAACGCCACAAACAGGTTAAAGCTATGGACGTCATCCTGATACATAAACTCGGGATGCCACTGCACCGCCATCATAAAGCGTAATTCTGGCATCACCACCGCTTCAATCAATCCATCTTCCGCTGTGGCTGCGGCAACAAGCGGCTTCGCTAAGTCTTTGATTCCTTGGTGATGATAGCTGTTTACACGCAGTGTATCCGTTTGGAGAAGATCATAGAGTAATGTGCCTTTCTCCACATCCACTTGATGGACAGGTTGAGAATACGGCGGCTTTTGCTTATGTTCAATGATAACACGGGCCTCGGACTGGAATTGTAACGGGAGATCTTGATATAACGTGCCTCCCAGGAGGACGTTAAATAATTGCAATCCACGGCATATTCCAAGTGCCGGCTTGTCCAATTGAAGGATTTGTTGAAACAGAACGGACTCCATGGCATCTCGATCTTGGCATGGGGTTCCGCAAACCTCCAGGGTCTCTTCGTGATATAGCGCCGGATTCACGTCATGACCACCGGTGAATAGAAACCCATCCATCATCTGTGCTAAGTTCATCAGGATCTCGGGTTCTGCGGTTAAAGGTAACATCACGGGGATGCCGCCGGCTTCCTCAATGCCTTTCATATACCCCGGGAGCATCCAATAGCTTTCTTTGTTCTCATCATATAAAGGCAACACGCCAATCATCGGTTTCATCATCTGCTCCCCCGCTCTGGATATTGATTTATTAGCTATTACGATACAAACATGCGGTTTGATCATCCATTCACAAAGTGATGAATTATTTGTATCAGTATGCAGCACAAACGCATGGCCATCTGTGCGGCTGTGCGTTTGTGCTAAATCAAAACAGTTATCTATAGTTGGACCTGTTTGGTCGCAATCCGCTCGCAAAACTCGCGGTCATGCTCCACAAACAAGATCGTCGGCTCATAGCTCAGCAGCAAGTCTTCGATTTGCATGCGCGAGATGACGTCAATGAAATTCAGCGGTTCGT
>Ga0310828_1000206_pt1 | contig 83382 bp, 74 predicted proteins | sample WT_ome_3_FD_202242 | JGI IMG/M metagenome (GOLD analysis project Ga0310828, IMG submission 202242) | Sorghum-adapted microbial communities enriched on wild type (WT) sorghum from Joint BioEnergy Institute, Emeryville, California, United... ... | reverse complement strand
CAGGCGAGCAGTCGAGCAAGTCGGCGCGCACGCCGATCACGAAGAGCCGCTGGCGAAGCTGCGGCACCCCGTGGTCGGCGGCGAGGATCACCTTCTTGTCGAACGCGTAGCCGGCGCGACGCACGCCGGCCAAGAAGCGCTCGAGCACCGGACGATTCTGGTTCGAGTACGCCAAGCCGTAGACGTTCTCCATGAGGAACGCCTTCGGCCGGATTCGCTCGAGGGCCGCGACGTAGTGGTCCAGCAGCGACGCCTTCGGGTCCTCGCCCGCCCGCTTGTAGGCAAGCCAGTAGCCGGACTTCGAGAACGGCGTGCACGGCGGACCGCCGTGGACTAGCGCCGCCTCCCCTGGCTCAAGCCCGGCTCGATCCAGCAGCTCATCGAAGTCGAGCTCCACGATGTCGGAGAAGACCGCGTCCGGCTCGAGCTCGGGGAAGTAAGCGCCCCGATTGGAGAGCAGCGTCCGGCGCGCCACCTCATCGATCTCGACCGCGGCCCGAGTCCCGAAGCCGGCCTGCTCGCAGCCGATGTCGAGCCCGCCAGCCCCAGTGAACAAGCTGATCGCAGCCCCTTCAAACTCGCTCGCGCTCACCCGCCCCAAGCTAGAGCCCGAGTCGGACGAAACCTCGCCCAGCCTTAGTTGCTGCGAGTTAATCGACACGACCGTACAAGCCCGGTGGTCCATTCCGTGCCCCCATCGACGCAGACCTTGCGCCGCCGAGAGGCACTACCCCAAAGAAGCGCGAGCGCCTAGGGATCCGGGTAAAGCGAAGCGCCCAAGCAGACATCCCTGAGTTTCCCAAGATCGCCCAAAGCGAGTTCTTCTGGCTATGCCTTGTCTACACGTCCGAGCACGATGCTACAATTGTATAAGGTGCTACATTTGGAAGCAGGTGGTACATGATGGATGTTGAGCACGCGACCAAAGCAGAGGGCGAGGACACGAACGAAGCGGCAACCACTGGGAGGTACCAGCTCCGCCTGACTGGTGAGGGGCTCACTCTTGAACGGACCCTGGCCGAAGCGGAAGCGCTACAAGTCGTCGCAGTAGTCCTTGGCGCTAGCAATGTCCCAGAACTCACCGGCCACCGGACTGAAGCGGAGCCGGACCAGCGAGTCAGTGGCCCATTGAGGCGCCGTCCGTCGCTGCGCGAGTACTTCGACAGCGTTGAGCCAAAACGCAACCCTGACAAGATCCTCGCGGTAGCGTCCTACGTGCAGCACATCGAGGGCGAACAACTATTCGCCCCGCAGGACCTAAAGCGCCGCTTTCGCGACGCGGGAGAACCACTCCCTGGTAACTGGGGCCGGGACTTTCGGTGGACAATCCAGAACGGATGGATTGCGGAAGATCGCGGCTCCGGCGGCTACTACGTGACGAAAAAGGGCGAGGACGCCGTGACTCAGAAGTTCTCTGCCGAGATCAAGAAGGCCACCTCTGTCAAGCAGCGGCGCCGCAAGGCCCGATCAGATAAGGCATGAACTCCGACGACCTTCGGCAAGCCTTCGCTGACTGCGACCCATCTGGGCTCCCTGACCTCGCCGAATTGGACGACCGGCGGAGGATGCTGTGGGTCTTGCGCGTGGGTAAGGAAAAGGTTGGGCGCGATGCAATGACAGCGGCAGAGATCGCAGATGTACTTCGCGATGTCTATGGCTTCTACGTGCCTAGGCAGCGAGTAACCGCAACACTGGATGCCGAGCAAGGCACGGTCGCTCGCCGAAGGATCTCTGGGCGACGCGTGTATCAGCTCATGGCTGCGGGGAGCGCCGAGTTGGACGCAGGCGGCCACGGTGTAACGTTCATCGATCCCACCAATGGGTACTCCGGGTTGCGAGCTGTCCATGCAACTCTGGCTGAGGTAGGTGGCAGCCTTCGAGTCTGTGATCCCTACACGGATACGAAGACCCTAGACATGCTCGGGGAGTGTGGGCGTCCCGACGCCATACGGCTATTGACCCGCAACATCCAGAGGCCGGATGGTCTGAAGCAAGCTGCTAAGGCGTTCGAGAGGGAGCATGATGTCCCCTTGCAGGTCAAGCGAGCCCCCGCCGGTGTGCTCCATGACCGATACTTGATCCACGATCGAGGCATGCTGGTGTTCGGAACCAGCCTGAACGGCTTGGGCCTCAAGCAGTCGTTCGTGATCTCCCTCGGCTCGGACATGAGAGCTGCAGCTCTCGCCGCCTTCGAAGCCATGTGGGATCAATCAGAGGCATTCTGGCCTCCATCCTCCTGATCGCACCCATAGCGGCAAACGAAGTGCCGCGCGTTTACTAACGCTGGAGCCACTACGTCGAGGCGGGCTCTCGGCTCCAAAGAGCAGCTAGACAAGTGCTCCGCTCTCGCGAGGGCACTGCTATTAACCCAAGCGAACCGACCGCGAGGGATCCGCAGAGAAAAAGCGCCACCGTTTACAAGGAGGCGCTTGATCAAGCCGTTCGGCCTATAGCGGGGGCGGGATTTGAACCCGCGACCTCCGGGTTATGAGCCCGGCGAGCTACCTGACTGCTCCACCCCGCGGCGGACGAGGAGAAATTTAGCAAGCTCATGCGGGATCGCAACGCCCTGTGGGGAGCGAGAGAAAACCCGATTGCAGGGCGAATCCGCGCGCCTCGAGCTGCTCGCGCAGCCGCAAGAGCGCCAAGTCCTTGGCCTTCGCCTCGAGCATGATGTCGAAGTCGCGCTCGGGCCCGACCTCGCGCAGGAACGCCTCGAAGGCGATCGGGTCGATGAGGTCGGCGTGGGCACGAAGCTCGGGCAGGACGAAGCGGCGCTCGACGCGCCGCCCGCGCCGGACCTTGCGTTCGCTTACGTCCAGTCGCGGCGAGGAGAAGTGGATCTTGGGGACCACGCCAGCGGGCCACGTCGCCAGCGCGAGCTGCAACGCCTCGGCGTCGGGGATCCGCTCGCGGTCGTTGCAGCGGTGGTGAAGGACGTCCCAGGCGACCGGCACCCCGCAGCGCTCGGCGATCGAAAGGACGTCGCTGAGGCCGAAGGAGCGGTCGTCGTTCTCGATCACCAGGCGCGCGCGGGCGCGCTCGCCGAGCCGCTCGAAGACGGCGACGAAGCGATCGGCGGCCGCCCGCTTGCCGCCGGCGGTGCCGCCGACGTGCAGGACCACGACGGACTCCGCCGACAGGGCGAGCGCGTCGAGCAGCTCCGCCTGCACCTCGAGCTCGGCGACCGCAGCGTCGCGGACGTCCGGGTTCTCCGAGTTGAGCACCGTGTACTGCCCGGGGTGCGTCGAGAGGCGCGCCCCCATGGCGCGGGTCATCTCCCCCACCTCGGCAAGCTCGATCGCGCACTCGGTGATCTGGCCGTGGAAGCGCAGCAGCTGCGGGTGGCTCGCGTAGGGCGCGAGCGCGGTCGCCAGCCGGTACATGCGCACGTCGATCCGCTCGAGGTAGGCGAGGATCTCGCGCAGGTACCCAAGCGAGACGCGCAGGTGCGGGCCCGACTGCCAGCGGCGTGCGTCGTGCGAGCGCAGCCCGCCCTCGCCGAGCACCTTCACGGCGAAGCCGAGGCGGTGACGGCTCACTTGCGCGTGAGCGCCGCCGCGCTCGCGGCGCCGGCCGCGGCCCCCACGGCGCCGGCCGCGAGCGGCAGGGTGCGCCGCGCGCGATCCCAGAGCAGCGCGGCGCGCGCGCCCGCCGCGCCGCAGGCGCCGTGTACGCCGCCGCCGGGGTGGATCGCGGCCGAGCAGAGGTAGAGACGGCGGATCGGCGTCTCCGGCCGCCCGAGCCCGGGGACCGGGCGGAAGACGAGCTGTTGGTGCAGCTGTGCGGTACCGCCGTTGAGGGCGCCGTTGCGAAGGTTGCGGTCCAGCGGCTGAAAGTCGGGAGGCGCCAAGATCCGCCGGGCGCGGATCAGTTCGCGGAAGCCCGGCGCCAGGCGTTCGATCACGGACTCGATCCGGCCTGTGAAGACCTCGCGCTCGCGCTCGTCCCAGCGCCCCGCCAGCTCGTCCGGGCCGGCGTCGCCGCGCGGGCTCTGGGGCACGTGCGTGTACGCCCAGGCGACCTCCTTGCCCGGCGGCATCCGCGTGCGGTCGACCGGGGCGTACTGGCCCAGGACGAGGTAAGGCTCCGCCGGGATCAGGCGCATCGAGAGCTCCGCGGCCTGGCGCGTCAGGTAGTCGAGATCGTCGGCCACGTGCACGGTACCTGCCCGCGCCGCGTCCGGGTTCGCCCAGGGGATCGGGCCCTCCAGCGTCCAATCGACCTTGAACGTGCCGTTGTCGAACTCGAAACGCCGCAGATCGTCCAGCAGGCCCGCCGGCAGCTCGCCGGGATCGAGCAGCTCGCCGTAGAGCTGGGGCGCGTCGACGTCGGCGAGCACCGCCCGTCGCGCCGCGAGACGTTCGCCGCTCGCGAGCTCGACGCCCGCCGCGCGCCGCCTCTCGACCGCGACACGCACGGCGCGCTCGCCCAGGACGAGCTCTCCCCCGCGCGAGCGCAGCCGCTCGACCAGCGCCCGCGTGAGCTCCCCGGCGCCGCCCTCGGGGGCCGGGAATCCGACCTCTTGCGCCAGCGAGCAGAGCACCCAGCCGTAGACGGCCGAGGGGGCTGACTCGGGCGCGAGATCCGCGTGCAGCGCGTTGCCGGCGAGAAGCCGCCCGCCCCCCGCGCCCCGGAAGCGCTCGTCGGCCAGGCGGCGAACCGAGAGGACCCCCAGGCGCGCGAACCGCGCCAGCCCGGCGGGCCCGACCCTCGTCGCGAGCCCGGCCGTTGCGCGCAGCGGCGGGAAGGAGTCCGTGAGCAGGCCGAGGACCTGCTCGCCGGTCCGCTCCCAGAGCTCGTAGAGCTCGAGCCAGGCCTCGCCATCGCCGGGCGCAAAGGCGTCCAGCGAGCGCGCGGTCTCCTCGGGGTCGGCGCCGATGACGGCGCAGCTGCCGTCGCTCGAGGGGTGGGCGACGGCCGCCGAGCTGCGCCGCCAGCGCAGGCCCCAGCGCTCGAGCTCGAGCGCGCGAAGGGGCGGAGAGGCGACCCCGAGCGGGTAGAAGGAGCTGAAGAGATCGGTCACGAAGCCCGGCTCGACCAGCTCCCCGGAGCGCACCGCGCCGCCGGGCTCGGGCTGCTCCTCGACCACGGCCACGCTCCAGCCCGCGTCCGCCAGGTGGTTGGCGGCCACCAGGCCGTTCGGCCCGGCGCCGATCACGACGGCGTCAGGCAGCGGTGTCCTCCGCCAGCTCCTTGAGGCGCCGCAGCGACTCCGCGTTGCGGCCGCGCACGAGCAGGTGCGTGAGCGGGTTGAAGATGAGGGCGGTGAGGGTGTCGGCCGGGTCCTCGACCATCGTGACCCGGGTGCCGCCGTCCTCCGGGGCGAGCGTGAGCGTGACGAGCGCCGTCCCCAGCGGGCGCGCCTTAGCGCGCAGGCGCAGCCGGCGCGGCGGCTCGTACAGCTCGACCGCGGTCGAGTCCTTGATCTCGAGCGGGCCGAAGCCGACCGTGTGGTGGAAACGGCTGCCCCGATGCGGCCAGTCCGGATCGGCGCCGCGGATCTCCTTGGAGCCCACCACCCAGTAGCCGTAGGTGGCGGGATCGGAGAGGACCTCGAAGACCCGTTCGGGGGAAGCGGCGATGTGCGTGGAGTTGCGGGCCACTAGCGAACGCACGGCTTCCCCCGCAGCCCGGATCGAAACAGGGCGGGCGACGCGGAGCCGCGCGGTGAAGCGCCGGAGCGGGTGGACAACCGGAGGCCGCGTGAGCGGGGTGCGGGCGGGTAGGCGGTGCGAATGACCAGCCGACGCGTGCTGATCACGGGCGCCAGCAGCGGGATCGGGCTTGCGACCGCCCTGCGCTTCGCGCGCCAGGGCGCGCACGTGGCGCTGCTCGCCCGCAACGAGCGCGGGCTCGCGGTGGCCGCCGCCCTGGTGCGCGCCGCCGGCGGGCGGTCGCTCGAGCTGCGGGCCGACGTCACCGACCACGATGCGCTGCGGCGCGCGTTCGAGCGGGCGAGCGGCGAGCTCGGCGGGCTCGACGTCGTCGTGGCCAACGTCGGCGCCGCGGCGTACGGGCGCTTCGAGGAGACGCCCGCCGAGGACTTCCGGCGCGTGATCGAGGTGACGCTGCTCGGCAACGTCGACACGATCCGCGAGGCGCTCCCCCTCCTCAAGCGCTCGCGCGGTTCGCTCGTAGTCACGGGCTCCGCCGCGGCGGACGTCCCGATGCCGCTGATGAGCGCCTACACCGCCGCGAAGTACGCGATGCGCGGCTTCGTCGACGCGCTGGGCGCCGAGCTGCGCGCGAGCGGCTCGCCCGTGCACCTGGCTCTCGTCGAGCCGGGGCCGGTGGACACGCCGTTCTGGGTCCACGTGGCGAGCGAGGACGGGGGCTTACCGCCGTCGCTCCCCTTCGCCTACGACCCCGACGAGGTCGCGCTCGCGATCGTGCGCGCCGCCGACCGGCGGTCCGAGCGCACGACGGTGGGCGCGCTGATGCTCGCGGCCCGCGCCGCCCGGGGCATCGCCCGCCCGTTGGCCGACCGCGTGCTCGCGCGGGCGAGCGCGCTCGCCCGCTCCTCGGGCGCGGAGCGCCGGGGCACGGCGGCTATCTGGAATCCCTCGGGCGAGGGTCGCCTGCACGGGGGGATCGGCGGTCGCCCCAGCCTGCTGGTGCGCGGCGCGACCTCGGTGCGAGGCGCCGCGGCAGCGCTGGGCGGCACGCTGGCGGGGCTGGCCGCTGGCGACGCCGAGGACGGGGCGAGCCGCTGAGGCCCCGCAGGCGCGAGCCGGGGGCCGGGACGTGAGGCGGGACGGTCGCGCCTCTGCTCTAACCTCCCGCCGTTGCGCGTAGCGGTAGTCGACATCGGCACGAACTCGACCCGCCTGCTTGTGGCGGACGTCGCTGACGGGCGCGTCGAGGAGCTCGAGCGGCGCTCGACCGTGACGCGGCTCGGTCGCGGCGTGGACACGACGCGCACGCTCTCGGCCGAGGCGATCGACGCGGTCTGCGACGCGATCGCCGAGTACCGGCGCGCCTGGCTGGAGCTGGAGGCCGAGAAGGTGGTGGCGATCGCCACCTCGGCCGTGCGCGACGCCGAGAACAGCGGCGCCTTCATCGCCGAGCTGCGCGAGCGCTTCGATCTTGCGGCGCGCACGCTCGACGGCGCCGAGGAGGCGCGACTCACCTACTTGGGCGCTGTGCACGGGCGCGCGGACGTGGACGGCACGCTCGTGATCGACATCGGCGGGGGCTCTACCGAGCTCGTGCTCGGGCACGGCGACCACATGGACTTCTTCACCTCGCTGCAGGCCGGGGTCGTGCGCCACACCGAGCGCCACATCCGCCACGACCCGCCCACGCCGGAGGAGCTGGAGGCGCTGGCGAGCGACGTGCGCGAGCTGTTGGCGGCGGAGCTGCGCGGCCGCGACCTGAGGCCGCGCCTGGGGATCGGGGTGGCGGGCACGCCGACCTCGCTGGCCGCGATCGACCAGGGGCTCGAGCCCTACGACCCCGCGCGCGTGCACGGCTACCGGCTTTCGCTGGAGCGGATCCAGCGCATGTTCTCGCTGCTCGCGGGCAAGTCGCTCGAGGAGCGGCTCGAGGTGCGCGGCCTGCACTCGGGCCGGGCGCCGACGATCGTCGCGGGGGTGGTGATCCTCATCCAGGTGATGCGCGCCTTCGGCCTCGAGGAGCTCGAGGTCTCCGAGCACGACATCCTCTACGGCACCGCGCTGGCCGCCGTCGCTGACGGGCGCTGAACGGCCGCGCCCCGCCCGCGCGAGGCGGACGGGGCGCTGCGCCCGGGGCGAGGTTGAGGCGCACGCGGCGCCCGGGGGGGTCAAGCGCCGCGGCGACGCGTCGGCTCTGGCGCTCAGGCCTGCGAGCCGCTCTCCTCGCCGCCGCCTTCGCCGGCACCGTTATCGCCGCCTCCGTTACGGCGCTCGCGCAGCTTACTCACCACGCACTTGCCGAAGGCGTTTCGCTTGTTGACGTTGGTGCCGTAAGCCTCACGGAACGCGCCTGGGTCCTGCGCGCGCTCGGCGCGGCACTCCTGTGCCGCGTTCTTTAGCTCGCGAGGCTGGACGCGGGCAGCGCGCGGCGCGTCGCCGCGCACGCAGTTGCGCATCGCACGCTTGGGGCCGTAGGTCGCGCGGAACGCCGCGCGGTCGGCCTTCTTGAGCTTGGCGCACACCTTGGCCTGCGCGCCCGCTCCCTTCGGGCCCTTCGCCTTGCCCGGGGCGCCGATCGCCGCGGGCGCCGCGAGCGCCACGACACCGAGGTAGACGGCAGCGATGCTGATTGCCTTTCTCACAGTCGGACCTCCTGTGTGTCGAGGGGTTCGCGGCACAGAACGCGCGAGCCCCGCCGATGTCAGGGCCTATCCGCCACCTCGCCAGCGGGCTGGTGACGGCCCTTGTCCAGCGCCTGCTCGGACGCAGGCGCGGCGGGCGACTCGGCGGGAGGTCCCTGCGGCGCCTGCAGACCGCGCTCGTTGCGCTGCACCGCCCGAGACCTGCCGGAGGTCGTCGCCGGCTTGCCTCGCGCAACCGCGAGGCCCGGCGCCCCGGCAGGGCCGCGGCCCGGATGGGCGCCGGGCGGTCCGCCGCCGTTGCCTGGCCGCGCGCTGCCGGACCCGCCCTTGCCCCTCCAGCCGTTGCCCGGCGCCCGCGATGGCGTGGTCACCGAAACACCGCGCCGGCCGCGCTCGTCCGAGCGCTCCCCGCTCCTCTTGGCGTCGCGGCCGCTGGCTTGCGGGCCTCGCGGTCGCCGGGGCCCACGCGCTCCGCCTGTCCCGGCGCCGTGCGCGCGGCGGCCGAAGGACCCCCTCGCGTTGCCTTCGTCGCGCGGTTCACCAGTGCGCGCTGCCGCGGCGGTGCCGCGGCGAGACTCGTCCGCCGGCTTCTCGGCCGCGCGTTCAATCCCCACCACGCCGAACCCGAGCGCGCCGGCGGCGGCCACCGTGGCCGCGAGCTTCGCGCCCGAGCCCGCGCCCAGCGACGCCACGCTTGCGCCGCCCAGCGACCCGGCCGCGCCGACGCCGAGCGTCCCGGCACCCCCGCCGGCCGCCTTGCCCGCCACCAACGAGCCGCTGAGCGCGACCGCGCCCAGGCCCGGGGGCAGCGGGAAGAGCGCGGCCAGATCCTCGGGACGGCGGCGCAGGGCCGCCTCAAACTCCGCGCAGCTTGCGCACGCGCGCAGGTGCGCGCGCAGCCGGCGGCTGCGAAGCCGGCGCCCGTCACGCTCGGACAGCGCGCGCCGCACCCGCTCACACTCCATGCCCCGGCCCTCGCCCATCTCAAGTAGGGATGTGCGAGCCTCGTACACCGCCTGCCGCGCCGCCTGCCGCGAGATGCCCAGCGCGGCGGCGATCTCCGCGTAGCCCAGGCCGCCGAGCTCCCGCATGAGCAGCGCGGCGCGCTGGCGCTCGCCGAGCGCGCGCAGGTCGCGGAGCAGCTCGCCCAGCCGTGCCCGACGCGCCGCGTCCTCGGCGACGTCGGGTGCCGGCCAGGCCTCGAGCAGCCGCGGGTCGACCGGCTGCTGGCGGCGCCGCAGAATCGACACGCACTCGTTGCGGGCGACCCGATAGAGCCAGGGGCGCAGCGCGATCGTCCGCCCGTCGCCCGGCAGGCTCGCCAGGGCGCTCGCCATCGTGCTCTGCAGGGCGTCCTGCGCCTCGTGGGGATCGCCCAGAAGAGCTCGGCAGAAGCGGTAGATCTCCTCGTGGTAGCGCTCGTAGATGCGCGCGAAGGCGCGCCGGTCCCCGGCCGCGGCAAGCCGGGCCAGCCGCGCCTCGCTGCGCGGCGGCAGGATGCGCCAGCGGTTAGGCGACTCCGCCCTGACCCCTCGCCCTCGCACGCCGGGCAGGCTAGCGCTGCTACCCGTCGCCCTCGGAGGCGGTCAGCGGCAGGTGGTACTCGAGGAAGGGCTCGGAGTGGGCGCCGCTCTTGTTGTAGACGCGCTGGGCGCGGTGGTTGTCGGGTGCAGTGAGCCAGTTCAGCGCCGCAGCGCCGCGCCCCCGGGCGAACTCGGCGGCGGCCTCGAGCAGGGCGGTGCCGTGCCCGCGCTCGCGCGCGGACTCGGCCACGAACAGGTCGTCGAGGACGACCAGGGGCCCGCCCCAGAGGATCGAACGCTTCCACTGACACAGCGCGAACCCGACCAGCTCCCCCTCCTCCTCGGCGACGAGCAGGAAGGCGACGTCGTCGGGCGCCTCGATCACCGCGAGGGCCATCGCGCACATATCCTCGTCTCTGGGCGTGTAGTCGTAGAAGTCGCAGTAGCCGCGCAGCAGCGGGCGCAGGCCCTCGATGTCCGCGGCGGTCGCCGGTCTGACGCTCACGCGCGGGACTCTAACCGCACCCGCCAGTCGAGCGCCGGCCGCCCCCGGCGAGGCGACAAACGGGGGGCGGCGCCGGCGGGACGTCAGGCCAGGACGGCCTTGCGCGGGTAGACGACCTCGGGGTCGGTGAGCACGTTGACGAGCGCCGGACGACCGGACTCGAAGGCGCGCTCCAGCGCCGGCACGAGCTCCTCGGGCCGCTCGACCCGCTCGGCGTGGCAGCCCAGGGCCTCGGCGACCCGCTCGTACGGCGTGCCGGGACGCAGCTCGGCCGCGACCGAGTAGCCGTAGACGAACTTCATCGGGTGGTGCTCGAGCGCCCAGATCCCGTTGTTCCCGATCACCCCGACCACCGGGATGTTGTGGCGCGCCATCGTGTCGAACTCCAGGCCGGAGAAGCCGAAGGCGCCGTCGCCCAACAGCAGGCAGACCTGGCGGTCGGGATGGGCGAGCTTGGCGCCGATCGCCTGCCCGGGCCCGGCACCGAGGCAACCGTAGGGCCCCGGGTCCATCCAGGCGCCGGGCACGTGTGTCTCGACCACCTTGCCGGCGTAGGAGACGAAGTCGCCGCCGTCCCCGATCACGATCGCGTCGCGGTCGAGCACCTCGGCCAGGCCCTTGTAGACCCGCATCGGGTGCAGGGGCGCGCGGTCGTCCTCGAGCTCCGCCCGCTCGGCCTCGCGGCGCTCGCGCTCGGCCTCGCGCAGCGCCTCGACCCAGGCCCGCGTGCGCGCCGGGTCCGGGTTGCCGGCCGCCTCGCGCAGCGCGGCGAGCGTCGGGCCGATCGCTCCCACCAGCTCGATGTCGGGCTGCCGGTTGCGGCGCAGCTCGTTGGGCGCCACGTCAAGCCAGATCAGCTTGGTCTCCTCGCCGAAGGCCGCCCCGAAGTTGAGCCGGAAGTCCAGCGGCAACCCGATCGCGAGCGCCACGTCGGCCTCGCCCAGGCCCTTCGAGCGGGTGCGCGAGAAGCAGAGCTCGTGGTCGGCGGGCAGGCAGCCGCGCCCCATGCCGTTGAGGTAGACGGGGATGCCGAGCGCCTCGGCGAGGGCACGCAGCTCCTCCTCCCCACGCTCCCAGTACAGGCCGGTCCCGGCCATGATCACCGGCCGCTCGGCGCCGGCCAGAAGCTCCGCGGCGCGCTCCACCCCCTCGGCCGGCCCCCGCCGCTCGCCCTCGGGCTCGGGCACCTCGGCCTCGGCCTCCGAGAAGACGACGTCCATCGGGTAGTCGACGAAGGTCGGGCCGCTCGGCGCGGCGAGCGCGCGGTCGAGCGCGGCCGCGGTCACGGCGGCGATCCGGGCCGGATCCTTGACCGTCTCGGCCGACTTGGTGGCCGGCGAGACGAACGGCAGATGATCGACCTCCTGCAGCGAGCCCGAGCCCCAGCGCATCTCGGGCGCGCGCCCGCCCAGCACGGTCAGCGGCGAGCGGTTGTAGAGCGCGCCCAGCATCGCGCTCATGCCGTTGCTCACCCCGGGGCCGGCGGTGAGCGCCGCCACGCCCACCGAGCGGGTGGCCTTGGCGAAGCCCTCGGCCGCCCAGACCGCCGTCTGCTCGTGGCGCACGTCGACGATCTCGATCCCCTCGGCCCGGCAACCGTCGTAGATCGAGAAGAGATGGCCGCCGGAGAGCGTGAAGAGGTGCGAGACGCCGCGCGAGCGCAGCGCGCGGGCCACGTGGCGGCCGCCGTGGACCGCGGTCTGCTCGCCGCTGGAGGTGGTTGCCATGCCCGCGATCCTACGCCGAGTCGGAGCCGCCCGCCGCAGCTTTGCCGCGCGGCAGCCGGGGCAGCGGCAGGAGCCGACGCCAGCGGCCGTTCTCCCCCCGGCGCCCGGCGAGGTCGGCGGGAACGAAGAGCTGCACCGGCTCGGCGAGCCCGCGGATCTCGACCTCGCCGCTGGGCTGCAGGGGCACGACGTCGCCGACCTGCTCGGCGGTGGCCGCCGTGAGCAGGACGTCGGCGTCGAACCGCCTGGTGGCCGCCTCCACCCGCGCCGCCACGTTGACGGCGTCGCCGATCACGCTGAAGTTGAGCCGGCCGCCGCCCCCGATAGCGCCGGCGACGACCTGGCCCGTGTTCACCCCCACGCACACGCGCAGCTCGCCGGCCCTCCCCTCATCGTTCACCAGGCGCGCGATCTCGATCGCCGCCCGCGTGGCGCGCACGGCGTGGTCGGCGTGGTGACGGGGAGCGCCGAAGACGGCGAGCAGGCCGTCGCCCACGAACTTGTCGACGTGCCCGCCGTGACGGTCGATCACGGGCACGATCACCTCGAAGAGGCGGTTGAGGCAGGCGACGACCGTGCGCGCGTCCGAGCGCGCCGCGAACTCGGTGAAATCGCGCACGTCGCAGAACAGCACGGAGACCTCGACCTCCATCCCGCGCTCGTCGTACGACTCGCTGAGGATGTAGTCGGCGACCGCGCGGTCGAGGTAGGTGCCGAGCGCGTCGCGGATCCGCTCGCGCTCGGCGAGCCCCTCGACGAGATGGTTGAACGAGGCCGCGAGCTCCCCCACCTCGTCCCCGGTCGTGACGGGGACGGAGACCGTGTAGTCCCCCGCCCGCACGCGCTCGGTCGCCCGCTGCAGGTCGCCCAACGGGCGGGTGATCGAGCGCGAGAGCAGGACCGTGAGGCCGAGCGTCACCGTGGTGGCGACGCCGACCGCGACCGCGACGTCGAGCCCGAGGCCGGCCGCGCCCCCGCCCTCCGAGGTGAGCGCAGCCACAGCTACCCCGGTGATGACGTTGATCGCGGGCAGCGAGAGCAGCAGCTTCCAGCGCACGGGCAGCGTCCTCACCGCCTGGTGGGTGCGCGGCGGCGAGTGGCTGCCGATGTCGACCAGCACTGGGCGCAGGCCCAGCTCGAGCGCGAGCGTGTGCAGGATGAAGACGTAGCCCAGGGCGACGACCGCGCCCGCGGTGAGCGGGAAGAGGGCCAGCCAGCGCAGCCCCAGCCACAGCACCGCGATCACGGCCGAGGGCAAGACGACCACCAGCACCGGCATCCAGCTCACGGTGCGGACCATGCGCCAGGGGAGGCTCACGGCCGCGGCCCAGGCCTGCGCCGTGGAGCGCTCGTCGCGCTCGCCCGCGATCCAGCGCTCCACCGGGCGCAGTAGGGGCAACGTGCGCACCCAGGTGATCGCGATCGCGAGCGCCGCCAGGGCGCAGGAAAACCCGAACAGGACGAAGAAGTCCCCCGTCGTACCCCGGTAGTAGAAGCTGAACAGCCCGTAGGTGGCGAGGATGATCGGAAAGGCGGTAAGCAGCTCGGCGGCAAGCAGTGTCCGCGGGTACAGGCGGCCGAGCCTCCGGTAGGCCCAGGTGAGGGCGCGTGCGGCCACGATGCGATTGTCCCATCCGGGCGTGATGCCGTCCCGCGCGATCGCCTGCATCGCTCAAGCCACCGCGTCGCTGAGCCGATCGTCGGACTCGTGGAAGAGATGAGCGCGAACGGGGGCTTTCCGGAGCCGCCGCCCGGCCCCGCCCGGGTGGTCGCGGCCCGGCACGAGGCCTGCGGGGCGGAGACCCGGATCAGGCTGCCGCGCCCCCTGCCCGCCCGCGTCGTGCGCCGGGTCGTCTGCTCGGGCTGCAAGCAGCCCTTCGCCGTGGCGGGCGCGGTCGACCTCGGCCTGGTCACGGGTCCCGCGGAGCACCGCGCCCCCGGCCGCCGGCGCGTGCCCGCCGCGCCGTGGCCAGGGCGCGTGTGGCGCTGGGCGCGCGTCCCGGTCGCGGCCGCCGCGGTACTCGCCGTGCTGGCCCTCCTTCGCGGGGGCGGCGATGAGCCGCAGCCGCGCGTGACCCCCGAACAGCCCGCCGTGGGCGCGACCCGGCAGGCGCCGGCGGACGGGGCACTGATCGTGAGCGAGCCGACCTTCACCCTGGCCCTGCCCGCGGGCTGGAAGCGCAAGCGGGCGAGCGACGGGGCTACCTTCGCCGCACGCTCGGCGGACCGCACGGCGGAGGCGACCCTCTGGGTCGAGCGCGACCCCGGCCTCTCCTTCGCCGAGTTCGAGGCTCGCTCGGTCGCCCGGGTGCGCGAGCTCACGGGCGCGCCGCCCCGGGTCGTGCGCGAGCGCGGCCCGAGCCTCGAGCGCAGCTCGTTCACGATCACGGCCGCCACCCCGGAGGGCGCCCCGCGCTACATCGCGCTCGGGCGCGCCGCCGGCCCCTACCGCTACTACCTCGCGACCACGCTCAAGCCCGACGCGCCGCCGGCCGTCGCGACGGGCGCGGAGATGATCCGCGACTCGCTCGTCCCGGAGGCCGGCAGGTGAGGCGTTGCACGCTGCTTCCGGCCCTGCTCGCACTGGCGCTGTTGGTGCCGGCCCTGGCCCCCGCCGGGGAGGGAGGTACCCGCGCGCTCGCGGTGAGCGCCTCGCTGGGCGGCTGCGGCGCGACCGCCGAAGGCATCGCCTGCCGCATCGACGTGAGCTGGAGCCCGGTGGAGGGCGCCGAGCGCTACACGGTCACCGTCGCCCGTCCGGACGGTGCCGTGCTCGAGCTTGGTTCGAGCAAGGGCACCTCGACCACGGTCTGGGTTCCCTACGGGGGCGCCGGCACCTACGGGATCACCGTCACCGCCTGGGGCGAGGAGGACGAGGAGGGCAAGCGCAAGCCGATCGCGAGCGGCGAGGCCGCGCCCGGCGACGGCTCGGGCGGCGCCGACCAGGATTCCGGTTCCCAGCCCGCGCCCGAGAGCGAGGGCGAGGAGCCCGGGGCCGCGACCGAACCCGAGCCCGCGACGGAGGCGCCCGCTCCCGAGGACGCGCCGGCCGCCCCCGAGGCTCCGACCACGACCGAGCAGGCGCCCGAGCCCGCGGCCGAGCCGCAGACGGCGAGCGGCACGGCCTGTACGGCCGAAGAGCGCGCCCAGGCCGAGGCCGACGCCGCGAGCGCAGCCTGCTGAGGCGTCCACCGGACGCGCGCACGCCTACCCGGCGATCGTCTGCGAGTCGACTCGGCGCGGGCGACCCGCGCGCGCTGCGCCCCCGTCGCGCATACCGGGGGAGGGATTCGAACCCTCACGCCCCAGAGGGGCTCTTGCTTTTAAGGCAATAGCGTCTACCAGTTCCGCCACCCCGGCGCGCGCTCGCGAGGGTAGCGCTCTGGGCGGGCCCTTTCGAGCACCGTCGCCCCTGCTGTTACGGTGTCCAGGGGAGGAGCGACGTTGGAAGCCTCCACACTCACAAGCGCCAGCCGCTTCGCTTTGATCACAAGGCGCTCTCCGCTCCTGCGCCTGCAGAGCGACGAACGGCTGATCGCCCTCACCCGCGAGGGCAACGACCGCGCCTTCGAGGCGCTGGTCGAGCGCTACCAGCCGCGCCTGCATGCCTTCTGCCGCGGGATGCTGGGCTCGACCGAGGACGCGGAGGACGTCCTGCAGGAGGTGTTCGTAGCCGCCCACGCCGCGATCCGCGCCGATGACCGCCCGATCAACGCGCGCCCCTGGCTCTTCCGGATCGCGCGCAATCGCTGCCTCAACCACCTGCGCCGTCCGGCGCCCGAGGGACAGGACTCGATGGACACCCACCCCGCGAACAGCGGCGCGTCGGTGGACGATCGCGTGCAGACGCGCGAGGACTTCCGGGCGCTGCTCGCCGACGTGCGCGAGCTGCCCGAGACGCAGCGCACGGCGCTGCTTCTGCGCGAGCTGGAGCTGCTCAGCTACGACGAGATCGCCCAGGCGATGGAGACGACCGTGCCGGCGGTCAAGTCACTTCTGGTCCGCGCCCGCATGCAGCTGGCCGAGTGCAGCCAGGCGCGCCTGCTCACCTGCGACGAGGTGCATCTGGAGCTGGCCGAGGCCGCCGAGGGGCTGCGCAAGGTGAGCGGCCCGGTCCGCGTGCACCTGCGCCGCTGCGAGCGCTGCCGCGAGTACCGAGCCGAGCTGCGCCGCTCGAGCCGCGAGCTCGCCGCCCTCTCGCCGATCGGGCCGCTGGCCGCGCTCTACCACCTGCTCGCCGGCAAGCTCGGCCTGGGCGGCAGCGCGGGAGCGGGAGTCGGCGCGACGGGAGCCGGCGCCGGGGCTGCGGGGGCCGGCGCGGGCATGAGCGGCGCGGTAGCGACCGGGATGGCCGCGAGCGGCGCCGCCAGCGCGATCGGCGCCAAGGCGGCGGCCGGCGTGGCGAGCGTGGCGCTGATCACCGCGGGCGCCGTGGAGGTGAACCGGATCTACAAGGGCGCCGACGAGCAGGCCGCAAAGCCGGCGGCCCACGTGGTGTCCGCCCCGCCGATCGTCCGCTACGGGCTGGAGGAGCGCGGCGAGCGGCGCCGCCCAGTCGAGCGCAAGCGCCGGTCGCATCGCGCCCCCGCAGCAGCGGCGGCAGCCGCCGTCGCGCCGCCCGAGCCCGCAGCTGAGGCGGGCACCGCCCCTGCGCCCGTGCAGAGCGGGCCCGAGCCCGGCGACGGCAACGCGGGCGCCGAGGCGGGCGTGAGCACGGGGGTCGAGTCCGGCAGCGGCGTAGCGACCCCGCCCGCGGGCGGCAGCGCCGGCGGGCCTGCGCCGGGCGAGCCGGGCGGCAGCCCCGCGCCGGTGGACCCGCCGGTCGACACGCAGCCGCCCCCCGGCGAGGGCGAGCCGCAGCCCGAGCCCGAGCCGCAGCCCGCCCCGGTCGAGCCCCCGCCCCCGGCGACGGGCTCCGGCGCCTAGCGGGCCTCGCCCGGCTCCCCGTCGGGGATCCGCACCCGCACAGACGTCCCGCGCCCGGGTGCACTGTCGATCTCGAGCTCGCCGCCCGCCCCCTCTATGCGCTGCTCGACCGAGGCCAGACCGATGTGCCCCTCGGCGAGCGCCCGACGCGGGCGATCCCTCTCCATCCCGCGCCCGTCGTCGCTCACCTCGAGCGTGACCGCGTCCGGCTCCGCGCCCACTCGCACGCGCGCCCGCCGCGCGCCCGAGTGGCGGGCAGCGTTGGCCAACAACTCGCGCGCCGCCGCCAGGACGAGCTCGTCGTTGCGGCCGACCGCGGCGGGGTCCACACGCAGATCAACGACGAGGTCGGCGCGGCTCTCGGCCCAGCGCGCCACCGCCTCCAGCGCCCGCTCCAGGCCGCCACGCTCGAGCGTGACCGGATGCAGCGCCAGCATCGCCTCGCGCAACCGCTCGATCGCGCCGCTCACGACCTCGTGCGCGCGCGGCGCGCCGGCGCCGCCGGACGCGGCCTCGCTCAGCTCCTGGTTCGCGGCGAGCAGTCCCGGCAGGATGTCGTCGTGGATGAGCTGGGCGATCCGCCGCCGCGCGCGGTCCTCGGCGTCCATCGCCTGGGCCGCGAACCGGCGACTCCCCTCGAGCTCCGCGCGCAAGCGCTCGACCTCCGCCTCGAGCTCCGCCACGCGCGCGCGCAGCCGCTCGGCCTCGCTCGCGCCGCTCACTCCAGCAGCCCGCGCCGCATCGCCTCGGCGACCGCGGCGGCGCGATCGGAGACGCCGAGCTTCTCGTAGAGCGTGTGCAGGTGGGTCTTCACCGTGGTCGGGCTGAGGTGGATGCGCCTGCCGATCTCGGGCGCGGAGAGCCCCTCGGCGATCAGCCGCAGAACCTCGGCCTCGCGCTTGGTGAGCCCAGGCCGCCCGTCGGCGCGCTCGCGCCGTTGGATCTCGCGCGCGAGCCCCGCCTGGACCTCCGGCGCGAGCGCCGTGCCGCCGCGCGCGATCGCCAGGATCGCGTCGCAGACCTCCTGCCGCGAGGCCTCCTTGGAGAGGTAACCGCGGGCGCCCTCCGCCACCGCGCGGTAGGCGAGCTCGGACTCCATGAAGGCCGAGAGGAAGAGCACCTCGGTCGCCAGCCCGTCGCGGCGGGTCGCGGTCAGCACCTGGATCCCGTCCAGCTCGGGCATGCGGATGTCGAGGACGGCGACGTCCGGCTCGTGCTCGCGGATCAGCTCCAGCGCCTCGCGCCCGTCCGCGGCCTCCCCCACCAACTCGAGCTCTGGGCGCTCCTTCACCGCCCGGACGACCCCCTCCCGGTAGATCGGATGGTCGTCGGCGACCACCACGCGGGCACGCTTGACCTGGCCGGTCATCGTCGCCGCCAGTCTAGGCCGCGAGCCCGCAGGCAAGCGCGATCGCGGCAGCCGCCGCAAAGCGATACCCGGGCCTCGACTCGGAGCCTTGCGTGGCTCCGAGCCGAGACGACCGGGTACGGGACAGGGCGCCTATTGGGGTTCCGCGGACGGAACCCGGGCGTCCATGACACCATCGGTTCTCGCGAGCGGCTCCCGGCTGACGGCCTCGACTTCCCGTCTCATGCGCGCCAGCACGGTATGGGCGCTGTGGTCCGATGTCGCTCCCATGCGAGCCCCATCGCATCCCCGATGGCGGGGTTAGGGGGTTAACTCATAGGATCGGCCATTCCGCACGCCGCGCGCATCCTTCGGTCGGTCAGTGGCCCGGATGAACGCCGATCATTCGATCGGATGAAGCCGACCGCAGGAGTCGAGCTGCTCCGCCGTTACGAGGACGACCAGCTCTGCCCCGGCTCGAGGATCACGGCCTCGGCCTGCGTGCGCTCCGCGATGTCACGCTTGAAGGCCTCGGCGTCGGTCTCGATCGCCGGGAACGTGTTGTAGTGGCAGGGGATCACGGTCTTGGCGCCGGTGAGCTCGGCGGCGATCACCGCGTCGTGGCGGTCCATCGTGTAATGGCCGCCGATCGGCAGGATCGCGACGTCGATCGGGGTGCTGCGGGCGATCAGGCTCATGTCCCCGAACAGGCAGGTGTCGCCCGCGTGGTAGACGGTGACCCCGCCGATGTTCACGACCAGGCCGGCCGCCTGGCCGACCGGCACGCCGTGCAGCGCCGAGAAGGGCGCCTCCTCGGAGCCGGGCATCGTGTTCGTGTGGAAGGCCTGGACGAGCTTGACCCAGCCCCAGTCGAAGCTCACGGTGCCGCCGAGGTTGGGGTCGAACGTCTCCTCGACGCCGTGGTGGCCGAGCCAGTTGGCGACCTCGACCTGGGCGACGACGGGCGCGCCGGTTCGCTTGCAGACGGCGACCGCGTCGGCGACGTGGTCCGCGTGGCCGTGCGTGATCAGGACGTGGGTCGGTTCCACCTCCTCGGCGGTGGCCACGGCGGCGGGGTTGTTCGGCTTCAGGAAGGGGTCGATGAGCAGCCGGGCATCGCCATCGCTGAGCTCGAAGCAGGCGTGCCCGTGCCACTTGATCTCCATGCGTCTCAGTCCTCCTGTTCGCGTTCCGCTGCGGATTCGAGTTGCTCTCTGAGCGCCCAGCCCACGGCGACGCCGACGAACATCCCCACGCGCGTCTCCTCGGCCAGCAGCACGCGTACGCGGCGGCTGCGCTCGGCCGGATCCTCGTGCGCCAAAGCCTTGCTGACCTGATCCTCGTGCGACTCGGCGAACCAGCCGCCGGCCTCCAGCGCGCTCGCGAGCACCCGCTGCAGGCTCGGGGCGGCGCGGGCGACCAGCGCCTCGGCCTCGCGGAAGCGCTCGGGGTCGGTGAGCGCCTCGACCGCGGCCTCCAGCTGCTCGTCGGTGTAGCGGGCAGGCATCGAGCGGAACATACCCGCCCGCGCGGGCTTCCCCCCGCGCCCGCGCCTGGAGCCTCAGCGCTTGCGGGCGAAAAGCAGGCCGTCGGCGATGCCCACCATCGCCGTGTCCACCCGCTCGTCGTTCGTGACCCGCTCCGCCGTCGCGCGCAGGGCCGCCACGGACGCGCGGCGCCCCTCCGGCAGCTCGCCGTCGTCAGCGGTGATGTATCCCGCGGCAAGCATGTTGTCGAAGATGATCAGGCCGCCGGGGCGGGTGCGGGCGAGCGACTCCTCGTAGTAATCCGGGTAGCCCTCCTTGTCGGCGTCGATGAAGACGAGGTCGAAGCGCTCCTCGACGGGCAGCGCGCGCAGCGACTCGAGCGCCGGCCCGACCTTGATCTCCACCCGGTCCGCGAGCCCGGCCTCGGCGATGTTCCGCTCGGCCTGCCGCGCGTAGTCGGGGTCCAGCTCCAGGCAGAGCAGCCTGCCCGAGGGCGTCAGCCCGCGCGCGATGCAGATCGCCGAGTAGCCCATGAAGGTGCCGATCTCGAGCGCCTCGCGCGCGCCGATCAGCCGCGCGAGCAGGGTCATGAAGGCGCCCTGGTCGGGGCCGATCTGCATGCTCGCGATCGAGCCGAGCGCCTGCGTCTCGCGGTCGATCCGTGCGAGCAGCTCGTCCTGGCGCGCCCCGTGGGCGACCATGTAGTCGTAGAGCTCCTCGTTGAGGGGCGTGAAGCGGCTCAAGCCTGGTCCCTCAGACGCGCCCCGAAGGCGAGCGCCCCGCCGAGCAGCCCGCCCGCCAGCGCCGCCCAGGCGTTGGCGAAGTCGTCGACCAGCGGCAGCAGCAGGATCACGGTCGCGGCGACGCCGACCGCCAGCGGGTCGTAAGCGGACTCGGGATCGCTGTGGCGTTCCCCCGAAGCCAGCACCACGTAGGCGGCGATCATCCCCAGCGCGATCGCGTTGAGGCCCGCGACCAGGGCTGAGCCGTCGCCGAGGAGCACGTCGATCCGCTCGCCCGCGAGCGCGCCGACCGCGCCGCAGCCGAGCGCCAAGAGCAGCGCCGGGAAACTGCCGAGGCGCCGCTCGACCGCGGGCATGAAGATCGCCAGGGCGAGCCCGCACGCGAACAGGTACCCCGCGTCCGGGTTGACGAAGGGCGCGGCCAGATAACGCCACCACTGCGAGCCCACCTCGCCCACGATCGCGCCCAGCTCGGAGGCGGTGAGGTTCGAGGCCTGCAGGACCACGTAGCTCGCGGCCGCGAGCGCGATCACGAGCACGCTGGCGAGCGGCCGCTCCGCGAGCTCGCCGGCCGCGCGGCGCTCCCGGCGCTCGCGGCGGCGGCGCAGCCGGCGCTCGCGCCGCGTCTCGCGCACCTTGATCTCGTCGCCCTCTCGCTCGAGCCGCGGCGCCCGCTTGCGCAGGCGCGTGCCGCAGTAGGGGCACTCGGTGACGTAGGGGCTCACCTCCGAGCCGCAGTTGCGACAGACGACAGTGAGCTCGGGAGTGCCCATCCTGGAGCGAGGATACCCCTCCCAGCGCCTCCGACCCGCTTCTCAGCGCGCCTCGGGGATAACCAGCTCGGCGGCCAGCCTGCGGCAGTCACCGTGTCGCTCGTACGCGGCGCGCTGGCGGCGAGCCCCGCTGCCCTCCTCGAGGATGTCGCGCACCCACGCCAGCTCCTCGGCGCAGCCGAGCGCCTCGGCGTCGGGCTCCAGCTCCTCGAGCAGGCGCTCGGCGAGGACCGGCGCGGGCACGTGACGGCCGGCGCGGAAGTCGACGAGCTGGCCCTCGAGCCCGCGCAGCGCGGCCCGCACCTTGTTGTCGTCGATCAGCTCCGTCGGGTACTCGACCAGCGGCTCCTCGGCGTCGTAGAGGCGGCTCAGGCGCCTGGCCAGCGCCACGATCAGGGCGGCGATCGCGAGCGTGCGCTCGACGTCCGTCTGCTGATCGCAGATCCGCGTCTCGACCGTGCCCAGGCGCGGGTGCGGGCGCACGTCCCACCACAGGTAGGTGTAGTCCGAGATCGCGCCGCTGCGCACCATCGTCTCGACGCGGTGCGCGTAGATCTCCCAGGTGCCGTAGTGCGGCGGGATGCCCTGGCGCGGGAAGGCGCGGAAGATCGGGATGCGCGAGGACATCATGCCGGTGTCGTGGCCGCGCCAGAAGGGCGAGTTGGCCGAGAGCGCGAGCAGCAGCGGTAGGTAGCGGCGGATGCCGTCGGCGACGTAGATCGCCCGGTTCGCGCCCTCGATCGCCACGTGCACGTGCATGCCGAAGATCAGCTCCTGGCGCGCGATGTGCCCCAGCTCGGCGATCAGCTCGGCGTAGCGCTCGCGCTCGACGATCTCCTGGTCCTCCCAGCGGCCGAAGGGGTGCGTGCCGGCGGCGCCGATCAAAAGCCCCCGCTCGGCCCCCAGCTCCGCCACGAGCGAGCGCAGCTCGCGCAGCTCGGCGCCGGCCGCGCCCACCGTCGGGGCGGGGCCCGTGGCGATCTCCAGCACCGAGCGCATCAGCTCCGGCTTGATGCGCCCGTTGACCGACGACGGGACCGCCTCGAGGATCGCCTCGATCTCCTGCGCCAGGCCGAAGCTGTCACCGTCGAGCAACATCAGCTCCTCCTCGATGCCGACGGTGAACGGTGGACCCGTGAAGGCGTGCTCGAGCATCTCGTGGGCGCCCCGCTGGGGGCGCCGAGGCCTATTATCCGCCGGGAGGCCATAGCAAACAGAAACCCCGAGGCCAACGCGAAAAAGAGAGGATCAGCAGCACGCCATGGAAGCAACCGCAGCCACTCAGCAGAAGTCCCTCCTCGACACCCTCAGCCCGGGTAAGAGGACCCGCCTGCACCGTCTCCTCTACGAGTTCGGGCCCGGCAACGGAACGCTGATGCTGCTGCCGATCGACCAGGGCGTCGAGCACGGCCCGCGCGACTTCTTCCCCAACCCCGCCTCGAAGGACCCCGAGTACCAGTTCAAGCTCGCCGCGGAGGCCGGCTACTCGGCGATCGCCTGCCAGATCGGCTTCGCCCAGCGCTACTACCCCGACTACGCCGGTGAGGTGCCGTTGATCCTGAAGATCAACGCGAAGACCGACATCCCGCCGGCCGACGAGGCGCTCTCGCCCTGCAACGCCTCGGTCGAGGACGCGGTCCGGCTGGGCGCCGACGCCGTCGGCTACACGCTCTACGTCGGCTCGCCGCGCCAGGACGAGGACTTCCGGCAGCTGCAGAAGGTGCGCCAAGACTGCGACCGCTACGGGATGCCGCTGGTCGTCTGGGCGTACCCGCGCGGCAAGGCGATCGACGCCAAGGGCGGGCGCGACAGCTTCTACGCGATCGACTACGCGGCCCGCGTGGCGATGGAGATGGGCGCCGACGTCGTGAAGCTGAACATGCCCAAGATCAACCCGGAGAAGGACAAGCTGGCGCCGGCCCCGTACAACGAGCTCGAGGTCACGCAGGAGGAGGCGATCCGCCAGTGCGTCGAGTCGGCCGGCCGCTCGCTGGTCGTCCTCTCCGGCGGCTCGAAGATCTCCGACGAGAAGCTGCTTGAGCAGACCCGCTACATCATGCAGGCGGGCGGCTCCGGCGTCATCTACGGCCGCAACGTCTGGCAGCGCGAGTGGAACGAGGCGCTCGAGATCATCGCCCAGATCAAGGAGACCCTGCTCTCCAGCGTCACCCGCGTGCCGTAAGCGGCGGACGAAGCCTCGACTCGGGCGCCCGGGGGCTGAAAAGCCCCCGGGCGCTTCTCTTTCGAGCGGCCTACCCTGCGACGAAGGACTGCGTCGAAGGAGGACGCGCCCCGCAGCGCCCGCGGGCCCGCGCCGTCCTCGCCCTTTTTGTTAGCGAACGTTTGCCGTCGGCCTAGGATCCTGTTAGGCTGCCCGCGGCCTTGGGCCGGACGGCGGCCCGGGCACCCGAACGGACTACGTCAGGAGCACGCAGCACGATGAGAATGCGTCAGACCCTCGCCGACTGGGAGGTCGCCTTCGAGCAGGAGACGGCCCTCCAGCGTCAGCGTCGCGAGGAGCTCCGCCGCCGCGCCGCGGCACGCGCCCGCGCCCGCCAGATCTCGCGCACGCAGAAGACGGGCAAGGTGCGCTTCAGCGTCCTCTTCACCGCGCTCACGCTGACCGTCGTCACCGTGATCGTGGTGATGTTCGAGGTGCTCGCCATGCTCATGGGCGCGCCCTCCTGAGCCGAGCGAGCCGGAGATTCGCTTTCGGCCGACCCCAGCCCGCCCTCGCCGAGCGAGGCGTGAGGGGGTGCGCAGGTCGCGCCGGGGAGCCGATGCGGCGTTTCGGGTCGGCGGTCGTTAGCATCACCCGCCCGATGGCCCGCAAACCACTTCGCTCCCAACTCAACCAGATCCGCGCCTGGGTTCGCCAAGGGCGCACTGACGCTTGGATCGCCCACCAGCTCGACGTCTCCGCAGCTGAGCTGCGGGAGTTCCGCCGTCGGCACGAGCTCACCGCCGAGGACGACACGAGCGACGTCGACCTGCGCGACGAGATCGAGGCGGAGATCGAGGCAGAGCTCGCCGAGCAGGAGGCCGAGGCGCGCGAGCCCGAGGACGAGGAGCGCGAGGAGGAATCCGAGGAGCGCGAGCGCCGGCGCAGGCGGCGTCGGCGGCGCCGTCGTCGCGGCGCCTCCGCCACCCTGGAGGCGACCTTCGACCACGGCGAGCGCGACGGCTACGGCCTCTGGTTCGACCCCGCGGTCGCCGACGAGGCCGTCTACCGCGAGCACTGGGCCGGCAAGCGCCGGATCGAGGTCACGATCGAGCCCGACCGGATCGTGATCCGGCCCGCCGACGCCGAGGAAGAAGAGGACTAGCCCTCAGATCTCCCAGATCGACCAGCCGGGGAAGTCCCGGCCGGTGAGCTCGCGCAGCCGCTCGGCGTCCTCGCGCAGCGACTCGAGCACCTCGCGCGGCAGCGCCTCGCGCACGTCCGGCCGCGGGATCGGCTTGCGGAACGGCCGGCGCGCGTCGAGGCCGATCCAGACCTTGGGCGGGATGACGCCGCCGAAGCGGGTGCGCGAGATCCGCTCCAGCGCCACGGCGGCGCGGGTGGCCCGCGTCTTGCGCGAGGTCTTGTGCCGCTCCTGGTCGAAGCCCGGGTGCCAGAAGCCGGGGTCAACCCCGATGAACTCGAAGACCTTGGGCAGCGTCTCGCGCCGGCGCCGCAGAAGCTCCCCCTGGTCGAGCACGAGCACCTGCTCGCGCGGGTAGAGGTTGAGGAAGCGCTGCAGCTGCATCGCGTAGTGGCTGCGCGCCAGGTACGAGGTGTTCGGGTGCAGCAGGGTGGTGCGCAGATCCCCCTTCTCGCGCCGCTTGGCGTAGTTGTGGACCCAGTGCGCGGCGATCCGGTCCAGGGGGTCGCGGACGATGTAGATCAGCTTCGCGTCGGGCACCAGCGAGTGCATGCGCTCGGGCACCCCGGTGTGCTGGGGGTAGGCGGTGTAGTTGGGCGAGGACTCGCCCCGCACCTTCGCCCGCGGGTCGAACTGCCTGCGGTACCAAGCCTCGCCGCGCGGCCAGTTGCGCTCGGCGATGAAGAAGTTGAGCTCCTTCGGCTTCGACATCGAGACCTCGGGGTGCAGGCTGAGGTGGTAGTGCAAACCCGAGGTGCCGCACTTCTGGGCGCCGATCACGATCAGGTTCGGCAGCGCGCCCGCGCCCGCGTCGCCCGAGCGACCGGGTCTCGTGGCGGTTGCGGGCTCGGAGGCGAGGCTCATGACGCGTCCAGGGTACCGGCAGCCGCCCGCTCGCCGAGCGTGATCGTGCGTCGCGGGCGCGGCCGTTCGGCGAGGATCGCGGACAGCCTGGCGCGCAGGAACTCCCGCCAGCCGAGCCCGCTCAACTGGGCCGCGCGCGAGCCCGGGGCGGGCACGTGCTCCACCCCTACCCCGCGCCGGCGCAGCTCGCGCAGCTGGGTCAGGGAATCGGTCACGACCAGGATCCGCTCGGGGCGCTCGCCAGCGGCGACGAGCGCGTCCAGCTCGGCGCCCAGGCGCGCGGGCTCGGCGCCCAGGGCGAGGACGAGCGTGCGGGCCGCTGGCCGCGTGAGCCCCTGGTAGGCGATCGCGGCGGTCATCCGCGGCAGCTCACGCACCGTGTCGCGGTTCACGCGCGCGAGCGGCCCCCGCCGCCGCCCCCGAGCGCCCCCGCCCCCGTCCGGCTCGCGCCGTGCCAGCTCGGCGACCCAGCGGGCGGCCGCGGCGGCGCCGTTGGCGGGGCGCCGCTCGCCCAGGCGCGCGCGCAGTCGCTCGCGCGTCGCGGGGTCGAGCAGCTCGGCCAGCCGCTCTTCGAGGCGCTCGTCGCCGGGGCCGGACGCGGCCAGCCCGATCCCGTCGTGCTCGGCCCAGCGGGCGCGCGCCGCCTGGTCGTCGGTGCGCCGAGCCATCGGCACGAACAGCGTCGGCACGCCGAAGCGCACCAGCTCGTGGTAGGCGTTGTAGCCCGCCGCCGAGACCGCGGCGTCGAAGGCGCGCAAGTACCGGCTCATCGGGTAGGTCGCACGCAGGTGCACGACACCCTCCGGCACGTCCTCGAGCTCGGCGAGCGCGGACGAGAGCGCCGCGACCTGCACCCCGTCGCGATCCGCCAGCGCCGCCAGGCAGCGCGAGGACGCCTCCCGCACCTCCTCCCCCTGCCCCAGGTTGACCAGCACGTTCACCCGCCCCGGCTCGAGCCCGAGCTCCCGCTCGGCCTGCTCGCGGGGCAGAAGCTCCCCGTCGTCGAGCAGGACGATCGGGTCGACCAGCTTCGCCTCGGCGCGCCGCGCGACCGTGGCGCCCCGATCGAACTCGGCCGCGACCTCCCCCGGCTCCAGCACCCAGTCGAACGCCCCGGTGCGTCCCAGGGCGCCGGCGTTCGATCCCGGAAGCCACATCGGCCGGCGGCTCCAGACCCGCTGCGCGGCGGTCGCGGAGAGCGCCTCGCAGAGGCCCTGGTAGGGGTGGGCGCCGTCGAACACCACCACCCGCGGGTCCACCTCCGCCAGGATCGCCCGCAGCCGCCGGCGCAGCCGCCGCGACCAGCGCCAGTCGCTCCCCGCCGCGGGCGTGGCGTGCGAGGCGATGTACTCGACCTCGAACCCCTGCTGCTCGACCACCGGAGCCGCGGCCGAGAGCGAGACGAAGAGCGGCTCCAGGTCGGGCTCGAGCCGGCGCGCGATCGCCAGCGAGCGGGTCAGGTGCCCGAGGCCGGTCCCGTTCGAGGAGACGAAGAGGACCCGCCGGCGCTCACCCGCTGCGCTCATCGGCCCCGCCCCTCCGCGAGCAGCTCCGCGGCGTGGTTCCCCTCCCGCGCAAGCCGCGCGACGGCGAGGCGGTAGGCGAGCGCGAACGGGCCCCGCGCGGGTGGCGTGGGCACGGACGTCGCCGGCGCGGCCGGGGGCGGCTCCAGTGCCTCGAGCCCGAGGAAGCCGGCCAGGCGCTCGAGCGCCGCCCGCGGCTGCCCCGGATCGACGCGCAGCGCGAGGAAGCGCTCGGCAGGCAGGGCGAAGCTCACCCCGTCGTCGGCGTCGCGCAGCCCGGACTCGATCCGGCGCAGGTCGGCGGCCCAGCCCGCGAGCGCGCGCAGCCGCGCGACCGGGGTGCCCCCGCCCGGCGGCGCGACCGCGACCACGTGCACGAAGCGGGCCTGCGGGAAGAGGCGCAGAAGGCCCTGGGCGTGCGGAAGCACCTCGGGGTGCCGGCAGACCGGCACGACCCCCTCCGGCACCGCCGCGAGCCGCCTGAACAGCGCTGCCGCCGCGCCCAGCGGATCGGCGCGGTATGCGCCCTCGAACTCGGCCAGCGCCGCCTCAAGCTCCGCCTCCCCTCCCCCGAGCCGCGGCCACCAGCGCTCGCGCAGGCGCCGCTCGAACCCCCCGACGCTCGCCCGGCCCTCGACCAGATCGAGCAGGCCGCCCGGCTCGCAGTGGGCACCGAACGAGGCCGGCAGGACGGTGAAGCCCGGATGCGCGTCGAGCGCCGCCGCCACCAGATCGATCGGGGCGCCCCGCGCGCCCCCCACGAACAGCGGGTCCACCGCCTAGCCGCTGGTCGCGAGCCTCGCCCCGCGCTCGTAATTGCGCCGCAGGACCTCGGCCACGCTGTAGCGCTCGCGCTCGAGGCGCTCGAGCGCCCGCTCGTAACGGTCCACCACGGCCCTCTGCTGCGCCTCGTCGAGCCCCTTGCGCCAGCGCTCGCGGTGCGCGTTCTCGGCGTTCATGTGGCGCTCGAAGAAGTCGCGCATCGCGGGCTCGTCCTCGATCCCCAGGAAGCGCAGCACGCCCTCGTAGGTCGCGTCGCGGTCGCCCCAGACGAGCTCGTCGAGGCAGACGACGTGCAGGCGCGAGGGGTCCCGCATGCCCCGCGTGCCCTCCTCGGCCAGGCGTAGGCGCCCCTCCCACCACTCGATCCCCGACAGCGCGTCGGTCGGGTGGTGGGCCTTCTCGCGCAGCGAGACCTTGGACGAGCCCGCGTCGCGCCCGTCGCGGACCGAGTGGATGAAGAGCGCCTCGGGGAAGATCCGCTGCAGCCCCGGGGCGGCGGCGATCGTGAAGCAACTCATCTCGACCAGGCCGGGCTTGCCCGCCTCCTGCGCCAGCGGCGCCAAGAGGTCGAGGTAGAGGCGGCGGCAGGCGGCGACGAGCCGCTCGTCGGGCTCCCCTCCCGGACGCACGGAGAGCCCGGCGGTGGCCTCCTCGAAGCGGGCCGCCGCGCGCTCGAAGCGCTCGCGGGGGACGATCTTGTGCAGCCCGCGCAGGCGCGGGGCCGAGTCCGAGCGGCGCAGGCGCGCGCGCCAGCGCAGGCGCACGAAGGCGCGGTCGCCGACCCGCACCCGGTGCCACCAGTAGCCGCGCAGCTTGCGCAGGAACTCGGCCGGGGTCGCCCGGCCGCTCACCACGTCGGCGAGCCCGTTCGGGTTGCAGTGGAAGCGGCACTCGATCGGGACCGAGTACAGCGTCGAGTGGCGGTCGAGCAGCTCCGCCATCACGTGCGTGCCGCTGCGACCGGTGCCGCCCACGAAGACGATCGGCTGGGGCGTGGTGACGTCGTTCTCGCTCATCCTGTCCGGCTCACATCGCTGGCAGCGGCCTCGCCCCTCCGCCGCCGCTCGAAGGTGCGGCGCAGGAGCGGAGCGCAGGTTATCCCGTCCGCCTCCAATCCCTGCAGCACCTCCTCGTAGCGGCGCTCGATCTCGTGCGCCTGACGCTCCGAAAGCCCACGCCGCCAGCGCTCCAGGTTGGCCGCCTCGGGGGTCATGCGGCGGCGGTAGAACTTGCGCTGGCCCGGCCGCACCGCGGTGCGCAAAAACCGGCCCAGCGGCCCCAGAGCCCCCTCCCTATCGCCCTCGACGAACTCGTCCAGGGAGAGCTCGAGGAAGGACCCGTCGGGGATCGCGCGGGCGCCGGCATCGATCGCTCGGATCCGCCGCTCCCACCACTCGAGCCCCTGCCGGCGTGTGCGCGGGTAGATGATCCCCCGCGTCTGCCCGACCCGCGAGGCCGAGGCGTCGCGCCCGTCGCGCACGACGTGGATGAAGCGCGCCTCCGGGAAGAGGCGCACGAGCGTCGGCGCCTGCGCGATCGTGTCGCAGCTCTGCTCCACGATCGCGAACCGCCCCTCCGCGCGCGCGTGCGGCATCAGAAGGTCGAGGAAGAGCTGCCGGCAGGCGCCCTCCGGGTCGTCGTCGAAGCGCGCCTCGAAGGCGCCGAGCGCCTCCTCGTAGCGCTCGCGCGGGATGAAACGGTACATGCCGCGCATGCGGTTGGTCTGAAAGCCCTTCCACCAGAACCCGCGCATGCGGCGCAGAAAGCGCCGCTTGGAGACCTCGCCCGCGAGCAGCGCGGGGAAGCCGTCGGGGTCGACGTGGAAGCGGCACTCGACCGGGATCGTGCGGAAGCGGTGCCCCCTACCGATCAGCTTGGCGACCACGTGCGTGCCGCTGCGGCCCGTGCCGCCCACGAAGACGATCGGAGGCACGCGGCGGCGGGCGGGCACCCCGTGGTCGATCGGCGGTGGATCGAAGCTCACGTGGGGAGGCGTGGTGTCGCGCGCGCTCATGGACGTCTGCCTGGGCAAAGGAGGCTCACCTCTCGGACAGGAACCGGTCGACGTAGCGGCCGCAGGCGCCGCGCAACGGCATCTCGGCGGCGGCGGACGCTTCGCTGAAGGCGAGGTTACCGAGCCAGACACGGCGTTCGACCCCGAGCGCCCGCTGCAGGGCGGAGGGCTCCGCCGCGCGCACGCGCACCTCCACCTCCCGCGCGCGGTCGAGCTCCACCTCCCCCGCCGGCCACCAGGCGCCCCGGCCCTCGTGCAGCAGGTAGATGCCCTCGAGCGAGGGCGGCAGCTCCGCGCGCCGCTCCCCGTCGACCTCAAGCGTGAGAGGAACCTGGCTGTGGTACTGCAGCGAGATGCGCCACGCGCCGGCCCCGAGGCGGACCCGCTGGCTCGCCTCGCCGGGAGCCGCGAACGCGCGCCGCGGGCGCCAGGCGTCCCACGCGGCGCGCACGGGCTCGGGCAGCACGAGCGCCGTCGCCTCCAGCTCGGCGAACCGCGCGTGGCGGCCGTCGCACTCGAGCGTCTGACCGGGATCGCCGCGCTCGCCGGGCAGCACGCGGGAGCGCGGCGTGGGCCCCGTGCGCTCCCAGAGCACGTAGTCGCCGTCGCGCGCCACCTCGCGCCAGTTGGGCGGCGGGGTCGAGGCGTAGGCGGCTGCGGTCGTGATCGCGTAGTCGAAGCGGTCCAGCCTGTGCGGCGCGACCGTGTCGAAGTCGACGCCCTCGCCCAGCCGCCACGCCTTCGCAGGGCGGGCGCGGACCTCGGGCGGGACGAACCCCGCCGGGCTCTCGATCAGGGTGCCGCGCAGGTAGTAGGCGCCGAAGCGATCGACCCCGAGGAAGACCACGCGCTCGCCCTCGATCCTCTCCGCCAGTCGCTCCAGCGCGCGCTGCCGCTCGTCGAAGCCGACCGGCGCCGCGCGCAGCGCGAGCAGCGTCGAGCCCGCCGCCAGGAGCGCGAAGGCGACGCCCACGGCCAGCCGCAGGCGCGAGGCCGCCGAGCCGGCGGCTGGCGCCAGCAGCGCGCGCAGCGTGGTCAGCACCGCGAGCGGCGCCATGATCGCGAGCGCCTTGGCCTCGACGTGGATCTCGGCCAGCGGGCGCGAGAGCAGGTAGATCAGCGCGGCTGTCCCGAGCGTGGCCGGCAGCGCCCACTCGCGGCGACGCAGTGTGAGCACGAGCGCCCAGAGCAGGCAGGCCCCCGCGAACGCGCTCGCCACGAGCGCGCCTGGGACCTCCCCGCGCACGATCCTGAAGTCGCCCTCGGGCCAGATGCCCAGCGCCTCGCCGGGGAAGATCGGCGAGGCGAGCCGGCCGCGCGAGCCGCGGATGTCGTCCACGCGCAGCAGGAACTCGCGGACCGGTTCGACCAGCGCCACGACGACGACCGCGGCCCCGACGACAGCGGCCGCCACCGCCACCGCGGGCGCGAAGCGCCGCCGCACATCGAAGGTGGCGCGCCGCGCCCCGCCGTCGCTCAACAGCCGCAGGACGCCCCAAAGCAGGGCCACCCCCGCGAACCAGGCCAGGCCGGGCAGCGAGTAGGTGAAGGCCGCGCCCAGCGCCAGCACGAGCCCGGCGCCGAGCCGGGCCCGCGCGGGCGCCGCGGACGCCAGCACCGCCGCGAGGCCCACCAGGTACAGCGCCATCGCCGTCTCCTTGAACGCGCTCTGGGCGAGGAACGAGGCGGCGAGGTACGGGAGGCCCGTGAGAGCCGCGGCCGCGAGCCGGCGCCCGCGCGGAAGGCCGCCGAGCAGCGCCAGCGCGCAGATCGCGGTCAGCGCCGGGATCGCGAGCAACAGGCCGTTGAAGGTGGCGACGAGGTCGAACCCGAGCCCGGCGGACAGCGCTGCCGCCAGCGCCTGCGGGCCGATCGGGTATCCGAAGGCCACCGCCGAGGGCTCCGGGCCGAAGCCGTGTGCCAGCCAGTCGGCCCAGTAGAGCTGGGCGGCGTGGTCGTTCGTGTAGATGCCCTCGCCGAGCACGCCGGTGCGCTCGTTGAAGAGGAAGGGCAGCGAGGCGACGAGCACGACGAGGACGGCGAGCGCGAGGGCGACCCAGCGCGGCTCGTCGGCCCCCTCGGCGCCCCCCGGCGCCGGCCGCGAGCGGCGGCGCGACCACACGGCGCCGGCGAGCGCCGCCAGGGCCAGCAGCGCCGCCGCGGTCGCGCCCCGGCCGGGCAGGCGCACCAAGAGCGGCGCCAGCGTCACCAACAGCGCGAACCCGAGCGCGGGCTCGGCGCCGCTGCGCCCGCCCAGGGCGCGGGCGGCGGCCCGCCCCAGCGCCGCCGAGGCCGCGAGCACGAGCGCCGCGCTGATCCAGATCGCGATCACGACGAGGCGCCCTGGCCCGGGCGCGCGGCGGGCGGGGGCGGCTGGTTTGCGTCGGGCACGCGGTTCACCGAATCACCGTTCAGCTCCGCGGCCGAGAGCGGCGGCATGCCGACGCAGCGGGCGGGGTCGAGCTCCCCCTCGATCGCGAAGACGCTCACCGGCCCGTCCCGCAGCACCTCGCGCGCGGCCGGATCCGTGCGCGTCCAAAGCGCCTCCTTCGTGTCGGTGAGATCGCCGCTGGCCGGATCGTAGGGGTCGTACATCGTGACGACGTAGTCGTATCCGCCCGCGTTGATCGCGGAGCGCCAGCTCTGGCAGTCCGGCAGGCGCAGGAACGAGTCGTTCGCGCCCCGCCGGCCCAGCCACTGCACGTGGTTGGAGAGGTCGGTGCCGTAGAACGCGTACTGGTTGAAGACGCCGCGCACGCCCGAGATCGCGATGCGGGCGTCGCGCAGATCGCGCGCCCAGCGCACCGACTCTGCGATGTGCAGCTGCGGGCTGAGCGCGCGGTAGCGGCGCTCGAGGTAGTGCCGCTCGATCGCGTAGCCGGCCGCGAGCGCCGCCAGCGCGGCGAGCGCGCCCAGGGCTAGGCGGCGACTCCGCAGCGCCGCCGGACCGCTCCAGCCGCGCGCCCGGGCCAGCGCACCCAGGCCGAACAGCGCGAGCACCGCGAGACCGGTCGCGATCGCGCCCTTGGTGTGCCCGCCCTCCGGCCACTGCACGATCGAGAGCGTGGTCACGACCGCCGCCAGCGCGAGCGCGGCGAAGACGACCGCGCGCCGGCGCGCGGTCTTGCGCAGCGCGGGCAGGCAGGGCAGCAGCGCGAGCCCGATCGCGACCGGCGGCGCCAAATACCGGATGTTCCACTCGAAGGAGATCGGCTCGCCCTCCTCCCCGGCCGCGGTGAGCGGCGTGAACACGTAGGCGACGCAGGCGAGCACGACGGCGCCGGCGAGCGCGCGCACGATCGGCTCTCCCCCGCGCCAGACCGCGTACAGGCCGCCGCCCACGACCGCGGCCAGCTCCAGCGGCCAGAGCGGGCCCAGCTCCTCGGCGAGCATCGGGAAGAACCACTCGCGCCAGACCTCGGTGTCGTTCCAGTAGTGGACGACGGCGAACCCGGGCCGCAGCTGGAAGCCGCGCTCGGGCGAGGGCAGATCGAGCGGGCCGAAGGCCAGGAACGGGATCGGGTTGCCGGTGTGCGCGAGGTTCCGCAGGTACCAGTACCCACCCGCCGCCACAGCCGCGCCGACGAAGATCAGCCCGACGCGCGCACGCGAGGCCTCGCGGCGCTCGGCGGCGATGATCGCGGCGGCGGCGATCAGCGCCGCCGGCGCCAGGAACGAGAGCTTCGTCCCCGCGGCCAAGCCCACGGCGAGCCCCGCGATCAGGACCGCGCCCCACGGCGGCCCCGACCCGGAGACGTGCGCGAGCCTGGCGTTGATCAGCAGCGCCACTGCGCAGAGCAGGAGGCTCACGCCGACGATGTCGTTGAGCGCCTCGCCCGCCTGGAAGTCGGTCATCGTCTCGGCGCCAAGCAGCACCGCCGAGCCCACCAGCGAGTGCGCCCCGAGGCCGAAGGGGCGGCCGATCGACCAGGCCGCGAGCAGCCCCAGCGCGAGGAAGCCGAGGTTGAGGAAGGGCGAGACGAAGTCGCGGTCGAACGCGAGGATCGGGATCGCGTGCCAGAGCTCGGAGTTCGCCGGGTAGAAGTGGGCGAAGAAGATCGGGTCGAGGAACTGGTACGACCAAGTGTCGCCGCTCTGCACGAACCGAGCCGAGAGCGGCATGTGGTACCAGAGCGAGTCGGCCCGGCCCATGCCGCCAGCGAGCGCGGTCAGGGTCGGGATCGCCCAGCCGGCGAAGACGAGGGCGCAGACCACGGCGACGACCGGCGGGCCGTAGCGCGGGCCCGGCGGCGCGGGCGGCACGTTCCCGGCGGCGACCCGCCGCCCGAGCGCCCGCGCGGCGAGCGGCGCCAAGGCCGCCAGGGCGAGCGCGCCGGCGATGTACGCCCACAGGGTGAACAGGCCGAGCAGGCCGAGCAGCTCACCCAGCCAGGCGGCGAGGGTGAGCCCCAGCACCAGATCCGCGACGAGCGCGGGCGGCCCGCTCCAATCGGGTGCGAGCGCGCGGCGCAGCCTGGCCGCGGCGAAGCCGAGCGCCGCCAGCGGCACAGCCAGCGCCAGCGCGCCCGCGAGGTACTCCCCGGCGCTCAGGACACGCTCGTCCGGCGAGGCGAAGTGGGGGCTCACCGCGGCGCCCCCGGGCGCCCGCTCAGTCGCCCAGGCCCTTGACGATCGCCGAGCCCTCGCCGGGGGCGACCATGCCCATGCGTCGCGCCTGCAACTCCGCGGCGGCGGGCCCGCTGAGGCTGGCGGCGCGCCTGCGCAGCTTCTCGTGCTCGGCCTTGAGCTCGGCCAGCTGCGCGGTCTCCGCCCGCGATTTGCGCCAGGCGTCGAAGAAGTCGAGCACCGGGTTGACGTAGAGCGCCAGCACGCCGAAGAGCACCAGCACGAGGGTGATCCGGCCCAGCCGGTCCCAGTGCACGCGCGTGGGCCGCCGCGTTGCGGCGCGGGGCCTGATCCGGTACGCGCGGGCGCTCACGCCTCATCGGTTCTACGTCGGCGCCGCGTTACCTGCCGGCGCCCGCGAAAGCAGAGAGCCCCTTGTAGGTGGCCCGGTCGCCCAGCTCCTCCTCGATCCGCAACAGCTGGTTGTACTTCGCCACGCGGTCCGAGCGCGAGGGCGCGCCGGTCTTGATCTGGCCCACGCCGGTCGCCACCGCGAGATCGGCGATCGTCGTGTCCTCGGTCTCGCCGGAGCGGTGGGACATCACGGCCGTGTACCCGGCCTCGCGGGCGATCCGGATCGCCTCCAGCGTCTCGCTCAGCGTGCCGATCTGATTCACCTTGATCAGGATCGAGTTGCCGACGCCCGCCTCGATGCCGCGCCGCAGCCGCTCGGGGTTGGTGACGAAGAGGTCGTCGCCGACGAGCTGGCAGCGCGAGCCGATCCGCTCGGTGAGCAGGCGCCAGCCGTCCCAGTCCTCCTCGTCCATCCCGTCCTCGATCGAGATGATCGGGTAGCGGTCGCAAGCCGACTCCCAGTAGGCGGCCAGCTCCTCGGCGCTGAGCGTGCGCCCCTCGTGCTCGAGCACATAGGCGCCGTCGCGGTGGATCTCGCTGGTCGCGGGGTCGAGCGCGATGCAGACGTCCTCGCCCGGCCGGTACCCGGCGGCCTCGATCCCGGCGACGAGCGCCTCCAGCGCCGCCTCGTTGGAGTCGAGGTCGGGCGCGAACCCGCCCTCGTCGCCGACCGCGGTGGCGAGCCCGCGCTCGGCCAGCGTGCGCTTCAGCGCGTGGAAGACCTCGACGCCGGTGCGCAGGCCCTCCGAGAACGACGCGGCCCCGGTCGGGACGATCATGAACTCCTGGAAGTCGACCTTGTTGTCGGCGTGGGCGCCGCCGTTCAGGACGTTCATCATCGGCACCGGCAGCACGCTCGGCTCCGGCGCGTCGGCCAGCTGCGCGACGTAGCGGTAGAGCGGCAGCCCGGCGTCGGCCGCCGCGGCGCGCGCCACGGCCAGTGAGATCCCGAGGATCGCGTTGGCGCCCAGGCGCGACTTGTTCTGGGTCCCGTCCAGCTCGATCATCCGGCGGTCGATCCCGGCCTGGTCGGAGGCGTCGGCACCGGCCAGCGCGGTCGCGAGCTCCCCGTTGGCGTTGGCGACCGCCTTGGTCACCCCCTTGCCGTTCCAGGCTTTGCCGCCGTCGCGCAGCTCGGTCGCCTCGAACTCGCCGGTGGAGGCTCCCGACGGGACCGCGGCGCGCCCGCGGGCGCCGGAGGAAAGCGTGACCTCGACCTCGACCGTCGGGTTGCCGCGCGAGTCGAGGATCTGACGTGCGTGGATGTTCTTGATCTTGCTCATCTTTCGGCTCATAGGAAGCGCCCGCGGGGCGCGCGGGCGCGGACTCGTGCGCGATGATTCTTTCACGCGCGCCGGGCGACGTCCGGCGCGGACCGCGGGGCGGGCACGCCGCTCGGAGGCGCCGCTCGACCCGCCCAGGCGCACGGCTCGGCGCTCGGCGAGCCGGCTCGCGTGCTGACCCCGGCCTGCGCGGCGGAACGCCGCCGTCAGCCTTCTTCCGAGTCTGCCAGCACGCGGCGCAGGAACTCGAGCGCGCGCTTGCGGTGGGCCTCCAGCTCCGCCAGCAGCTCGTCGAGGTCACCGTCGCGCAGGGCGGCGACGATCCGGTCGTGCGCGGCGACGGCCGCCCGCCGCTCCTCGGGCGAGTTGTAATAGAGCGCGCGGTAGGCCTCCGTCGAGTCCCACAGCAGCGAGATCAGCCGCAGCAGGTGCGGCTGGCCCGGCGCGTCGAAGAGCGCGAAGTGGAAGGCGCGGTTGGCGGCGAGCTCGGCGGCGACGTCGCCCTGCTCGGCCGCCCGCGCGCACTCCTCCGCCGCCTGCTCCACGCGTTCGAGCGCGTGCTCATCGAAGAGCGGCACGGCGTGGAGCACCGCGCGCGGCTCGAGGATCGCCCGCAGCTGGTAGATCTCCTCCAGGTCGGAGAGCTCCAGCTCGGTCACGAAGTAGCCGCGCCGGGGCCGGTAGGTGACCTGCCCCTCGCGCTCGAGCACGCGCAACGCCTCGCGCACGGGCGCCACGCTCAGGCCCGCGCCCTCCGCCACCCATTCCTGCTTGACCTGCTGGCCCGGGCGCAGGGCGCCGCTCACGATCGCCTGGCGAAGCCAGGCGACCGCGTGCTCGTTGGCGGTGCCGGGCGCGGTGCGCGCCGGCACCTGGACGCTCATCGGAAGGCCTGGATGCCGGTGAGCGCCCCGCCCACCACCAGGGTGTGGATGTCGTGGGTGCCCTCGTAGGTCACGACCGACTCCAGGTTGTTCATGTGGCGGATCACCGGATACTCGAGCGAGATCCCGTTGGCGCCCAACACCTGGCGGGCGGAGCGGGCGACGCGCAGCGCGGCATCCACGTTGGCGAGCTTACCGAGGCTCACGTGCTCGGGCCGCAGGCGGCCGGAGTCCTTGAGCCGGCCGAGCTGGGCGGCGAGCAGCGTCGCGCGGTTGACCTCCACCGCCATCTGGGCGAGCCGGTTCTGCACGAGCTGGAAGGAGCCGATCGGCTTGCCGAACTGGAGCCGCTCGCGGCTGTACTCGACCGCGGCCTCCATGCAGGCCCGGGCGGCGCCGGCGGCGCCCCAGACGATCCCGTAGCGCGCCTCGTTCAGGCAGGAGAGGGGGCCGCGCAGGGAGTTCGCCTCGGGCAGCATCGCGGAGGCCGGCAGGCGCACGTCGTCGAGCAGGAGCTCCGAGGTGACCGACGCGCGCAGCGAGAGCTTGCCCTCGATGTCCTGCGTGCGGAAGCCGGGGGTGCCGCGGGGCACGAGGAAGCCGCGGACGCCTTCGTCGGTGCGGGCCCAGACGACCGCGACGTCGGCGGCCGAGCCGTTGGTGATCCAGGCCTTCTGGCCGTTGAGGATCCAGTCGTCGCCGTCGCGGCGCGCGTGCGTGCGCATCGAGCCCGGGTCGGAGCCCGCGTCCGGCTCGGTCAGGCCGAAGCAGCCGATCGCCTCGCCGGCGGCCATCCGCGGCAGCCACTCCTGCTTCTGCTCCTCCGACCCCCAGCGCCAGATCGCGAACATCGCAAGCGAGCCCTGGACCGAGACGAGGCTGCGGATGCCGCTGTCCGCCGCCTCGAGCTCCATACAGGCGAGCCCGTAGGCGGTGCCGCTCGCGCCGGCGCACCCGTAGCCCTTCAGGTGCATGCCCAAGAGCCCAAGCTCGCCCAGCTCCCGCGCCAGCTCTCGCGTGGGCACCTCGCCGCGCTCGAACCACTCCCCAACGTGAGGGATCACGCGGTCGCGCACGAAGGAGCGCACGGTGTCGCGGATCATCAGCTCCTCGGTGTCGAAGAGGGTGTCGACCTCGAGGAAATCGTGCGCCTTGGGGGCGTCCTTGGCCGGGCTGCTGGAGGTGGAAGTCGTCGTGCTCATGGATTTGCGAAAATATCAAATCCCATGTCAGGAACCCCGGTCGACGACCCGGCTACCCCCCACGACGCGGCGGACGCGGCCCTCGGCCACCTCCGCGTCCTCGACTTCTCCCGGGTGCTGGCCGGGCCGCTGGCGACGATGGTGCTCGCCGACCTCGGGGCCGACGTGATCAAGGTGGAGCGGCCAGGCGCGGGCGACGACACCCGCGCCTGGGGCCCGCCGTTCGACGCGCGCGGCCGCGCCAGCTACTTCGAGGCGGTCAACCGCAACAAGCGCAGCGTCGCGCTCGATCTGCGCGACCCCGAGGACCTCGGCCTCGCGCGCTCGCTCGCGCGCGAGGCGGACGTCTTGGTCGAGAACTTCCGGCCGGGGGTGATGGACAGGCTCGGCCTCGGCTACGAGGAGCTGCGCTCCTTGAACCCGGGCCTGATCTACGCCTCGGTGACCGGCTTCGGCGCCGGCAAGGGCGCGAGCCTGCCCGGCTACGACCTGCTCGTGCAGGCCGTGGGCGGGCTGATGAGCATCACCGGCAGCCCCGACGGCGAGCCGCAGAAGGTCGGCGTCGCCCTGGTCGACGTGATCGCCGGGCTGTTCTGCGCGACCGGGATCCTGGCGGCGGTGGAGCACCGAAACCGGAGCGGGCGCGGCCAGCGGCTCGAGATCAACCTGCTCTCCAGCCTGCTCGCGGCGCTCGTCAACCAGGCCAGCGCCTACACGGTCGCGGGCGTCGTGCCGCGCCGGATGGGCAACGCCCACCCGAGCATCGCCCCCTACGAGCCCTACCCGACCGGCGAGGGCGAGCTGGTGCTGGCGGTGGGCAACGACCGCCAGTTCGCGGAGCTCTGCCGGGTGATCGGCGTGGACCTCGCCGAGGACGAGCGCTTCGCCACCAACGCGGCACGCGTCGAGCACCGCGACGAGCTGCGCGCGGAGCTGGTCAAGGCGCTCGCCGCCAAGCCGGCCCGCGAGTGGGCCGAGCGCCTCAACGCGGTCGGCGTGCCCGCCGGCGAGATCAAGGACATCGCCGCCGCGTTCGAGTTCGCAGACTCGCTCGGGCTCGAGCCCATGGTGACGCTGCGCGACGAGGAGGGCAACCCGGTGCGCCTGCCGAGCAACCCGATCCGCCTCTCCGAGACGCCGCCGCGCTACCGCTCGGCGCCCCCGGCGCTGCCGCAGCGCGGCGAGAGCGTCGCCTGGCGCGAGCGGTAGGGCTCCGGGACCCCGCCCGCCGCAGGGAAGCGCCTAGCCCGTGCCCCGGGCGCCTCGCTCCCCCTGCGCGCGCGCCCGCTCGCTCTCGGCCCTGCGGTCGGCCGCCCGGCGCAGGGCGAGCTCGGGGTCGACGCCGAGGCGGCGCGAGATCGCGACCAGCTCCAAGAGGAGCTCGCCGAGCCAGCGCTCGGCGCGCTCGCGACGCTCCCCCTTGGGCGACTCCCCGCCTGCCTCGGGCTCGGCCCGGCGCAGGATCTTGCGCGCGTAAAGCAGCGCCGGCAGGTTCTCGGGCACGTCGGCGAAGGGGTCGTCGGCGCCGCGGCCCTCGACCTCCCGCTTGATCCGGTCCCAGTTGGCGAGCACCTCCCGCGCCGAGGCTGGCGCCCCCTCCAGGAGCTCGCGCGCCTCGCTCTCGGCGAACACGTGGGGGTGGCGGCGGATCAGCTTCGCGGTCATCCCCTCCGCCACCTCGGCGAGGCTGCCCTCCCCCCGCTCCTCGAGCAGGAGCGAGAGGAAGAAGACCTGGAAGAGGACGTCGCCGAGCTCGTCGCGCAGCTTCTCGTCGTCGCCGCTCGCCGCCGCGTCAGCGAGCTCGTAGGCCTCCTCGACCGTGTGCGGGACGATCGAGCGCTCGTCCTGCTCGCGATCCCAGGGGCACTCCGCCCGCAGCCGCCTGGTGATCTCGTCGAGGCGGGCGAGCGCCTCGAGCGCCGGGGGGGCGCCCCGGCCAACGCTCAGCCGCCCGGCCCGATCGGCAGGCCCTGGCCGAAGTTGAACGGGGGCGCCTCCGACTGCGGGAAGACGGGGCCCTGCGGCCGGGTCGGGGCGCCGAAGTCGCCCGCGGTGCCCGGCTCGACCACGCGCCTGCCGGGGACGAAGGCCGGGCACGCGATCTCCCGCTCCTTCTGCTGCTCGGACTCCTCGCCCGGCGGCGCCGGCGGCTCCTCGCCGTCGTCATCGCCCTGGCAGGCGTCCGCCGGCGGCTCGGCGTTGGAGCAGCGGTCGGTCACGAAGTCCTCGACGCAGATCGTGCGCGAGCGCCACTTGGTGGTGAACTCGGTCTGGAAGCGAGAGGCGATGCGCTGCTCGCGCTGCGCGGCGAGCGTCTGCCGGATCTGCTCGCGCGTCTGCTCGTTCAGCTCCTGGGTCGTCTCCGGGTTGATCTTCGTGACCTGCAGGACGTAGAAGCCGGAGTCGGTCTCGACCGGGCCGACCAGCTCACCCTCGGCGGCGCCGAAGATCGCCTCGTCGAGCTTCTGCTCGTTCTGGCCGCGCATCACCGCCTGGCGCAGGCCGCCGTTGTTCGAGGTGCCCTCGTCGGTCGAGAACCGCTTCGCCACCCGCTTCCAGCTCTTCTGCGAGTCGTCCTCGGCGAGCAGCTCGCGCGCCTGCTCGACCTTCTCCCGCTTCGGGTTGAGGATCAGGCGGACGTCGCGCGACTCGGGGGTGGTGAACTGCTGGATGTTGCTCTCGTAGTAGTTGGTGATCTCGTCGTCGGAGACCTCGGAGCCCGCGCCCAGCACCTGCTCCTGGATGCGCTCGCTGAGCAGCTGCAGGCGCACGCGCTCGAGCGCGTCCTGTTCGGTGAAGTGCTGGCGGCGCAAAAACCGCTCGAACTCGCGCTGCGATCCGAACTGCTGCTTGCGGATCTGCTCGAGCCGGTCCTCGACGGCGGCGTCGCTCACCTCGATCCCGCGCTCGGCCGCCTCGCCGAGCACCCAGCGGGAGAGGATCAGGTCGTTGAGCGCGGCCTCCTTGACCGCGTCGTACTGCGGCGTGCCCTCCTTCGGGGCGCGACGGATGCCCTGGGCAGCCGCGGCCTGCTCGAAGGAGCGATCGAAGTCCTCGCGGGTGACGTCGCCACCCTCCGGGACGTCCTCGACGAAGGCCACGTCGCCCTCAGGCAGGCTGGGGCCGCCGAAGCCGCTGGTGAGGCCGACGATCAGCAGGGCCAGGACCAAGCCGACCCCGAGGACGACGGCCGTGATGCCTCTGGGGTTCCTCCTGCTCCCACGCACGACGCGGAACCCTATCCAACTCCGAGGGCGACTTTCTCACATGCTTCGGTGAGAGCCTCGACCAGCCGCATCACGGCCTCGAGCCGCTCCGCGTCCTCGGAGGGAACCCGCACCGACAGCGTCCGCTTCCCGCGCTCGTACATCGCCTCGGGCATCCGCTCGCGGATCGCGCCGACGGCTGCGGCGTCGAGCTCGAGCGGCGAGATCGCGAGCCGCCCGCCCCGGATCTCGACGACGCGCGCGCCCAGGCGGCCGACCTCGAGCCGGACGCGCTGCAACTCGAGCAGGGCGTGCACGGGCTCGGGCACCTCCCCGAAGCGGTCGCGCAGCTCCTCGGCGAGCCCGCGCAGCTCGCCCACCTCGCGCGCCTGGGCGATGCGCCGGTGCAGCTCGATCTTCGCGGCCTCGTAGGGGATGTAGTCGGAGGGGACGTAGGCGCTGACGTCGACGTCGACGCGCACCTCGGCCTCGGGCGCCTCCTCCTCGTCGGCGGCGCCGCTGCGCAGCGCCTCGGTCGCCTCCTCCAGCATCGCCAGGTACAGCTCGTAGCCGACGGCGGCCACGTGGCCCGACTGCTCCTCGCCCAGGAGGTCGCCGGCGCCGCGCAGCTCGAGGTCGCGCATCGCGATCGCGAAGCCGGAGCCCAGGTCGGTGTGGTCGGCGAGCGTGGAGAGGCGGGCCTGCGCCTCGGCGGTGAGCGACTCCTCCGCCGGGTGCAGCATGTAGGCGAAGGCGCGCTCGCGCGAGCGCCCGACCCGGCCGCGGATCTGGTAGGCCTGGGCGAGCCCGAGCCGGTCCGCGCGATCGACGATCAGCGTGTTCGCCTGCGGGATGTCGAGCCCAGACTCGATGATCGTCGTCGCCACCAGGCAGTCGGCCTCGCCGCGCACGAACGCGAGCATGGTCTCCTCGAGCTCGGCCGCGTCCATGCGCCCGTGCGCCTCCAAGAAGCGCACGTTCGGGCAGAGCGCGCGCAGGCGCTCGGCCACCTCGTGCAGCGACTCGATGCGGTTGTGCAGGAAGAAGACCTGGCCGCCGCGCGCCACCTCGCGCTCGATCGCGCGCCGCACCAGCTCCTCGTCGTAGGGCCCGACGTAGGTGCGCACCGGGCGCCGCCCCTCGGGCGGGGTCTCGATCACCGAGATGTCCCGCAGGCCCGCGAGGCTCATCTGCAGCGTGCGCGGGATCGGCGTCGCCGACATCGAGAGCACGTCGACGCGCAGCTTGAGCTGGCGCAGAAGCTCCTTCTGCCGCACCCCGAAGCGCTGCTCCTCGTCGACGATCAGCAGCCCCAGGTCCTTGGCGCGCACGTCTCGGGAGAGCAGGCGGTGGGTGCCGATCAGGATGTCGAGGCGGCCGTCCGCGAAGCGCTCGAGGATCGCCCGCACCTCCGCGGGCTTGCGCAGGCGCGAGATGCAGTCGACCTCGAAGGGCAGGTCCGCGAAGCGCTCCCGGAAGGTGCCCAGGTGCTGTTGCGCGAGCACCGTGGTCGGCACCAGCATCATCACCTGCTTGCCGTCCTCGACCGCCTTGCAGGCGGCCCGCAGGGCGACCTCGGTCTTGCCGTAGCCGACGTCGCCGCAGATCAGCCGGTCCATCGGCCGCTCGGACTCCATGTCGGCCTTGGTCGCCTCGATCGCCTCGAGCTGGTCGGCCGTCTCGCGGTAGGGGAAGTCGCGCTCGAGCTTGAGCGACCACTCCCCGTCGGGCGGGAACGCGTGGCCGCGACGCGCCTGGCGCTCGGCGTAGAGGTTGAGCAGCTCGCCGGCAAGCTCGCGAGCGGCGCGGCGGGCCCGCGCCTTGACCGCGTCCCAGCGCTTGGAGCCGAGCTTGGAGAGCTGCGGCTTCTCGCCGCCGACCCCGACGTAACGGGTGATCTTCGCCAGCTGCTCGGTGGGCGCGAACACGCGGTCGCCGCCCTGGTACTCGAGCTCCAGGTAGTCGCGGGTGATGCCGGCGACGGTCTTCGTCTCGAACCCGGCGAAGCGGGCGATCCCATGGTCCGCGTGCACGACGTAGTCGCCGACCCGCAGATCCGCCATCGAGGCGAGCCTGCCCCGCACCGCGGGCGCGGCGGCGCGGCGGCGGTGCACGAGCTTGCGCCACGGATAGACGGCGAGCCGCAGCTCGGGGGAGACGAATCCCTCGTCGAGCGGGGCCTCAGCGAAGACGAGCCGCGGCCCCCACTCCCCCTCGCCGGACGGCTCGCCGTCGAGGAGCTGGGCGTCGAGGCGCTGGAGGTTGAAGCGGGCGCGCTCCGCCTCGCCGCGGTGCTCGAAGGCGACCGCCACGCGGTAGCCGGAGCCGAGCTCGCGCTCGAGCTGCTGCTCGGCCTCGCGCACCGAGCGGGCGGCCGAGGCGGCGATCTGCGCGCGCAGGGCGCGGTCGGGCGCGTCCCCGTCCCGCCCCTCGCTCGGCAGCGAGCGCAGCCGCAGGCTGGCGCGCTCCGCGAGCGGTTCGGCGACGTCGACGTAAAGGCTGCGCGCGTCCGCGTCGTGCATCGTCGCCAGCACGTCGTCCCAGTGGTCGCGCAGCGCCGGCTCGATCTCCTCGGCCGCGACCATGGCCACGGCGGCGTCGGCGTGGATCAGCTCCAGGGGCGCGTGGAAGCGGTCGACCGGGATCAGCTCGGTGATCGGCGGGCGCTCGGCCCCCTCCTCGTCGTCCAGGGCGAGCTCGGCCACTCCCCGGTGCTCGGAGGCGAGCTCGGCCGCGGGCGCCAGCTCGACCGCGTCGGTCTCGGCCAGCGAGCGCTGGGTGAAGGTGGAGAACCACCGCATCGACTCGATCTCGTCCCCGAAGAGCTCGATCCGCACCGCGCGGTCCTCGGTCGCCGGGAAGACGTCGAGGATGTCGCCGCGGATCGCGAACTCCCCGCGCTCAGAGACCTGGTCGACGCGCTCGTAGCCGGCGTCGGCCAGCAGCTCCGCCGCGAACTGGAGGTCGATCTCCTCGCCCACGCGCAGGTCGAAGCCCTCGGGGCGCAGCTCGGGCGAGGGCACGGTCTCGGCCAGCGCCACGGCGCTCGCCACGACCAGCGGCGGCTCCTCCCCCTTCCGCGGCTCGCGGGTGAGCGCGTCGAGCGCCGCGATCCGCAGGCCGACCAGGTGCGGGGGCGGCGCGATCTGCGAGGCGTAGCCCGTGCCCCGCGAGGGGTAGTGGCGGACGCGGCGCGGCGCGAGCCAGGCGCGCAGCGCGCGCGCCAGCTCGCGCGCGCCCGCGTCGTCGGGGGCGACGACGAGGAGCGGCGCGTCGCCGAACGCCTCCGGGTCGTCGGCCAGGGAGGCGAGCAGGTACGGCTGGATCGCGGCGGAGGCGTGCGCCTGCGCGGGCCCGCCGCTCGCGGCCGCGGCCAGCTCGCGGTACACCTCGTGCCCGCGCACGATCGGAAGCAGCGCCCTCAACGACATCTCGGCCAGAGAATCTAGAGAGCGGCCACGCCCGCCCGAGCGGCCGGGCCGAGGGCCCCGGTCAGCTGCTGGGGGAGCCGGGCAGGCCGGGGCCCGTGCGCTGCCACTCGACCTGGCCGCGGCCCTCGGCGGCGGAGCGCTCGACGACGCCGTCCCACTCGTGCAGCATCGCCTTGAGCCGCGCGACCGCCTCCGGCTCGTGCGCGGCGCACGCCGCGGCGAGATCGAGCGCCGCCTCCTCGGTCGCCGGGGCGGGCGCCACCTTGTGCACGAGCCCCCAGCGCAGGGCGAGGTCGGCGCTCACCTCCTTGGAAGTGAGCAGCAGGTACTTGGCCACGGACAGCCCGCAGAGCGTGACCAGTCGCGCGGGGCCGACCGGCACGCCGAGGGCGGCGCCGGGGAACCGCATGCGCATGTTCGAGCCGGCGACGCGCAGGTCGCAGGCGACCGCGATCTCCGCGCCGCCGCCCACGCAGGCGCCGTGACAGGCGGCGACGGTGGGCTTGGGGAAGGCGGTGAGCTCGTCGTAGAGCTGGGCGAAGAGCTCCATGCGCCGCACCTTCCCCTCGTGATCCAGCTCCTCGCGCACGTCGGCGCCGGCCGAAAGGCCCATGTGGTCGGTCGAGGAGATTACGAGCGCGCGCACGTCCGCGTCCTCGCGCGCCTCGGCCAGGCGCGCGAGCAGCTGCTCGAGCATCGGGGTGTTGATCGCGTTTCGCGCCTCGGGCCGGTTCAGCCGCAGGCGCGCCACCCCGGCCTCGACGTCGTAGAGGACGAGCTCACTCATCGGCCCGGGAAGCTATCCGCTCGACCAGGCGCTCCGCTTCGTCGGCGGCCCGATCGATCAGCGCACGCACCTCGCCCTCGGGCTCGCTGAAGCGCCCGAGCACGTAGGCCGAGACAACCTCGGGGTCGGTACTGTCGGGCCGGCCGACGCCGACGCGCACGCGCCAGAACTCGCCGCTGCCGAAGCCCTGGCGCAGCGACTTGATGCCGTTGTGGCCGGCGGTGCCCCCGCCCAGGCGGGTGCGGATCTCGCCGAACGGCAGGTCGATCTCGTCGTGGACCACGACCACGTGATCGAGCGGGACCCGCAGCGCCCCGCGCGCGGGCCCGGCGGCGCGCCCGGACTCGTTCATGTAGGTCTGGGGCAGGAGCGCGACCACGCGCGGGCCGCCGGGCCGGATGCGGCCCTCGGTGACGAGCGCGTTGAACTTCTCGCGCGCCCGCGGCAAGTCCCAGCGGCGGCTCAGCTCGGCGACCACCTCGAAGCCGATGTTGTGCCTGGTCGCCGCGTAGCGGCGTCCGGGGTTGCCCAGGCCGATCACGAGCACGCGCGATCCGGGCTCGCCCGCGGGCTCCTCGCCGCCCCGGTGGCGGCGACGGAAGAGCGACATCGGCTACTCGCCGGACTCTTCGCCCGCGGCCTCGGCGCCCTCCGCCTCGGCCTCGGCCTCGCCGACCACCTCGGCCTCCTCCTCGACCTCGGCGGTGGGCTCCTCCTGGACCCGCGGCGGGCTGAGCGTGGCGATCGTGATCTCGTCGGGGTCGACGCCCTCTTGAACGACGAAGCTCACGCCCTCCGGCGGCGTCACCTGGCTCAGCGTCAACGTGTCCTGGATCTCCATCCCGGAGACGTCGACCGGGATCGTCTCGGGGATGTCGGTCGGCAGCGCCTCGATCGTCACCTGGTGCGTGACGAACTCGAGCACGCCGCCCTGCCGGACGCCCGGGGCGTCGTCGGCGCCAACCAGCTCGAGCGGCACCTCGGCCTGGATCTTCTGGTCCAGCCGCACCGACATCACGTCGATGTGCAGGACGTCGCCGCGCACGGGGTCGCGCTGCTGCTCCTTGAGCACGACCGGCTGCGGGTCGCCGCCGTCGAAGACGAGGTCGAAGAGCGCGCCGCCGTGCGCGAGCAGCGCACGCAGCTTGCGCGCGTCAGCGGTGAACGCGCGCGCCTCGCCGCCCTCGCCGTAGACGACGCCGGGGATCAGCCCCTGGCGGCGCAGGCGGCGGCTGGCGCGCGAGCCGAACTCGCTGCGCTCGGAGACCTCGAGTGTCGCTCGGTCGGAAGCCATCGGCGACCGGTCAGGATAGAGAAAGGCCGCGGCGTTCGGCTCGCAGCGCCCTGGGAAAGGCCCATCGGCGCCGGGTCTGCCGCTGGTGAGAGCGCGACAATGCGTCGGATGAGAGGGATGGGAGCCAGATGAGGGCAGTGGTGATCGGTGCCGGCGAGGTCGGCACCAACGTCGCCCGGACCCTAAGCTCCGACGGGCACGACGTGACCGTCGTCGACACCGACCCGGGGCGCTGCTCGACCTGCCAGGAGGAGCTCGACGTCCTGGTGATCGAGGGGAACGGCGCCAGCCCGAGGCTGTTGCGCGAGCTGGAGATCAGCGAGGTCGACCTGCTCGCCGCGGTCACGGCGACCGACGAGGTGAACGTGATCGCCGCGCTGGCGGCGCGTCAGCTCGGCGCCGGCACGACCGTCGCGCGCGTGCGCGACCCCGACTTCTTCGGCCCCGACGAGTCGTTCGCGCACGACGTGCTCGGGATCGATTTCGTGATCGACCCCGACCGCGCCACCGCGGCAGACATCGCCCGCGCGCTGCTCTTGCCGGGCTCGGTCGCGGTCGAGTACTTCGGGGACGGCCGGCTGGCCGTCGCGGAGGTGATCATCACCGAGGACTCGCCGGTCTGCGGGGTGCCGCTGGGCGAGCGCGAGCGGCCCGTGCCCGCCTATATCGTCGGCATCTCCCGGGGCGAGAAGACGTTGCTGACGCGGCCGGACCTGGTGCCGCAGCCCGGCGATCACCTGCTCGTCACGGCGCCTACCGAGCACCTGCGCGCCGCCGTCGCCCACCTCGCCGTGCACGTCGAGGAGGTGCGCGACTGCGTGATCTTCGGCGCGGGCAAGATCGGGATGCGCCTCGCCCAGGTCCTGGAGGGGACCAAGGTGCGGGTGACGATGCTCGAGCGCGACGAGAGGCGAGCGCGGTACGTGGCCGAGCGCCTGCGCCGGACCACCGTGCTGCACGAGGAGGGGATCAGCCGCGAGGCCCAGAAGGGAGCTGGGGTCGATGTCGCCGACGCCTTCGTCGCCTGCGCCGGCGACGATCGGGCGAACCTGCTCGCCGCGCTGTACGCGAAGCGCATGGGCGCCTCGCTCTGCTTCTCGGTCGTGTCGCGCGAGGAGTTCACGCCGCTGGTGGACGCGCTGCCGATCGACGCCGCCTATTCCCCGCGCCTGATCACCGCGGAGGCGATCCTGCGCTTCGTGCACAAGCGGGCGGTGCGCGGGATCTACCTGCTGCGCTCCGGGTTCGAGGTGATCGAGCTGGAGGCGGAGCCGGGCTCGAAGATCGCGGGCAAGGCGCTCGGCGAGACGCACGGGATGCTGCGCGGGCTGCGCGTGGGCGCGGTGCTGCGGGGAGAGGAGGTGTTGGTCCCGCCCCAGCGCATCGAGATCCAGGCCGGGGACCGCGTGCTGATGCTCGGCGTGGGCGGCGCGCTGAGCGAGACCGAGCCGTTCTTCACGGGCGGATGAGGCTGCGCCTACCGCCGGGGCTCTTGGTGCCGACGCTGGTCAGCGCCGGCGTGCTCGTGAGCTGCGGCGCGGGGATGCTCGTCTGCGCGGGGATCGGCGCCTTGGCCGACGGGCGCGAGCTTTGGGCGCTGATCGCGCCCGGGCTCGCCTGCGGGGCGCTCGGCGGCGGGCTGATCGCCGTGCTCGACACGCGTGCGGCGCGCGCGATCACGATCCGGCCCACGACCGGGTTCGCGGCGGTGACCTGCGCCTGGGTGGTCGCCGCCGCGGCCGCGGCGGTGCCGCTGCTCGCGGCGGGCACGCTGACCTCGCCCCTGCACGCGTACTTCGAGGCGATGAGCGGGTTCACCACCGCGGGCGCCTCGGTGATCACCGATCTGGAGGCGCAGCCGGACGGGATCCTGATGTGGCGCTGCGCCACACAGTGGCTCGGGGGCGTCGGGATCGTCGTTTTGGTGGTGGCGGTGGCGCCGGTGTCGGGCCCGGCGCTGCAGCGCGCCTTCTACGCGGAGATGTCCGGGGTGACGGCGGACCGGCTCACGCCCCGGATCGTGGACACGGCGAAGATCATCGCCGGCATCTACGTCGCGCTCACCGCCGCGGGCGCGCTCGCCTACCTGCTCGCGGGAATGGGTCCGTTCGACGCGCTCGCCCACGCGCTGACCACGCTCGCCACCGGCGGCTTCTCGACGCGCGAGCAATCCCTGGCGGCGTTCGACTCGCAGGCGATCGAGATCGTCGCGATCGTCGGGATGATCCTCGGGGCGATCAACTTCGCCTTCTACTGGCGCGCGGCGCAGGGCCGTCCCGCACGCCCGCAGCTCGCCGAGATCAAGGCTTTCGCGGCGATCCTGGTCGGGGTGTCCGCGGTCGTGGTCGCGAGCCTGCTGGTCTCCGAGGACGTCGAGGGGCTCGGGACGGCGCTGCGCGAGGGCGTCTTCAGCGTGGTCAGCATCGGCACCTCGACCGGGTTCACGACGGCGGACTTCGACGGCTGGAACCAGTTCGTGCGCCTGGGGCTGCTGCTCTTGATGTTCGTGGGCGGCTGCGCGGGCTCGACCGCGGGCGGGATGAAGGTGATCCGGGTCGTGCTGTTGGGCGTGATCGCCAAGCAGGAGGTCCAGCGCCAGCTGCAGCCCGCGGGGATGCAGGTGCTGCGCTTCGGCGGGCGCGCGTTCCCCGAGAAGGTGCGGGCCACGCTGCTGGGGTTCGCGCTCATCTACGCGACCGTGTTCCTTGTGGGGGCGCTCGCGTTCGCGCTGGCCGGGATCGGGTTCGACTCGGCGCTGAGCGCGGCGGCGGCGAGCATCAACATCGTCGGGCCCGGGCTGGGCGAGATCGGCGCAGCCGAGAGCTACGCGGCGCTGCCGCCGGGCGCGCTGATCGTGTCGATGCTGTTGATGCTGATCGGGCGCCTGGAGGTGTTCACGGTCGTCGCGCTCCTGGCCGCGGCGCTGCGCCTGCGCCGCTGAGGCGCAGCGAATGCCCGCCCCGCGCGCACGGGAGGCGCGGGGTGGCTCAGACCGCCTCGAACAGGCGCGGGTCGTTCGTGCAGACGCCGTCGACGCCCATCTCGACCAGCGCCTCGAAGGCCGCTCGCTCGTCGACCGTCCAGGCGATCAGCGCCACGCCGGACTGGTGCGCGGCGCGCACGAGGCGCGGGGTGATCAGCGGGTGGTAGACCCAGGTCGCCCAGACCTCGGGGCCGGGCACGCCGCGGCGCACGATCCGCGGCAGGCGCGCGCGCAGGGAGGCGACGCCGCCTGCGAGGAACGGGCGCGCCCACGGCGTGCTGATCCAGTCGCGGCGCACGCGCGGCAGCGTCCAGCCGCGCGGCAGGCCGGGCTCGAGCTGGGCGAGGACGTAGAGGCTGCGCCGCTCCATCGTCGAGACCATCGCGCGGCCGACGAGCTCGCGCTCGCGCAAGAGCCGCACGACCTCGTCCTCGCGGCCTGCGAGCTTGAGGTCGAGGTTGATGCGCACCTCGTGCAGGGGCGGGCGGGTGAATGCGTCGAGCGCCTCGGCGAGGGTGAGCGGCTCGCGGCGCTCGGCGTCGGCCCAGTCGTGTGCGACGAGCAGGGGGCCGCTGCCTGGGGCGGGCCCCGCGGGGGCGTTGCGCCAGTCGCGCCGGCCGTTGAAGTCGCCGCGCGGGCGCAGCACGTCGAGCTCGATCACGTCGACGCCGGCGGCGACCGCGCGCTCGAAGCTCGCGAGCGTGTTGCCGGGGGCGAGCGCGTCGGCCCCCTTGTGCCCGACGCGCAGGACTGGGCGAGTCACGGGGCGAAGCGTAGCCCCGGGTTGCGGCTCAGAACAGCTGGTTCTCGCCGGCGAAGATCTCGGAGACGGAGTCGTCGGCGAAGATCCGGCGGATCGAGTCGGCCAGCGTCTGGGCGGTCGAGAGCACGGTGATGTTGTCCGGCGCGCCGGGGGCGAGCGGGACGGTGTCGGTCACGACCACGCGCTCGATCCCCGAGTTCTCGTAGGCGAGGCGCTCGTAGGCGGGGCCGGAGAAGAGCCCGTGGGTGGCGCAGGCGATCACGCGCGAGGCGCCCTCGTCCAGCACCGTGCGGGCGGCGGCGCAGAGCGTGCCGGCGGTGTCGATCATGTCGTCGACGATCACGGCGGTCTTGCCCTTGACGTCGCCGACGACGTAGCCGATCTCGGCGACCTGCTGGGCCGGGCGCTCCTTCTCCATCACCGCCCAGTGCACGCCGAGCTTGCGGGCGAAGTTGCGCGCCTGCTTCACGCGGCCGGCGTCGGGCGAGACGATGACCAGGTCGTCGGCGAAGTCCTGGTCGATGAAGTACTGGGTGAGCATCGGCACCGCGGTCATGTGGTCGACCGGGTTGGAGAAGAAGCCCTGGACCTGGCCGGAGTGCAGGTCCATGGTCAGCACCCGGTCGACTCCGACGGTCTCCAGGCAGCGCGCCACGACGCGGGCGGAGATCGGCTCGCGCGGGGCCGACTTCTTGTCCTGGCGCGAGTAGCCGTACCAGGGCATGACGGCGATGATCCGGTGCGCGGAGGCGCCCTTGGCGGCGTCGATCATCGTCAACAGCTCCATCAGCGCGTCGTTGGGCGTCATTCCCTGGGCTGGGTTGCGCGCGGTGGACTGGACGATGAAGACGTCGGCGCCGCGGATCGACTCCTCGTAGCGGCAGTAGACCTCGCCGTCGGCGAAGGTGCGCAGGTCGACCTGCCCCAGGTCGACGTCGAGCTTGTCCGCGATGCGCGCGGCGAGCTCCATCGAGACGCGCCCGCCGAAGATCATGAGGCGCTTGGTGTAGTCGTGCGGGATCGAGGTGCTGATCCTCGGATTCTCCTCGACGGTGCTCACGGCTCGTGCTACCCCCTTCTCCTGCTCTCGGCCCAGCCCTCGATGTTCCGCTGCTTCGCGTTCGTCAGCCCGAGTCCGTTCGGCGGCACGTTCTTCCGGATGACCGCGCCCGCGCCAGTGTAAGCGCCATCGCCGACGGCGACGGGCGCGACGAGCGAGGTGTGGACGCCGATTCGCGCACCTTCCCCGATCTTTGTGCGGTGCTTGCGCACGCCGTCGTAGTTGGCGGTGATCGTGCCAGCGCCGAGGTTGGCTCCGGCGCCGACCTCGGCGTCGCCGACGTAGGAGAGGTGCGGGACCTTGGCGCCCTCCCCCACCTGCGAGTTCTTGATCTCCACGAACGTGCCCGCCTTGGCGCCGTCGGCCAGCGTCGCGCCGGGCCGCAGGTAGGCGAACGGGCCGACGTTGCACCGGGCTCCCACCTCGCACTCGACCAGGTACGAGTGCACGACGCGGGCGTCGGCGCCGACCCGGGAGTCGATCAGGGTCGAGTGCGGGCCGATCACGGCGCCACGCGCGATCCGGGTGGCGCCGCGCAGGTACGTGCCGGGCTCGATCACGACATCGGGCTCGATCTCCACGTCGGCCTCGATCCAGGTGCTCTCGGGGTCGACGATCGTGACGCCGGCGAGCATGTGCTCGCGCAGGATGCGGCGCCGCGCCTCGGCTGCGGCGAGGGCGAGGTCGGCGCGCGTGTTGACGCCGAGGTTGACGGCGGCGTCGCTGGCCTTGTGCGCGGCGACGCGCCCGCCCCCGGCGCGCAGGATCGGCAGCACGTCGGGAAGCAGGTACTCCCCGGCCGGGTTGTCGTCGCTGAGGCGCGAGAGCGCGTCGGCGAGCTCAGGGCCGGAGAAGCAGTAGGTGCCGGTGTTGACCTCGCGGATGGCGAGGATCTCGGGCGGGACGGACTCGGGGTGCTTGGTCTCGACGATGCGGTCGACCGCGCCGTCGTCGTCGCGCACGACGCGTCCGTAGCTGCCCGGTTCCTCCATCTCGACCGTCATTAGCGTGGCCGCCGCCCGCTGTTCGCGGTGGGTGGCGAGCAGCTGCTGGATCTGCTCGGCGGTGATCAGCGGGTGGTCACCGGAGAGGACGACGAGCTCGGGCGAGGTGCGCACAACGTCGATCGCGGCGCGCAGGGCGCCGCCGGTGCCGTCGGGGCGCGGCTGCACGACGGTCTCCGCGCCCTCGGGCAGGCCGGGGCTCAAGTCGCGATTGGGCGCGACGACGACCACCACCCGGCCCGCGCCGGCCTGCTGCGCGGCGCGCACACTCCAGGCGATCATCGGGCGGCCGCAGACGGGGTGCAGGACCTTCGGTAGGGACGAACGCATGCGTGTGCCTTCGCCCGCGGCCATGATCACGACCGTGGGGGTCTGGGGCGATGCGATCACGGGCGAATCGTAGAAGCCGCGCGGGTCATGGGGCGCCGCGCCCGGGGCCGCCGGATGCGCCGTTGCGCGCGCCAGATCCGCGCTCGCCTTCCAATGCCGCCGCCCTTTCGCGTTCGTACTGGCGCAGCCACTTGCGAACCGCGTTGTCGGAGACCCCGTACTTGCGGCCGACCGCGCGGTAGCCGCTTCGCGCCACCTCGTCCCGCAGCCGCTCGTACGGAGGCCGCGCGACCTTCCGCCGGGCCACCGCGACCTCGCGTTCGCGGCGGTAGCCGCACTCGCGCGAGCAGAAGCGCTGGCGGCCGCGAGCGGGCTGAAAATCGCGTCCACACGCCTCGCAGCGCCGCTTCGATCTGCGGTTCTTGCGTCCGCAGTGGGTGTCGAGCGTCGCCGCGCAGTTCGGGCAGAGGATGCGCAGGTTCTCCAGGCGGTTGTCGTCCGGCACCCCGTTGATGTGGTCGAGGATCAGCGCCATCCGCTTGCCGCGCCAGATCTCGCCCTGACCGCACTCCTCGCAGACGCGCTGCTTGAGCCCCTCCTTGAAGAGGCGCTCCTTGAGGTGGCCGCGGCTGTAGGTCGAGTTCGGGACCAGGATCCGGGCGATCGGGATCGGCTCGCGCCGGGGCGGACCCGAGGCGCGACCGAACCGGCTGAAGTGGCTCGTGTCGATACCCCAGCGCGCCGCGTACTTCTTCAGCGTCTGGGCGTTCCCACCACCGCTGCGGTACCCCAGCCGGCGCATCGTCTCCAGCCAGGAACGGGACCGCGCAACCGCGCGTCGCAGCTCATCTTCGGTGAACCTAGGACCGCGCGGCACGAACGTATGTTCGCATGCTGATCGGACGGAATCGAGGCTTAGACTTAGGCGTCGATCCGGGATGGTGTAGCTGGCAGCACTCCTCGTTTTGGCCGAGGCAGCAGGGGTTCGAATCCTCTTCCCGGAATCGTCTGCTTAGGCCGAGACCGAGCGGCCGGCTAGTCGTCCGCGCCCTTTGGCCTCGGCACCTTCCCCGCCTCGGCGCCGGGCTCCGTGGCGGGGCCGCGGGGCGGGGCGATCCCGAGCACGCGCATCGACTTGAGCCCGAGGCCGAGGCGCTCCCGGCCCTCGGTCGAGGAGATGTCGTGGCCGGAGAGCTCCTTCACGCGCTCGAGCCGGTAGCGGATCGTGTGCCGGTGCGTGAACATCCGCTCGGCCGTGGGAGTGATGTTCCCGTCGTTCTCCAGGTACGCCTCCACGGTCGCCACGAGCTCGGTCTCGTACTGCTCGTCGTAGGCGGCGAGCGGCGCCACCGTCTCCGCGTAGAAGCGCTCAAGCTCGGCCGGGTCCTCGCTGAACGCCGGCAACAGCAGCCGGTAGGAGCCGGTGTCCTCGAACGCGAGCACGCGCTTGCCCTCGGCCGCCGCCACGTTGGCTGCGAGCTGCGCCTCCTTGCCGGCGCGATAGAGATCGACCGGGTCCTGCGTCCAGCGGCTGTACGCCACGCTCACGTTGAACCCGGCCAACGCCTGCTCGAGCTCCCGCGCAAGCGCCTGCGCGGCGCGCCCCAGCGTCCCCTCCTCCGCCGTCGGCACGACCGCGGTCACCTCGGCCGCATCCCCTTCGCCGAGCGCCGCCAGCGTCCCCTGCGCCTGCGTGCGCAGGACCCTCATCGCCACGGTCAAGACGCGCGCGCGCCAGTCCCCGTGCTGCGCCGCGCGCGGGGCCGCCCGCGCGACGATCACCCCGCCCCCGGCGGACAGGTCGGCGCCCACCTCGGCGGCGCGCGCCAGGATGTCGCCGCGGTCGGTCACCCGCCGCTCGAGCAGCGCCCGCACGAAGGCGCCAGCCGCCTCGTCGCTCGCCCACTCCGGGCTGCGCGAGCGCTCCACCTCGAGCGCCAGCAGCGCCGCCACCATGCGCGCGATCCCCGCCGGCGGCGCGCCGCCGCGGTAGCGCAGCTCGCCGACCGGGCGCTCGGCCACGCGCAGCTCCAGCGACTCGGTATCCGGCCCGCCCGCGATCAGCTTGCGCTCCCCCGCCGGCGAGCGCGCCGCCACCGCGAGCACGGCGGTCGAGCGGTCGATCACCGCGACCTCGGCGCCCAGCACCCGCGCCGCCGCGCGCGTAACCGCGGGCAGACCCGCCCCCGACTCGATCGCGTCGGAGAGCTCCTCGAGCCTCGCCGCGTCGGCCGCCTCGCTCACGCGCTCCTTGTTCCTACCAGCCTGGGAAGCCACCCCCAGATTCTCGCAGCGCGCCCCCGCCCGCAACGGCGCCTGCGTGCCGCGAGGCCGGTGCGCTCAACCCAGCAGCGCGTTGATGTCGTCCCAGTAGTAGACGATCAGCACCCCCACGGCCACCCCCAGCGCCAGCAGCACCAACAGCACCAGGAGCGAGAGCGTCGCCACGGTCACCTTCTCCCAACCGCGCGAGAACGAGCCCAGCGCCGGCGCCAGGATCAGCGCCCCGAACGCGAGCAGGCTGACGACGCCGGCGCCGCCGAAGAGAAGCCACTCGGTGCCGATCGCCCCGATCACGTACCGACCGAATTCTCGCGGATGTGGGTCACGACCAGCGCTACGGCGCCGCAGAGCGCGAACGCGGCGATCCCGAGCGCCCAGCCTCCGATCACGTCGCTCATGTAGTGCACCCGCAGGTACACCCGCGTGAGCCCGACCACCGCCGCGACCGCGGTCCCGGCCACGACGATCCAGGTCGCGTGCCCCCAGCCCGGGCGCAGACGCATCACGATCGTCAGCGCCAGCCACGGGTAGATCACCGAGTGCGCCGCGTGCCCGCTCGGGTACGAGTACCCGCTCGCCGCCGCGAGCGGGTCGGCCGGGCGCGGGCGCGCGATCAGCTCCTTGAGCTCCGCCACGCCGAACTGCGTGAGCAGCAGCGCCGCCACCAGCACGACCAGCTCCGTCCAGCGCCGAGCCGCGATCAGCGCCGCCGCGAGCAACAGCGCCACCACGATCGTGGCGACCGCCGAGCCGAGCGTCGTCAGCGCGCGCGCCAGCTCGACCAACCACTCCGCGCGTAGGTCCGCGACCACCCTGAACGCGGCCGCATCGCCCGCCGTCGGCCCGGACGATCCGGCGACCAGCACCGCGTAGCCCACAACCACGTACGCGCACACCGCCAGCACCGCCAGCGTCGTGGTGAGCTCCAGGCCCAGCCCGCCGGGGGTGAGCCGGTTCCAGACGAAGCGAAGCTGCGGGCGCAGCCGGCGCACCAGCCCCGCCAGCGGCCGCGTCACCGCGTGCCCCTCCATCCACTCCATCGCCCGCCGCCTGTTCTCCGGCACCCGCAGGAAGCGCACGGCGACCACAACGACGACCACCGTCACGACCACCGTGCCGAACAGGAACGTGCCGCGGCCCGCGATCTGCCCCGCCCGCTCCAAGCTGCCCGCGAGCACGTAGCCGAGCAGCGAGAACGCCGCCGCCCAGAGCCCCGTCCCCAGCACGCTGTAGGGCAGGAACGCCCGGTAGCGCATCGCTGAGCTCCCTGCGATGAACGGCGCCAGCGCGCGCACCAGCCCGATGAAGCGCCCGACCAAGATCGTCTTGCCGCCGTGACGCTGGAAGTACTCCTCCACCTGCTGGAAGCGCTCCGGCGTGATCCGCACCCGGTGCCCGTGTCTCAGCACGAACCCCCGCCCCAGCCTGCGCCCGATCCAGAAGCTCGCCGTGTCCCCGAGCCACGCGCACGCCCAGACGATCCCGATCGTCGCCACCAGCGACGTCTCCCCCTGACCGGCGATAGTGCCGGCGACGATCACCGCCGTCTCGCCCGGGAAGACGAGCCCGACGAACGCCCCCGTCTCCAGGAACGCCAGCACCCCGGCGAGCAGGTACGTCCACTTGCCCAGGCGCTGCGCCAGCTCCTGCAGGATGTGCTCGATATCGATCTCCGGCAGGCGATCGCCGAAGAGCACGTAGGCGAGCACCACCAGCGCGACCAGCACCAACAGGGGGTGCGAGCGCAGCGCGCGCCAGACCGCCCTCACGCCCCCGCCCCCGGCGTCAGGCGCGCCGGCGCCGTCACGATCGCGCCCGCGTAGCGCGGCGGCAGCGACCCGGCGGCCCGATCCGCCGCGACGATGTCCTCGAACAGCCCCAGCACCGTCGGACCCGACCCGGCGACCGTCGCCACCGCGGCACCGACCTCGCGCAGCGCCGCCAGCGCCTCCTCAAGCTCCGGACGCAGCGAGAGCGCCGCCGGCTCGAGGTCGTTGACCAAAAGCTCCGCGTATTCCAGCGGGCTGCGCCCATCGGTCGCGGCGGCGCGCAGCCGCTCCCCGGCGCGCTCCAGCTCCTGCGCCGAGCGGGGCAGGCCCAGCCTGTCCGCCTCCGCGTAGACGTCGGCGGTGCGCAGCCCCCGATCGGAGGGGATCAGGACCACGCCGAACTCGCCCGGCCGAGGCAACGGCTCGATCCTCTCCCCCGCCCCCGAGACGAAGGCGAACCGCGGCTCCAGCTGCGACGGCACGTCGGCGCCCAGGCCGACCGCGATCCCGTGCAGGTCGGGGATCTCCCCCTCCGCCAGGCGCAGCACCGCCGCGGCGTCCGCGCTCCCTCCCCCGAGCCCCGCGGCGACGGGGATCCGCTTGTCGATCTCGATCCGCAGCGGCGGGCTGCCCCACCCGCGCTCGCGCAGCGCCGCCAGCGCCGCCGCCGCCAGGTTCGGCCCCTCCACGCCGGGACAGACGACCTCGTCCTCATCGGCCGAGCCGACCTCGATCCGATCCGATAGCGCCAGCGGGCAGAACAGCGAGCGCAGCTCGTGCAGCCCGTCCGCGCGCTTCGGCCCCACGTACAGCCCCAGGTTGAGCTTGGCGGGCGCGCGCGTGACCATCAGCCCTCCAGTTCCCCTGCCAGCGCCGCCAGCTCACGCGGCGCGAGCGCCTCCGCGCGCACGCCCGGGTCCAGTCCCAGCGCCTCAAGCGCCTCCAGCGCCCGCTCGCGCGACACCACGCCCGCGCTCGCCAGCGAGCGGGCGAGCGCCTTGCGCCGGTGCGCGAAGGCGCCACGCACCACGCGCGCCACCCACTCCCCCGGCCAGGGAGCGATGCGCTCGAGCGCGACGAGCGCCGAGCGCACGCGCGGGCGCGGCACGAACACCGCGGGATCGACGGTGCGCAGCAGCTCCACGCGGCAGCACAGCTGCACGAGGGCGCTCGGCGCCCCGTACGCCTTGCTTCCCGGCGCCGCCCGCAACCGCTCGGCGATCTCGAGCTGGACCATCACCAGCCAGCGCTCCAACCCCGCGAGCTCCGCGATCGTGCGCAGCAGCACCGGCGTCGCCACCGAGTAAGGCAGGTTGGAGACCATCCGGTTCGGGGCGGGGTCGAGCTCGCCCAGCTCCACGCGCAGCGCGTCGCCCCACACGAGCCGGACCGAGCCGTGCTCGGCGGCCACCCGCTCGAGCTGCGGACGCAGCCGCTCGTCGAGCTCGACGACCCAGAGCCGGCGCACCAGCGGCGCCAGCGCCGCTGTCAGCACGCCCTCGCCCCCGCCCACCTCGAGCACCACGTCCTCGGGCCCGAGCCGGGCGTCGCGGACGATCGCCGCCAGCAGGTTGCGGTCGGCGAGGAAGTTCTGGCCCAGCCTCACCACCGCGAGCCGCCCCCCGCGCGCCGCGGCTTGTGCACCGCGCTCACCACCCGAAGAGCGCCGCCGCGTTGGCCTCCACCACCCTCTCCAGGCGCTCGTACGAGACGCCCCGTTCGGCGGCCAGCGCCCGCGCCGTCTCGACCACGCGCGCGGGCTCGTTGGGCTTGCCGCGGTGCGACTGCGGCGCCAGGTACGGGCTGTCGGTTTCGACCAGGAAGAGCTCGTCGGGCACCGCCCGCGCCGCCTCCCGCAGCCCCTCTGCGCTCGGGTAGGTCGCGTTGCCCGCGAACGAGCAGTACCAGCCGCGCTCCGCTGCCTCGCGCGCCTGCTGAGCGGTGCCCGAAAAACAGTGCAGGATCACCGTCACCCCATCGGCCTCGGCCGCGAGGATCTCCAGCGTCTCCGCGATCGCGTCGTTCTCCGGACCCCGCCCCGAGCGCATGTGGATCACCAGCGGCTTGCCCACCTCCCGCGCGATCGCGATCTGGGCACGGAAGGCGCGCCGCTGATCCTCTCGCGGCGCGGTGTCGCGGTAGTAGTCGAGCCCGGTCTCGCCCACCGCCGCCACCTCGTCCGAGCGCGCGAGCTCGAGGATGTCCGCCGCCGCCCCGTCGTCGAACCCGGTCGCTGAGTTGGGATGCCGCCCGACGCACGCGCGCACCCCCTCGAGCTCGCGCGCGTGCTCGATCGCCTCCCGGTTGGAGGGCTCATCCAGCCCGACGGTGAGGATCCGCCTCACACCGGCCTCGCGAGCGCGCGCGACGATCGCGGCCGGCTCGTCCTTGCAGCGGCCGATGTGTGCGTGGGTGTCGACCACGCGCGGCAGTGTATGGGCGCCGCCCCCTAGAGATCGCGGCGCCGAAACGCCGCGACCGCGACGGCCAGCACCAGCGCCGCGTAGGCGAGCGCGTAGATCACCAGCCAGGCGCCGCGGTCCTCAGCCCCGCCGAACGGGCCCAGCCTGATCACGACCTCCGTGAGGCCGCTGGTCCCCTCGGTGAGCAGGTGGAGCCCGTACTGGTAGAGGGCCTCGAACGGAAGCGCCATGCTCACCACCTCGCCGATCCGCTCGAGCGTGCGCGAGCTGAGCGCCTCGCCGAGCTGGCCCAACAGCCCACCCACGAGCCCAGCGCCGAACAACATGAAGACCGCGATCCCCTGCGCGGTCGTCGCCAGCTGCACGGAGGCGAGCACCGACAGCGTCGCGATCACCGCCACCGCGAGCGCCAAAGAGAGCCCCGGCCCCAGCACGTTCTCGGGGGCCCAATCGCCGAGCGCGCGCATCGCCAGCACGGCGGCGAGGTAGACGACGAGGACGTAGGCGACGCCCGCCGCGGCGGCACCGAGGTAGCGCGCGACCAGCGTCGCGCCCCGGCCCATCGGGCGCACCACCAGCGGCTGCAGGAGGCCCGACTCGGCATCGCCGCGGACGATCCCGTTCGTGAGGAAGACGACCAGCACCGCGCCCAGGAACAGCACCGCGAACATCGCGAGCCCGAGCAGCGTGCCGCCGACCAGCGCGCGCTCCTCGAACAGCTCCCCGAGCTCGAGCCCCGAGCTCTCCACCTCCTGGAACGCGAAGTGCACACCGAGCGCGTACAGCGCGAGGAAGGCGACCGTGAGCGCGCAGACGACCAGCACCACCCGGCGCCGCAGGCTCTCCCTGAACGCGTAGCCGACGATCGCCCACGCGCCCTTCACCGCGGCTCCTCCCCCACCGCCTCCAGGTAGGCGTCCTCCAGCGTGCTCGCCAGCGGACGCACGGCGTACACGCGCTCGCCGCGCGCGACCGCGTCCGCCACGAGCTGCGGCACGTCCTCGCGCGCCGCGCCCTCGATCACGCGCGTGCCCCGGTCGGTCTCGATCTCCACGCCCCTGGGCCGCACGAGCTCGGACGGCCGCCCGCGGGCCACCACCCGGCCGGCCAGCAGGATCGCCACCCGGTCACAGACTCGCTCCACCTCGCCGAGCAGGTGCGAGCTCAACAGCACCGCGATCCCCCGCCGGCGCACGTCCTCGAGCAGCTCGCGGACCACGCGCCGCCCGGCGGGGTCGAGCGCGCTCGTGGGCTCGTCGAGCAGAAGCAGGCGTGGGCTGCCCACGAGCGCCTGGGCGATCCCCAGCCGCTGCTGCATCCCCTTCGACATCTCCCCCACCCGCATCCGCGCGGCGTGACCGAGGCCCACGAGCTCGAGCAGCCCGGCGCGCTCGCGCTCGCCGCCGTCCGAGAGCGCCAGGCGCTGGTGCAGACGCAGGAGCTCGCCGGCGGTGATCCAGGCTGGGAAGCGAAAGAGCTCCGCGAGGTAGCCGATCGCGCCCCGCGCCGCCGGGCTCCCCGCGGGATGCCCGGCGACCTCGGCCGTCCCCGAGCTCGGCCTCACCAAGCCCGCCGCGATCTTCGTGAGCGTGCTCTTGCCGGCCCCGTTCGGCCCGAGCAGGCCCACGATCTCGCCCGGCGCCACCTCCAGGGAGACGCCTCGCAAGGCCTCGAACCGGCCGTAGCGCTTGCGCACCTCGTTGACGCGGAACGCGGCCAGCACGGCGGCCCAGGCTACTCGCTCACCCCTCCTCGGGCTCGACGATCGGCTCCGGCCGGCCGCTGCCCAACACCCGCTTTCCGCCCAGCCGCACCACGTACGCCCACGGTCGGCTCGAGATCGATGCCCGCCGAGTCGATCTGCACCGGCGCCTTGTCGAACCGGTCGGGGGCGAACAGGGACTCGGGATCGTTGGGGCGCACCTCGTCCTGGACGTGAGCCTCAGGCGTCGTCGCGCCCGCCCGGCCCGGCTAGCTCGCCGCCGCCTCGAGCTTCGGGAAGAGCGCCTCGATGCGCTCCGTGCGGGCTCCGCCCCCGCGCGAGCCGAACTCGGCCAGCTCCCGGTTCGGCTCCCCGAGCGCGGCGAGCAGCTTGTCCGCCGCGGTCGGGATGTACGGGTAGAGCGCGAGCGTGACAACGCGCAGCCCCTCGGCGAGGTTGTAGAGGACGGAGTCGAGCTCCGCCGCCTTCCCCTCCTCCTTCGCGAGGTCCCACGGGCGGCGCTCCTCGACGTAGCGGTTCAGGCGCCGCACCCGATCCCAGGCCGCGGCCAGCGCCTGGCTCGGCTCGGCGCGGTCGATCAGCTCGCTCACCTCGGCGGCGAGCCCGCGCAGCCCATCCTCGCCCTCGGCGAGCCCCGGGTCGGGATCGGCGTCCGGCACCACGCCCTCGCGGTAGCGAGCGAGCATCGCGAGCGTGCGGCTCGCCAGGTTGCCGAAGTCGTTCGCGAGCTCGGTCTCGTAGCGTGCCTCGAACCCGGCGGCCGACACCGACCCGTCCTGGCCGAAGGACACCTCGCGCATGCAGTAGAAGCGCAGCGCGTCCGAGCCGAACCGCTCGATCACCTCGAACGGGTCGAGCACGTTGCCGAGCGACTTGGACATCTTCTTCTCGCCCATCAGCAGGTAGCCGTGGATCACCATCCCGCGCGGCGGCTCGAGCCCGGCCGCCTTGCACAGCGCCGGCCAGATCACCGCGTGGAACTTGAGGATGTCCTTGGCGAGCACGTGGAAGGCGTACGGCCAGTAGCGCTCGGTGAGGTCCTCACCCTCGCGCGCGAACGAGAGCGCGGTCACGTAGTTGAGGAGCGCGTCGAACCAGACGTACATCCGCTGGCTCGGGTCCCAGGGAAGCGGCATGCCCCACTCGAGCTTGGCGCGCGAGAGCGAGACGTCCTGCAGCCCGCGCTCGATGAACGCGACCGCCTCGTTGCGCCGGAACTCGGGCACGACGAAGTCGGGGCGCTCCGCGTACAGCTGCTTCAGGTAGTCCTCGAAGGCCGAGAGCCGGAAGAACCAGTTCTCCTCCTGCTCGCGCTCGAGGGGGATCTCGTGGATCGGGCACGTGTTGCCTGGGCCGAGCTCGCGCTCGGTCTTGAAGTCCGCGCAGCGCGGGCAGTACCAGCCCTCGTAGGTGCCGCGGTAGACGTGCCCGTTGTCGTAGACGCGCTGCATGATCTCCGCCACGCGCTCCTTGTGGCGCGGGTCGGAGGTGCGGATGAAGAAGTCGTTGGTGGCGTTGACCGCGCGCGCCATCGCCTGGAAGCGGGGCGCCATGCGGTCGGCGAGCTCCTGCGGGCTGATCCCCTCGCGCCGGGCCGCCAGCTCGACCGGCTCCCCGTGCTCGTCGGTGCCGGTGAGGAAGAAGACGTCCTCCCCCCGCTGGCGCTTGTGGCGGGCGAAGATGTCGGCGGCGATCGTGGAGTACGCGTGCCCCAGGTGGGGCTCGGCGTTCACGTAGAAGATCGGGGTGGTGACGTAGAAGCCCACGGGTCGAGCAGCATAGAGCGAAAGCCCGGCGCCGCACCCCCAGCTCGAGCGCGTGCCCTAGGACTTCGCGGCCAGACGCTGCAGCAGGCGCTTCGCCTCCTTGCGGCAGTCCCCCAGGAACGGCGGCACGCCCAGCAGGCCGACCCGCTCGTCCGCGTCCGCGACTACGAGGCGCCGGTGCTTGCCGTTCCTCGCCGCCCGCACCTCGTCGCGGTCGTTGAGCAGCTCGCGCGCCACCTCGCAGAACGGATCGCCCGCGATCGCGTAGCCGCGCTCGCTCTTGACCAGGCCCAGAGCGCGGACGATCCGCTTGTCGGGGATCGGCTCGACCTCCTCGGCGCCGCAGCCCACCAGCAGCGCGCCGGCGAGCGCAGCGAGGGCGAGCAAGGTGACCGCGGTTCGCGACATCGGCGCGGCACCCTAGCGAGCGAGGCGGCGTCGCCGGAAACGCGAGAGGGCGGCCCGTGGGCCGCCCTCTCGCAAAACCGTCCGCGCCGCGTGGGTCGCGGACCGGGCAAGCGCGCTGCTTTAGCGGCGCTTCTTCTTGCCCTTCTTAGCCTTCTTGACCTTGCACTTCTGGCTCTTGCTCACCGTCTCGCGCGAGCCGTCGAAGTAGGTGACGGTGCGCTGGTACCGGATCCGCTTCGGCTTGCAGCGCGCCGTGGCGACCTTGCTGTTCTTCTTGATCGTCGCCTGGAACTGGGTGATCAGGAGCGCGCCGGTCTCCGGAGCGTTGGGCACGCTCAGCGCCTGGCCGAACGCCTTACCCGAGGCCTTGACGATCCTGCCGTTCACGATCGGCGAAGACGCGCCGAGCAGCGGGTGGTAGGTGTGCAGGCGCACCTGGTTGCGACCCGGGCCGTTGAAGACCAGGACGTCCGGGCGCGCGAACACGCACGGCGGGTTCGCGAGGTCACCGCCGCACTGAGGTGCGATGCCCGGCGCCGCCACGGCCGCCTTGCCGGTACCGATCAGCGACTTGGGCGGACAGAGCTGCCTCGCCTGCGCCGGCGGCGTCCCGTTCGGGATCGGCGCCGTGCAGCGCGGAGCTCGCTTGAGGTTGATCTTGACGTTCTTCGAGACCTTGATCAGCTCAGAGGTGGGGTTGGCCCCCTGGCCGGTCAGGTTGAGGCTGTTCTGGACGCCGAGCGTCAGCGCGATCGGCTTGAACTTCTTCTTGTCCAGCTTCTTCGGGTTGACGTTGCCGATCACCTTGGCGTCGTTCTCGCCCGCTCCGTCAGCGACGGCCAGCCCGGCGCACGCCAAGACCAACGTCAATCCCAGGGCCACGACCCTGCGTGACTTCCGAACCACTGCTCCTCCTTCTTTTCCGAGAGCTCCGCGTACGCGTACGCGTCACCTCGATCGACCCGTGGATGACGGACGCCGAAGCGTCCGTGTCCAAGACTAGAAACCCGTCCCGACGCCGGAAGTTGCTATCCCGGCAGCCGGAGGCTTCGAGCCAGGTCTTACCCGCTAGGCGCGCGGACACACAGCCGTCACGTCCCCGCCCCCTGGACGCCGATCGCGCGAGCCGCGAACCTTCGCGGCCGCCCGTCCCGTGCCTCACGGGCTCGGCACGTCGCGAACGTGCAAGTACCGGCTCTGCTCGGCGGGCGCCCCGACCGACGGCTGCGGGCCCTGCGCCGCGCAGGGCGGAGCCGCCATCGCGCTCGTGTCGGCCAGGTCGTTGAAGCCGAAGAGGTTGAGGCGGTCGAAGAAGAGCTCCGCCTCGGCGTCGTCGGCGGGGTTCGTGAGCCGCTGGCGGAACAGCGGGTCGGCGGTGACGGCTGCGCGCGCGCCGAGGAAGGCGTCGAGGCCGCTCGCGCAGTGCCGCGTCTCGAACGAGCGCAGCCCTGCGCGCAGGTCGCGGTAACCGCCCGGGCGCAGGTACGGGTTCGTGCGGCTGATCCGCAGCCGGTTGGGATAGGCGGCCATCGCCTCCGGCCCGAGCGGCGAGGACGTGCGCAGGTAGTGGACGCTGCCGCCGGCGCCGAGGTCGAAGAACGCGCCCTGGGTCGCGGCAGCCAGGTTGGCCAGGCTGGTCACCTCGCGGCGGTAGCGGCGGACCACCTCGAGGATCGCGTTGACCGGGCCGAGCCATGTGTCGAGCCTGCCCAGAAGCGGCGGCAGATCGACGTCCAACAGGCGCCGCAGTGCCCGCGAGCCGGCCGGGGCCGCCTTGGTGAGCCCCGGCAGCGCGATGAAGAACGAGCGCAGCTCGAGCGCGGCCGCCCGCAGCGCGCGCGCCGTCGGCGCGAGCTCGTCCGCGGTCGGCCGCAGCGCGCTCACCACCGGGTCGGTCGCGCGCGCGAAGCGCTCCAGGCGCGAGAGCGTCGCCCGCGACTCGCGCAGGAACGTGGGCAGCACCGTGAACGCGTCGGCCAGCTCCTCGTTGCGCCGGGCGGTGGTGGCGAACACCGTGTCCGCGTTGCGGATCAGGCCGCGCAGCTGGCCGCGGCGCTCCGACAGGGCGGCGAACACCTCGCTGCCCTGGCTCAGCAGCCGCCGCACCCCGAGCCGCTGGCTGTCCAAGAGCCGCAACGCCCGCCGCGCCTCGGCGGCGAAAGGCTCGAGGCTCGCGATCGCGACCCCGACGTCGTCGCCGCGTCCGGCCCAGGCGCCCGCCTGCCCCTGCATCCAGGCGCGGAAGGCCGCGCGCGTGCGCTCGTCGAAGGCGCGGAAGATCTCGTCCAGCTGCACGGCGTCGGAGACCTGTGCCGGCGGCAGCGAGGCGCCTTCGGGCAGCTCGCCCGAGGCCTTCGTGCCGGGCGTGAGCTCGACGTAGGTCTCACCCAAGAGCGTCTTCTGCCGCAGGATCGCTCGGGTGTCGCGCGGCACCGGGGCGAACTCCGGATCGAGCTCGATCGTCGCCTGCGCCCGGCCGTCCGGCCCGCCCTCGACCTCTGCCACGCGCCCGACCGAGACGCCGGAGATCCGCACGTCGGCCGAGACCGCAAGCTGCGCGGCCTCGTTGAAGGGGACGCTGAAGCGGTAGCCCTCGGCCTTGAGCGGCACCGGCCCGCCGAACGCGATCCACAGGAACAGCGCCAGGCCGAAGCACGAGAGCGCGAAGCCGATCGCGACCAGGATCCTCAGGGCTGTTGGCGAGCGCGTTTCCATCTCAGGGCGTCGGCTCGAAAGGACAGATCTGGGCCGCCCGCGGCACGTTGGTGAAGCGCTGCAGCGTCCAGACGAACGGCCGCGCGAGCGCCAGCTCCTCGGCGCGGGAGGCGGTGAGGCAGGAGAGCAGCGGCTGCCCGCGCAGCAGCGGCCCGTGGGCGTCCTGCAGGGTCGCCGCGTTGTTCGCGTTGTGATTGAGCCAAGCGGTCCAGAACAGGTAGCCCTCCTCCGGTCCTGGCGGGTTGTAGGCCCAGGCGTTGAACAGCCGGTTGAGGTCCGTGAACGTGCCCGCCGTCGCCTGCACCGTGTCCCCGAGCGGGCCCGAGGCCTGCGCCACGTGCCGCAGCGGCCGGCGCGTGCGGCGGGTGAACGGACGGATCTGGTCGCGGAGCGGCGCCAGCGTGCTGCGGACGAGCCTGCGCGCCGCCCTCTGCCCCGGCGCAAGCGCGCGCGCCGCCGGGATCAGGGCGCGCGAGGAGGGCCCGAGCACCCGCGCCAGGCGCCCGCCCGCGGCCAGGGCGCTGCGCGTCCCCTCCAGGGTCGGCGGCAGCTCGCGCAGCGTCTCGCGCAGACTCGCCTCCTGCTCGGCGAAGGCGCCGAAGACCTCGTTCTGCGCGCGCACGAACTCGGCGAGACGGGTGTCGTCGCGGGCGAGCGCCTCGGCGAGCTCGCCCAGGTTCGCGACCGCGCGCCGGATGTTCTGGCGCCGCTTCGCGAGCAGGCGGTTGATCCGAGCCAGATCGCGCCCCAGCGGCTCGAAGCGCCGCAGGCCGGCCGAGAGCTGCTTGCCGCGGCCGCCCAGTCCCTCGGCCCCACCCTGGATCAGCAGCTGCAGGTACTCGCGCGTGTCGCGGTCGAGCGAGGCGAGGATCTGGTCGGGCTGCACGTTGGGATCGGCCTGGGAGGAGGGCAGGACGTCCCCCTCCTCCACCGGTTCCCCGCGGCGGCCTGGGTCGATCTCGAGCGTCATGTCCTGCAGGCCGGTGCGCGGCCGCAAGAGCACGGTTGCGTCGCTGCGGATCAGCTCGTGGTACGGGCGGTTGATCCCGAGCGTGACGATCGCCCGTCCCTCCCGGAGCTCGACCTCGCGGATGTCGCCCACCTCGACTCCGGCCATGTTCACGGTCTGCCCCTGGCCCGGGGTGACCGCCTGCGCGCTGTCCAGCTCGACGCGCAGCTCGAACTGGTCGTCGCCCAGGAACGGGATCCACGACGGGTACGGCTGGCGCTGCTGGGCGAGGATCAGGCCCGTCACGACGAGCCCGAGCAGGGCCAGCGCCACCAGCGCCAGGAAGTCACGCATGCGCTCGCGGATCACCCGTCTCATGGCGACGGAGGCTCCAGGTCGGACGGCCCCATCGCTGCCCTGGGGCCGTTGATGTTTGGCGGGTCGTTGCGGGGACAGGGCACGTCGGTGCGCACCGGCGGCGGCGCGGCGGGCAGCACCGGCTGGATCCCGGTCGGGACCTCGACCGCGTTGCCGAAGTTGAGCGTGTCCTGGAAGCCGCCGCCGGGGTTGACGTTCTGGACGAGCTCCGGCCCGCCCGCGGGCTGCAGGCGCAGGTACGGCCCGTTCCCGTCGAACGGCTGGCCGGCGCCCGCGATCTGCACCAGGCCGTAGAAGAGCTCCTGGAAGTTCGGCTGGCCGGTGTTGAAGCCGCCCGCGTCCACGGTGATCGCGGTGTCGGCGGCGGGGACCAGGTTGCGGGAGGTGCAGCGCCCGGCCCGCCCCAGCTGCGGGAAGAGCCGCCGCGCCCCGGCGGCGGTGCGCGCCAGCCCGGGCGCCGCACGGCGCAGGAGCGCGGCCGTGCCGTCGAGCTCCGAGCGGCGCAGGAGCAGCTGCGCCTGAGCGAGCCAGGGCGCGAACGCGGCCGCCGTCGCGGGCAGCTCCCGGATCCCGGGCCGCGCCTCGATCGCCAGCGCGCGCAGCGGCGGCAGCGCGTCGCTGAGCTCGGCGAGCGAGCCGCGCGCCTCGCTCAGGGTCGGGCCGAGCAGCTCGATCGTGCGGCCGAGCGAGCTCGCCTCGGCGGCCAGCGCCCCGGTCGTCGTGTTGAGGTTCGCGACCAGGTCCGCGAGCTCGTCCTCGCTGCGCTCGAGCTCCGCGAAGGTGCGCCCGGTGGCGTCGATCGTGCGCGCGAGGTCGTTGGGCGGCTCGCCTCGCAGCGCCTCGGCGACGATCGCCGTGTCGCGCCCCGCGGGGCCGCCGTAGCGGAAGGCATCGTTGAGCGACTCGGCGGCGCTCTCGCCCCGCACCTCGGGATCCTGCGTCGCGTCCTCGGCCGCGCTCGGCTCGTGCGTGAGCGCGGTGCCGGACCCCTCGAGCAGGCGCTTGAGCCCGCGGCGCTGCGGCCGCTCCAGCGCCGCCAGCACCTCGTCGAGCTGCACGGCCGTCGCGGTCTGCGTGATCGGGATCTCGTCGCCGTCCTCGAGCTCAGGGGCGCTCGGACTACCCGGGCGCAGGTCGAGGAAGAGGTTGCCCTCGAGGAAAAGGCGCGGCCTGATCTTGACCTCGGCGTCCGCGTGGACCGGGCGGCCGCGCTCGGAGACCGAGAACGTCACCTTGGCCAGCTCGCCGTCGAGCTCGACGTCGGTCACCTCGCCGACGTTCACCCCCGCGATGCGCACGGGCGCCGACTCGTGCAGCGTCGCGGCGTTCTCGAAGACGGCGACAAGCTCGTAGTCGGGGCCGCTCCACGGCAGCCGCTTGGCCGCGGCGAAGTAGATGCCGAGCGCGAGCAGGACGATCGCGAGCACGCCCCACCACGCCGGGTGCGGCCCGCGATAGCGCCGGCCCCACACGAGCGGATCGCCGGCGGGCTCCACCGGGCCCGGGCGCCTCGCGCCCCGCCGCTGCCAGGGCAGCCTCACCGGCCCGCCCTCCTCTCCCCCCGGCGGATCTGCGAGGGCAGCTGCGCGTCGGTGCGCAGGCCCTGGTTGCCCGGCGCGTTGCCGATCACCTGGCGGCCGGTCAGGTACGGCTCGTTGCCCGCCTCGCACTCGACCGGGCTCTGGCCGTGCGCCGCCGTGTTCGGGTACGGGTTGAAGTGCAGGAAGTTCTCGATGTCGCCCCCGCCCCCGTTGGCGGGCGCCGCCGCGAACGAGCCCTCGTTGTTGGGGCCGACCGGTGGCTCGAAGACCGTAAAGCGCTGCCAGCGGCCGCCGTCAGCGCCCAGGCTGGTCGTGCTCGCCAGGTTGCGGAACAGGATCGTCCAGTAGTTGCAGACGCTCTGCGAGGGCCCGATGAAGCGGATCGCCGGCCGCAGGATCCCCACTGTCTGCTCGAGCCGGGAGAGGCCCTGGCGGGCGGTGGCGTTGTCGTTGAAGCGCTCCAGCGCCCGCGCCGTCGGCGCCAGCTGGCGGTTGAGCCGGGGCGCCCCGCGCAGGGCGGGCGCGCCCGCCTCGAGCGCCGCCGCAAGCTCCGGCGCCGCGGCGGCGAGCTCGCTCACCCCGGGCCGCAACCGCCCGAAGAGGTCGGCGCTGTTGGCGAGGAACGGCCGGATCACGGGCAGGGTGCGGTCGGCCAGCGCGAAGGTCGGCGGCGTCTCGGCGATCGTCTCCGCCAGCGCCGGCGCCACCCGCGCGAGCGCGCTGAAGGTGGTGTCGAGGGTGACGAAGGCGCGCGCCTGCTGCTCGGCGACCGGACCGACCTCCGCGGCCGCCGCCGCGATCGCAGCGATGAAGGGCCCCAGGCGCGTGCGCGGGTCGGCGAGGTTGCGCATCACGGGCTCGAGCTGGCGCAGCGCCTCGGGCAGCTCGCCGAGCGCGGCGTTCAGCTGGAAGCCGCGGCCGGCGACGGCGTTGCCGAACTCGACCAGGTTCGCCTGGATCGCCGCGCGGGTGGGCTCGTCGAAGGTGTCGAGCACGTCGTCGAGGTCGACGGGCTCGGGCCTGGCCGCCGAGAGCGGCAGGGTCGCGCCCTCGGGGTACCCCCGCTCGGACTCCCCGCGCACCACCTCCAGGTACTTGAGCCCGAGCGCCGAACGCGCCCGCACCACGACCGTCGAGTCGCTCGGCAGCGGCTCCACGTCGGGGTCGAGCCTGAGGTCGAGCTCCGCGTGCGCCTCCTCCGTCTCCGGGTCGGAGACGGGCCGGATCGCCGCGATCTGGCCGACGCGCACGCCGCCGATCCGCACCTCGTTGCCGACCACCAGCTTGTCGGCGTCGGGCAGGCGTACCCGCAGGTCGTAGGTCGGCACGAAGGGCAGGCCCGAGTTGGCGTTGTAGGCCAGAAACACGGCGACGATCGTCACCAGCACGGTCACCGCGCCGATCAACGCCGGGCTGGCCCCGAGCGCGGCGGCTGCTCCGCGGCGGCGCCTCATCCCTCGCCCCCCTCGGAGCCGATAACGAACTCGAGCAGGTCGCGCACCGCCCCCGGCGAGACCGCGCGGGCTCGCTCCTTGCGACGGCCCTGCGCGTCCCGCGCAACCAGCGGCTCGCGCAGCCTGCGCGCGATCGCGGCGCGGGCGGAGGAGCGCACGATGTCCCTGAACTGGGCGCTGCAGCCCGCCTGCGGTCGCGAGGTGTAGTCGAAGCAGACGTTGACCGGGATCAGGGCGCGGGCGAAGTGGCCGAACGAGTCGAACGCGTTGACCGTGCCGCCGAGGTTGAAGATCGCGTGCATCAGGTGGCGGTAGCCGCCGGTGCGACGCAGGGTGGAGAGCACGAGCCTCAGCTCACGCGTGGCGGGCGCGCCGCCGCGCGCCAGATCCCGCGTCTGGCGGATCACCGGGTCGGCCGCGCGCAGCGGCCCCGTCGCCTCCTGCGCGGCGTCGCCCAGCGTGGTCAGCGCCCTCGTGCCGGCGGTCGAGAACGGCTCCAGCGCCGCGCTCGCCCGGCGCAGCGCCGGCGCCGCCTCCCCCAGGTCGGAGAAGACGGGGGTGGCCTGCCCGGCGAACGCCTCCAGCTCGCGCATCGTCGAGCGCAGCTCGCGGAGGAAACGCGGGAAGCGCGCGAACGTCTCCTCGAGCTCGGCGCGCCGCTCCGCCGTCGCCCGCCCGGTGGTGGTGGCGGCGTCGATGAAGGAGGCGACGTGCTCGCGTTCGCGCGCCAGCGCGCTCAGGATCGCGTCGGAGTCGCGCGCCAGCCGCGCCAGCGAGCGGTTCTGCCGGGCCAGGATCGCGAGCACCCGGTTGGTCTCACGCAGCGCCGGGTTCGAGCGCTCCACGATCTCGGCCAGCTCCTCCCCGCGCGCCGCCAGGCCTGCGCCGAGGTCGTTGAGGATGAGCCGGAAGCGGTCGGGGTACGGCTCGCGCATGATGTTGTTGACGAGGTCGAGGTCGACCGTCTTGCCGTTGCGCTCCAGCGGCAGGAAGCGCTGGCCCGCGCCACGCTCGCCCTCGCCAAGCACCGGCAGCTCCGGCGGCGGCTCCGTGCCAGGAGCCCGCGGCTCGGTCAGCCGGCACTCCACGAACCTCTCGCCCAGAAGCGACTGCGGGTGCACCGTGCAGGAGGCGTCCTCGCGGAAGTCCTGGAAGGACTCGTCGTCGATCCGCATCACGACCACGGCCTTGCCCGGCGCCGGGCTCCCGTCCTCCCGGGCCGGCTCGCCCGGGAAGGTGACGTCGAGGTCGACCACCTCGCCGACGCGGGCGCCCGCGACGCGCACCTCCATCCCGGGCGCGAGGAAGGCGGCGTTGTCGAAGATCCCCCGCACCTCGTACGGCTCGTCCTCGCCCGCACCGGTCGCGATGAGCACCGCGACGAGCGCCGCGAGGCAGACGAGCACTATGGCGGCCAAGCGTCTCATGGTCCCGGCGGCACGTCGCTTGGGTCGCAGTCCCCGGCCAGCTGCCCGTCGGCCAGGAACGGGTGGTCCTCGGGGGCGGGCCAGCCCGCGTTCGGCTGCGTCGCGCCGCCCGGGCAGCGCGTGAAGGGCCCCAGGCCGAGCGGCCCGTAGGCGTCGAGGATCTGGTCGACCCCGATCGGCTCGAGCTCCCCGCTGCCCGGATCGCGGGCGAAGGGATTGGACCCGGCGGCCTGGACGCGCAGGTAGTGGCCGTTGCGGTCGTAGTAGCCGGCGCCGGCCCCGAGCTTCGCCAGCACCGCGACCAGGTCCGGCGCGTACGACCGCGCGAACTCGAACAGGTGCTGCGAGTCGTCGAGGCCGCGGATCGCGCGCGGCACGGCCGTGCGCGCCGACCGGCGCGCGCCCGGGAGCGCCCGCAGCGCCTCGGTGAGGTCGTTGCGGGCGCCGTCGCGAGCGATCGCCAGGCGCAGGTCCCGGAAGACCGGCACCGCCCGCCGCGCCACCGGGCGCAGGTCGCGCAGGAGCCGCGGCAGGTGGGGCGCGGCGCGACCGAGGTCGCCGACCAGCGGGTCGAGGTCGTCGAGCGCCGCGCGCAGGTTGACGAAGGTCGTGTTCGCCTGGCGCAGCGCGGGTGGGAGCTCGGCGAGCGCCCGGTCGAACTCCGCGTTCTCGGCGGCGATCGCCCCCAGCGCCTCGTTCGCGTTCTGGGTCAGCTCCGAGAGCTCCTCGCGACGCGAGGCCAGCGCCGCGAACACGTTGCCGCCGCTGACCAGAAAGCGGCTCAGCGCGGCCTGGTCGCGGTTGAGCTGGGCCAACAGCCGCTCGCCCGCCTGCAGGCTGGGCGCGAAGTACTTGTAGGTGCGCCGCGCCTCCTTCTCCCGGCCCGCGTAGACCGTCGCCAGGCCCCCGATCACGTCCTGCAGCGCCGCGCGCGTGCGCCGGTCGAAGGTGTTCAGGAACTGGTCGAGGTCGACCGGCGCGGTGGTCGCGTCGAGCGAGAGCGTCTCGTCCCGCGGCAGCTCGGGCGCGTTGTCGGGGCCCAGGTGCAGCGCGATGTAGCGGTTCGCGACACCCGAGAGCGAGCTGAGGCGAATCTGCGCGGTCGTGCCGCGGCGCAGCGGCCGGTCGACCGTGATCTCCACCTCGGCCTGCCCGTCGGGCGCCAGGGAGATCTCCTCGATGCGCCCGATCGGCCGGCCGGCGACCATCACCTGGTTGCCCTCCACCAGCTGCCCCGCCGTCTCGAAGGCGAGCCGGTAGCGGTAGGAGTCCTCCCCGCCGAAGAGCGCGAGGCCCGCCAGCGCCGCCCCGGCCGCCAGGGCGAGCGCGGCCAGCACGCGCGCGAGCACCCTCGCGGACCGCTGCGGCTTCACACCCACCTCACTCGAAGAGCCACGAGGTCCCTTCAGACGACTCCAAGCCAAACGCCCCGCACGACGTAAGCAGGCATCCCTTCGTCTCCGGCCGGGCGTCGACTCCGCCCCGCACTCCCATCCGATCTCCTCGCAGGGATCGTAACCGGTGCCGAACCCGCAACCCGCGCGGATCCGCGCGGATACCGCGGCGCTGGCTACTCGCGCGGATCGCGGCCGGTGAGCGCTCGGTAGAGGTCGTTCGGGCGGGTGCCGGTCAGGGCCGCGACCACGCTTGCTGCCGCGCGCGGGCGGGCGCCCGACTGCACCAGCCGGCGCAGCGCGTCGACGGCGAAGCCCAGGTCGGCGTCGCCGCCGCGGGCGGCGTCGCTCGGCGCGATCACGACCACGATCTCGCCCTTGACGTCGCCGCGGAAGCGGCGCGCGAGCTCGCCCAGCGTGCCTCGCACGACCTCCTCGTGAAGCTTGGTGAGCTCGCGGCAGACGGCGGCGGGCCGGTCGGGCGCGAGCGCCGCCAGCGCCGCCAGCGAGTCGGGCAGCCGCCGCGGGGACTCGAACGCGACGACGGTCTCGCTGTAGGAGAGCACGCGCTCGAGCTCACCCTGGCGGCGCGGCAGAAAACCCTCGAAACGCCAGCGGTCGGCGGGCAGCCCGGAGGCGACGAGCGCGGTGATCACGGCGCTCGGCCCGGGCAGCACCTCGACGTCGAGCCCGCGATCGATGCAGGTGCGGATCAGCCTGTAGCCGGGGTCGGAGATGACCGGCGTGCCCGCGTCGCTGACCAGGGTCACGCGCGCGCCGCGCTCGATCGCCTGGGCGAGTTGCAGGGCGCGCTCGGCCTCGTTGCCCTCGTGGTAGGAGACAAGCCGGGGGCGCGGCAGGCCCAGGCGGTCGTATAGCCGCCCGGTGTGGCGCGTGTCCTCGCAGGCGACCAGGTCGGCCTCGGTGAGCGCACGGCGGGCCCGCGGGCTCAGATCATCCAGGTTGCCGATCGGCGTGGGACAGACGACGAGCCGGCCCGCCATCAGCCCGCGCCCGCCTCCTCGAGGGCCATCGTCGCCGCGCCGATCATGCCCGCGTCCGGCCCCAGCTCGGCCGCGACGACCGGGGTTCGGTCCATCGGCCGCAGCGCCCGCCGGCGCAGCTCCTCGCGGGCGGGCTCGAGCAAGAGCTCGCCGGCCGCCATCGCCCCTCCCCCGACCACGATCACGTCCGGCTCGAAGATGTTGGCGAGGCTGGCGAGCGCGACGCCGAGCCGGCGCCCGATCAGGGCGAGCACGTCGCGCGCCACGTCGTCGCCCTCCCTGGCCGCCGCGGTCACGGCGGCGCCGTCGACCTCCTCCCCCGCCGCCAGCCGCCTGCCGAGCGCTGAGTCGGGGTGCCTCTCGGCGGCCGCGCGGCCCTCGCGGCCCATCGCCGTCCCGGAGGCGAGCGCCTCCACGCAGCCGTAGTTGGGGCAGCTGCCCTGGCAGCGGGGCCCGTCCATGTCGATCACCACGTGCCCGAGTTCGGCCCCCGCGCCGATCGACCCCCGGTAGACCTCGCCCCCGAGCACCAGGCCGCCGCCGATCCCGGTGCCGATAGTGAGCAGCACCACGTTGTCGGCCCCCCGGGCCGCGCCGAAGCGCTGCTCTGCCAACGCCGCCGCGTTGCCGTCGTTGTCGAGCGCCACGGGCAGGCCGAGCCGCTCGGACAGCCGGTCGCGGATCGGCACGTCCTCGAGCGGAAGGTTGACCGCCCCGATCGCGACCCCCCGCTCACGGTCGATCCGGCAGGGGATCCCCAGCCCTACCGCGCGGGCCTCCGGATGCGCCACGAGCGCCGCGCGCAGCGCGTCCTCCAGCTCCGCGAGCAGCTCCTCGGTGGAAAGACCGGCGCTGCGACGCACCTCCCGGTGGTGGATGCGGCGCTCCGCGTCGACGACGCCGACGGCCAGCTTGGTCCCGCCGAGGTCGACGCCGACCGCCGTCGGCTTCGCTGGGGAAGGGTCGTTCGCCATGAGCGAGTATTTCTATTCGATGCGTCCAGAGGACGAAGGGGGCCCGACCGGGCCGCCCGAGTACAAGGTCTACCGTTCTCGGCGCGGCCCCCGGCTCGGCAAACCCGACCTGGCCGCGCTTCGCGAGCGCCTGCGCAAGCGCGACGAGCGTGAGCCGCGCGAGCCACGGGAGCCGCGGAGGCGCGAGCCGCTCCGGCACGAGCCGCGTCGGCGCTGGCGCTGGCTGCGCTGGGTCGGCCTGGCGGCGCTCGGCTGGCTGCTGGTGAGCGTGCTCAGCTTCGCGATCTCGGCGCAGATCCAGAAGTCGAAGCTGGCCGACATGGGCGACACCCTGGGCGGCAACCCGCTGCTCGCGGCCTTCCCGCAGAACATCCTCATCCTCGGCACCGACGTGCGCTCCTCGGAGTTCGCCTCGTCCGAGGCCCAGGACGAGAAATGCGTCGACGCCGCAGCCCGCGGCGAGGCGGCGCCGAGCGGCTGCGAGCCGGCGCGCGCCGACACGATCATGATCCTGCGCGCTGGGGGCGGCGCCTTCGAGCGGCTCTCGATCCCGCGCGACACCTGGGCGGCGATCCCGGACCACGGCAACGGGAAGATCAACTCGGCCTACGCCTTCGGCGGCGCCCAGCTTCAGGTACGGGCGGTCGAGCAGCTGCTGGGGATCGAGATCAACCACGTGGCGATCGTCGACTTCGGCGGCTTCCGCGACTTCATCGACGCGATCGGTGGGGTCAAGGTGAACCTCCCGATCAAGGTCTGCTCGAGCATCTCCGGCGGCACCTACAACGTGCGCCTGCGGGCCGGCGAGCACACGCTGGGCGGCGAGAAGGCGCTGGCGTTGGCGCGCACGCGCCAGCAGAACGGCTTCGTGGACTCCGACGGCGACGGCGTCCCGGACCCCGACCAGCCGAAGGCCTGCCAGGACCCGCCCCCGATCGACGACCTCGACCGAACCCGCTTCCAGCAGCTGATCCTGCAGGGGGTCAAGGACCGGCTCACCGACCCCTGGCGGCTCCCGCGCAACTTCATCTTCGGGCCCTGGATCGGCTGGAACGCGCCCAAGGCGTTCGTGAGCGACATGGGCGCACTGACGCTGCCGCAGCTCGCGATCGCGGCGGTGATCGGCGGCGGCAGCAAGACCAAGGTGCTGCGCCCGAGCGGCCCGGGGCCGGAGGGCAGCCTCTTCGTCCCCGTCGAGAACTGCGTGCGCGCGGTGCGGCGCCTCACCGGATCCGAGCCCGACGAGCAGCCGCTCTGCAGCCCGGCCGGCTAGCGCCGCGGGGCGGCCGGCCGCAAGCGGCCGACGCCGGCGCGCCCGGACACCGTCGCCGCGCGAGGCGCGCGGGCCTTCAGTCGTCGGAGCTCGAGCCGCTCGAGGACTTGGCGGAGTCGCCGGAGCTCGAGGAGCTTTTGTCCCCGCCGCCGTCGGACTTCCTGCTGCTCTTGCTGCCGTAGTCGGTGGTGTAGAAGCCCGACCCCTTGAAGTGCACCGCCGGCGGGCTCAGCACGCGCTCGGCTGGCGCGCTGCACTCGATGCAGGCGTCCAGCGGGTCCTCCGACATGCTCTGGAACACCTCGAAGGTGTGGCCCTTGGCGCAGCGGTACTCGTAGATCGGCATGGCCGCGGCATTATCTCAACCGCGGCGCGCCGGCGCCCGGGAGGCGACCAGGGGACCCCGCGGCGCGCGTCGCCCACCTCCCGGAACCCGACGACCACGAGCGCCACATCTCGCAGCAGTCGGCGCCGCGGCCGGTAGCCTGCTGGGGCGATGTACGAGGACAGCGCGGTCGAACCCGAAGTGACGATGGACGAGATCGTGGCGCTCTGCAAGCGCCGCGGCTTCGTCTTCCAGGCCTCGGAGATCTACGGCGGCCTGGCCTCAACCTACGACTTCGGCCATTACGGCGTCCTGCTCAAGCAGAACGTCAAGAACGAGTGGTGGCGGGCGATGCTCCAAGACCGCGACGACATCGTCGCGCTCGACTCGGCCATCCTCCAGCACCCCCGGGTCTGGGAGGCGTCGGGCCACCTCGAGGGCTTCACCGACCCGCTCGTGCAGTGCCTCGGCAAGTGCAAGAAGCGCTGGCGCGAGGACCACGTGCGGGCGGAGCTGCTCGGCTCGGAGGACGCCGAGGGCGAGATCCACTGCCCCGAGTGCGGCGGCGAGCTCACCGAGCCGCGCCAGTTCAACCTGATGTTCAAGACGCACATGGGGCCGGTCGAGGACGCCGGCTCGGTCGTCTACCTGCGCCCCGAGACCGCGCAGGGGATCTTCATCAACTTCAAGAACGTCCTGCAGTTCTCGCGCCGCAAGCCCCCGTTCGGGATCGCGCAGGTGGGCAAGTCGTTCCGCAACGAGATCACGCCGGGCAACTTCATCTTCCGCACGCGCGAGTTCGAGCAGATGGAGATGGAGTTCTTCGTCCCGCCCGAGGACGCCGAGCGCTGGCACCAGCACTGGATGGCCGAGCGCATGCGCTGGTACACCGACCTGGGCATCCGGCCCTCGTTCCTGCGCCTGCGGGAGCACGGGCCGGACGAGCTCTCCCACTACTCCTCGGCCACCTCGGACATCGAGTACCGCTTCCCGATCGGCTGGTCGGAGCTCGAGGGCATCGCCAACCGCGGCGACTACGACCTCACCCGGCACTCGCAGTTCTCTGGCGAGAAGCTCGAGTACTTCGACCAGCAGACCGGCCGCCGCTACGTGCCCTACGTGATCGAGCCCGCCGCCGGCGCGGACCGGGCGGCGCTCGCCTTCCTCGTCGACGCCTACGACACGGAGGAGATCGAGGGGCGCAAGCGCACCGTGCTGCGCCTGCACCCGCGCCTGGCCCCGGTCAAGGTGGCGGTCCTGCCCCTGGTCTCCAAGGAGGGAATGCCCGAGCGCGCCCGCGAGATCTTCGAGCGCCTGCGCCCGCTGATGCAGGCCGAGTACGACGAGGGCGGCTCGATCGGCAAGCGCTACCGGCGGCAGGACGAGATCGGCACGCCCTGGGGCGTGACCGTGGACGGGCAGACGCTGGAGGACGGCACGGTGACCCTGCGCGACCGCGACACGCTCGCCCAGGAACGCGTGCCCGCCGAGGAGCTGCCGCAGCTGCTGCTCAAGAAGCTCAACGAGCCCTGGAAGAGCCCGAAGCTCGGCTAGCCGCCAGTCGGCAGTCGCCTCTCGCCAGCTGGCCGGCAGCGGTTGCCGGTCAACGCCCCGGCCGCGCCGCGCCCTCGTCCCACGGAACTGGCGACTGGCAGCTGGCGACTGGCGACTCCTACCGCCAGTGCTCGCCCGCGGTTAGCCGCTCCAGGCCGATCCAATAGAGGTCCATCAACGCCTCGACCAGCTTGGCGCGAGGGATCTCCGGGTGGTCGAGCCACCAGCCGGCGAGGAACTGCACGCCGCCCGCGATCAGGTGCGCGACGATCGCCACCGTCGTCTCTGCCGGCAGGTCCCCCTCCCGCGGCGGCGGCGCGTCCCCCACCATCAGCTCCGCGCAGGCCGCGGCGGCGTTCTCGCGCAGCCGGTCGAGCGCCTCCCCCGCCACCGGGTCGTCGACGTTGCGCGTGAGCAGCCTCAGCGCGGCCGGGTTCTCCTCGGCGAAGGCAAGGAACGCCTCGATCCCCGCCCGCAGCCGCTCCTCCCTCTGGCCCGCGCTCGCCGCCGCCGTCAGCACGCGGTCCAGGAGGCGGTGCACGTAGGTGTCCAGCACCGCGAGCTGCAGCTCGCGCTTGGAGTCGAAGTGCTCGTAGATCAGGGCCTTGGAGATGCCGCCGCGCGCGGCTACGTCGTCGAGCGACCCGTGCTTGAAGCCGCGCTCGGAGAAGACGGCGAGCGCCGCGTCGAGGATGGCGCTGCGCCGATCGGCCGCTGAGAGGCGCTTGCGCGGCTCCTTGGTCCCCTGGCTCACCCAGCGCAGGCTACCGGCCGCTCCGGCCCACCACCCCCGCCGCCGCGGCCGGAGGCGCCTGCAGGGCGTCGCCGCGCTCACCGCTCCTAACTGACCAGTCGGTCAGTTACACTGCGGCTCGAGTCGACCAGAGGAGGGCGAGGTGAGCGTCGCACAGCAGGACGGCATCAGGACCGCCGACGCGATCAGTTACGAGGATCTCTACCAGCGCTGGGAGGACCAGAACTGGAAGGCGGCGTCGATCGACTTCAGCGCCGACCGCAAGGGCTGGGAGGAGCTGAGCGACATCCAGCGCCGTTCCGCGCTCTGGCTCTACTCGATGTTCCTCTACGGCGAGGACTCGGTCGCCGACAACCTCTCCCCCTACATCGACGCGGCGCCGAAGGAGGAGCAGAAGTACTTCCTCGCGACCCAGCAGGTCGACGAGGCCCGGCACGCCGTCTTCTTTCACCGCTTCTTCAAGGAGGTGATCGACGCCGGGGAGACGCCCGCAGCCACGATCGCGTACACGCGCCCCCAGCACAACTGGGGCTACCGCAACGTCTTCGCCCGGCTCGACCAGATGGCGGAGGAGCTGCGCAAGGACCGCTCCCTGCCCAAGTTCGCGCAGGGGATCGCGCTCTACCACCTGGTCGTCGAGGGCACGCTCGCGCAGCCGGGGCAGCACTTCATCGAGGACTACTTCACGAAGGCGGGGACCCTGCCCGGCTTCAGCGAGGGCATGCAGCACGTCTCGCGCGACGAGCAGCGGCACATCGCCTTCGGGGTCAAGGTCCTAGCCGAGCTCTTCCGCGAGTCGGAGGAGTGCAAGGAGGCGGTGCGTGAGCTTCTGCTCGAGGTCCTGCCGTACGCGATCGCGGTCTTCAACCCGCCCAACATGGACCGTGAGTACACGCGCTGCTACGGCTTCGAGCTCGAGGACATCTTCGCCTGGGGGCTGCGCTCCGTCCTGACCAAGTGGCGTGCGACCGGCTACCCGCTGGAGGAGATGCCGGGGGTGCTGCCGGTTGATCCCACGCTCAAGCCCGAGGAGATGGCCGCGCGCCAGATCCGCCTGCTGGAGGCCGGCGTGCTCGGCGACCCCCGGCGCGAGCCGCAGCGCGACCCGGAGGTGCAGCGCCTCTACTTCGACGTGGTCGCGCGCACGGCCCGCGCCGACGCAGTCAACGGCAGTCAGTTCACGGTGCAGTGGCGCTTCCTGGATGCCGAGCCGTGGCACCTGGTCGTGCAGGGCGGCAGCAGCCGCGCCGAGCCGGGGATCGCCCCCGACGCCGACGTCACCGTCGAGACCCGCTGGGCCGACTGGCTGCGGATCAGCCGCGGCCTCGCCAACCCCACCAAGGCGCTGCTCAGCCGCCGCCTGCGCCTGAGCGGCTCGCCGCTCAAGCTGCGCACCTTCGCGCGGCTCTTCGAGCGCCGCGCGCGCCCGCTCGTCCCCGCCTGAGTGCCGCGCCGGCGGGGTGTAAACGCTGCGGGTCGAAGCGCCGCCAGCCGGGCGCGGGCGCGGTCATCCGAGCGGGCGCGAAGACCCGCAGCCGGCGGGCTGCCACCGCATAGCGCCCGACACATCTAACTGCAAGGGGCTTTACTTCCCCTACAGAAGGCGGCGTCAGCCGCCGACCTAAGGAAAGCTTTGAGCGGTCGCTTGGAACATCACTTGGACTCCGCGCTGCGAGATCTGGTCGAGCGGGTTCCAGCGATCTTCTACATGGCGGAACTGGGCGTGCACGGCCGCTGGCGGTACGTGAGCCCGCAGATCGAGACGATCCTCGGCTTCAGCGCCGAGGAGTGGATGGCCGATCCGACGCTGTGGGAGCGGCAGATCCATCCCGAGGACCGCGACTACGCCCTGTCGTTCGAGTCCGAGCGCTACCTGGGCCTGTCCCTCGGCCCCCAAGCCGAGTACCGGCTGCTGACCCGCTCCGGCGAGGTGGTCTGGATCCTCGAGGACGCGAAGCTGCAGCGCGACCGGGACGGGACGCCGGTCTGGCACGGGGTGATGTACGACATCACCGAGCGCAAGCTGATCGAACAGGACTACCGCCGCCTCGCCGACCAGCAGGCGATCATCGCGGGCCTGGGCGCCCGGGCGCTGCGCGGGGAGGACCCGCGCGCGCTGATGGAGATGGCCGTGCACCTGCTCGGCGGGGCCGAGGGCCTGGCGGGTGCCTGCGTCTGGATGGCGCCCGACGAGCGGGGCCCCTTCGAGCTCGTGGGCGGGCCCCCCGAGCTCGATCTCGCGGACGCGCCCCCCGCCGGCGAGCGCACCCACGTCGCCGCGGTCGCCAGCGGCGAACGCCCCTTGACCATCAGCGACTGGCACCAGGAGGCCCGCTTCGAGCTGCCGGCGGCGCTGGCGCCCCTGGAGCCACGCAGCACCGTGGCGGTGCGGATCGAGTGCGGCGACACGCACGCCGCCGTGCTCGAGCTGCACTCACGGGAGCCGGGAAGGTTCTCGCCCCAGGACGTGCACTTCGTGCAGTCGGCGGCCAACGTGGTGGCGAGCGCGGTCGAGCGAGCCGACGCCGAGGAGGCGCTGCGCCACCGTGCCGCCCACGACCCCCTGACCAACCTCCCCAACCGCGAGCTCTTCACCGAGGTCCTCGAGCACAAGCTGCGCCAGGCGACCCGCAGCGGCGTCACGCTGGCGGTGCTCTTCCTCGACATCGACAACTTCAAGCTGATCAACGACGGGCTCGGCCACCAGACCGGGGACGAGATCCTCCGCAAGCTCGCCGACCGGCTCTCGACCTGCCTGCGCAACGAAGACGTCGTCGCCCGCTTCGGCGGGGACGAGTTCGCGATCGTGCTCGACAAGCTGGGCAGCGCCAGGGAGGCGGCCGAGGTCGCGCAGCGGCTGCGCGGCGAGCTGGCCCGCCCGCTGGCGGCCGGCGGAGTCGAGCACTTCCTGACCGCGAGCATCGGCATCGCGTTGGCGACGCCCTCCGAGGAGCCGGTCACCAGCGAGGACCTGCTTCGCGAGGCGGACCTGGCGATGTACGGGGCGAAGGAAAGGGGCCGCGACACCTTCGAGGTCTTCGAGCAGAGCATGTCCGGAGCCGCGGCCGAGCAGATGGAGATCCAGCGCAGCCTGCGCGGTGCGGGCGAGCGGGGCGAGCTTGCCCTGCAGTACCAGCCGATCGTCAGCCTCCCCACGGACAGGGTCGTCGCCCTGGAGGCGCTCGTGCGCTGGCGACACCCGCAGCGGGGCCTGCTCACCCCGGCCGAGTTCGTGCCGATCGCCGAACAGAGCGGCGCGATCGACTCGCTCGGCCGCTGGGTCCTGGAGGAGGCCTGCGCCCAAGCTGCCCGCTGGCCCTCGCCGCTTGCTGTCTCGGTCAACGTCGCGTCCCGCCAGATCACCCACCACGACCCGCACGCCACCGTGATGGAGGTGCTCGAGCGTACGGGGCTCGAGCCCACGCGGCTGGAACTGGAGATCACTGAGGGGGCGCTGTTGGAGCACTCCCAGCCGGTGGCGGCGACCCTGGACGCGCTCGCAGACAGCGGCATCAGGGTCTTCCTCGACGACTTCGGCACCGGGTACTCGGCGCTCGCCTACCTCGACCGCTTCCGGCTCGCCGGGCTGAAGATCGACCGCTCATTCGTCGAGCGCCTGCGCGGCGACAACGCACAAGGCATCGCGATCGTGGAGGCGATCATCGCGATGGCGAAGGCGCTCGGGCTCGAGCTCATCGCCGAGGGGGTCGACGACGAGCACCAACTCGAGACCCTGCGCGGGCTCGGCTGCGACCGCGCGCAGGGTTACTTGATCTCGGCGCCGCTCGACAGCGGCAAGGAGCTGGAGCGCGAGCTCGCCGACGCGGCCGAGCCCGTGGGCTCGGCCGGCCGCGCGGGCTAGGCCCCGCCGCTCAGTTCGCTACCGGAGCGCCGTTGGTCGGAGCGCCGGTGGCGGAGGTGTACTCGAACTCCTCCTCCGCCCCGAAGAGGCGATCGAGCAGGGCCTTGCGCAGATCGTCGCTCAGCACGACCGCGGCGATCGCCCCGAGCAGCCCGACGACGAGCAGCTTCACGCCCCACGAGCGCTTGCGCCGGGAGCGGCCGCGCAGCCGGTCGCTGGCGTCGCGCAGGGCCTCGGCGGCGTCGCGCAGCTCGCGCTGGATCCGCTTGTCGTCAAGCAGCGCCTGCGCGGGACGCTTCTGCTTCTGGATGCGCCGGTAGGCCTTGCGGCCGGCCTCGAAGGCCTCGCGCACGCTCTC
>Ga0310828_1000190_pt1 | contig 89419 bp, 75 predicted proteins | sample WT_ome_3_FD_202242 | JGI IMG/M metagenome (GOLD analysis project Ga0310828, IMG submission 202242) | Sorghum-adapted microbial communities enriched on wild type (WT) sorghum from Joint BioEnergy Institute, Emeryville, California, United... ... | reverse complement strand
AAAAACCATGATTTTCGACTGGGTTTAGTTTGGTGTTGTCATTTTTCCTGACTCATGTGCTCTAAAACCCAAATTCATTTCCAATTTTCACGAATCAGGGACTTGACATCTTACCGCTGGACTTATACTGTACAATCATGATACCACACTATTCGTCCCACATCAAAAGCGGCGGAGCGCTTCTCAATAAATTTTCTCACAATTCTGATAATGTTGTGACATGGAAGAACATCCCCTTGACAAAATGAAAACACCCCGGACAAACCGGGGTGTTGGATCGCGATTTGGTAGTTATTCATCTATACCAGCAGCCTGGTGCAGGCTGGGGTGAATTAGAGTTTTACTACGTTAGCCGCTTGAGGTCCGCGAGCGCCTTCGACGATGTCGAATTCAACTGCTTGACCTTCTTCAAGAGTCTTGAAGCCTTCAGCCTGGATCGCCGAGTAGTGAACGAATACGTCGCCGCCTTCGTCGGATTCGATGAAACCATAGCCCTTCTCTGCGTTAAACCATTTAACTTTACCTTGCATGTAACACATTCCCTTCGTAATCAAGTGCGTGAAGCGTTAGCTCACAAGTTGACTATAACATTCGCCATACATAAAGTCAATTGCAGGAAGCACGAGCTGAGCAAAAATTGTATGCGTTTACTTGCCCTCCGCGCGGCGGCATCCTTATCATTCTCCACAGCCGATGTTTTTATACACAGGTTCCGCATAGGTTCTGCACAGAATGAAAGCTTATTTTCATTGTTATTCACAGATTTATGCACATTATCCACAGCTTTGTGGATAGGATAATGGGGATAAATTGGGGAAAACAACAGTTGTGAATTGGGGCGGCTGTGGATAATGAAGGACTGGCAAAAATGTTATCCACAACCAGCCGCCGCGAAGCAAAACGGAACCGGTCTGGACCACGGGATTGGCTGATCCGTCCGCGATACGCAAAACGGGCTGTCCGCCAGTCAGCATGAGCCGACAGTCGGACAGCCCCGTTGAAACACCGCGACCGGACTGCGATATGCTCTATACAGACTGCCTTATTCTTTCTTGGACATCATGGATTCCGCATGACAAAGATGGTTGCGCCTAACGGAATCGGCCATGCAAGGCCATCATATGCTGAATCATGCCTTGTTTCGCCTCATTCAGCAGGGGAAGCTGCTTCACGACACCCGTCTTGATGCCCAGCTTGTCACAGACAGGTCGAAGCAGATGCATCAGGCTCGGCCTCTGGATATAGATGACCTCAGGCATGGCCTGGACGCTCGTGAAACATGCGAGCAAGCTCCTCTGCAGCTCCTCCTGGATGGACGAAGGATGAGCCATGAGGGGCGGCAGCATGACCCCATGGTCGATATCCATGCACAGGCCCACGATCGGATAATATGGTCTCTTCGGGTCATCGACCGGAACGGGCAGATGGAAGACATCAAATTCCCATTTCATCCCGGGCACCCTGGGAATGCGCTTGCGTGCGGCCGCCATCTCCAGCTCGGATACGGCGAGCCGCTGATCCGCCTCTTCCTCGCCAGGATCAACCGGCAGATCACCGTCCCGCCAGAGGATCTGACCTTGATGGAGCTCGGAGATCCGTGCGAATATCCTGCCCGTCTCCAGTGCCGGCAGCTCCCTCTGACCGAGCGCGACCTCCTGGCAGACATGGATCGCTTGCTGCAGGATTCGGATCATCATCGGCACATCCCGCTCGTCCAGGAGAGCCGCCACATAGTGAGGCGCCCGATCGTGGAAGACAGGCCATGCCTTGTGGCCGCGGAAGCCCACACCGGAGGATGCGACCAGCCGATATTCAGCCCCGTCGAGGTCTGCCCGATCTTCATAAGACAGCAGGATGGCATCCTGCATATACATCGCAGTTTCGGAACCGAACAGGCTTCCTTCTTCGTGTAACAGATTCAACAGGCTGCGCAGTCCGCGATCCCCGCGATACACGACGAGCCCGTACAATCTCCCGCTGCTGCCGATCACGCTGCAATAGCCTGTCTGCCCGCTTGCCGCATCGTGGACGGCGAAGATATCCGCTTGGGACATCCAGTTCCACGGCGCGAGCAGACGGTAATCCTTCGCCAGTTGGAAGAGTTCTCTCCAGCCGGCGCTCGCAGGCTCCTGGACCGTCCTGGATCGACGAGATGCCGCTGAGGAAGGGACACGTGAACCGGAGGCCCTCTTCGGAACCAGGCGGGAACGGGCCGCCTGCAATTGCTGATTGAGCTCCTCCATCAGCCGGGCCTCCTCAGCCTTGTCCGACGCCCGCCAGCCTTCATCCATGATCTCGAACTTGCTGTCTTCATCAGGAGAAGCGCCCTTCAGCTTGATGCAGATCGGACTGTCCATGTCCGGCGACTCCTCCAGGATCTTCTCCAGCTCGACCCGGTGCCGCCAGTCATCGCCAAAGTCATAGATATAGACGAGATGGTCCTTCTCGTGACGCAGCCACTCGGACAATTTCTCCCTCCGCTCATGCAGGCAGGGCGGTCCCCAGCCATCCCGATCCGGGATGCCGATGAAGATCTCCGGCTTGCCATAGACCGGCACCATCATTCGCCGATGTTTCACCGCCTTGTCTTGCGGGATCTTGCGCACGACAAACTGATGCAGGTGAATATCCTCCCATTGGAAGGCGATCTGCAAGATCTCATGCAGCTGGGCGAACGTGATATCGGCATGAACGAGCAGCCTTCTCCAGACCGGCGGGCTGATGTCCTGCAAGGTAACTTTTAATTGGTAGATCATATTGGCTCCCCCTGATCGCAGCTTGCATGTTCGATTTGCTCCGATTATACCACTTCCTGAAACGCAGATGATCATCCTGACACCATATTGCGGAAATTTCTGTACAAAAAAAGAACCCTCGACGGGTCCTTTTCATTACTTCCGCTTGTCGATATATACACCGTCCGTGATATAAGTCGGCGAGTAAGCGTTATGCTGAATGCGGTTCTCTCTCAATCTGCGCAGCCTTCCGGCGGCTTCCGACTTGAGCTGCATCATCCGCCCCTCGATGATCCTGTCCCACGCCAGCACCTGCCTGATCATCTCCTGGTGCCGATCCTGGGGCTGATGTTGCGAGCGCAGTTCCTTCAGCTCCTGCAACAGACGCTCACGCTCATCGACGAAACGCTCGAGCTCTTCATATTCCGCCGTTTCCAGCTGTTCGACCATCTCTCTGGTCATGTCGTACAAACGGTGAATGAGATTATCCATGGGTTACACCGCTGGCATGCTTGTTGACGCTGGCGGCTGCCTGGGCCCAGGTCTGCTTGAGCTCCACGAGGTAGCCGAGCACTTCCTTCGCAGGTTCCACATCCTTCTTCAGATTGGCTTCCGTCAGTCGATGGATAAAGTAATCATAGAGGCTAAGCAGGCTGTCGCTGATGGGAATGCTGCGATCCAGGCTGGCGATCAGCTCATAGACAATGTTCTGTGCCTTGGTCAGATTGACGTGCTTCTTCTGGATGTCGTTTTCCTTGATGCCCTCAATCCCCAGCTTGCAGAAGCGGATCGCCCCATCATAGAGCATCAGCAACAATTGAGCTGGTGTTGCAGTCTGGACAGTCATCTCCAGATACTTGTTCTGTTGCATCTGCAGTACTTGATTCATATAAGGTGCCTCCCCTTGGATTGTCCTATCTCTTCTCGTCTATGAGAATGCCCGCCATTTCCCACATCTTCGCCACCAGGTCGAGAATCTTCTCAGGCGGGATCTCACGGATCATCTCGCCCGTATCGCGATCCAGCACCTTCACCATGATCTGCTTCGTCTGCTCGTGAATCGAGAATTCGAAGGTGGTGTACGTGCCGACCATGGCTTTGTTCGCTTTCTCGATCGCCTCGATCAATGTCTTCTCGCCGATGGAGATGTTTCTTCCCTCGAGCTCAGCATGCTTGAGTTGCTCCGTATTCTTGATCTTGAGCGCCTGATCGGTGGCAGATCTGTTCATATCGAATGTGCTGTCCGTCATGCTCCAGCTGTTTCCGCCAGTCACCGCATTCAATTGCATCCCATATCACCTCTATACGATCGTCGATGATCTCCATGAAATGAATGTTTAACCATGGTTCGATGTTAACCGGAGTTCAGCAGGTTCTGCTGCATCCACAAGCTCTGTTGATTCATCTTGTTCAGGGCTTCTTCCATCGCCGTGAATTGGGACCAGTAACGGGATTCGATCTTGGCCAGCCGAACCTCCCAGTCCGAGATCTGGTCATTGAGCGTGTAGATCGATTTGCCGAGGAGGCTCTGATCCCCCGATGTATAGCCCGGCGAGCCCGCCTTGTCGCGAAGGTCGGACAGCGTGGTGTTCAGCGTGGCGTAGATCCGTTGGCCGATGCCCATCTGCGCGGTATTGCCGTTCTTCTCGGCAGACTTGGTGAAGAGCTTCATGACGCCGTCGGGATCCTCCAGGACGGCCGCTCTTAATTTGTCCTCGTCGATCTCCAGCTTGCCGCCGCTCAGGTAGTTCCCGGTTGTAATCCCGATCTTCGAGATCTGATGCAGTTCATTGGCCGGGATGCCCTCGATCGGATCATAGATCGCGCGGCGCATCTGATTCAGGAAGTTGGTGATGATCGGATCATTGCGAAGCAGACCGCTCTTGGCCTTCTTCTCCCAGAGCTCGATCTCCTTCTCTTTCATCTCTTCCTTCTGCTCTTCCGTCAGAGGCGGGTAGTCGCGGTACTTCGGCTCCTTGATCAGGTTGGACAGCTGATCGACCAGCTCATTGTACTTCTCCACGAAGTCCTTGATCGTGTTGATGATCCCTTCGGGGTCACTTGCAACCTTCACGTACATCGGCTCTGAAGATACAGTGTGAAGGTTGAACTCCACGCCATTGATGGTGAACGTGTTCGACTTGAGATTGTCAACGACAATCATGTTACCGGAAGGAGGCGTATAATTGACTTTGGCGTTTTGCCCTTCAAATTTCAGACTCGAAGCCGAAGGATCCCCAAGGATCCTTTCCTTGATGAATTGTTGAACAAACTCCTCATCCGAGGTATCTTCATCACCATCATCGATCATTTTAAACTGGAACCAGCTGTCGTCGCCCGGCTCCTTGGCAGAGATGAAGAATCGGGAGGTCGTGTTGTCGAAATTCGCTCTTAACCCGAGTGACTCCTTGTCGCTGTTGGTAGCGTTCTGGATCTTCTGGGCAAGCGTCGCAAAGGTATCGCTCCTGGTCACCGTGATCGTTGCCGTACCCTTGGCTGTCTCAATCTGAAAGGAAAATTCCGGGTCGTTCTCCGACAACACCTTGTCATTCGCCTTGGCGTTCTCATTGCTGGCATTTTTCAAGGCATTGGCGGATGTGACCGAAGCCACCTTGGCGAGCTGTACCACCTCGATCTTGTATGTGCCAGGAATCGCTGACATGGTTGCCTTGGCGCTGACCACATTGGCATTGGAAGAGGTGGCGCTGTAGCCGCTGAACGTGCTCTGCAGTCTCAGCTTGGCATAGGCATCCCGAAACTTGGACAAGGACCGGTTGACTTCTCTATAGGCATCCCGCTGCCACTCCAATGCCTGACGTTTCTGATACAGTTTGTTCAGCGGCGCCCGCTCTGCCTGCATCAGCTGCTTCACCAGCATATCAATGTCCATACCCGAGGCGAGACCGCCAATTCGCATGCTCATAACCTTATCCTCCTATATGACCGCATCTTGTAATATCTATCTAATATATCGGTCAGACGAGCCCGGATTTTAAGACAGGATGCGAAGTTTGTAGCAGCGGGCAGGCAAGTTTCTCCGGACGGCAGGGCACTTCTCAAGAACACGGTTGTTTGTTACAATTACTCAAATTAACGTAACGGAGGGGGATTCTCAATGGATGCCATCGGCTATATCCGTGTCTCTACACAAGGACAAGCCAAGGAGGGATACAGCCTTTCGTACCAATTGGACGAAATCCAAGCGTATTGCCAGAAACAAGGGTGGAATCTACTTCATGTGTTCCAGGATGAAGGTATATCAGGGGCGAAAGTTGACGAGGACGCTTTAGAAGTGGACAGGGAGGGCTTTCAGGATATGCTAGCCTTCCTCTCTACCCACTCCGTCAATTACGTTGTTGTCCTTAATACAAGCCGTTTATGGCGATCTGACATTGTGAAAGTTCTGATTCATCGGGAGTTCAAAAAATACGGCGTTGATATCCGCAGAATTGAACAACCGACATACAGCATACACAAGAAAGACCCTAGCGATTTCCTCATCAATGGTCTGATGGAATTGTTAGACCAATACCAACGGCTAGAAATCGCCATGAAGCTAGCCAGAGGAAGACGCAAGAAAGCACAAGGCGGCGGCTATGCAGGTGGAAAAGCCGCATATGGCTACCACGTACAGAAGGGAACAAAGCAATTATCCATTTCTCCTGAGAACGCCAGAGCCGTCCAGAGAGTGTTTAACATACGGAAGCACTATCCGTCTTGGTCTCTCTCTCAAATCGCTTCACAATTGAATCTTGAGGGATTTCAGACAGCCCAAGGCAAAGAGTTTACCAAGGTTCAGGTCAAGCGTATTCTTGACCGCGAACCGTTCTACAAAGGGCAATATTCCTACGCAGATGTGACCTGTCTCCACGGTCAGCATCCTGCCATTATCTAGCATCCGATGAAGTGAGATATGGGAAGCGGTAGACTTACGTATCATTGCGAGCCTTCCCCTGTGGGGGCTAACGCTATAACTGACGCTGTCACGCTCCCATATCCCCCACTTCATTATCCACAGGGGGAACGATCACATGGCTTCTATCGACAGAACGAAATACTTGTTTGTTGGCGTTGATTTGCACAAGAAAACCCATGTTGCCGTTCTATGCAATTTTTTTGGCGATGTCATGAAGCAGTTCAAAATTACAAATGCACCGAACCACTTCCCTGCCTTCTTGGAGGACGTTAAAAAACATGCGGAGGGCAAGGACATCATATTCGGCTTGGAAGACGTTAACTTTTACGGACGTTCCCTTGCCAAGTTCCTGATTGCGAATGGTTATATCGTCAAGGAAGTCAATTCATCCTACACGAAAAAGAAGCGGAACAAAGGGACAAACCGTAACAAGACGGACGAATTGGACGCAAAAGCCATCTGCATGAACCTGATTATGGAGTATGATGCTCACCCTGTCGCAAATCCCCAAGACATCTATCTTGCCATCAAGCAGACTCTAAGCACCCGTAATAACTATGTGAAAATGGCGGCAAACATGAAACTCAGCCTTCATAATCTACTGATTCACCACTACCCGAACTATACCGACTTTTTCAAGGATTTGGAAAGCAAGACAGCAAGAGGTTTCTTCTATACCTACCCATCATGTGAAATGGTTGCCAACGTGTCGGCGGAGGAACTGACGAAAACCCTGCAACAGTACAATAAATCCGTACCGAAAGCCAAGGCGCAGGAAATCCTAGACGCTATTACTTCCAATGGATGGGCGGATAACGGTTACCAAGAGGAACGAAATCAATCTATCCGTTCCTATATCCAATCCATTGAGCATTTAGAAGAGGAAATCGCCGCCCTAGAGAAACAACTGGACAGACTGATTGACGAAACAGGATACCCGTTGAAAACCATTCATGGAGTAGACACAGTCCTAGCCGCTACCTTTATCGCCAATATCGGTGATATTAACCGTTTCAAACATCATTCCCAACTTGCCAAACTGGCAGGTATTGCACCCATTGAGCATAGTTCTGGCGAATCGAACCCGGGTTCGACAGTCAGTAGATGCACAAACCGCCACAAGCCCAGGCGGGTCAAGGGATGCGGCGGTTGTGGATAACTTCGTGTGGTGCCTACATTTTTGGGCAGTCAGGAGAGCGAAATGTCCCATATTTGCTGGGGTTCTGCGATTTGCAAGGCCGAAACAATGGCCCGATGTTCGTCTGTTAATTCCGTCCGTTGCCGTAGCTTTCCGGCATCCAATCGGTACTCAACCAGATGCAACGTCTGCATGAGCGAACGAATTTCGCGCCACGTTTGGCCAGTCTGGTTTTCCGCAATCCGGATGAGCATTAAGGCCAGCCAGCAAAGCAGGACATGTGCGCGAATCCGTTCTTCTTTTCGGTGGTAGACCGGCCGCAGTTCCAGCGATTGCTTGAGTGTCCGAAACGCGGCTTCCACCTGAAGCAACTGCTTGTACCCAAGTGCCACATCTTCCGTGGACAAGGTGTCGTCAGAGGTGCGCAACAAGTATTTGCCGTCCAGATGCTCCATCGCTTTGACGGCGGCCAGATCGATTCGCAGATTGCCGCGCTTGTCGGTCTTGAGATAACGTTTGTACGTCGGATGGCTGTGTAGACGGCAGTGGGCTTGAGTATGCGCTTCGCCGTCCAGTTCCTTCAACCGAGCAAGCTCCGTGCGCAGCTGCTCCAGATGCGCTTCGCGCCGTGCGGCATCACGCTTGGCTTCTTCCGGATTGCGAACGAGCACGTATCGCTTGCGCGCTTCGCCATCTCCCACGACGATCTCCTTGACTTCCAGGTTGTCTCGGATCGTTTTGAAACGTCCCGGATGCGCGAGTGCCGCTTCGACGGCCGGCTTGCCCGACGTCATCTTCTCCCCGGCGATGTAGTGGCCCCCGCTCTGCTGCAGCACACGCAGATTGTCTTCGGAGGAGAAACCGCGGTCGACGACGGTGACCACGCGTCCGAGTTTCCACCCGATCAGATCCTTCTTCACCTGCGGCACGACGTTCATGTCTGACGTATTGCCCGGCCATATCCAACAGCGAATCGGGATGCCTTCACGCGTGACCGCAAAGCCAATCACCACTTGCGGAAGGTCAGGGCGATGGTCTTTCGAATAACCGGTTTTGCGAAAATCGTCTTCGTCGTCCTCTTCCGTTTCAAAATACGTGGAGGTCGTGTCGAAGAACAGCAGATCGACTTCCAGGTTCAGCAAATCCGCTACCGTATGGAACACTTCGCGCTGGATGCTTTCTTCCGACTCCAGCAGGAAATCCATCGCCCGGTAGCCATGCTGCACGTCAAATGCCGGAAGGTCCGGAATGACCACTTCGCGATCCACCCAATCTTCCATGGCCAGCTTACTGCTTGGTGCCAGCGCCCGGTTGGCCACCATAGCAAAGATGGCGCGTTCAACCGGCATGCGATATTCCCGGTCGGCAAGTCGTCGTGTAATCGCTTCTCCGATACCAAGCTTCTTCCAAAGTTGATCGAGCAGCCACACACCACCCAGCGAACGACTGCTAAGGAGCGTAACCGAAGCTGGTTGTGCTGAAGATGGAGAGGGCGCTTGAGGCTCGCCAATAAAACGGTGGATGCTAGCGGCCAGGCGTTTCAAGCCTTCCATGTCCAGTTCGTCAGCGCGGCCGAAATGGTACAGGACTTTCGCTTGTGGCGTTCCGGTCACAGGATTTCGCTCATTATGGGCGAGCTGGACGTAACGGGTGATCGAACCGTTTTTGTTTTTACGAGAGATTGTTCGTATATACATATCTACAGGATATAGTATATACTACAAGAAATGCAACAGAAATATTGAGTTATCCACAAAAATTTAGTGCCTACATGTTTTCGGATTTTTTCTCTTCGTAGTGCCTGTGGAAAAGTCCGAAAAGCCGCACCAAATCTGGATTTTAGTTATCCACAGCACCCAAAGGGGTGCCTACTTTTAGGGGTTTACTGTCGAATCCGGGTCGAAGAACCGATACAGTAACAAGCTAGGCAACCGTGAACTGAACAAAGCGTTCTACTCCCTGGCATTGACACAGATTCGCCAAGGTATCAATCCCCTTATGTACGAGTATTACCAAAAGAAAATCCAAGAAGGGCGGAAAAAGAAACAAGCGATGGTCTACGTAGCTAGAAGACTGGTCAGCATCGTATTCAGTATCATGAAGAATAAAACGCCATATCGCCCCCCTGTCATTGTTGAAGCGGAAGCAGTGGGGCAAGCAAGTTGAGACCGTGTTTGCTAATTCACGGTCTTCTTTATAATATTAGGAAAGGATAAATGGATTCAAACATCTCTCTAATTCACTTTGCCACTTCTTATAACTAGGCAATAAGTTAAACTGGATGATCTCTAATGCCTTCCCTCCCTCACCTTTTTCATAAGCAGAAACAACAAGGTCAATAGCATCTCGTAATAAAGTAGTGAATTCATCTAGTTGATTGGGTGGGAGTTCATTAACTATAGGCTGAATAGACTTCTCCATTTGATAAAAAGCAAGAACAAAATCTTGTAACAGTTGAATGGTGTCCTCAAAATAGCCTTGATTTACTCTTATCTTTATATGTTCAATTCCCTCTAAGCATGTTGCAGCTAATTCTACCGTCCGTTTCATTACATCAAGATGCTTTTCCATGATCAAATCTCCACCCTTTAGGCTGATAGTAGAAAGGAGACCCTAGAAACTCTAGGATCTCCCTGTGTACTGCTAGAATTAACGGAGCAACTGCAGTACTCCCTGAGGCTGCTGATTGGCTTGCGCTAACATGGCTTGGGCGGCTTGAGTAAGAATGTTTTGTTTCGTGAACTCCATCATTTCTTTCGCCATATCAACGTCGCGGATACGGGATTCAGCAGCGGTCAGGTTCTCAGCGGAAGTGCCGAGGTTATTGATGGTGTGTTCCAGACGGTTTTGGTAAGCACCGAGTTTAGCGCGTTCTCCCGATACAGATTTAATAGCCGAATCAATATCCGTAATAGCTTGTTTCGCACTTTCAGCACTGGTTACGTTTACATTTGCAACGCCCAAGTTAGAAGCATCCATAGCATTAATGTTAATGCTCATTTCTTGTCCTTCATTTGCACCAATTTGCATGGTTAGGGAATCACTTACGGTAATGGTGCTTCCGGTAACTGTAGCAGTTGTTGTACTACCAGGGTCAGCCTTCAAAGTGAAAGTCAAACCTTTGAAGTTACCAGAGGTTACGGTTACCTGATTGCCGTAATAGGAGAAAGTAGCCCCTGCAGCTGCCAAACCGGAGGCGTTTGTACCCGTGTCTGTAACTGCAGTGGTAAAGTCGCTAGAACCATCCAATGCATTGGCGGTTGTTTCTGCTACGGAAAGGCTCATGTCTGCATTGGCATCTACGGTCTCAAAGACGAGGTCGTAGTTAGTAGCATCCCAAGTTACTTTTACACCATCGATGATACTGCTCATTTGTTTCGCCAAATCATCAAAACTTTGACCTGCAGAAGTCGCAATATTGTAAGTTTTTCCGTTTGCAATAACGGTAAGGGTGTCGGAAGTATCAACTTGAGTCACACCTGCTGAAATGTTAAGAGTTACTTTAGCAGCCGTGGCCATTGTACCGTCGGCAGTAAAGGTCAAAGTTCCTGCTTTCGTTTCGGAACTCATGGACAATTGAGTGATGTTTTGGGAGTCGCTAGTGCGAATTCCAATTTCACCCGTTAACAACTTTCTCGTATTAAATTCAGTTGTGTTAGCAATACGATCAATTTCTTCAACCAATTGATCGATCTCTTTTTGAAGTTCTGCACGGTCATCAGCAGTATTCGTATCGTTGGCTGCTTGAACTGCCAACTCGCGCATACGCTGCAGAATGCTGTGTGTTTCGTTCAGTGCACCCTCTGCGGTTTGGATGAGAGAGATACCGTCTTGTGCGTTTTTAGACGCCATTTCCAAACCGCGGATTTGGCCGCGCATCTTTTCGGAGATGGCAAGTCCTGCAGCGTCATCCCCAGCACGGTTGATGCGCAAACCGGAAGAGAGTTTTTCCAGGGCTTTGCCCACAGCCGTGTTGTTCACCGTCAACTGACGATACGTGTTGAGCGCAGAGATGTTGTGATTGATAATCATGTGATCTTCCTCCTTGAGATTACTGATTCTACATCCATGTGGTCAGAATGCCGATCCGGCGGTCGTACGCCCCGCTGAATCAGCCTCTACCATCTATATCGACAATTCATCGATTCTATTTAATAGGATTTGCGAATTTTTTTGTTCCGTTTTTATGTCTGGTTTTGCTGATCTCCCTTGATCCTGGACGCGAACCATTCCTTGATCACCTGTTCATCCACCACGCTCTGGACGGCTTCTTCGTTGGTTCGCTTGATCGCCAGATACACTTCCTTGCGATAGATATCGACCTGCTTCGGCGCCTTGATCCCCAGCCGGACGGTATCGCCCTCGACACCGATGACCACCAGTTCAACATCGTCGCCGATCATGATGGACTCATTGATCTTGCGTGACAATACGAGCATCAGATTACCCCCTATCGGCCGCGGATGATGGGCTTGTAGCGAACAGAGGATGCTTGGTGACATAAGGATAGTCGTGCAGGATGACCTGTTTCGCGATCCGCAGCTTCGTATTGGTGACGAGCGGCGCCTTCAGGTTGATCGTGGCGTTCCGGATCTCGTCCTTGATCGTGACGATCGCAAGGATCGATACCTCCTCCGGACCGGTCAGCTCCAGTTCCTGCTTCACCGCATCGGACAGCTCAAATTCGTACGACGGCAACACCAGGATAGGATCCATCACCACGAAGGAGATGTAGCCATCATCGACGGACTGCAGATAGGAGATCGGCAGTTCCGGATCCGGGTGCAGTAACACGAACGCATGATGTTGCTCGAAGCCAGGCAATCCCTGCGGGAACTTGATGACCTTATTATCTTCAATTTCCAGCAATCCAAATCTCAATGTTTCCAGTTGCATAGCCCTATTCCTCCGTTACATACTTGGTCAAACCTGCATCCTGATGCCTGATCCCGAGATGGACAGCAGGTCGTGTCCTGCTTGCGGCGGAACCACGCGCCGTCAGGCGCCGCGCCTTCCGACGATGCGCAACAACCGGCCAGACACAGTCAAAAAAGAAAAGCAATAGATGCAACATCTATCGCTGTCAGATAACACGGTCAATCAATGGCGGCGGGATGATCTCCACCTTCGGATATTGCTGCACATACACCGTAAGCGAACCTCTCGTGAACTCCAGCTCCGGCTGGTGCACGGTATATCGATGTACGGGAGGCCGGATCTCCACGTCAATCTCCGGTGTATGCGCGATGTAGGTGATGTCCACATTGTCATAGCCCGGCGTGCCCAATAGCGATCTCGGCGTCTCGACCAGGGAATCCTCCACGGCGATATCCTCGATCCTCGTACCCTGATGAAGCGCGGCCAGTCGGTCCCCTTGCTCGGCGGTTCGCGCGATGCTCTCGAGCAGGATGCGCCTGCCCTCGGATGCGATGCGATCCGACAGGACCGACAGCTGCACGTACCCCAGGGCGTCCTTCGCCCGGGTCTGATCGATATACAGTTCTCCCTGGGGCTGCCGGATCGAGAGCTCCGGACGTTGCTGCTCGATCTCCTGGATGCCTCGCGGTTGACGGATCTCGAATCTGTGCGGCGTCGTTTCCATGCCGAGCACCATATCCTGCGTGCGGATCTGGATCTGTGGGATGGTCGTCATAGGAACCCCTCACCGATTACCGAAGGTAGTCAACCAGACTCGGCTGGATGATCCTCGCGCCTGCCGACAGGGATGCCTGATACGCATTCTCCGCGGTCTTCATGTTGACGATCAGCTCGGCCATATCCACATCCTCGGTCTTGGACAGCAAGGTCTGCAAGTTGATGTCAATGTCGCCGAGCCGTTCCGCAGCGAGATCCAGCCGGTTCGCCTTGGCGCCAACCTGGGACCTGATCTCCAGCAGCTTGTCGAATCTGGAGTCCAGACGAGTCAACGCATCGTTCAGCGCATCGGTATCGCTGTTCGCCAGCGCCTGGATGATATTCTCCACCACGTAGAAGAGGTTGTCACTTTCCGGATCGGTGATCTCACCGTTCTCGTCGAGCGTGATCCCTTCGCCGAAGACATCTTTTCCGGTTACGTTTACGCCGATGTAGATGCCCTGACCGATCTCGTACTTGATCGCGCCCGTATCGATGGCTGTCACGTACTCGGGAGCGACGTCGTCGCCGTATGGCTTGACATTGGTCAACTGGCCGTTGAAGACGTACTTGCCGTTAAATGAGCTGTTGGCGATTTGCTTCAACTGATCCTTGAGCTGAATGATCTCATTCTTGATGGAATCCAGCGAGACGTCAGGGTTCGTGCTGTTGGCGCCCTTGACCGTCAACTCGCGGACGCGATGGATGACATTCGTCACCTGGCCCAGCATCGTATCCGTGTAATCCAGGAACGATTGGGCGGAATCAAGGTTGGATTTGTATTGCGAATTCGCCGCCATGTCGCTTCGATAGCGCAGCGAGTAGCTGATCCCGACCGGATCGTCGCTTGGTCTGTTGATCTTGCGCAGCGAGGACATCTGCTCGCTGTATTTGTTCAGCTTGCTCAGGTTGCTGTTCAGATTCTTCAACAGGTTCATGCCAAACATATTCTGCGTGACTCTTCCTACCATATGCACACACCTGCCTCATCCATTATCGTTAACGCCCAACTATGCCTGTGCCGTTGATCAGCTTGTCCAGCAGCTCATCCACCGTCGTCAGCGCTCTGGCCGCGGCGTTGTACGCATGCTGGAACCGGATCATATCGGTCATCTCTTCATCCAGCGATACGCCGCTGACGACTTGCCTGCGCTCGTCCACCTGGATCACAAGCACTGTCTGATTGTCTGCCTGACGCTTCGCTTCCTGCGTCTCCACGCCGATCTTGGAGATGATCGAACGGAAGTACTCATCGAGCGAGCCCCTGCTCAAGGAAGGCTCGAAGCCTTCCACACCGGAGAACTCGATCTGGACATTTCTGGCTCCGGCGATTAGCAGGGCGATGTCACTGTTGCCGGGAACGACCGTCTCCTTGCCTGATCCATCCTTGATGACGCGGGAGGATGAAGCCACCTGCTTCGGATCATTGGCGATGTCCGGGTTGAGGGTGATGCTCTCCGCCGTCAGCTCGCCGTATCCCGGTTTGATCGTGAAGAACGGCAGGCCGCTCGGCACACGGCCCGTTGCCGGATCAGGATCCGCATAGGTATAGCCGAGCTGATGCAGGCCGTTGATCCCTCTGACCGTCACCGTAAGATCCGCTTGCAATTCACGATTGCCGTTGGCGTCGGAGTAAGTTACGCCATTCAGCTCCGTGCCGTCCGGCAATACCGTTCCCTTCGGCAAAGTGATCGTGAATTCGCCTTCCGCGAGCGCTCTGACCATCGAGTCGAGCTGGGCGCGATATTCCTGCACATAATGCTCCAGGGAATAAAACATGCCATAGACTTCGCCGCTGTTCAGATCCCCGGAAGTATACGCGCTCTCCAGGGCATCATAGTCGACTGGATTCAGAACATTCGATCCGTCGACCAGGACCTGATTGCCCATGCTGATCGTATAGCCATTGGGCATCTCCGTAACGGAGATGTTCACGATCTTCGACAGCTTGTCGACCAGGAGATCCCTCTGGTCCCGCAGGTCATTGGCAAAGTCGCCGAATCCCTCGATCCGCTTGATGTCTTCGTTGAGAGAGGCGATCTGATTCAGATAGGTATTGATCTCGATCGCCTTGATCGAGATGTTCTGGGAGATGTCGGATTCCAGATCCTTGATCTGGCTGGCGATGTGGTTAAAGGCATCGGTCATCGCCAGCGTCTGTTCGATAAGGACGGCTCTTGCTTCCATGCTGCCCTTCTCGTTGCTGACGTTCTGCCATGCATTCCAGAAGTTCTCGATGACGTTGCGGAGCCCCGTCTCGGATGGCTCGTTAAAGATCGCTTCCAGCTTCTCGAGGGTATCCTTCTTCACTTCCCATTCGCCCAGATACTTGTTCTCGTTGCGAAACTGGTCATCCAGGAACGATTCCCGCACCCGTCTGACGGAAGTGACCTCGACGCCCATCCCGTATTGGCCGAGCAGGGTGCTCTTCGTGAACCCGGGCGCCTCGATCGGCGCCGCGGCCGCCGTGTTGACGACCTGTCGGGAATAACCCGCCGTATTCGCATTGGCGATGTTGTGCCCGGTCGTCTGCAGCTGGTATTGGCTGGTGAGCAACGCGCGCTTCGCGATCTCTATATTCGTAAAGGTGGAACGCACTCCATCCACTTCCCCTCGTCAGTTTGTTCATATCCGTCTCATGCGTTCAGATAGCCTTCATGCCTTGCGGTCGAACAGCCCCGTCCGCTTCTTCACCTGCTGTTCGTCGGTGGGCTTCTGATACATCATGTCCTGTTCCGGCGCATCCGTCAGGATGTCGATCTGGAATGAGATATAATCAAGCGATTGCTGGATCAATTGACGATTCAGCTCATTGTTCTCCCGCAGCCTGCTGATCGTCTCCACCAGCTTCTGACGCTCCTTCGCGATCCGGTTCCGCTCAGCTTCATGGCGATCAGGCATGACCTGCATCAGGTCGCTGATCGTATGGGATTCACCCAGTTCGACGCCGAACGCTGCGGCAGCCTGCACCACAGACTGCCTCATGAGGATCTCCAGTCTCGTGATCTCCTTCACCAGGGCGTTCTCCTCCGCGGTGATCTTCATCAGATCGTCCACCCGGTCGTGAATCACGACGTCCCGTTTCACTTCAGACAGCGCCAGCAGCCTCTCATGCCGCTCAATCAATTGTTCAAGTATCTCCATCAGCTGTGTGATCGCCATGATCTGTGGTCACCTTTCCATCTCAGGCATGTCTGTCTCTGGACGACGAAGAGTCGGAAGCCCCGTCCAGGATGGCTTCACTTGCGATCATTCCGGTTCGTTCGTCAGATAGCGCAGCAGCTTCTCCGCGATCAGACCGGACGGGACATGATAAGTCCCCTCCTGCACAGCCTTCTTCAGCTCCGCGATGCGCTCCGCCCGTTCCGGATCGTGGCTGGCCTGAGCCTCCAGAAGCTCCTTCGCCTGCGAGGAGATCTGCACCTGATCTTTCATGGATTGCCTGTTCTTCACCATGCTGCCGGGCGTTGTTTCGTTCGTTTTGCGATATGGATTGACGGATCCGACTCGATTGAATTCATTGATCTTCATAAACTGCTCTCACCTCACGATTCCGAAAAAAAGAAAAACCGATAATCCTATACTCATTATCGGTTGACATAGATGGATTGTTTATAGTTTTCACTTTTCCGGATAGAAATATTAACCGGTTTCAGGATTGTTTGTCATCGTGACCGGATTGGTCGATGGGCGCTTCTCCCCCTGCATCGATGACATGCATCCGCTTCCGGCAGGATGAATGTTCATGACCGCAAGATCATAACTTGGGGTCTTTGTCTGTCTTGATCCTGTACGCCGGTCCTGACCATTGCGGACGAGGTTGCTCCTTCTCCCGACGCGATTCCAGCTGCTGCTGGATCTTCCGGGCTTCCCTTGCAAACTTCTTCCGGCATTCCTCGCACAGGTTGCCAGACTGGATCGGATTTCCGCAAGATTCGCATGGATAGCCGAGATTCGGCGCATTGATCAGCGCGAATCGGTCCTCACGGATGAACTTCGTGATCTGGCGAATGGATACCCCCGTTGCCTCGCTCAGTTCATGGATGCTTGCGCCCCGATTGTCTCGCAGATATTCCACGCAGCGAAGGTATTCCTCCTCAACCTCTCGCTTGCAGGTAGCGCAGACGTCGCTGATTCCCCTCGCGAAGATCTTGCCGCAACGCGGACAATTGGCGATGTTCAGATTCATTGGCCCCGCCCTCCACAAGTAAGACCAGTCCACAAATGCCCGATTCTGCATCTTGCCTGGCCATCACAGCTTGTTCGATCTATTTAAATTTTACTACAACTGTTCTGAAAAGTATATGAATACTGTCGAGGATTGACGATTAAGGAGTTTCACAGGCAGATTGTCCGGCTGGCGGAGTGCGGTCGACGGCAGCTGGCGGCTGCGGTCGCGCAGGGACCGCCTGACTGCGCGGTCGCCGCTTATCTCGCCCAGGTTACGCTGTATATCGGGACCCGCAGCTCCGCATGCAGGACGCGCGCACACTCATGCAAGGTGCTACCGGTGGTGTAGACGTCATCGACGATCACGATGGCATCGGGTCTGACGCCTCGCGCAGTTGGCGGGCCGTCCATAACTTCACCAGGCATGGCGCCCTTCAGCATCCCTCCGTTCGCCGGGTCAGTCCCCGATGCGGCTCCACCTGTGATGCCACTCTCCGGCCAGGCATCGTCAGCCGTTCCGCTGCTCGATCTGCCTCCCGGCAACCTGCCGATCTGAGGCAAGGCGATGGCAGGCATGGCTCCCTCCAGCGATCCTCCTCCCGATGCGCCACTCTCCAGCAGAGGATCAGCTCCCGGCAACTCGTCACGCAACACGGCGAACGCGCCGCGCAGATCCCTGATCCGTTCTAGCCGCGTCTTCTGACTCTGACGGCTGGTGTGACGAATGCGGCGCAGCAGACGAACATACGGCAGACGATGCCGCGCCGCCAGGCTCTCGGCCAGCCTCTCCGCCTGATTGAAGCCCCGCTCCTGCATACGCAGGTCGCTGATCGGCACGCTGGTGATGAGCGGACGGAACGGTCGGCAGTCCGGACTGACACCCTGTACCAGCTGCAGATAGGCATAATCGAGCATCAGCGAGAGGATCTGGTGCAGCCGTTCGTTCCCTTGATATTTGTAGGCGGACAGCCATTCCTTCATCTGCCTGCTGTATTGGACGGCGGAACGGTTCATGAGCAGCTTCGGGTGCGACCTGCGCGGGCAATCGGGACACTCGACCGCTCTGCCGCAGCTCGGGCATCGCGCCTCGCGGATCCATGGCACTGCGGTCAGACAGCGGGCGCACAGCAGCGGACGAAGCGAGCGGAGAACCTGTTCCAGGCCTGGAGGGCCGGTCATCGGCGCGTGCCCGGGGGCTGAGTCAACCGGGCGCATCCGCATGCCGCAGATCGCGCACTCCTGGCTGGCGCCAAGCAGCATCGATGATGCCGCTGGCAGGAGACGATCAGCGAACGGGCGGATCCATCGGAGCATGGGCATCCTCCTTTCCGGCGCCTGGTTCGGTTGAACGGCGTCGCGCCGCGACTGGCCGGGACCGGACCGCCTCGATCGCGCCTGCCATCGCCCGAGCGAGCTTGTCCAGCATGCCCGGCGCGTCCGGCCGGAACCATCCGCTCCACGGGCTGGACGATCCATGCTCGCTCTCCGTTAGCAGGCCGCGCCTCCGCGCGAGGGCATTCATCGCGCGGATATGACGGACGGCCCGCATCTGCCCGTCCGTCCGCTCGCGGGCGACGAAGTACACGCGCCCGCATGGATCATCGGCCGAGCGCCCGGCTCGCCCGGCCATCTGCACCAGCGCCGCTTCGTCGAAGAGATCCGCATCCGCATCGAGCACGTACACGTCGCTGCGCGGGATCGTCACACCGCGCTCGAGGATCGTCGTCGTCACGAGGATGCGGATCTCGCCGGCGCGGAAGCGGCGCACCCGGCTCGCGCGTTCTTCGTCGCGCGAGGACGTACCGTCGACGGCCGCGGCGTCGACGGTACCGGCACACGCCTGGCGCAGCAGGCGTGTGAGCGGCTCGACGTGTTCGATGCGCGGCACGAACACGAACACCTGCGCGCCGCGCTTCAGCGACCCGTCGAGCGCGGCGGAGAGCGCCCCCGGCAGGCTGCCGCTGCCGAGGGCAGCCTTAAGGCCGCGATAGCGCAGCAGTCGCGGCTCGGGCAAGGGGTGCCGGTGGTGCCGCACCGGCACCATGGCATGAGGCAGGCGGCGCCGCCTCATGGCGAGCTGCTGCTCCCGCGGCGGCGTCGCCGTGAGCAGCACCGTCTTGCCGCGCGGCTTGCAGGCGCGGCGGGCTGCGAAGGCGAGCATCGGATTGTTATGGTAGGGAAACGCGTCAAGCTCGTCCAGGATGACCAGATCGAAGCAACTGTCGAGCCTCAGCAGCTGATGGGTGGTCGCCACCGTGATCTCCCCCGTCTCCCAGCGATCTTCGCTGCCACCGTACAACGCCACCACCTTCCTGCCCGCAAATGCCTTCTCCAGTCTAGGCGCCAGCTCCAGCACCACATCACGCCGCGGAGCCGCGAGCAGCACACGGCCCCCGATCCCAAGCACATCCTCCACCAGCGGATACACCATCTCCGTCTTGCCCGCGCCTGTCACCGCCCAGATCAGGAACTGCTCTCCCTCACGCTGCGCCGGCTGCCGGATATAGGCCAGCGCTTCCCGCGATGCGCTCTCCTGTGCAGGACTTAACCCCCACTTGGCAAGCAGGGTTCGCGTATCCAGGCAGTCCGGCAGCACCTTCCTGTCCTTGCTGGCCTGCCGTGCGCCGGAGCCTGTTCGGACATCGTTCTCGGACCGCACTACGACGAATAAGGAACATTCCCTCACCCGCCCCATCTGCAAGCATGCCTCACAGTAAACGCACAACTGCCCGCACACCGCGCACATGGTCTCATGATGCTGCTCCCAGCCGCTGTTGCATCTGCCGCATCTCAGCAGCTTGCGTTCCGCGCGGCGTCCGTTCCCGGACAACTCCTGGAGCCTGGATTCCGCCCGGGTGCCGCCGCTGCTCATCCTCATCCACGCCAGCGTGTCCGATCGAGCCGGCGGCTGGCGCCAACTGTACCGATCCCTCCTCTGCCGGGTCACCATGCCGCTGGCCAGGTCGATCCGCTCCTGCAGGATGAGCATCTGCAGGATCGATCGGTCGGTGTCATCCGTTTCATCTCCGATCAGCCCGATATCCAGACACAGCCTGCGATATTCCGTATACAGCAGCCTCCATCCGTCCAGTCTGCGCATCAGTTCCCGCAGGAGCGCCGAGTCACACCCGAGCGCGGCTTCCAGCGATGGGAAGGGCTTGTCCGATTCCCGGCTCCCGATCGGGCCTCGCATCATCCCATCACCAAGCTCGCAAGCCAGCCACGTTCGGCTCCTCTTCCCCACCTGCACGGACGAACCCAAGGCTTCCAGGAGTTGCCCAGCCAGCCCAGCCGTCTGCCACTCCCGTCTGGTGATCGTCCGCCACGCCGGACCGTTGCCTGACTCTCCGTCCGCCTCCCCTTCCGGTTGATAACGTCCCTCGCGCCAGGCCAGCGCTTCCCGGACACGCGCGGGCTTCGCATACACCCGCAGGCTCACCTCGGACGATCCATGGACAGCGAACCAATATGTACAATCAATCGCCATGTCCAGGCTGAACCTTCGCTCAATCCCGCCGGTTCGCATCACCTCGTATAAGGTCACGAGCATTTGCACCACCCCCAGATCATGATTCGGGATCTCCCCATCATGCCTCCCGCTATCACCAGGTCCGCCGACCTACACCAGGATTCGCCAAGGCGCCTGGTGCTCCAGGCAGCGGAAGTCCATAAGCGCGCGATTGAGCATCAGAACTTCCGCCCACCTGAATCCGAAAGCCGCCAACTCCGCTTCACACCTCACAGATCCAGCAACAGCGTCGTAAGCCGATCATCCAGCCGGTTCATATAGATGACGGTGATCCTCTCCCGTCTGTCGCCGCTGCTTCTGTGCCTGTCCTCCGCCGACCTGTCGTTCCGATCATCGCGATCACAAGCCGTTCTCACCTGTTGCTTCATATGGTTCAGCCAGACTTCCGTTTCCAGCCAGTTGCGTGACCGGACCACGCCCATGCTGCCGTCGCGATCGAGGCGCTCGATGATCGGGATCGTCTGATCCTCCGAGCTTTCATCGACCACCGTGATCCTCGTATAGATGCCGCGCAGCTTCGACAGCCATGTGATCGCTCTTAGCGCATATTCCGCCTGTTGTTCGTTGTTTCTCGTCACGAGCACATAATGGCGGGACGGCTCGCGCAAGCGCGGGAACCAATGATAGACCGCGTGTACCAGAACCGCACTGATCAGGTAGCTGCCGATCACCAGGAGTGTAAATTCAACCATCGCGTCTACCTCCCTCGGAATATAGCACCATTATATGCCGCAGCTCTGTCTGCAGTTCCCGCACACCAGCCAACAAAAAAAGCCGCCAGCTCACGGGAACATCCCGTTAAACCAGCGGCGTGTGCTTCACGACCACAGCGTCAATATGCCTCTTGATCCGTCCTGTATACAGCAGTTGCACCTGTGACGGTGCTGTCTTCAGCCTGGGTGCGCCCTTTACAGGGAGATCCAGCCGTTCTTGATCGAATTGACAACCGCATGCGTGCGGTCATTGACCTTCATTTTCTTCAGGATGCTGCTGACATGGTTCTTCACCGTCTTCTCGCTGATGATCAGCTGTTCGCCGATCGCCCGGTTGTTCAAGCCCTCCGCCAGGAGTCGCAGAACCTCGGCCTCGCGGCGAGTGAGAGGATTGTCCTCGGGCGGCACGAACTGCGCTCCCTTGTTCTCCGGATGATCCTTGACAACGCCCACCTCGTCCAGATACGTCATGCGGCGAAGTTGATTGATCAATTTGCCGGTCACGCGCGGATGAATATACGCATGCCCTTCATAGACCGCACGGATCGCATGCAGCAAAGTGTCCGCCTCCATGTCCTTCAGCAGGTATCCGGAAGCGCCCTTGCGCAATGTCTCAAATACATACGATTCATCATCATGGATCGACAGGATCACAACCTTGATCTCCGGCATATACTGCGTCAGCTTCTCGGTGGCGATCACGCCATTCTGCACGGGCATGTTAATATCCATCAGGACAATGTCCGGCCGATACTCGTTGCAGAGTTCGATGATTTGCACGCCATCCGCCGCTTCTGCGACGACCTCGATGTCATCCTCCATGTTCAATATTCGCTTCAGACCTTCACGAAACAGCTGATGGTCATCCGCCAATATGACGCGCACCTTCTTAGTCTTTTCCTTCAATGCCGTGTGCAGACTCGTTTCCGCTTTCATCCAGATTCTCCTTTCTTTCCACGATTGGTATGTTGAGTGTGATTCTGGTTCCTTCACCGGGGATGCTGTCTATCTGAAACTCTCCGTCAAGCATTTCCACCCGTTCCCGCATCCCGATGATGCCAAAATGTTCCCCTGTCGCCATCTTCTCCTGAATCTTCGATGTATCGAAACCAATTCCATTGTCGCTGATGCGAATCTTCATCATCCCGTTATGTACAACCAGGTTCATGTCGATGCGAGTGGCCTGGGCATGCTTGAGCACGTTCGTAAATGCTTCCTGCACGAAACGGTACACCGCGATCTCCAGCGCTGGCTGCATCCTCTGCTCCTTGCCGATGGCTTCGAACCGTGTGCTGATCTTCGTTCTGTCCTCGAAATCCTGGACAAACTTGCGCAAGGTGGGCACCAGTCCGAGGTCATCAAGCGCCATGGGCCGCAGATTAAAGATGATACGTCGCACTTCTTCAAGCCCGCTTCGCACCATATTCTTGATATTGCGAACTTCATCCTGCACATACGCATATTCCCGCTTGGCCAGCATGCGCTCTGCAAACTCCGTCCGCATCACCAGGTTAGCCATGGACTGCGCAACGCCGTCGTGAATTTCCCGGGAAATCCGCTTCCGCTCTTCCTCCTGGGCCATGATGATCCTCAGTCCCAGCAGCTGGCGATTCTTCGCCGTCTCCAGCATCTGGGTCACTGCGGACAGGTCCCCGGACAGATATTGCGCCACCACATTCATCTGCGAGGCGACCAACTCCGCGCGTTCGATCGTCTGCTCGATGTTGCGGATGCGGATCTGCAACTCGTCCCTCCGCTGCCGGAGGGTCGTCTCCTTCTCCCTCTGGATCGTCAGCTCCAGCTGCGTCTTCGTCGCCATCTCGTAGGCCTTGCGAATGTCTTCCTCGCGATAGCGCTTGAAATCTCGGCTGACCTCGGAGAGCCGGTTGCGGGAACGCTTGAATTCGATCTCCATCCGATCGACCAGACTGATGGTGGCCGCGATCTCCTGCATGACATGATCAAGTTCCTTGCGCATGAGCTCCAATTCAGCCTTGGCACCCTGATAGATCTCGAAGATCTGATACCTGCTCTTCTCCATGACACGGGTGGCGTTCTTGATAATTTTATCGATATCCTGGATATTGAAGCTCACATGCTATCCCCCTTGGCGCTCGCGGGAGAAGCGCCTGGACATCGCGGCGCTTCTCCACATGGGCTTGCTAACATTAACTTTATCGCATCTGGGCCTTTTGCGCTAGTCGTGCCGCGGTTTGATTACTGGTTTTTTCCCACCATTTTTACCGATTGCGTGTCATTATCCCAATATACTTCCCATCCGAGCAGCTCGGAGAGGACGCGCAGCGGCACGAGCGTACGCCAGTTCTTCGCCGTCGGAGCTTGCGGAGCCGTGACCTTCTTCCCGTTGTAGTTGATGTCCCGTTCGTCCAACCACAGCTCGATGAACTGCTTGCCGCGGATCAGCGTCACCTTGTTCCGGGCTGCATCCCATTCCACCTCGCCATCCATCGCCTCCACGATGAACCGGATGGGCACCATCGTCGATTGACCGATGATCACCGGCGGCTGATCGATCTCCAGCGTCTGCCCGTTGACCGTTACCGCATGGTTGTTAATCTGCATCTCGATCGTCTTGTTCTCCGGATCCGCTGCCCGGGTCTCCGTCTGGAAGACGATATTGTCGATGGCCAGCTCGCCCTGAGTCACGGTCGGATCCACCATCGCCATCAGCTCCTCAAACGTGATGAAGCTGAGATCAATGGCTGGCAATGGATTGGACGGGGATTCCTGTACGAGTCGGTTGACTGTCATCGGGGCCTTGATGTCCATGGCTTCAAGATCGATCTCCAGCGTTCGCCAGCCAGTCCAGTCTATCTTCCCTATATGAATCGTATGTTGCTTGCCTTTTGCGTCCGTCGCCTCCAGCCACAAGGTGCTCGATTTGCCATCGCCGAAGACATCCAACTTCAGCAGATGCGGCTTGCCGGCCACCTCCATGCCCTGTCCCTCGTTGAATTCGAAGGCGATCCTCGGCAACGGTTTGCCGCTGATCTGTCCGATCTGGCTGTAATCATAGCGCCAGTTCAGTACATTCGAAGCCGTCGCCTGACCCTGCAGGCGATTCGTGACCCGATAGTCGACGATCGCTTTCTCGGAGATCAGTTGGAGTGAAAGCGGAGGCATCATCGTGTCGAAGTCAGCCCACAGGCTGTCGGTCAGGGTCGGCAGCACGACAGAAGTGCTGTAGCCATCATACGACGCGATGATCCGCGGCATGGATCGCTCATCCACTTCCTCGACGGTCAATACGCCATCCCGGATCGAGCCAGTGAAACCTTCGATGCGCCACTCGACGGCGTTCGACGGAACCTCGCGCGATCGACCGTCCTTCAGCGCCGCCTTCACCTTCAGCTTCACGCTCGAGCCTCTGCGGAGCACCTGATCGCTGACGTCCAGACTCAGGCTCGCCAGTTCCTTGCGATCGACGATCTCCACGTCAGTCGATACCTGGAAGGAGCCTTTGGCGATCGTGATCGTCGCCTTGCCAGTCCTGGTCGGGATGAAATATCCGTTCTCGAACCGGCCGTAGCCATCGGTCACCGATAACGCAAACTCCGGCCGGGACAGGTCGATGTTGGTGACCGGGTTATAGTACTGGTCATAACCCTTCACCGGAAGTTTCACCTGCTCTCCGACAAACAGGAAAGGTATGGACCCCAGGATCAGGCCCGTCACTTCTCCGGCTGGCGCGTTCGTGTATACGCCGATGCCGTTGACCACTTGCCGCATCGAGCCTTGAGCAGGCTGGTTGACCAGGATGGGCGTCGTTTCGCCGAGCTCGCGCGCGACCATCGTGGTCGAACCGCCGCCGTCCAGATTGATCCCCCGCCAGACGCCAAGCTGGATCATCGCCTCTTGCAACTCCTTGAGCGTCATGCCGCGACTGGTTGAGGTCTTGTCAGCGGTGATCAGGTACACATAGCGGCCATCGGACGAATAACCGATGGCCGTGCGTGCTGCCAGCGCCGCACCGGAGACATTGTTGATGTCCACGGTAAACGATGCCTTCTGTCCGTTGTCGACCATGAGGGTATGGCCGCCGATCAACATCTGGAATTGCGTCGGATCCACGCTGGCGCCGGTGTTGCGGTCCCTCATCTGATACGAGGTATAGACCGGCTCACCAATCTTCACATGATTCTTCAGGAATTCTGCACCTTTGCCCTCGCCGCGCAGAATGTATCCATCCTTGGGGATCTCCAGGAGGCTGAGCGGCCCGTCCGTCGACATGTCGATCGCGATGCCTCCTACGACCAGCACTTCAACCGGCCTCGTAAGCGCCGGACGCGGATTCGCTCCCCAGGTGGACGTGTACATGAAGATGCTGTCCACATGGCTCTTGTTATTGGATTCGTCGGACATGATCGGTTTGTTGATCCCGTTCAGCCGATATGTACCTTCGCCGGCGGATACCACCCCATCGAAGTCATACTCGGCGATCACGGGCTTGCGGTCCGCGGTGATGCCGAATGCGTACCAGCCCTTGAGGAACAGAGGCGATACGGTCAGCTGTCCATTCGTGATCTGGGTGCCCAGCGGATTGGGCGGGGTATAATCATACATGTGGAAGAAGGAAGCGTTGATGCCAGCTACGGCCGAGGTCTCCTTGGCCATGGCGAGCACCGATTGCTTGCTGTTCAACTCACCGCCCTTGCCATTCATCACATTGAGTTCCACATAAGGGTTGGCAAGGTCGACCACGATGACCCGCAGATCGGTGGATTTCTGGTTGTTGTCCGAAGCAGGATACCACTTGTACGTGCGCAGGATCGCGCCAGACGTCACGATGTCCTCCTTTATAAATTGCAATGTGGCTTCAGCTTGTGCTTGCCCGGTCTGAGCGGATACCGCAGCATACACAGCAGGCTGGATGGGCCATGAACCGATCATGGTCGTCAGCGCCATAGAAGTCGATAACACCAGTACCGCGACACGTTTCGTATGTTTCCTCCACCCGGTACGTCTCGTTGTTCTGTTCATCCTGTTGATATAACTCCTCTCCTTGATGCTGTTCTATTTTTCTATCTTCCGATCCCTTCTGGTTTCTCCTGTCCATGCGTTGCTTGCAAAGACCGGATCCTGTCCGATCCTTCCCATCACTCGATCAGCGTCATTCTCTCCCTGTCGTGGTTATCCAGTCCGATCCATACTTGACACGAAACGTGCGGCCAACTCATCCCATGCAGATGCTTCCGGTGCTCCGCTCTAAATTAATAGACTGTTTATCTGGTAAAAAGTTACGAGATTGGGCGATGGAAATTATTTTTTTGTTGGATGAATTCTTCCCCGACTCTCTGATCACCTGGATGCTTTCAGTCGCATGCTTCAACCTCTCCGGCTGGATGCTTCCACCTGGACGCCAATCGATAGGCGCGAATGCGCTCAGACCCTCTGGTCGGCTCGATGCACCCGAGATCTGCCAGCCTGTGAAGATAGGTTCTCGCCTGTCTGCCAGAGATCCCGAGCCAGGCAGACACCTCTCCCGGTGTGAAGCTGTCGCCATGAATGCCCGCATGATGCAGGATCATCAACTCTTGCCGGGTCAGAGTCGGGACCGCTGTCTCCCCATCGCCGTAGAATATGCCCATGATAAGCCGCAGCTGTCTCTGACAGTCGCGAGGCCGATCCCGCAGCTTGTCCACGCTGAAACGGAACACCCTCCAATGATCCATGACCAGATAGTTCTGGCGATCCCTTTCATCCTCGAACCCGCGTCTGTCAAGTTTGGTGTGATGCGGGGTGTATCCGTCAATTTCAAAATCCATGTTATAAGGCGGCCTTATATAAGCGAAGTCGAGAAACCGAACCCCTTCCTGCCAATCGGACACCATAAATTCCGGATACAGGTGATCCAGATTGCCGAACGCTTCCCACCAGCCATTTCTGAGAAACAGCATCTCCCCGTATCCGAGCCCCTTCTTAAGCCGCTCTCTGCGAAGTCCCTGCGCCTCATTCAGATGCTTCTCCATAAATCGCTCGAATGCCTGATCGAAATTCATCCCCATACCTCCCTTGAACAGACAAAAACGCCGGGCAGCCTGGAAACAGGCTAACCGGCGTGTTCTTCACGTCCTGATAGATGATGGTGCTGCCCCCAGAATAGCATAGATCAGGAGAGGTTGTAAATGTCTTCCATAATAGATCGAACTCCTGCCAAAATAGCGGAAGTCCAAATGTCGTTAATTTGGGAAAAAGCCCGATTTGCGAAAAATAGCGGAAGTCCTATTGTCCTTATTTTGGCAGATTGTACGATTTTTCGTCCAAAACTACCGCTATTCATCAGGTTAAGGGAAATCGGGCTTCCGCTAATTTCGGCCAAGAGGGCTTTTTCGTGAAATAGAGACCATTCGACTTCCGCTATCTCAGTCGCCAATCTTGGTGCGCACATATAGCGGAAGTCGAAATTCCGCTATTCGCCATATTCGGTTGCCTGCGCCTGTCCTGACCCCGCATGGTCATCCAATAACGGAAGTCATCCTTCCGCTATCCCAACTCACCGTCGGCCGCCGAGTCGGTTCTGCCGAAGCAGAAGCTGCGCCAGCCCCCTGTAATCGCCGACAAGAAAATAGCGGAAGCATCTTCGCTTCCGCTACCAAGGACGGGCCTTCCGTCCCCATGATTCGAACTGCGGATGAGTCACGTCAGCACGGCGCGGCTCGTCCGCCAACCGCCTCAGCCCAACGCGGCGCGGCGCAGGGCTTCCGCCTTGTCCGTGCGCTCCCAGGGCAGGTCCAGATCGGTGCGGCCAAAATGGCCGTAAGCCGCGGTCTGCTTGTAGATCGGACGGCGCAGATCCAGCATCTTGATGATACCGGCCGGACGCAGATCGAAGTGGCTGCGGATGATCTCCACCAGCTTCGATTCGCTGACCTTGCCTGTTCCGAATGTATCCACATTGATGGATACCGGCTGCGCGACGCCGATCGCATACGCCAGCTGGATCTCCACCTTGTCAGCGAGACCTGCCGCCACGATGTTCTTCGCCACGTAGCGCGCGGCGTAGGCCGCCGAGCGGTCCACCTTCGTCGGGTCCTTGCCCGAGAACGCGCCGCCGCCGTGGCGAGCGTAGCCCCCGTACGTATCCACGATGATCTTGCGCCCGGTCAGGCCAGCATCCCCTTGCGGACCGCCGATGACGAAGCGGCCGGTCGGATTGATGAAATAACGGGTCGCCTCATCGAGGAACTCGGCCGGCACTACCGGACGGATGACATGCTCCTTGATATCGGCATGGATCTGCTCCTGCGTCACGTCTTCATGATGCTGGGTTGAGATGACGATCGTATCGATGCGAACCGGCTTGTCGCCCTCGTATTCCACCGTCACCTGAGTCTTGCCATCCGGGCGTAAGTATGGCAGGGTTCCATTCTTGCGAACTTCGGCAAGACGGCGTGCCAGGCGATGCGCCAGCGCGATCGGCATCGGCATGAACTCTTCGGTCTCATTGGTCGCGAACCCGAACATCAGGCCCTGGTCACCTGCACCGATCGCCTCTTCCGGATCTATCTGACCACCTTCACGCGCTTCCAAAGCGACATTTACTCCCTGGGCGATATCTGGAGATTGCTCGTTGAGCGATGTCAACACCGCACATGTCGTGGCATCGAAGCCATATTTCGCTCTGACATAGCCGATCTCACGGATCGTATTGCGCACGATAGCCGGGATGTCCACGTAGTCAGCCTTGGTGCTGATCTCGCCGATGACGAGCACCAGGCCTGTTGCCACGGATACCTCACACGCCACCCGCGCGTAAGGATCCACCTCCAGAAATGCGTCAAGCACCGCATCCGAGATCTGATCGCATATCTTATCCGGATGACCTTCCGTTACGGACTCGGAAGTAAATAACCGCCGTTCTGCCAAAGTGAATCAACTCCTGTATCGAAAATTTTCGGCTTTCTCGCAGCCAAAATTGAACTTTCGTCAAAAAAATAACCTTTCCGCTCGGAAAGGCCATTTGTCGAAAACCTTCAATTCCATATCATACTGGATATGCACAGACATGTCAACAATATAGGATTTTCCCCATTGACTTTGTATGAATTGAGCTATCCCGCTTGGACATCATAGAAAGGCTGAGTCATCCAAACACCGGTCTGGAATAACCCAGCCTGTCCCATCATACCCTATGCATTATGATTCCAGCGCATATCCTTGCAGGGCTTGTTCTGCTGCCTGCACCAGCTTGCGTGTGATATGCCCGCCTACCGCTCCGGCATCCCTGGATGCGATATGGCCCCAGTAATCCTCGCGAATTGCGGTCGCTGGGATGCTGCCCAGTTCAGTCGCGAATTCCACATTCGCATCTGCGATTCTCTGGCCCACAGGCAACCCGAGTTCGGCTGCGATCTCGTACTTCCACTGATCGATCACCTTCTCACAGCCTGGTACGATCTTGCGATTCTTGCCCGATTGACCACTTGCCATCCTGCGTCACCCCCCGCTGCCCTCTGTTCTGCCGCAAATGATCAGGTGCGACGCGTTCGGGTAGCGTTCGCGTCAAACCAATCACTTGCCGCAGGATTAGTTTGACCGCTGAAGATCAGGTTAGACGTATAAGATGTTGTCAATTCGGGGAAGATTTATGGGGCGGAATCTGCACTTCTGAGTCGTGCTTGCCCCGAATCAGCGACCGGAAGTGCTTGCCAACGTGCCATCGGCGTTCAGGATCTTGTATCCGCCAGTTACCATGACGAAGACTGTCGTGTTATGCGTGCTCTTGATACCGCGTCCTTCACGCGGGAACAGAAGCATATGATTCAGTTCGACCGGAGTGCCATCCATCAGGTCTTTGCCGCCGGTCACGTCCGGTATGCCATTCGCATCAGTGCTGACTGCCACCGTAGTGCCATTGCGCACGATGAGCGATGTACCCGGATCTGCGAACAAGGTCTGGTTCGGCTGCAGTTCCACGACAACCATGCCGCCAGCTTGTCCCAAGAGAGCATCCAGTTGCTTCTTGAATTGCTCGATCTGGGCATCCAGCTCTTTCTGCTTGGCAGCCAATTGGCTATCGATCTGCTTCGAGATCTCCGCCTGCACCTTGTTGGCCACTGCTTCATCCACGTAACTCTTCGTGACAAGCGGATCGTTCACTGAACCAGGTTGGTTCGGGTCAACCAGGCCTGAATTATCCGCGCTTGATGTCCAGATCATCGACCCTGATACTACGCCCAGCACAAATACCGCAACCAGCAGCACCGTTTTCTTCATCCAGTTCAACTTATGATCTCCTCCACCATAGACTAAACTATATTCTGTACAGTTATACTCGGCTATCGTCCGTTTCGTTGCGGGTATGATGGACGAGAATGCGCCTTTGTGTCATGCCTTATCAGCAATGACCGCTCAATAATCGACTCTATTATAGCACGGTTCGACAATGACAGGGGATATATCTAAGATTTGCTATAGACCGATTCTCACAGCCTGATCTCTATCATTCTTCTCGCAGATAATCGAGGTAACGGTTTTCCTTCAGGTACTGCATGACCTGCTGAACAGACTGTTCAATCGACTGTTTGTCCGATTCGACGATGATCTCTGGATTCAAGGGTTCTTCATAAGGGGCGGAGATTCCGGTGAAATTTTGGATTTCTCCGCTCCTTGCTTTCTTGTACAGCCCTTTGGGATCTCTCATCTCGCATACTTCCAATGGACATTTCACATACACTTCGATAAATTCGCCCTGCGCGAACCGCTCCCGAACCAACTGCCGGTCTTCCCGATATGGCGAGATAATGGCTGTCAGCGCGAATAATCCGGCATCCACGAACAGCTTGGATACTTCTCCTATGCGCCTGATGTTCTCCTTGCGATCCTCCGGAGTGAACCCCAGGTTGTTGTTCAGACCATGCCGAAGATTATCGCCATCCAACACATAGGAACGAATCCCGTATTCATAAAGTTCCTTCTCCAACGCTGCGGCCAAAGTGGACTTGCCGGCTCCGGATAACCCTGTAAACCATAACAGGCAACTTCTATGATTATTTAACCTATAGCGGTCCTCCCGAGTCACTTTTGTTTGTTGCCAGACGATATGCTTCGCCAGATTGGTCATCCGAATCCACCTCACATTGTCATTTCATCCCATAAATGGTTCCTATCCCATGGGTCTATTATCTATTAAACTTTCTCGATTATCAATTGATTCCGAGCATGTATCATGGTTCATTTTTTTGAAGAGCCACACCACCTCATAACCCCTGGTCGGCAAAAAAGGCTGCCCCCATCCCCAATTGGGCATGAATGCAGCCTTCCAATTACAGTTAGCCTGAACTGTCCGCAAAGTATGCCAGCAATCCCTCACGCCAATCACGAAGATCGCGCAGGCCATTTGCTCGAATCGCCATATGATCCAGAACGGAATATTTCGGACGCGGGGCAGGCCGCGGAAACTCCGCCGTACTGACCGGATGAACCTTCACATTCACACCGGCCGCCTCGAAGATCGCCCGCGCGAACTCGTACCACGAGCACATGCCCGAATTAGTCGCATGATAAATGCCATATTTCTCGGTCTGCACCAAGTCCAGAAGAAATTCCGCCAGATCGACCGTATAGGTGGGCGAGCCGAACTGATCATGCACGACGCGGAGCTCTCTCTGCTCCGCAGCCAGGCGCAGCATCGTCTTCACGAAGTTCGCCCCATGCCGGCCGTACACCCACGCAGTACGCACGATGTAGTACCGGGACGACAGCGACTCGACCAGCTTCTCACCAGCTAGCTTCGTCTTGCCGTAGACGCTGAGCGGGTGTGTCTGATCATACTCCCGGTATGGAAGGTTCGCGTTCCCGTCGAACACGTAGTCCGTGCTAATGTAACATAACCTGGCTCCAACTTCTTCCGCCGCGATGGCGACATTGCGAGTCCCCAAGGCATTCACCTGGTAGGCCAGCTCCGGCTCCTGCTCCGCGAGATCAACCTTCGTATACGCGGCGGCATGAATGATGGCATCCGGTCGTATGGCGGTCGTACGTTCTTTCACCGCATCCAAGTCCGTTACATCCATCTCTAACCGGCTGAACCCATGCACGTCCCAACCCCGGTTCGTCGCGAGGCGCACCAGGTCATATCCGAGCTGCCCACCCGCACCAGTCACGATCACCTTCACAGGACTACACCTCTAGCCGGCCAGCATATTGCTTCTGGTAATATTCCTGATACTGCCCGCTGACGATTCGCTGCCACCAATCACGATGCTCCAAGTACCAGTCGATTGTCTGCTTGATGCCAATATCGAACGTATATTTCGGCACCCAACCCAGCTCCTCGCGGATCTTCGCCGCATCGATCGCATAGCGCTTGTCATGCCCGGGCCGATCCTGCACAAATTGGATGATCGATTCCGGCTTATCCAGATGGCGCAGGATCGTCTTCACGATCTCCAGATTCGTCCGCTCATTATTCCCGCCAATATTGTAGACCTCGCCGCTCTTCCCGTGATGCAGCACCAGATCAATCGCCCGGCAATGATCCTCCACATGCAGCCAGTCGCGCACATTGGAACCGTCGCCGTACACGGGCAACGGCAGTCCCTCGAGCGCATTCTTGATCATCAGGGGGATGAGCTTCTCCGGGAACTGGTAGGGACCGTAGTTGTTCGAGCATCTCGTTATATTGACGGGCAGACCGAACGTCTCATGATAAGCGCGAACGAGCAGATCCGCCCCAGCCTTACTGGAACTGTACGGACTGTTAGGAGCAAGCGGCGTCTTCTCGGTAAAATACCCCTCCGCCCCCAGCGTCCCATAAACTTCATCCGTTGAGATCTGCACAAACTTCCCCACACCATACGTCTTCGCCAGATCCAGCAGGACCTGAGTGCCGAGCACATTGGTCTTCACGAACACATCCGGCTCCATGATGCTGCGATCAACGTGCGACTCGGCCGCAAAGTTGATCACTGCATCGAGGCCGTCCTGAAATAACGGAGTCAGCAACTCCCGATCGAGGATATCCCCTTTGATGAAATGATAATTCGCCCTGTTCTCTACGCCTTGCAGATTCTCCAGATTGCCCGCATAGGTGAGCTTATCCATGTTGATGATGACATAATCGGGATGCTGTTCAAGCATGTAGTGAACGAAATTGCTTCCGATAAATCCGGCCCCGCCGGTCACAAGTATTTTCATCAATCCATCCACACTTTCATTCAGAAATCAAACTCGGCTTCCCTGAACAGCGGGTGCTTCTGATCCTTCGCCGACAGGATCGGCTGCTTGCACGGCCAGTGAATGGCAAGTTCGGGATCACTCCACAGAATTCCCCGATCATGCTCAGGCGAATAGTATTCATCCACCTTGTACAGCACATGGGTATGAGGCGTTAGCGTGCAGAATCCATGCGCGAAGCCCTTCGGCACGAGCAACTGCCGTTTGTTCTCCGCGCTTAGCGTATAGCCCTCCCACCGTCCGTAGGTTGGCGAGTCCCTGCGAAGATCGAGCACCACATCATAGATGGCCCCTTGAAGCACCCGGACCAGCTTGGTTTGCGCTTTCGGATGCAGTTGGTAATGAAGTCCGCGCAAGGTGCCCGCTTCCACGGACATCGAGTGATTATCCTGGACGAAATGAACCCTGATCCCGTTCTCCGCAAACAGGCGTTCATTGTAGCTCTCCATGAAAAACCCGCGTACATCCTCATGTACGACGGGTTCCAGGATCAAGACGCCATGCAGCCCGGTATGGATAACCTTCATATGATGACATCACTTCTTCATCTTTTTTCACCATCATATGCGTCGGCTGCCAATCCGTGCTTGCGATATTTCACTGTTTCATAACGCGAACTTCAGACTGATGCGTATCGAAGTAGATAGTTCCGATCAGGGCCATCTCTTGATCGAATACGGCGATATTCATGCCCCGATGGTTATCCGAGTATTCGACACCGTCGATCAGGATGGAGGACTTGTCTCCATAATCCTTGCCTGCCGAGTAGATGCTGACCTCATGCGTGCCGAACAATTCATTCGTTCTGGAATTGGCATTCTGAGTCGTCAGAGTGACGTCTCCGTTGTTATTGATCTCCTCTTGAAGCAGCTTGCCTCTGGAAATAACGGCAATGTATGAACCGTTCTCTGCCAGTTGATCGATGGATGAGCCCATTGTCTTCAGTGTGTTGATCGTCTCCGCGGACAGCCTTCGTACCGCAGTGCCTCTAACGGACACGATGATCGTGCGGTCACTGTATTGGCTGATCACCTCACCAAGAGACATGATTTCAAACGAATCAACCAGCACCTGATTGCTCTCCGCATCCAAGATCCCCTCATCCAGCACCGGACTATATGGCTCCAGAACCGCAAGCGCCCGATCCGTCTGACCGAGCTGTGCATAAGCCCTGGCTGCTGCCAGGTGGGCTTGCCGATCCAACTCGATGATGCGCTTATCCGGCAGATACTGATCCTTGAACGTGGAGTACCACGATTCGTACTTTTCATAGTCCGCAATGGCCGATTCCAGATACCCCCGGCTCTTGTCCGCATCATCTGCATAACGCGCGCCGAGCTGTTGCTTCAGGGGTATCGTGGCGGCATAGAATGAAACCTCAAACGGTTCTTTGCTAATGGCCAAATCCATGTAAGCGAACGCTTGATCCCATTCCATAAACCGGAGATAGATTTCACCTGCTGAATACAGTACCCGGGAATTGTTCGGCTCCAGTTTGATAACCTTGTTCACAATGTCGATCGCCTTCTGCTTCATCGACTCATCCTGGGTATTGGCGTACCATTGGGCATATAGGCTCGCCAGATTCAACCCATAATTGACGTTATAGGGATTCATTCCAAATGCCGATTCCAAGCGGTCAACCACTTCATTGACCGTCATCCTGTTGTTGATCTTCGCTTTGGAAGCAGCCGCATACGCCCGGGTGTTGAAGAAAATTCCGGCGAGAACAAGCAGGACGATCGCGACCTTACTTGCCAACGCGGCGTACTTCGCCAGCGCATCATTGCCCAACTTTAACTTCAGATTAAACAGTTTGCCTTCAACCGGCACAGCCATCGCCAATATCCAGAGGATAATGAACCAGTACGATCCGAAGGAGAAGTTGAAATCAAAAAACGCGTGGACGAACAACATGACGGCCGCTGAAATCATCCCCGTAATCGCCGTTTGACCCGCTGCCGTATCCTGTCTGGCGCGTCCCTTGAACATGGCTGCGATCAAGAGGGCAAATACGATCAGGAACACCGCAGAGCCGATGATCCCGATATTCAGCAGCACCTCCAGGTAACCATTGTGAATCTCATTGCTCATGTAAGGCTCGGTCTGATATTGAACGTAGAGGATTCGCCAGCCTTCGCCACCGGCTCCGAGAAGCGGATAATGCTGGCTGATGCGCAAGGCGTCATCGTAGAAGCCCAAGCGCCCCAGCACACTTCCGGTTTCCAGATTGATCGAGCTGATCTGTTTCTGCAGGGCATCCGGCAGGACGCCGTATACCAGTCCTTGATTCATCAGGTCCAATACCAGCAGCGCCCCAATCACGAGGATGGCAACTGGAGTTGCCCACCTGCCATGCTGTTCAAGAAGCTTCACCTTAAATGACTCTTCCGTACCGCGCTTCGAGAGCCAGTATGTCACCGCAGCCGGAACAGCGGAACAGAGGATCAGGATAAGCAAGGCGATCCATGCGCTGCCGTCAGCCAGAACCATCGTCAGCAGTGACAACAATCCAGACATCAAGGTATACAGGATCAGCATCCACTGACTCTTCGATCTGAGCAGAATGAGACCAATCAACCAAGCAACAGGAAGCACGATCAGGGCACCGCGGGAGAAGGCCAGAAGGAAGTTCGTCCCGAACAGCACAAGCGATGCGCTATAGAAGACCCTCTCTCTGAGCGGGGCGGAATGCCGGATCGCCATCATCAAGGAATACAACCAATAGGCTCCCATCACGGCTGCGAATGTATTCGGATATTGGAACGGCCCGCTTAAGCGGTCGGATAAAACGATGTCCTTGTAATGGATCCAACCGAGATAACCCAGGAAAGAGAAAAGCGCGAGCGCAAGCCCCGTCGCCTGGAAGATATACGGAGTCCACTTGCCCGCCTTCACGTCTTTGCGCATTTCGACCAGCATAACGAAGAAGCAGGCATAGGCCAGCCATCGGAATAGGTTGTCAAAGTTGGATGCCGGTGATTCCGCAGTAAAGAATGCCAGCACGTACATGATCGGGATGAAGAAGATGGAACAATAGATGCCGGTGATTGTCTCTTTCTTGATATAAGCGTACAACGCCCATGCCAGGAAACATACCATGACCACAAGCGAGACCCAATAAAAATCAGTATCAAAAAACAATCCCCTGAAGTAAGGGGTGAAGAACATCAATGCTCCGAGAACGACTAACAGAACGTAACTCATGCCCTTGTGATCCGCCTTCCGTTTCGTTATTGTGTGAGATGATTCTGATTCGAAGCCAACTTCTCTGTCTCACGATGGAGCTGGGCAAGGTTCGGATCTGGATGGTCCGAATGTCTGACACCTTTAGCTTGCGCACCGCGAAGAACGACTATCAGCGTCTGGAACAACAGCTTCACGTCAAGCAATAACGTATAATTCCGGATATACATCAGATCGTACCGAAGCTTCTCCTCCGCCGTTGTGCTGTACTTTGCCTTCACTTGCGCCAGCCCGGTAATGCCCGGCTTGACCGCCACCCGGTACAGATAGTCAGGATACTCATTCTTATAACGCTTCATGAAATGTGGCCGTTCAGGGCGGGGACCTACCAGGCTCATGTCGCCCTTCAGCACATTGTACAACTGCGGCAGCTCGTCAATGCGGAGCGGCCTGAGCCATCTGCCCAGGCGGGTGATGCGCGGGTCCTCTTCTGCTGCCAGAACCGGTCCGGTCATCTCCTCGGCATCTTTCACCATCGTACGGAATTTGTAGATCATATAGGGTCTTCCGTCTTTGCCAATGCGGACTTGCGAATAAATTGGGCTCCCTTTGGAAGTGAGGGGGATCAAGATCAACAATGCTACCATCAGCGGGCTGAGCACCAACAACAGAATGGCAGAAATGACGATATCCATGATCCGCTTGACGAGCCTCTCCCCCGAGCTCAGACTTGGCGGCAGCACCGAGAAGACGAGCATATCATCGATCTGCTGTGCTTCCGCGCCCATCAGGAATAGTTCATATAACTCCGGAACGAGCAACACTTCTTTCGTATAACGGGAAGAGTAACTCATGATCTCGGCTTTCTGCTCGCCGGTCAATTCCGGTGTGATCAGGACGACATCGATATGTGCGATATGCTCAGCAATCATTTCCTTCTTGTCAGCCGTTACGACGGCTCTGATCTCGAACCATCCTTTGACATGCTCGAAAACTTTCTCCGTTATCTTCTTTCCATTCTCCATACTGCTGGTAACGATCAACACCTGCTTCTTCCCGTTCATCTTGAGCTGCATGTACCATACAATCGAACGGACCAGCAGGATCAGCACCGTAACGATGACCGTTCCTAGCAAGATGACGCTTCTCGGCATGGCAAAACCGCGCACCCAGAAGCTGACCGCCACCAAGACGATCATCAGAAGCCCCGAACTGAGCAGGATGGAATATAAGAAATTATCGTAACTTCGCCGGTTGGTGTTGGCATACAAGTCGAAGAAATTGAAGATAATAAGCGCAGCTAGTCCCATCCAAGGCGCAGTAAGCACGAATGCCTCCCAGTTTCTCTCTGGAATGTCACGCCCGAAGAGGATCAGGAACGCAATCAGATATCCGCCATAAAGCACGACAAGATCTGCAACGGCCAGCAATAAGCCGACAAACCTTCTCTTCACGCGGGTTCCCATCATATACAGACTCCTAAATGTTCTAGTGAATTCATAACTATAATAATACCATATGAATGCCGTCAGGTCATGGGATGTAGCCATCGATAAGCAATGAACAAGCGTACAGCCTTTGAGTCTGTTATTCCTATTCTCTATGCTGTACGCTTAACTATTCCGTCCTTGTTATCCACAAATCGATCCTGTTACATTATCTCGATATCACTAAGAGACGCCAATATTTTCTTATGGTACTCGATTTCATCGATAACCTTCCTATTTATTTCATTGTATTTTGATATCGATTTTATATAAAAATTAGCGCAGCTCAGTACTGTAACCTCTTCATTTTTCTTCTGAATATAAGCCAAAGAAGAAGACGATATTCCTATAAGATATTTAGGTTTCCTGAAACTTATTATTGTTTCAACCGGCACTTCGTAATCCATATCAATAACATTAATTGGAAGTCTCTTTTCTGCAATGATCGAAATAATTTCTTGCTTTGTTTGCACTGAATCTCTTGGGTGAAATTTGAAAAAGATTTTATTATCTGGAAAATGCCTTTCCATGAAGTTATAAATCGTTTCAATGTGAATTTGATTGGGAACATTGTACCTTTGATTCACAAATAAAATGGAGTTTGACGGATCAATCTCCTGGATAATGTTGTTCCCTTTTAATAATATTGCTGATTCCTCATTTACTTTATAACTTGTGTTTATCTGATTGTATCTCTTAGCATTAAAGATCAATTTCGCTTTTTCAGGGAAAACGACATAAACCTCATCAAAGTCTTTAAAAGCATTAAATACACTTTGTAGTTCTTTACCTATGAAAATCTTCCTAATAAAGTATTTTTCCTTTTCACTAAAAATACTGCTTACAAATCGTAAGACAGCAACAAATAAATCTTTAACAAGTCGAGCGAAAGCAGCACGTAAACTCTTCCATCGACTCCATTCATTCGGAATTAAGTCTTTATATGTTGCTGTCCCCTCTTCAAACAATTTTAATTTTACACCTTGATCTCGTGCCATTTCCAAAATCAAATTATAGTGATGTTCGTAAGAACAGACAAATAAGGTGCTTGGTTTTAATTCTTGGAGTATTGCCGTGTAGCATCTCTTTATTTCCATCTGGTTTTTTCTAGTCTTCTTTAATGGATAGTCCGGCAATTTAACGTATTTCACAATTTCGAACAGTTCCTCATTTACATTTTCTTCGATCTGACTTAAGATTTCCACATTCCTGTCTGTGTATAAAATAGCTAGACCATTTGCAGCTAAGTTATGATCTACAATCAGTGATTGTGCATGAAACAACTGCCCCAAGCCTGAAATCAAAAACAAATTCATTTTTTTCTTCCCTTTTTCATCCAACGAACAAACGCTCTTATAGGCTTCGTTATTCGCCAGGACAAAGATTTTTCCATTCGTTTAATTTTTTCTTCCAGTATTGATTCCTCACTGTTTACATGAAGTTCTAAGTTCTTCTTCATATTACAGTACTCCGATATACCGTAACTATCGGATCTAAAACGGGCTCTAGTCTTCTTTGGTAGTGCATGTTCAATAGTTAATGGAAATTGCAAATGTCCTACATTGACCATGACGGACCATATTGACTTAGGCTTCAGTAGCAACTTATTATCGGAGTGTTTAATTGTCGCTTTATATGCTGGGTAGTTTACGTAATACACTCCGTCTATCTTCACTTTTTTCTTCGGAATAAAGAATCGCGTATTGAATTTCAAACTTTGGCCGCTTGCTTTGTTCTCAAGTGATAATGTAACTATAGGCGATGATGCAAAACTCATGTCGGACTCGACACGGCAGAGCCCAATAATTGTATATTCATCCTTGCTGATTTTCGACTTCTCAACTCTTTTGCTAAAGTAATCAGGAAGATGGTGTCTATATTTATCAATCCCGCTATCAAGTTTACCATCTACGACTATTTCCCATTTATTATCTTTAGTTAATGTAACCAAATACTTCTTTTTTGTAAGGCTTTGTCTCACAGCAAGTTCTAAATATACGTGTACCGTGTTGGTTTTTATATCACCAATTTCAATTTGCTCATCGAAATAGCAATAATCATAATGAATTTTGGAAGGAAACGTTGTAATATCTTCTTTATTTATATTACTCAGTTTAACTCTTTTGATTTCTTCGTTTTGTGGCGTTATAAATATGAACTCGGATAATACTTCATCATAATTTGTTTGATACAAGTACTCTACAAATGCTGATCCCTTAATGTGAAGTACATTTGAGTCACAAGTTACTTCTTCCAATTTACAACAGAGAGTCGATTCCAACGTAAGATCAAATATTTCTTTAGGAATCTCCTTTGATAGAAAATACTGCATGTCTGAGTAGATTCTATCGCCTTCCAACGTTCCAGATTCCACGTACAAACTCTTTACTTGTTCAAAGTCTTCCCACAGTTCTTCCCTAACTAAAAAACACAACAGCCGATCATGCATGCTCAAACTGAGTAAATCCTCAATGGGATATTTTTTTAACATAGAGGATATATTATCAAGATAGTTATTCTTCTTGGTCAAATCCACCGTATTTAGTAAAAATGCGATATCACGTTCCAAAATTGTCTTCTTTAACAAGTTAGCTTTCTCAGGATGTTTAATTTCATCAGCATATCTTAACAAAGAATTCATGGTGCCAAATTTGTTATAAATTTCATTTTCATCGTTTGCACGAGACTTTTGATTCCATAATGTTACAACATCATTCATAAATATCATCACTCGTGCATTCAGTAACATTTTTGTTATAAATTCTGTTCTCGAATACTGATCTGTGTTCCTAATCCTAATGTTGTTTTTCTTTATAAATCCCACAGATACGATTTTATTGAAGGTCCATGCGTCACGAATTAATTGAGGATGAGTCTCTAAGGAAATCACCCCTTGTTCTATGCTGCATTCCGGGTATGAAGTTCCTATAGATGTATTAAAGCTAATTCCGATCCCAATATCCGCTTTGGCTTTTACTGTTTCTATCAATAAAGCCAAAAAAGCTTCTCCAACGATAGTCACATCATGATCAGCGAAATAAACATACGGTGTCTCTATACTATGAATAACAGCCGTAATGTCACCATCGTACAAATCGTGATTCTCAATTGATTCGTATGCCAAAAAATCGATTCTTTTATATTGTCCCTGATATTTCAACACTTCGCTTTCCCTGCCTATAGCAAGGATGGTCATTTCCGAATTCATGTTTTTAGAGAGACGCTCAAAAACTCTATGCATTTGCTTCGACTCGTCCAGCTCTATGAAGATCGTTAATAATGGCTTCATATAATTACCTCATCGTAATTATTAATATCAGGATATAATGCTTCTAGATCCAGGGAGTCCTTAGTCCACTCATTTCTAACTACCCGTTCTAATTCGTAAGCATCATTAACAAGCACAGCATGATTTTCTTCTAATAAATCATGAAACAATTCCACTCCAGGCAAATTAACCAAAATAATCTTGCATCCCGCTGCACTGCCTTCATAAATGCATGTTGAATAAACGCTAACCAAATATTCGCTCTCGCCGTAAAGCAAGAAGTTGTCTGCTTTTTCTATTACTTCTAAATTGTCTAATTCCGAGGCTTGAGCCATTTGTTGCGCAGTTAAACTTTCCTTTGGATGCAATTTATATCGAATTTCATAGTCACGATTATTCTTGGCAAATTCCAATGCAATACCAAATAATTTATCCCGCACCGCACCTTGAGACATAAACAGCACACTCTTATTATTTTTCTCATAATTCCTAATTTGAAGCAATCGATTTCTAAGCACTGAATGAGTAAGGTAGTAGATATTTTCCTTAGGTACCGGCAAGTTACATATTTGATGCCAATATTCACCCCACAATATCATTTTTTGAGGGTAATACGGAACTCTAACACCTTTTGGATAATCAAAAGCTGGATGGTATTTTCCGGTTAGTGCATATTGAATGCCACAGGTTTGGATTCCTAAAGTCTCAGCTGCATGTATAGCACCTGGAAACCAAGCTTCACCGACAATAAACAACTGTTTTGTTTTCCTATTTTTAAGTAGCTTCATAAAAAACAAAAACTCTGCTATAAATTTCTGCATTCTCTTTCTTATTAACTTTTCAAGATCCAAGCTGCAATTAAATTCCTTCCATATGAAGTCATGGATGTCATTGATAATCCTCTTATCTCTTATGGTGAACTTGATATCAATATTATCACCAACATTATCGATAAAGGAGATATAGTCATCCATGTACTTCCGGTTTTCGCCTCCGACTATATAGTGCCTTCCATCGAATGGAAGCTCAATCACCTCAAAACTCGCATTTTTTTCTTTCAATTTTTTTATGATTTCAACGGTTCTAAAATCTACATACTTCCCGTCAATCAATTCTTTCCGCAGATGGTCGATTAATATTATATCTTTACTGTAAGACCCATACGAGGACAAGTCTTTTCTTCGTATTTTCCTCAGATGTTCATCTAAAACTATTTTTTTCGAATTAGGAGGTTGATGTCCAAGTAACTTCTGTTGTAATTCCTCGACTAACTCATAACGGATTAGTCTCCAAAAATATATATTGTTAATTTTTTCGTTAAATATATTTCTACTTACCTCAAATTCAACAATCTTATTAAATACATCTTTATAAGTTATATTCTTCTGCAAATGAACTTGTACTAAATCTCTTCTTGTTATCCTTCTTGTATTAATGATTGTCTTGAGAATATCAACCTTTTTAGAGTGATCAATGACTCTATTCTCGATTATCCTCACGACACTTCTTCCTATATTTGATAGAATCTCCCTTTCAGAGCAATTTGACAGCCATTTATTTATAGTCTCATTAAAGATCTTAAAGCCATCCTCTGTCTCGATCCTTGCCAGTGATAATAATGCAAACCATAAAATGTCAACTATCTCTTTTCGTTCAATATACTCGATGATTTTATTTGCATAATTAGTTTTGTGCCGTTTAATAATTTCCTTTGCATCTATCATTGATAAGCAAAAATTGTGCAGAAAATCTAGACTTACACTTGACGTAATCGATCCATCACGCCTTCTATAATAATAGATACAGTCCTTCACAATCGATATTTTATTCGCTAAGCTGTAGGCAGTGAACGAAAAAGGTATATCCTCGCAGTTCTTTCTTTCCTCAATAAAATACAAGTTATTTTCGAAAATCAGTTCTCTTTTATACAACTTGTTCGTCACGCCGAGATTTTCCGATATGACTGGAAAGTTTTCATAAGTAGTGGTTCGATCAACCGCAAACATTTGATGTGTATTCTTTGAGATTCCAGTTGAAGTAACATTATTTATTGCACCAATGACTAAGTCAGAGCAGTCATTAATAGCTCTGGTGTACATTTTCTCCAAAGAATCTAATGGCAAATAGTCATCGCTATCTAGGAAGAAAATATACTCACCTGACGCTGCTTTTAAACCTGTATTCCTAGCCTTCGATAAGCCACCGTTTTCCTGATTAATGAGTGTCATATTGGAATATTTTTTACAATATCTAACCACTATATTAGCGCTATTATCAGGTGATCCGTCATTTACCACGATGATTTCAATATCTTCCATTGTCTGGTTCACCAATGAATCCAAACATTCCTCAATGTATTCTTCAACGTTATACACAGGGACAATGACACTTACTTTAGGCATCTTCATTCTATTTATGCTCCATTTTTGATTATGAATAAACGTATCTTCTCAACGATGATTTGATATACTAATCAATCAAATTTCTTGCTAAGGATGAATTCAAAATAGTCTAGATCTTCACTTGTATCAATATCTAAATCATATCTATCATCCATAATGAACGGCAGTTTATTATCATTAAGGCTCGTTTGCGGATTAAAGTTGTTATTTATCTTGTTGATGTATATCGCACCATTTACTTTGTAGTATGGCGGAAAGTCTTGCCTTCTGACTGTGCTACTTACATTAAGTAACCTCTTTAATTCACCGTTCTCTATCGTCCTTATTAAAATTGGATGTTCTTTCACTTTAGAAACACTGACTAGAGACTCTGAATCACTTATAACGATACGTTCGATTGCCTTGTCTATATGCTCAGCCTGTCTTAAAGGCTGGGTTGGTTGAAGCAATACTATATAGTCATATTTGAAACCTTGCTCATATACTTCACTTAATACATGTAGCAATACATCAATGGTTCTCGCTTCATCAGTTGCAAGATGAGCTGGACGTAAACTTAGGATTTCTGCTCCCAGTTTTCTAGAGATATCCGCTATTTTTTCGCTATCAGTAGAAACAACTATTCGATCTAGATACTTAGATGCTCTTGCAGCGTCAATTGTATATTGAATCAATGGTTTCCCATGTACTGTGACAATATTCTTATCCTTTATTCCTTTGCTGCCACCTCTAGCAGGTATCACTGCAATGAAGCTTTTGTTATGGAACATACTTCGGCTCTCTGCCTCCAATCCATATCATCAAATACAATCGCGAATTATATTTCCATGTTTTAATCACCAGAAGTTACAAAACACTTCTGCACGTGTTCAGTCCATATATGTTCATTTTTCAGGATCGAAATAAATAACTTGTCACTATCTCCATTTCCAAAATAAGAATACGGCGCGGTCCGATATTGCGAAATATTTGCGATAGCATCCAAAATCAAGTCCGTATCTTCAGGTATATTAACAATATTTTTAGATTTATCTGCATCATAACGGTTCATCTGGCGATTCCCCAAGTCAATTGACGGGATTCCATAAACACTTGATTCACGAACTCCAGCACTAGAGTTACCAATCATGAAATCACAATGCTTCATCAGGGTCAAAAAATACTCGAATCGAATTGACGGAAAGATCTTAAATTTCTCGTTTCCCCGTAACCGCTCGTATTCATTCAAAATAATATTGGTTCCTTCGTCATTATTCGGATATATAACAACAAAATTTTGCCCTGAGAGAACCAGCGCATCGACAAGACACTTTGCTTTGTATCTCAAATTTTCAGCCGATTCAGTAGTAACTGGGTGATACATAACAATACCGTAGTTATCAAAATAGATATTGTAACGTCGACGAACATCCTCCAAAGTCGGTAAATTGCGTGAAAACATAACATCAATATCAGGCGAGCCTATGACAAAAACCATATTCTCTTTCTCGCCTAATTGTAGGACTCGTTTTTTTGCATCCTCATTTGCAACCAAATGAATATGCGCGAACTTCGTAATCGCGTGACGAATCGACTCATCAATGGTCCCTGATATTTCTCCGCCTTCAATATGCGCAACTCGAATATTGTTGAATGCGCCAACTATTGCACCTGCTAGTGCTTCCACCCGGTCACCATGTACTATGATTAGATCAGGCTTCAACTCACTCACATAATTACTAAAGCCGATTATTGTGTTACTCAATGTAATGTCCATTGTTTGATGTTCTTTTTGGTTAACGAACTTATAGATATTCTTGTAGTTATCTTTTTCTATTTCGCGATATGTGGCGCCATATTTTGAAAGAAGATGCATACCTGTTACGAAGATATGCATCTCAAATTCAGGATCGGCTTCAACTATGCGCATCAAGGATTTCAGCTTTCCATAGTCAGCTCTAGTCCCTGTCATAAATACTACTTTTTTCGTCATTTTTCAACCATGCTCCATTTTAATTGGACATTCACATCTATATCTTCCGTTGCTTTTTTACCAAGCACCTTATCAAAGTCAATAGCTTTCAATTCACCTGTGCCTGGTCGTTTTACCCAAATGTTCTCACGGGTAAAAACTTCGCCCTTAGAAACAGGCTTTATTGTCACCACACAAGCGTAAGCAAAGTCTATTGTCGGTTGTTCCTCTGGCAAAATTTCTTTTCTTCCGCCCAACGCCTTCCAGACAGCTTCACTTCCTATAATTAACTCACGAAGTTCTGTTGGATCTAAAGATATAGGTACGTCTGGTCCCGGCCAGCTTTTATCAGAAGTGAAGTGTTTTTCAAGAATACTTGCGCCGTAAGGTATCGCTCCTAAACATGTATATATCCCTAGTGAGTGGTCGCTCAAGCCAATAACTGCATTAGGAAATGCTTCCTTCAGATCATTCAATGCACCCAGATGTACTTTTTCATACGGCGTTGGATACATGGAAACACAGTGCAACAGCGCATATGGCGTCCCATGCTTTTCTAAAATATCGACAGCAATTTTGATCGAATCCAAATTGTTCATTCCAGTACTGAGGATTATAGGTTTTCCAAATGATGCAATATGATCAATGAGAGGGTAATTATTACATTCCCCAGATCCTATCTTGTAAGCTAGAACTCCCATGGATTCCAATCGATCCGCAGAAGCTCGTGAGAATGGAGTGCTTAAGAAAATCATCCCTTTAGATTCGGTATATCTCTTCAGTTCAATTTCTTCCTCATGGGTAAGTGCACATCTTGTCATAATCTCCAAAATGGATTCTTTCGCATTCCCTGGGATCACTTGACCAGCTGCCGGAACCATCTCATCCTCAATAATATGCGATTGAAACTTCACCACTTCAGCACCAACAGCATGTGCATCATCGATCATCTTCTTCGCTTTTTCTACACTACCTTCGTGATTAATCCCAATTTCAGCAATAACTAACGGTTTGAACCCTTCCCCTATTTTCCTGTCGCCAATTTGAATAAATTTCTGAGCCGCCACTTTTGTTCCTCCAGTTTTTTATTTTCTTAAGCTTGTTATATATACGAATTTCCTTATTCTGTTAGGAATTATCCGGACAACGCCTCTTATCAAGACATTGATCAAAAACTGTGACTTCCCAATAAACCCCATCTGCAAAAGCTTTCTTTGAAAATTAACTTCATGCCTTAAATATTTTATTCCTCCTCTTCTATTATACATACTTTCGCCTGCTCGGGACAACACAAGTACCTCGGGGATGTTTTTCATAGTAGCTCCATTCAACGCCATTCTTACCCAAAGGTAATAATCTTCAAAATATGGCATATGAACATAACTGTCAGCTCTAATAACCGCTGCTTTCTTAAACATAACAGTCATATGATTAAATGGATTTCTCTTTTTCATATATTCATATATTTCATCATGACTTGTTGGGACTTTCCGAATCGAAACTATTTTTTGTGTATCCGATTCAAATTCCGCAATATAACTACCGACTACGTCCAATTCATTATACTTACAAAAATACGTTATTTGTTTTTCGAACCTATCGTGCTGACTAATGTCATCCGCGTCCATTCTTGCGATAATGTCGTATTTGCAGTTCTCCACTCCAATCCTTAACGCTTCTCCTAAACCTCTATTCTGTTGTAAATCTATTATCTTCATCTGGATGTTTTCGAGTGATTGAGATTTTATAAAGACATACTCTTTAATTTCCCTGCTAACCTCACCATCATATACAATAACAACTTCATCTGGTGCTTTCGTTTGATTAATGATGCTGGCTATAGCCTCTTTTACATATTCAGTCTTATCTCCATGGTAAATTGGAAGCAACACAGAAAATTTTAAACTGGTCATTGGGTTAATACCTCATTTAAAATAACATTGGTATCTCGGAAATAATGCACTCTTTTTATTGCCGCAATAGATCTCTACGCCATAACTTTTAGCGAAATCATTAAACATATCGATGATTCGCTCCATAGGCACGTTATCCTCATTGCCAACATTCGTTGGGTGTTGCCCATGACCTTCATTTAATGGCTTTAAGACTTCCATATCATCGTAAAAATATTTATTATTATTTAGATCCACACCACATAGTACAATTTTTTTGTATTTCATCATGAATGCCATAAACATCAAATAACTGAGACTTCCACTTTTTTTCGGAACCACATGAATTTTTTTCTTATTGATTAAGCAATATATTTTCAACATAAACCTTAGGTTCTTCTTCACTTTTTGAACATCAAAGTCAGGAATGACGATCTCCGTTGACAGGTAGTAATTTTTTTTAAGTTCATCAGGTATTTTTCCAAGAGATACACCTTTGTATTCTACATCCTTAACGATTATCGGCACATGTTTGTATTCACTGATTTTCCGGGACAAATTTACATAGAAAATATCGTTACGTTCTTGATCCAAGTGTTCTTCATATACATAAAAACTTGGAGTAAAACTGTGAAGAAGCCAAAAATTTAACCCTACTGAATCATGCTTGCCAATTACTTCCCATTGTTCGTCGGTTATTTCATTAATAGTGCTCCCGCTACCAAGTATAAACAACGTATCGCTACGCTTCAGATTCTCTAAATGGAGATTGCTTATTAAATTGAGGCCAGTTATCTTGGAAACTCGTCTAACAGTAAGATAGTTTATAGTCGATCCGAAGATGCTGTATAGTAAGATATATATTGGTCTTGGAATAACTCGTATTGTATATTCATTTATTTTTTTTAGTAAATGTCTAAACTTCCTGCCTTCCATGTTTCCTCCAATGGTGTCATATTTTTCTTTTCACAAATTCTTGATACCTTTTCATCACTACTTCAGTTTCACCATGGTCTACCAACATACCTTTGTCTAGCCAAATCACTTCATCACAAAGTTCTCTAATCAAACTATCGCTGTGAGATACCATGATAACTGTTCGATCGGCATTAATCATTTGCTTAATTCGGTCACTACTCTTCTTCCTAAAACGTGCATCTCCAACACTGAACACTTCATCAATCAATAGTAATTCTGGGTCAAGATTACTCGCGATTGAAAAAGCCAGCTTTGATTTCATACCAGACGAATAAGTACGCACCGGATTGTCAATAAATTGCTCCAGCTCCGAAAATGAAATTATATCTTCCAACATTTCATCCAACTTCGTCTTGGGGATACCTAGCAATAGCCCATTGATATATATATTTTCCCTGCCAGATAAATCTGGTTTAAACCCTGTCGCAAGACTTAACAAAGATATGGAGTCAGTGTGAATGCGTACTTTTCCTTTATCAGGAGCATACACTTTTGCAAGTACTCGTAATAATGTGGACTTCCCTGCTCCATTTTCACCGATGATTCCGACAGTCTTTCCTTTTTCAATATTGAATGTTATATTCTTTAAGGCCTTGATCGTTTTAGTTTTCTGCTCTTTAACTCTGCTTGAAAACATATTCCTGACCCAGTCTCGAAAATGCAAACTTTTTATAAATTTATACTCCAAATCAAGTCCTTCAACTTCAATAATATATTTCGGCACAATCATCACCCAAACTGTCATTAAATTATCTTCGAGTATTTACGATCAAAAATATACAGCTTTCTTAATCCAATAATTATGAGCAAAATACTCACTGCCCCCCAAACCGATAGCATCAAATAATTTGGAGAACTACCGTACATGATAACATTACGGTAACTTTCGAATAATGTAGTATTCGGATTGGCCCAAAAAATCCACCTATATTGTTCTGGAACGATAGATAGACTGTATATTCCCGGAGACAAATACCACCAAATCCTCAGAAAATGACCTAGAAAATTTTTTAAGTCATTTATATAAACTCCATAATGAGCAATTAATAAAGAGCAACCAAAAATAAACAAGAAATTAACGATCAGCACGAAAATAATTTCAATGAAATGAAAACTCGGTGCTATACCAGAAACAGCCATCATACAAATTAATATTGCAAATCCAAATAAGTACTTTATAAAGTTTACGATCACTTCTTGAAGTGGAAGTATAAATTTCGGCATATATATTTGACTTAATATTCCCATATTCGATCTTATACATGATGAAGAATATGTTACAGTCGAGTTGAACCATTTCCAACTAAGTAAAGCACAAAACAAAAAAACAGCATAATTTTCAATATCACGATCAAAAATAAATATAACCAATACACTGTAGACCATCATATTCAATAAAGGGTCAAGTAGCCACCAAAAATACCCAAGGATAGTGTTCGAAACGTTGAGTTTCAAACTTACGAAAACATTGTGGATAATATACTCTCTATACTTTTTGATATCTGATATAAGTTGAATAAACACAATCGTCACCTACGACATATAGTTGAGATGCTATACCGATTTTATCATTATTACCAATACGTTCAAAGCTTAAATTATATCCATACCAAAATGTATGTGTAAATATGAAATTCAAAATTACTTTGATTAATCTTATTTTTGTTACCAGTATTAAAAAAGGGGCGTCCGTCCAGTCTGCTTCAGACATTATGGACGAAGGCCCCACCACGATATTAATTTACTACTTGTGGAGAATCATTGTACCAACTACGGCTCTTGGCAGTGGCTGCTTTCAGCTTTTCACCGGACTCATAGACATCCGATAATTCGATATGGTACCCGTATCTTTGGATGTTCAACATCATGTCAGATCCATTGATGGAGACTTCATATTGGCCTGATCCTACCTCCATGTCCTTACCCAGTGTGACATCCTGGCTGTATCGATAATCGCCTGCAACGATGGTGAAGCGTGCCTTGTGCTGAGCCAGTTCGTGCTGGTAGATGTCCTTCGACAGCGTATAATCGAACCTGATCGAAGCAGCACCTCCATTCACATAGAGCTTCACATCTTTCAAGGACATCACGTAGTTCGCAATATTGATCTCCTCGAACGTATCCTTGACGGCACTTTCCTTCCTAGGAACATTCATGATGAATGCTTGTTTGTACAGGTTGGTATCATTTAATTGCGTTCCAAGGATCAATTCGATCTTGTCAACCTCGAAACCTTTAGGCACCTCAGTTGTTATCGGGATTAATGCTTTGCCGGATGGCATCGTTAACACCTTATTGTCCGGTATCTTGGCCGGGAAGTACATGCTGCCGTTGATCCGATAATACGCGACCAACTGTTCCAGGGTGACAAACCGCGTTTCTTCATTCGTCATGACAACATCCGAGTAAATGATATCCGTCGTAGCAGCGTGATAGATCTCACTGTTCAGCACGTAGATCGAGCTTTGCTTGCCTACCGTGCTGGTACGGATGATTCCAGTTGAAGGAAGTGCCATATCCACCGATTCATTGACGAAAGCTACGATTGGCGTTGTCGTATCCCCTTGCTTCTCGTTCAGGTTAAACCGAATCTCATCGAATTCAAAGTTGAATGGGATCTCCGTATTGAAGATATACTTGATCACATTCCCCTTCTTGATGCTCAGGTTATTGTCCAGCTTGATACCCTCAATCTCTGACGGTTCCAGTTTAATGCCATCCAATTCAATCGACGCAACGAGGTTGAGACTCGGAATCGCCTTCTCGTTCAACTGGTTGGATACATCCAATTCGATACTGATAATATCCGTTTCATTGTTAGGCAGTCGCTGGATATTGCTCATAGTGATGGTGTACTTCCCATTCTTCGTTTCGTAATCATAAACTTTCTTGACCTCTTCCTCATCCTCGATCACCGTTGAATCCTTTGGCAATTGGATTTTTAGTTGAGGAACGTCGTAGTTGCCGATCTTCTCAACCAGCACTAGATTGAGTTTGGTGAGATCCACACTCTTCGGTAAGGTTGATTGGAGTAACACCTGATTCTCACTGTTGGGCAGCACCTTGACATCCTGGGACAACAAGGATACCGGATAAACCAAACCGTCATCGGTTTGAATATAATACGTATAGTTCGGCACATTAACGGTAAACTTTCCATTGTTTCGAAGGTTCATTTCGATTCGCACGTCATAGTTGTCCCCAACAGTCGCGATTTGATACTTCTTGCCTGTGATATGTACCGGAGAGCCGTCAATGGTCATCAGTTTGCCTTGCTCCCAGGTGACAGTTGGGTTGTATGCGTCGCTGATTGTGACCGTACCCAGATGTTGCTCATAACCTGCAACTGAGAAGTTCCAACGAATCACTTGAATAGAGATATCGGAAAGCTTCACGCTGTTATCCACTGTCGCGGTGAAGATAAAGGTCTTCGTACTCTTCGGTACGATGACGCCGCTTTGCTCATTGTTCACCATTCTTACGTTTTGCTTGGTACCTTGTTTGGTCAGTATACGCATCCAATAATAGTCAAAGGAAAGCTCCGTATTGCTGGCGTTATAGATATCCGCTTTAAATACGAGTTGATTGCCTTGGTTGGTCGGGAACAACATCACGTCATGGATCGTCAACTTGCTCTGGCCTTCCATGTTGACGACATTATTCACAAGTCCCCGATTCGGATCGAGTCCGTTACTGTCCGCTGCGAAGCTTGTTAGCGGCAATATGAGTGATACGATTAATACAAGTGCTACCCATTTCATCTTCTTCCCCATCATCATCTCATCCTCCCACGTATATAGACGATGATATGTTGCGGAATGTTTCGTTCGATAAAAAAAAGAAACACGTATTAGGCCAAGGCCTAATACGTGTTTCTAAAGTTCGGATCAGATTACTTAGTAGTAACCTTGAGAGTTGCAGATGCGTCACCGTACTTAACTGTTACGTTGAACGTATTGCCTTCTACAACCGTGATGCTTGCGTCATCATAACCGTTTCGAGCACTGATCACAGGATCTGCAGAGCCAGTACCCTTAGCAGCATCAGAGAACGTTACATAAGGTGTAGGAAGCGTCCAAGCACCGTCAGTATTAGTTACACCGTATTGGTCCTTAATTCTGATCTTGAAGTCAGAAAGATCAATTACAGTTGTACCTGCCGATGCAACATCAATTTCGAGTTCTGTGATAACATCGTTACCATTCAGGAACTCAACCGTAGCTGGAGCCGGTGCTACCTTGGAAACCGTGAACTCCTTAGTAGCAGTCAAACCAGCATTGACAAGAACAGCAGTGATGCTTACAGTTGCTTCATCCTTGTCTGATGGAACAATCGTCTGACCAACAGCTAAGCCAATCTTCTTATTATCTGCTGACTTGGTCAGGGTAGACGGCAACAGCAGATTATAAGCAGATGCCGGGATAGATACCTTTTGACCGTCCTTCGTAGTACCTACAACTTTCACTTCTTTGTTGTAGAAGGAGTTAGTGCTTTGATACATAGTGGAGATGTCTTCGATAGCGATAGAAGCAATCTCACTATAAATTACATTGCGGAATTCAACCGTGAATTGGCTGCCGTTTACTACGTTGGAACCGGTTGTGATGGTTTCGTCGATCAGTTGAAGTGTAATGGTCTTAGTACCCTTCTTGTTAGCTACACCATTAATGTAGATCTCTTCAGATGGTTCATATACCTGACCAGTAACTGTGATCGGATCGTCAGCAGTTGTAGTAACAACATATTGGATACCATAGTCACCATGGCCGGAAGTAGTACTGTTGCTCAGAGCCTTTTCCAGTTGCGAAGCAGGCATTACACGTCCGTAGTTGTCTTCAACCAAGATGTTGTCCTTATTCAGCTTGATTTGATCGCCTTCGTAAACAAGCTTAGCAAGATCGGATTTCAGACCTACAATGACACGCGGCACTGCTTCAGCCTTAACTTCGAAAGTTACATAGCTGCTCTTGAAGTTTTCAGTGAACGAGGATACGGTCACATATCCTTGAGCCGCAGCATGGAACTTCAGGTAAGTTTGACCATCTTGAAGCACAAACTCAGAAGCTGCACCGTTGGAGATAGTGATGCTGATCTTCTTGTTGTTTTGTGCATTCACTGCGTCTTTCGCTTCATTCAGCTTCTTAACATCAGTGATCGTGTTGCCCTTCGTGTCTGTAACTGTTACAGGGATCAGCACATCTTCATCCGCTGCAACTACTCCAGCTGGAGATCCAAGGATTACTTGATCATAAGTCAGACCTTCTTCAACTACTACCGAGATGTTGCTGCTCTTGCCAGTGTACTTGGCAACAACGTTGATAGTTGCAGTACCTTTTTGTTGTGCATTTGCAAGAGAGATCGCAGGCTTCTTAACACCATTGATTTCAACAAGTTCGATTGTTGCAGTCATTGCGGTCGGATTGTAACCCTTCACGCTGATTACATGAGTACCGCCAACAGTTACGATGAGGTCGTTTCTCAGGACATTAAGATCTGTAATGGTGTTACCATATTGATCTTTAACGTCCAGGATCAGCTTGAACTTTTCAACATCAGATGCAGAAGTATCTGCAGTCAGAACAGCATTAGCATCTTCGTTGTAAAGTTGCTCAATCGTAACTTCGGAAGCTTTAGCCGACAAACCAACTGTCAAGCTCTTGGAATCCGAAGTCGTGTAGGTTGGTGTAGCGTATACCAGAGTTACAACAACGACTTCGTTCACCATATAAGGAGTAGCTCTATTGATGACAAGAAGACCATTGCTGTTGCTTTCAAGCGAACCGTTGCTGATCGTCGGAGTAGGTACATAAGTGCTGGATACATCTTCACCATATTGGTTCTTGACAACATAGTTAACTGTTACTTTATTAGCGTTGTCAGTACCATCCGTATTGCGAGCAATAGGAGCGACATCATTCAAAATTTGAATGGATGTTACTCTTTCATTTTCAACTGCAGCTGTAGCCGTCAGGTCTTCTTCAGCTACACCTTTGACAGTTACTGTGTACTCGCCTTCGATCAAACGAGACGGAAGTTCAAGATTAGCAACAGTTTTGCTGGCATCCCAGTTAACTTTGCTGATAGTAACTGTACTGTTACCTCTCTTAACAGAGATTTCAGCCTTCTCAGTGTTAACAGCTGCATTGAAAGTTACAGCCAGCTTCTTCGCACCAACTGCTGCGAAAGACTTGATGGCAACTTCGCCTTGTTCTTCGAAGCCCGGCAGACCCAGCTTAGCGCCGAGAGTTACGTTTTCGCCGTTAACATTCGTGTCCAGAGTCGTCAGTGTGACAACTGCCATCGTACCGCGCTTAGCAACAGCCTTCACGTCAGTACCAGCTGCAATCAGACCGAGTTCAACAGCAGTGCTAGCAACGTCATCCCATGCTACATCAGTGTAACCAAGAGCGCGAAGCAGGAATTGCAGGAGTTGCTCAACAGTCAGCGCTTGGTCGTAACCGAATACGCTGCCGTCTTCTACACCCTTGGTCAGGCCTTTTTCCTTACCCCAGGAGATGTAGCCGTCGAAGTCCGGGTTAGCAACATCTGGCCAACCATGAGTGTTCGGATGGTTCTTGGCTTGATCTTCCTCACCAAACAAGCGGGACAGCAGGACGATCATTTCTTGACGAGTGAGCTCTTTGTCAAGCATGAGATCGCCTTGCTCGTTGCCCTTCAGAACCCCGAGCTCTTTGAGCTTAGCGCCCGCAGCTTGCTCTGCAGCAGTAGCTGCGAAGGCCATAGCCGGCACCAGCAAGGAAAATACCATAGCCAGGGCCACGACTAGAGATAAACTTTTCTTCATAACCTTTCTTTCTCCTCCTCGAATTCGTTTCGGTGTGTGAGAGTGCAATTTCAAATTATAGCTCGATTCCCTCATTTGCCGATTCACCCCCTTCCCAGAGTTTGAGCAGTATTCCTATTCATTGAAATCTGTAATCCAACTTGCGAACTACAGAAACTGGTAAACAAGGAAATAGAGAATAATAGAGTCAGAGATACCACTCTACCCATTATACAATGAGCCTATGTTACCGTAAAGAGTGTTTTGTGAAATTGTGCCAGACATCAGACGGTAATTCGGCAAGGTTTTCATTCAGTTGCCCCAATTCCGAGTTACACATCTATTTAAACGCATCAATCTGCGAAAAGTTGCGTGCATTTTTTATTTTTCTCTCGGCAATTTATCACAAAACGATGTGCTGTTTTCATAGGCTGCTGCTCAATCTGTAACGGGCGCTACACGCTATGTATATCGCCAGGTACGTTTCTAAGTATATCGTCGCTTATTACCATCGTCTATAGAAAATCATTTCCACCTGACAGGGAGCTTCAGCAGAGGAGGCCGCCGATCGCTCGGCAGCCTCCTCTGCATGACGTCCGTTTGATATCGGTTCTGTCCTGCTGAAACCGCGCATCACCCGCGGGATCGGGGGATGCCTGTCACTTCGGAATCTTCTTCGCGTTCTGCAGGATGCGGGTGGCGATTACCGCCGCCTCCGCTCTGGTGATCGGCGCTTGCGGGTCGAAGTAGTACGTCTGCTTCTCGCCCGGAGCAACGTTGTGCGCCTTGCCCGTCATCAGGCCGGTCCTCGTAACGGCTTCAACGCTCGACTGCTGATAGATGTTGATGCCGGCGCTGTCGGTGTATTTGCTCAAATTCTTGGCCACCCGGTCCGGATTGGACTCCAGCTTCAGATCGGCCACTCTGGCGATCATCGCCGCCGCGTCCTCCCTGGTGATCGTCTCTCCCGGATTGAATCGGCCTCCGCCGACGCCTCTCACGATGCCGGCCCGTGCTGCAGTCTCGATGTATCGGTAGTCATACAGCTGCGATGCTTCGTCGGTGCTGAACTTGTACACGTCCTTGAATGTCAGGTCTCCCTTGTAGTTCAGCGGGTATTTCTCCGGATACAGCTTCATCAGGAGCGTGATGAATTCGCCGCGGGTGATCGGGTCGTTCGGCACGAACAGATTCGCCGTCGGATTCTTCGGCTCCATGTAGCCCTTCGCGTACATCAGATCCAGTTCGTTCTTGGCATAGTTGTGCAGGATCACGTCATCGAAGCTGTCATCCATGTACATGACCTGGAAGTAGCCGAAGCGGTCGATCGGTACCGTGATCGTACGCTTGCTCGTGTCGACCACGCCGCCGATATTCACCCATCTGCCCTCGATGACTCCGTTCTTGTTCTCGAAGATGTTGTACTGGAACACCGTCAGGTACCGCCATGCATCGCGCACGATGCTGTCATCGTACTTGATCGTCAGCTCCATCGGCTTGGTCGGCACGACCAGATCGGCCTGTTGACGGAACATATAGTACATGTTCTTGAGCGGCAGCTGTCCGCTTCCGGTATAGGCCTCGGTCCTGTCCGTGAAGACATTGATCACGCCCGCATCGATCCAGTACAGCTCGCTGGCGGTCTGGAATCGGGCGTCGCGATTGGTGAAGACGGGGGCGACGCTGACATACGCGGGATCATTGACCGGATCCACTTCGCCGTTCAGTTCATTGGCGATGCCGAACAGCAGCCAGCGTTCATCGGTGATGAACTGCTCTTGCAGGTAGTCGCCGCCGTAACGTTTCAGGCTTGTGCCACGTTGGATGGACAGCTCCAGTTGCCCATCGAAAGCCTTGATCGTGCCGGAGGTTTTCATCTTGGTCTTGTATTGGGCTCCGACAGTTGGCTGGTTGACGTTGTACAGGACCAGACTGCCGTTGACGGACTGCTCTCCGGTCTTCACCGTGAAGTTGATCGTGTTCGCGCCTGATTTCAGGTCGCGCACTTCATAGCGGAACACCTTGGCCTGATCGTCGTACACCGCGGTTCCATTCTTGCCGAAGGAGATGCTGTCCGCATATTCCGCTTCGATCTCGATCACGGCGTAGTTGCCGTTGATGTTGGCTCTGGGCATACCGTTTACCAGATAGGTCTTGGGCGCCTTGATCGTATATGGCGACGCGTTGCGCGTGATGGTGATCGTGCGCGTCACCGTGATGTTCGTATCGCTGTTCGTGACGAAGAATTCGATCGTCGTATCGCCCTTGACCGCGAGTGGAATCGCGATCGTCGTGAAGTTGGTGCGATCGATCGACTGGATCATATTCAGATGATCATAGGTTTCCAGACTGAAGGTGCCGTCATGATCCGGATCCTTGTACAGGGTGTAGTACACCTTGTCCGGTTCGTCCTGCCTCAGCATGCGAATCGAGATCTCGTCCACATTGGCCATCACGCCGGTCAAGGTGACTGTTTTCTCCGTCGTGAAGTAGCTGTTCGGCACGCTGCCTTCCGTGAAGGCCGGATTCGCGACGTTCTGCACGATGTTGACCGATACGAGCTCCGGAGCCGCCTTCGTGAATTTGTAGATCTCCACCGAAGATGTCGCCCGCTGCACGCCGTTAATCTCGATGACGATCGTATTGCGGCCTTCACGCAGGGAGTTGGCCTGGTTGTCAGTCGGCGACAATTCGATGTTGAATTCCTTGGTCGTATGGTTCACATAGAAATTTGGCGTGATATCGATATCGTTCAGGTAGACCTTGACCTTGCCCAGATCGCCCTGCGGCACGTTCACCAGCCGGCCGACCACAGCGATACAGCTGTTCACATTCGGGTTGATGCAATCATTCAGAGTCAGATCCAGCATGTTGTTGATGACCATGCCGTTGATGACATTGCTGAAGATGGCATACGGTGTCGAGTTGATCTGCAGATAGTATTCCTGCTTGCCGGCTTCATGGTCGCCATCCGCATCCACCGGAACGATGGTCATCAGACGTTGCCCATCCTTCAGACCCTCGATCTCGAAGTAGAACTTGTGCGGATCATCGTTGTCCTTCACGACCGTGGTGGTGTACGGATCATTGTCGATATAGACGAGGATGTTATCTGTCTTGCTGTCCCCATAGACGTAGAACCCTGCCGGCTGCTCCGGAATCTCCGTGATCGCAGTCTGGCTGAGGCGCGTCCCCGTCGTGTCCGCCGGGCCGGTCTTGCGGGTTACCTGTTGAATATAGGCGCGATTCGTGCGGACATAATAGAACCCGAGAACCGTCTGCACCTTCTGCTGCAGCGCGTTCGAGAATTCGAACACGACATCATGATAGCGGGAGGTGGTCGGAAGAGCCGAGATCGGGATCTGGATGCCGCTCAGATCATAGATGTTGTACTGGTTCGGCTTGCTGAGCGACGCATTGCTCTGCGCCGGATCCAGCATCACCGAATGGGTGAAGCTGCCCACGCGTATGGTGAGCGTATCGTATCGTTGTCTGTAGCCGGAATCCGTCGAGTCGATATCCACCTTCAGTCTGGCTTTCAGCTCCAGTTCCGTCACGTTATCGTTATGCTCGAACACCGGCGCGTACACCAGCCGCTCACCGGCCAGACTGACCTGATAGGCGAAGGCGTCGCCGTTGTCATAGGTGAGCATGCGCTGAACCTGATAGCTGTGGGACGGGTTGTTGGCGGTGAAGGTGAACAGGTTGTCGCCAGCCTTCAGGCGGAAGTTCGCATTCGAGGTGCTGCTCTCATGACCCGCGATGATCGAGAAGCGATTGCCGTAGATGGCCGCATTGTAAGGCTGCGAGGAACCATACAGCTGAACCGTAACATTCGTCGCATTGTAGGCGGTGCCCGATATTTCGATGAGTCTCGAGGTCAAGGTGCTGGAGGACTCCGGATACAGGTTGCCCTCGATGAAATCCTGGCCGTTGACCTTCAGCCCGTCGATGCGGGTCGCCGGCGTATAATAGGCCCACCCCGGCTGGGAGGTGACGACGCTTGTGCCATCCAGCTTGATGACGATGCGGTTGAGCCCTTCGGTCAGGTACACGTTGGTGAAGGTGATCGTGAAGCCGTCAGAGCCAAGCACCGCCGGATTGCCCTTGTTCACGGTGGTGACTCCGCTGTTCATGTTGGTGATCTCATAGTAAATATTGGGGACCTGATCGGGATTGATTCCCTGGATCGTCGCTTCAAGTGTGATCGGATTGATCGAGAATCGATCCACACTGTCATTGGTCACGCTTGGCCGCGTCGCGGAGACATACAGGTTCTCGATCACGATCGACGCCGATGCCGCCATGACTCCAGCTGCAGGCAGCATGGTGAAGACCATCGCGGCGATCAGCAGGATGCTGAGCCAGCTTCTCCATGACCTCCTGCTCCCCGACTTCATCCTTGGTCCCATCACATTCTCTCCCCTTTGCCCAGGTATGTTGACATAACGCTGCTTGTCCTGTTTCAAAGCTGTCTCCTCCTCGAACCCACTTCTATGAGAATACATGGCAACTGTTTAGACTGATCACCCGCACGAAAGTTTCGTGTTTCATTACAAATATCGGTTACATCACCACGAAACTTTAGATGCAAAAGGGCCATTTCTGTCGAAATGGCCCGATAGTCCCGATGTACATATTGGTTGAGATGGCATGATCAGGCATGCCGCGCCGCTTGCAGATCCGGCGTCATTCCGGAATGTCTGCCTGATATTCCATGACCTGCCGCAGCAGCTCGTCGTTGACGCGAACCACATCTTCCATGCCTCGCATCTCGTAGGTGCCCTGCACCATCTGCTCGATCATGTATGCATTGATCTCCTGGGAGTAGTGCGACACGTCCTTGTAATACTCGAGATGATGCGTGATCTCCCGCTCGCTCTGGAAATCATGGATATGGACATTCGGATAATCGGCCAGCTGCTCGTAGATGTATCTCTTGATCTCCATCTGGTTGAAGAATCGCTCCGGCTGGTATTCGTACCATAACTGGAACCTGAGGATGCTGTATGGCGGATAGAAGAAGTGGAACTCCACCTCCGGATGCTGGCGCACGATGCGCAGCACATTGTGATCGAAGCTCTCCTGCGCCGCAGCCAGACTGTCCGTCTCCCCTTGCTCCACCAGCTTGATCTCCGCCTGTCTGGCCTGATGATAATGGTCGTAGACATACTTCAGATCCCCGAACATATGCCGCACGCTGTACATCCAGTTGTTCAGGTAGTCCAGATTCGTCGCCGGCTGCTCCGTGCCGGTGAGCTTGCGCTTCAGGATGCGCAGCGAATCCTCCAGGGTCGATATGTTGAACAGATACTTCACGTCGTTCAGGGGATTCGTATCGTACAGATGCGTCGGATACGGACCGCTCTCCTCATGCAGCAGCTCCTTGCCGCCGCGGAAGGATGCGTAGTCCAGCCCCCAGATGATGCGTTCGACCTGCCCCGTGCGCAGCGCCACTTCCGCCGTCAGCCTCTCCTCGTACAGCGACGATCCGGAGATCGACAGCTTCAGCGTCTTCGTGTCGCCGCCGAACGTCTCGTTGACATGCGAAGGAACGAAGTTCTCGGTCATCGAGGTGCCGAGGATGAGCGTGTTATATTCCCAGTTGCGAGCGAGCCCCGGGTTCTGGAATCGCTGCTCCCAGGAGAAGACCGGCGTGTACCAGGCGGCCTGCCTGTAGAACTGCAGCGGATCGACGATGTAGTTCAGCAGACACACTCCGCCGGCGAGGACGAGGGACAGGATGAGCGTCGTCCATATGTAGACGCGGTCTCGCCGCGCCGCCCTGCGCATGCTCTGGTCTGCAGCCGATTGGGTTGGATATCCTTCATGTCTGGCGATGTCCATATGTCTCTCCCGAGCCTGTAATCAGAAATTGAAATATAGAAACTCGCTGATCCTGTTCATCTGGATCAAGGCGTACACCGCGCCGGTTGCCACGGCTCCCGCAAGCACCACATTCGGACGGAAGCGCTCCTGCAGCTGGTTCGTGTTGCGGAAGGCCACCGCCAGCAGGAACACCGCCGCGATCAGGGCGGCCGACGACAGATCGACGGAGCGCAGGCCGATGCTCTCGAAGTTCACCATGCCGCGCAGCACCTTCAGCGCATCCTCCCACTCCCTGGCGCGGAAGAACACCCATGAGGCGTTCACGAACTGAAAGGTCAGGAACCAGGCGAGCAGCTTCGGCATCCGGATATTCAGCGTCATCCAGATGCGGTGGATCACCAGCGCCATGCCATGCAGGAACCCCCAGAAGACGAATGTCCAGCCGGCGCCATGCCAGAAGCCTCCGATCAGGAAGGTGGCGAGCAGGTTAAAGTAGGTGCGCAGCCGGCCGCGCCGGTTGCCGCCCAGCGGGATGTACACATAACGCATGAGGAATCGTCCCAGCGTCATGTGCCAGCGGCGCCAGAAGACCTGGATGTTGAGCGACTTGTATGGGGAATCGAAGTTGAACGGCAACCGGATATTGAAGAGCAGCGCTGCGCCGATCGCCATATCCGTATACCCGCTGAAGTCAAAATACAGCTGGAAGGTATAGGCAAGCGAGGTCATCCACCCCTCCACCAGCGTGAGCGACGTGGCTTCATCGAAGCCATAGTTCGCGATCGGCGCCAGCGTGTCGGCGATGACGACCTTCTTCACCAGCCCCGCGACGAAGATCGTGATGCCAAGCGCGATGTTTCGCGAGTTCAGCCGATAGTTGGCAGGGTCGGAGAACTGCGGCATCATCTCCCGATGATGCAGGATCGGCCCCGCGATCAGCTGCGGGAAGAAGACGACAAACAGCGAATAGTTGAGCAGGCTGTTCTCCCGCACTTCTCCCTGATAGGCATCGACGAGGTACGCGATCTGGGTGAACGTATAGAAGCTGATGCCGATCGGCAGCACCAGACCGAGCAGATCCCAGGACGTGCCCCAGAGCGCATTCAGATTGACGATGAAGAAGTCCATATACTTGTAGTAGCCCAGGAGGATCAGATTCGCCGCGATGCCCAGTCCGAGGACGAGCTTGCGGAACCCCGGCGAATCGCTCCGACGGGCCGCGCCAGGCGTTGTCCCGGCCTCCGCGGATTCCTGGCGGGAAGCCTTGCCGGCCAGCCATACCCCCACGGCATAGTTGAACAGGGTGGAGGAGGCAAGCAACGGGACATACCTCACATCCCACCATCCATAGAAGTAAAAAGAAGCCGCGACCAGCCACAACCTGGCTGTCTTCACATAATTCAGGCGCATCAGCAGCCAGTAGAGGATGAAGCTGATCGGCAGAAACGCCAATATGTATTCGTAGCTATTGAAGAGCACCCTGCATCCACATCCTGTTCCACATATCAAACTTCCTCGCAAGTCCGGCCGGTCAGCCGCCAACACGAAGGACCCCCCAGACGGGGGGTCCATTATCTCGCCCCGATAGGCTACTGTTCATGCGTCTTGATGCCGCGGAACTTCAGGCCAAGCTTGCGCAAGGCGCTGAGGAGGGGTTTGCGGCGGCGGCTGAGGATGCCGATCGCCTCTGCCCCCACGGTGATGACAAACAGCACAGCCACCGTGATGATGATCGTCAGCCAGATGCCGGCGTTCGACAGCACGATCGCCGTCAGGCCGAAGAAAGCGGAGATTCCATAGATGATCAGCACCGTCGTGCGATGGCTGAAGCCAAGTCGCAGCAGACAGTGATGCAGATGATTCTTGTCCGCGACCGATATCGGCTTCTTGTTCAGAAGGCGCCTCAGGATCGCGAAGAACGTATCCGACAGCGGGACGCCCAGGATGAAGATCGGTACGAGGAAGGTAACGAGCGCCGCCTGCTTGAACTCCAGGATCGACAGGGTCGCCAGGCTGAAGCCGAGGAACAGCGCGCCTGAATCCCCCATGAAGATCTTGGCGGGATAGAAATTATAGTACATGAATCCGACGATCGCTCCAAGCAGGACCGCACAGATCAACACGACCGTCACATTGCCCATCATGAGCGCCAGCCCCAGGATCGCGGTCGTCGCAATGCCGGATACGCCGCTGGCCAGCCCGTCGAGACCGTCGATCAGATTGATCGCATTGGTGATCCCGACGATCCAGAAGAGCGTCAGCGGGTAGCTGAACCAACCCAGCTCGACCGCCTGCTCGACGAAAGGAAGATGGACGATCTCGATATCCAGTCCGAAGGACATGACGACGAGCGCCGCCGCGATCTGCCCGAGCAGCTTCAGCTTCGGCGACAGCTCGAACCGGTCATCGAGCACCCCGACCAGGACGACGACCGAGCCTCCGGCGACGATCCCCCAGATCAGCTTGCCATCGATGCCGGTGATCGCGGGGTAGACGACGAACATCCCCAGGATAAATCCGAGATAGATCGCCAGTCCGCCTAACCTTGGCATCAGTTTCGTATGCACCTTGCGCTCGTTGGGCTTGTCTACCGCACCGATGAGAAGGGCGAGCTTCCTCACCATCGGCGTGAGGAACAGCGAAACCGCCAATGCACAAGCGAATCCTATCCCATACAGAACCCACATCCGAAGATCTCTCCCTTGGTATACTCCTGCGCCTAATCCTGATCAGACACGTCTGCGATTCAACATGACCTTCAGGACGAATCTGGGCAATGCCAGCATCCGCGTGAATCGGCGCGGTTCTTGCAGCAGCCTGTACAACCACTCGAGGTTCAGTCTCTGAAACGCCTCCGGCGCGCGCTTCAGCTTGCCAGCGAAGATGTCGAAGCTCCCGCCGACCCCCATCATGACCGGAACCTGCAGCCGCTTTTTGTGCATCGCGATCCACGGCTCCTGGTTGTGCAGGGAACGGCCGACCAGCAGGATATCCGGCTGGCATCGCCGGATGTCTTCGATGACCGCATCGTTCTGGTCATCGGTGAAATAGCCGTCACGATACCCAACCAGTTGCAGCTTCGGGTAACGCTTCGCCAGGTTCGCCGCTGCGAGCGAGATCGTCTCGCGATCCGCCCCGAGCAGGTATACCCGGTACCCTTGACGCTCGCTCCTCTGCAACAGTTCCTGCGTCAGGTCGATGCCGGGCACCCGTTCGATCCGGGCCTTGCCCGTATAGCTCGCCGCCCAGACGACGCCGGCGCCGTCGGGCACACACAGCTCGGCTTCCTGCAACATGCGAAGATACGGAGGATGCTGAAGGCCATGCATGATCATGATCGGGTTGATCGTCACAACCTGGCAGACCTTCCGGCTTCGGATCATGCTCTCGAGATAATCGGCCGTTTCCGACAGCTTCATCACCGAGATCGGTATGCCGAATATTGTCATATTAGGGAATGTCATAGCCTTATCCTCCCTCTTACTTACGCAAGTATACGCTGATTTGTTGCGCTGGCCGCTTCGATTTTGCCTTGAGGTCATCGATGAAGTCCGACCTGGCCGCGCGCCATTCGGCCGCATGCCGCAGCAGCTCGAGCGCCTCGAGCGCGATGCGGTGCGGGTGCATATCTTCCGTAGTAGAGGCCGGCTGCATCTCCAGCCTCGCCAGGAACTGGTCGATCTTCGGATCATAGGAGATGCCGACCATCGGGATATGGTAAGCAGCGGCATAGATCAAAGAATGCAGCCGCATGCCGATGAGCACATCGCATGCCGATACCTCTTGCAGCATATCGAGCGGATACACTGCATCGGTCACGATCTCCATGCGATGCTGGTAAGCCTCGCCGATATGCTCCATCACGAAGCGCGACGCTTCGATATCGTTCGGCATCTGCGTCTGGAACGGGAGGAACCGGAGCGTGATGCGAGGGTCTGCATCCAGCAAGATGCGCAGACCTTCCGCCAGCTGCAGCAGATCCTCCCGATTGCGCCGCCAGAAGCGGACGGACACGCCCGCGATCAGCCGGTCCGCGCTGCTCGCATCGGTCAGCTCCCTCGTCTCCAGATCCAGACCGATGACGGGATCGCTCACCACATCGATCCGCCTCGGATCGACCCCCATCTCCTGCAGCAGCTCGGAGGACTCCTGGTCCCGCACCGAGACATACATGCTGCGGTCATAGACATGGCGGATGAAAGGATAGAAGGACCGGGACTCGATCGGTCCGACGCCATGCGAGTAGATGAAGGTCGGCTTGTTCAGCCACTGGGCGAACTTGATGATGCCCAGATAGTAGGGGATCGTCATGCGTCCGGTCGTATCCTGGAACAGGCTGCCGCCGCCGCTGATCAAACCGTCGCTCTGGCGGATCACCTTCAGGATCTGCGGGATATTATAGCGATGGATCGCCCTGACGCCGTGCATCTGGCTGGTCGCGTGCGGATTGATCGACAGCACGATCGGACAGATCGAGATTCCGTTCTGTTCGCCTTCCTTGCGCAGCGACTCCAGGATCGCATGCAGCACCGCTTCGTCCCCGCTGTTCCCATAGCCGTAATAGCCCGAGATGACGATGCGGCGAACGTCAGGACCCGTCTGACTGAGCTGATGGCGCCGCGCCAGTTCCAGCAGACGGCGATAGACGCCCAGCGTCTTCAGGCCCATGCTCTGCATGGAGAAATGGCTGACGACGAACTGGCGGGCCGTGGCAGCCAGACTGGCCGCACGGTCCGGCGCGCGGATCACCTGGATCAGCTTGTCGGCCAGATCCTCGCTGGAGCACGTCTTCACGATGCGGGCGTTGACCCCTTCGGTGGCATAGTCCCGGATCCCTCCGACGCTGGTGATCACGACGGGCAGCCGGGTCGCCATCGCCTCGAGGATGTTCAGCCCCAGGCCTTCGGACTGCGAAGGGCTGACGAAGCAGTCGAAAGCCCTCATGCAATCGGGAATATCATTGCGGAAGCCGCCGAACGTCACATGCCTCTCCAGGCCCAGCTCACCCGTCAGCGCCCGCAGTCTCGCCTCTTCCGGTCCCTGGCCGATGATCACCAGATGGGCGCGCGGCTCCGCCTGCACCACCTGCGTCATGGCGCGAATCGCATAGTCGATGCCCTTGAGCCTGACCAGCCTGCCGACGCTGCCGATCACATAGGCGTCCTCAGGCACGCCCCACTCCGCGCGCATCGCCCTCCTGCGCGACAGCATCTCCTCATCTCCCGCTTCCGCCGGACGGAAGCGATCCACATCGATCCCGTGATGCACGACGGTCAGCTGCTCGGGCGGGATGCGCTCGTCCAGCAGCGACTCGCCGATCGGCCTGGACACGGCGATATAATGGCTGTTGTACCTGCGGGTCACCCGCTCCATCCAGAAGGCGACGCGATAGGACAGGTAGTTCTCATAATCGAATCTCAGCAAGCTGTGCACGGTCGTGACCAGCGGCACATCCTCCAGATCTCTGGCCGCCAGGCGGCTGAAGAAATTCGCCTTCACGCCGTGGGTATGGATGAGATCGGGCTTCTCCTCGCGGAATACCCGGCGCAGTCCACTGGCGAGCCGCGCATCGAACCGGCCGTAATCCAGCACGATCACCTCGATGCCCCGCTCCCGGAGCGCCTGTGAGAATTCCGCTTCGTAGAAGCAGATCACCTTGCCCTCCACCCCATGCTGCCTGATCTCGCTCACCAGGTCCAGGATATGCTTCTCCGCCCCGCCAAATTCACCGCCGCCAATGACGTAGATGACTTTCAATGTTATGCATCCCCTCTGTACACTTTCGCTTTGATCTTCAGCCACAGATCCTTCGCCTTCGGCTCCCTGAGCGCGACGAGCATCAGCCCATAGATCGCTGCGCCGAGGCAGATCGCGAAGATCACGGCTGCCTTGTAGACGATCCAGTGAACCTCGCCCCAGCTCCAGAGATACAGGACGCTGCGGACGATGACCGCCATGATCGCCGAGGCGATGCTTGCCCTGAGCAGCGTGATCCAGAAACGCCGGCTCAGCATGGAGCCGATCCTGCGCCGCAACAGCCAGCCAAGGAGCAGCATGTTGGTGGCCGCAGAGATCGAGGCGCCAAGGGCGATGCCCCCATGATCGAAGGTTCGGGTAAGCGCCATGCCGGCAACGAAGAACACCCCGATACTGAATACGGCCACGAAGACCGGCAGCTTCGTATTCTCCATCGCATAGAAGGCTCTTGTGAACAGATCCCGCCCGGCCAGGAACATCAGGCCGAAGCTGTAGAAGAACAGCGCGTAACCCGTCAGATGGAGCGCATGGGCATCGAACTGGCTGGACGTGCCCCACCGGTAGATGAGGCTGAGCAAGGGCTCCGGAATGACCAGCATCGCTGCCGTGACCGGAATGATCAGGATCAGCAGATACTGCAGCGAGCTCTCGAGCGACTCCTTCATCCGGGACATGTCTTTCTTCTTATAATACTCCACCAGGTACGGCAGTATCGGCAGCGCGAAGGCGGACACGAAGATCGACATCGGCAGTTGGAAAAATGTGTTCGCATAGTTCAGGGAACTGACCTTCCCCTCGCCGAGTGGCGTGACCATGAACTTCTCGAGGAACACCGTCAGCTGCGTGACCGATGAGCCGATCATGATCGGCACGAAGCGTTCCCCGATCGAACGCATCTCGGCATTGTTCCACGCCATGCTGGGGCGAAAGGAATAACGATGCTTCCGCAGCGGATACACCATGATGAGTGCGGCAGCTGCGAACCCCAGCGTCGTGCCGATCGCCACCCCCCGGATGCCGAGACCCGGCACCAGCAGCGGATAGGCGGCGATGACGATCACCGAGTTCAGGATGCCGCCCAGCATCGGCCAGAAGAAATCCTCATGCGCGTTCAGGGTGGCCTGGAACAGCCCGATCAGCGCGATAAACACCGCGGCGGGCCACATGATCCGCATCATCCGGACCGTCAGCTCAAGCTCCGCGCCGGTGTAGGTCGGAGCGATCAGCCGGGTGATCGGCTCGGCGAACAGATACCCCAGGACGGCCAGGGCCAGATACAGCAAGGTGACCAGCGTCAGCATCTGCCGGAACAGCTTCACCGCATCTGCCGTGCGGCGCTCGGTCAGCAGCCCCTTGACCGACGTCAGGAAGATCGCGTTCAGCGCGCCGGGCACGAACAGGAACAGGGTCTGCGGGATCGAATAGGCGACCTTGTAGGCGTCGACGGCGAAGGTGACCCCGAACTGATGGGCCAGCAAGGTCTCCCGCACGAAGCCGATGACGCGCGCCAGCAGGGTCATCACCATGATCAGCGCAGCGGAGCGCAATAAGGTTCGAGCCATCATTCAAACACCTTTATCCTTCAATCTGTATGTAAACACGCAAAGATCGTCGAAACTCGTCTTGCAATCCTTCTCATCTTATCATATATGGCCTCTTTAATGAACCGACGCTTTCGTTAATTTATTGAACATACTAAAGGCCATAAGCTATAATGATCATAATCGTGTCCTGGACACCAAACAGGCTGGATGTTATAGGAGGAGTTCGCGCATGAAAATCATCGATCGTCAGGGCAAGCTGTTCGGAATCATCAATATCCTCGACTTGTTCCTGATCCTGATCCTCATCGGAACCGGCATCTTCGCTGCCACCAAGTTTCTCGGCAATGGAGATGAGGGGATCCTGCCCACAGGGGAGAAGCATACTGTGACGTACAAGCTGTATAACAGCGCCGAACACTACTTCGTCGTTGACCGCATCAAGCCTGGGGCCATTATCCGCAACGCCGACAACAATCAGGTGATCGGCGAGGTGCTGGAAATCGAGAAATTCCCTGGCAAGACCTATCTCGCGAACGCTGACGGCGAGATGGTGCTCAGCGAAGTGCCGAGGAAATATGAATCGATCATCACCGTCCGGACGACGGAAGCGGTCGGCAGCACGCCTTCGGTGGGCGGAGTGAATCTGCTCGTCGGCAACCGCCTGAGGATCAAGGGAGCGGATTTCCAGATGGAAGTGCTCATCTATGACATCAATCCGGAGGCTGCATCCTGATGGCCACACCATACCGTTTCAAGGCAAGAGATGTTGTGATCCTTCTGATCGCGCTGGCGGTCGTCACCATCATCTTTAGCAAGGTCTTGATCCTCGGGAAGCTGGAAATGCCGCAGCGGAGCTTTACCCTCACGATCGTGTCCGAGCAGGAGCCCGCCTATATGGCGGACAGCATCTTGCCCGGCGATTATGTCTACCAGCGCGGAGCATCGGAGCCCTTCGGCAAGATCACCCATGTCGAACCGCAAACTTCGATGATGCTCATCGCCGACGATTACGGGCAGATGCATTACAAGCCCGTGGACGGCTTGTACGATATCTACATCACGATCGATACATCCGGCTTCCTGTCTCTGAACGGCAGCCCGATTATAGATCGAACATTTTTTTATGTGAACATGTATCTGCCTGTCTTTACCGAGCGGGCCAATTTTGCGACTCGCGTCATCGAGATCGAATCACATTCCAAAGGATGATGGACGTTGACGAAACCATCCTTCTTCCAACACTATGGTTCGCAAGCCTTGAACGGCTTGCTGAACCTTGCTGAACGAAGCATGGATCGATTGGGCAGCGGTTCGGCGCTTCAGCGACTGCGCGCATGGCTGATCAGCAGTCAGTTGGAACGAGCGCTCTGGATCGGCTTTATCGCTGTATGGGCCAACTATATCTTGTCTTTATTCACCTATCGTTTATCCCTGTTTCTGCTGATCAATGCTGCCGCCGTTCTCGTCCTCTGGATCAGCCGGTTCATCACCCGTTATCCCGCAGGTCAGAGCAGCATCTTCCGCTATATGCGCGTCCCTGCCCTGTGGCAGCTGGCGCTCTTGACGGTTGCCATCCTCGCGGTTGGCGTGATCTTCACGAGGCTGGATATCGCGGCTGAGGCAGTGATCTATGTCTTCTTCCTCGGACTGGTCCTGATCCGCCCGCAGAATGGCCTGTATGCCTTCGCGCTGGCTCTGCCCATCCTGACCTATCGGCCGCTGCTCGCATTCATCCTGCTCCTGATCCTATCGCTGTTCATCGTCAAGCCGGACTTCGGACTGATCCGATTCCGCCTGAAGAATCAGATGAACGGCGCCGCCCTGCTGTTTATCTCCGCGCTGTTCATCACGGCGGTGCTGTCCGTAGGCTGGATCGAGAGCATGCAGCAATTTGTCCTGTATTTCTTTCTCAGCTTCGTCCTGTACCTGTTGATCGTCTGTCTCCTGGACCGTGAGCAGCTGATCCGGTTCCTGGGCCTGCTGACGGTGTCAGGCGTGGCCATCGCGGTCTTCGGCATCTACCAGAACTTCACCCTTGGCTTCACCTCGGCCAAGTGGATCGATGTCTCGCGGAATCCCGATATCTCCGTTCGCGTCTTCGGCACGTTCGGCAATCCGAATATCTTCGGGCAATATCTGATCATGGTCATGCCGCTGACCTTCGTCCTGATCTTCCTCAGGAAATCCCTGGCGTCCTGGATCGGATATGGCGCTGCCTTCCTGATCATGGGAGGGGCGCTCGTCTTCACCTACTCCCGCGGTTCCTGGCTGGCGCTGGCCGCAGCGCTCGTGATCCTGGCCGCCTGGATCAGCAGAAGATTGCTCGTGTCCGGCCTCATCCTGGTCGCGCTGAGCATCCCGTACCTGCCAGGCACGATCATGACGCGGCTGTCGACGCTGGCCAATCCCGCCGCCGATTCCTCGGCCAACTATCGCCTGCAGATGTGGGATTCCGCGTTCTCGATGATTCGCGACTTCTGGTTGACCGGCATCGGCTATGACCAGTCGACATTCCTGAAAGTGTACGCCGACTATATGATGCCGGGCGTGCTCGTGTATCATTTTCACAACATCTACCTCATGTCCTTCGTGACCGGCGGCATCCTGCTGTTCGCGGCGCTGATGTACATGCTCTATCAGGCGGTCCGCACCAGTGTCGTCGGCCTGTTCCAGAACGAAGGGCGCTCGAGAGCGGCCTCCCTCGTGCTCAAGGGCAGCGCGGCCGCGCTGATCGCCATCGCGATCGCCGGCATCAGCGAAGACGTCTGGCGCAACTACCGGGTCGATTTCATGTTCTGGATCGTCCTGGCGATCATCTCGACGATCTTCAATACGACGCGTGACGATGAGACCGGCACGGCTCCATCGGACACGCGCCGACCATAGCCTGACCTGACCCATACAGCCAGGTCTGAATCGGTTATCCCCTGACCGAGCAGCAAAGCAGCAAGACCGTGAAGCCCGCCGGCTGGATGGCAGCACCCGCGGACTGATCGGCTTGCCTTCAGGCTGATGGGATCTCTGACGGAGTTGATGGACGATGGGCTCATACGAGCTTCAGCATGACCGGCGCAAGCCTTCCATAGCGATCATCGGCGTATATCCGCCGCCTCTTGGAGGCATATCCGTCCATATCAAGCGACTGTGCCATATCCTGACAGAGCGGGACATCCCCTTCGTCGTGGTCGACGGCAGCGGCGAGCCCAAGCCTTCCGGGCAGGAGGAGTTCCCGATCATCCGCGTGCCGACCGGGGAGATCGAGCGCTGGTGCCTTCGTTATGTGTTCCGGCGCAACGAGAGGATCGTCTTCAACCACTTCCTCCGGTGGAAGGTCCGCTTCTTCCTGTCCCTGCTCAAGCTCAAGGGAGTCCGTGTCGTGCATACGGTGCACAGCTATCGATCCGCCGAGCAATTCTCGGCGCTGGAGCGGCTGATGATCAGACTGACCGGCCGCTTGTCCGACCACTTCATCGCGGTGACCGAAGAGGTGAAGGACAGGCTGCTCCATGTCGGGGTGCCGGAGCACAAGATCTCCGTGATCCCCGCATTCATCCCGCCCGACGCCAGCGAGTCGTCAGACGAGCTGGTGCCGGAGGAGGTCTGGTCTTTCTTCGGGCGCCACGAGCAAGTGATCGTCGCCAACGGCGGCATCGGCAACATGTTCAACGGTGCCGATCTGTATGGCGCGGATCTGTGCGTGGAAGCCTTTATCCGCCTGGCCCGGGAGCATCCGGGACTCGGATGCGTGTACGGCATCACCCATGTCGTGGATGAGACGGGGCTCGGCAAGCTTCAGCGCAGGCTGGAGGAAGCCGGGGTGGCTGAACGCTTCCTCTGGGTGCATGAGCAGATGCCTCTCTACCCGCTTCTGCGCAGGGCGGACCTGTTCGTGCGTCCGACCGCGAGCGACGGCGACGCGCTCTCCATCCGCGAGGCCCTGTATGCCGGCACGCCTGTGGTCACCAGCGATGTGGTGAAACGGCCATCCGGCGTCATCACCTTCAGGAATCGCGACCTGGAGGACTTTACGGCCAAATGCCGCGCGGCGCTGCTCAGCGCGAAGGAGACCCCTCCGCAAGCTGCGGAGCCTCAGTCAGCCGCATCCGATCAGGCAGCCTATGTCGAACAAGTGATCCGAATCCTGCTGAATGTATGACAACAGGGCGTCCATCCGTCATGACAAGTGACGGATGGACGCCCTTTATACTTCCGGCTATGGGCAGACAATTGCGCGCCAGGTGGTCCATGGCAACCAGGCGCGATCCCGGTTACTCGGCGCGTGACAATCTTGCGGCGGGTGTTCTAGTACAGCTGGAAGGCTCCGATGCAGATGCAGGCCGTGACGAATACGACGAACAGCGCGCAGACGACCTTCGCCGCCAGGGACGTCTTGCTCTCCAGATCCCGCATCTCTCTCATCACTCTGCTTCTCATCGCTGATCACCTCTCGTATAGAATCTCGGCATATGCTGCGGCAGCATGGCCAGCACCTGCTGAGGAATGCTGCCGATATGTCTGGCCAGTTCGTCCAACGTGATGCGCTCACCCGACTGCTCGCCGATGAGCGTTACAACGGTGCCGATCGGCAGACGGCGCGGCAGGCGGATCATCGTCTGGTTCATGCAGATGCGGCCGACGATCGGCACGCGTTCTCCCTCCACGATCACCTGCAAGCCTTCGTAGCCCCGAAACCACCCGTCCGCATAGCCGATCGGCAGCGTGGCGATCCATTCGTCGCGATCCGCCGTATACGTTCGGCCGTAGCCGATCGATTGCCCCCGCTCCACTCGCTTGATGTGGGCGATCGTCGTCCTGATCGAGATCGTCGGCTTCAGATGGACCTTTAGTCCCGCCGCCGCTCCCTCCTCGATCGGCAGGATGCCGAAGAGCGCCGCCCCGACCCGCACCATGTCCAGCGCGAACTCCGGGAAGCGCAGGGCTGCCGCGCTGTTCGCACAATGGGCGGTGACGTCGCCCAGCCCGGCTAGATCCAGCCACTTCCGCATCTGCATGAACCGCGCGAACTGCTGCCGCGCGTACGCGTCGTCCTCCTGATCAGCCGTGGCCAGATGCGTATAGACGCCAACCACCTGAATGTCTTCCGCCATGAGCAGCGGCAGCATCTCTTCGAACTCCTCCCGCCGGCGAAGTCCGTATCGCCCCATGCCCGTATCCATCTTGATGTGGATGCGCAGGGTTCCCCGCGACTTCTTCCATCGGCGCATCTCCGCCAGCCACGATGCCTGGAATACGGCCAATTCCAGACCGAGCTCCACGGCGACGTCCACCCGGGACGGATGCAGCGGCGAGAGCACGAGGATCGGCTCCGTGATCCCCGCATGGCGAAGCGCCATCGCCTCTTCCAACTGGTTCACCGCCAGCGCATCCGCGCCTGCATCCACCGCGGCTCGCGCAGACTGCACGACGCCATGCCCGTATCCGTCCGCTTTCACCACCGCCATCAGGCGAACTCCGGGACGCAGGTGCTTGCGAATCTCCCGCACGTTATGCCGGATATGATCCAGATGGACCTCCGCCCAGCAACGCGGCGGCGCAGACTGCTTGACCGAATCCGCCCGGATCAGGATATCCGTCGGTGTCATCCCGCCACCTCCTGCTTGAGCGCCGCCACCAGATGCTCCAGGGCCAGCGTCCGAGAGCCCTTGACGAGCAGCAGGGTGCCTTCCTCGAGCACGTCCAGCACCTTGCGCTTCAGCTCCTCCTGATCGAGGCAGGCGATCACCCTGCCAGGGGCGAATCGGCTCTCCGCCGCCTGCGCGATCTGTCTGGCCAGCGGTCCGATGGTGAACACGTAGTCGAGCTGATCCGGCCTCAACTCTTCGCCGATCTCCCGATGCAGCTGGGCCGATTCCTCTCCGAGTTCCACCATGTCCCCCAGCACCACCGCCTTCCGCGCGAAAGGCTCAAGCGCATAGACAAGCTCCAGCGCCGCCCGAACGCTCGATGGATTGGACTTGTAGGCATCATTGATGATGCTGATGCCTCCCGCCTCGTGCCATTCATTGCGCATCCCAGTCAGCCGGACTTGCTTCAGCCCGCATCTGATCTCCGCATCCGTGAGGCCGGCGGCTCTGGCCGCGGCGATCACCGCCAGCGCATTCAGCGCCTGGTGCCTGCCCAGCACCGGCAGCTCGAAGCGCTGCTCGCCCGCCTTGAACGTGACCCCCTTCCGCGTCACGCGGATCTCTTCGGCCCGCAGCTGGTTGTAGAGCTTCTCGCCGAATGTCACCCGCTTGCAGACAAGGTTCATCTCATGCACCGCCCTGTGCAGCTGCTCATGATCGCCGTTATAGATGAGCAGCTCCTCCCTCCCGAGAGCTTCCGCGATCTCCAGCTTCGCCTGCATGATACGTTCGCGCGTCTTGAGGTCGCCCAGATGGACCTCGCTCACATTCGTGATGATCGCCATATCCGGCTTCACGATGGCGGACAGCTCACGGATCTCTCCCAGACCGCTCATGCCCATCTCGACGACGGCATATTCCGTGTCTTCCTCCAGGGCGAGCAAGGTCAACGGGACGCCCAGATGGTTGTTCAGGTTGCCGAACGTCTTCTGCGTCTTGTAGCGGACGCTTAACACCGCCGCCAGCATATCCTTCGTTGAGGTCTTGCCGTTGCTGCCCGTGATGCCGACGACGCGCAGTCCCAATTGCCTGCGGTAAGCGGCGGCCAAACGCCCGATCGCATCCAGCGTGTCGTCCGTGTAGATGACCGGATAGCCATCGGGAGCCCCCGGCTGATGACGGCTCCACAGCATCGCCGTTGCCCCTCTGGCGATGGCGTCTGCAGCGAACTCATGCCCGTTGAAGCGCTCGCCGACGATCGGCACGAACAGATTGCCCGGCTGCAGCGTGCGGGTATCCGTCGATACGCCATGGATGCTGACCTGTTCCCATCTGGCATCCAACTCCGCTCCGATCATCGCCGCGATCTCCTGTAACGTTCGCCTGATCATCCTCCGTCACCACCCCTTCTCCGCGACGCTCGCAGGCGATTCTCCGCCATGGCCCTGGAGCGAGGCTGCCGGAAGCTCATACCGGATGGACTGCTTGCGAACATGCTTCTCCAACGCGCAGCGGATCAGACGATTGATCAGCTCCGGATAGGTGAGTCCGGAGGTGCGATTCCACAGGACCGGAAACATGCTGTTCTGCGTGAAGCCGGGGAATGTATTCACCTCGTTCAGATACACCTCATCCTGCTCCGTCACGAAGAAATCCACCCGCATCAGGCCGGAGCCGTTCAGCGCCCGGAACGCGCGAATCGCCGTCTGCTTCAGCTCCTCGCAGACCGCGGGCGACACCCGAGCGGGGATGCGTTGCACCAGCGCGCCATGCAGATATTTCTGGGCGTAATCGAAGAATACCGGCGGCCGCTCGAACTCCCCTGGCACGGAGCATTCCGGCTCATCGTTGCCCAGAACGGCGATCTGCACTTCCCGGCCCCGTATCTCCTCCTCGACCACGATCTTCCCATCATATCGGAAGGCGTCCTCCACGGCATCGAACCATTCCTCCCGGCTGGCGCAACGGTGGATGCCGATGCTCGAGCCGAGATTGGCCGGCTTCACGTAGCAGGGGTAGCCGATCGTCTCCTCGACCCTGGCGGTGCAAGCCGCCGGTTGCTTCTCCCATTCATGCAGCCGGATCACCGTATATGCCGCCTGGCGGATGCCCTCCGAGGCCATGACGCGCTTGGTCATCTCCTTGTCCATCCCCGCCGCTGACGCCAGCACCCCATTGCCGACGTAAGGCACATTCAGCAGTTCGAGCATGCCTTGCAGCGTGCCGTCCTCGCCATGCGTCCCGTGGATGACCGGGAAGACCACCGTGCGCGTGGTTCGGTCGAACAGGCTGCGCAGCGCCTCGCTGATCGAGGCTGCGATGCTGCGGCCTGAAGTCGTCACCCTCAGCTCCTCGATGCTTGCGATCGTCCCGCAGACCGCCCCCAGACTGTGCCATATCCCGGATGGCGCGATATATACCGGCACCACCTCATAGAACTCCCGATCGATGGCATTGATCACCGTCATCGCCGTTTTCAGCGATACCTCATGCTCTGCGGATCTGCCGCCGTAGATCACGATCACTCTTGTCCTGTTCATGTTCCCAAGCCCCTTGTCTGTCTTGTTCTCTCACTGATAACAGATTACCAGGAGGAACTTAAGACGCCCCTAACGATTTCTTAAGAAAGGCTTAAGAACCATGAAAAGATTCTTAATGAAGATCCCCGCCGCGTCCATGGAATCAGAGCCCATCGATGAAGGCGGACAGAGCCACAGGCCGGGCAACATGGAATCCGCGCATGCCAAAAAAACCTCCCGGCCATCCGCCTGCCGGCGAACTGCCTGGAGGTTGATACGATGTTCGATCTCTTGTTCTGTCAACCCGCAGACCGGATCCCGGCTAACGACCGGTTCCCGTCTGTCCGTCCTCACCATTCCATAAGGGCAACCTCACGGTAAAGCAGGTTTGCGCTTCGTCACTCTCCGCAGATATCGTGCCCTGGTGCAGCTCGACGATATTGCGGGCGATCGCCAGCCCCAGACCGGTCCCCCCGGTATCGGCGGAACGCGACTTGTCCACCCGATGGAAGCGGTCGAAGATGTGCGGCAGTTCTTTCTGCGGGATCGGCTCGCCGTAATTGATGACGCGAACCTCCGCCTTGTCGCCGGATGACCGCACGGTGAGATCCACCCGCCGTCCGTCCCGACCGTAGCGCACCGCATTGGCGATCAGATTCTCGAATACCCGCACCAGCTTGTCACCGTCGGCCTTGATCATCACATGCTCATCAGGGCCATCCAGCGCAAGCTCCATGCCCGCTTCCTCCGCCATCAGGCGTAGCTCCGCACAGAGCTGCCCGAGCAGCTCCCTGAGATCGATCCGCGACAGATTCAGCCTGGTCTGACCGTAGGCGAAGCGCGTGTATTCGAACAGATCATTCACCATCCGTTCCAGCCGCAGCGTCTTCTGATAAGCGATATCGGCGTAGTACATCAGTTCGACCTCGTCCTTGTACCGGTTCTCGTGGATGTACTGCAGATAGCCTTTGATCGACGTCAGCGGCGTGCGCAGGTCATGGGACACATTGGTCACCAGCTCCTGCTTCGCCAGGACAGCCTGTCTCTCCTCCTCCATGCTCGACTTCAGCCTGGCGGACATGATGTTGATATTCTCCGCCAGCTTGCCCATCTCATCTTTCGTGCGGATGGGAATCCTGTAGTCCAGCTGACCGGTGGACAGCATCTGCACGGCTTGTCCGATCTCCTCCAGATACCGGATATGACGGAAACTGAGAGCGATCACGTAGAACACGAACAGGATCAACCCGACGATGATCATCGTCGGTATGGGCCCCACCTGGTCGTTCAGGAACTTGATCACTCCCCGCACGGGCAACCAATTGTATTCATAGAGGACGATCGCCACGATCGCCAGGCTCAGGCAGGTAATGACCGCCAGGAAGGCACTGAGGAAGAACAGCCCTACCAGTTTCCACCGCATGCTACGCATCGATCTTGTACCCCACGCCCCAGACCGTCTGGATGATCTTGTAGCCGACATGCTTCTCCAGCTTGTCGCGCAGATTGCTGATATGGACCATCACCGTGTTGTTCGAGCCATAATAGGTTTCCTTCCAGACCATCTGATAGATTTCTTCCGTGCTGAACACCCGTCCAGGGTGGCTGGCCAGCAGATACAGGATATCGAATTCCCTGGCGGTCAGCGGGATCTCCTTGCCCTGACAGATCACCTGATGGGTGGACCTGTTCACCTGCAACGAATGAATCCGGACTTCGTCGGGCCTCGTCTCCGCGCCGCCAGCATTGTATTGAAAGGTGCGCCTGAGCAGAGACTTCACGCGCGCCACCAGCTCCAGCGGATTAAACGGCTTGATCAGATAGTCGTCCGCTCCGGACATCAGGCCCATGACCTTGTCCAGATCCTCCGCCTTGGCGCTGATCATCAGGATCGGAACCGTGTGCTGGCGCTCGCGCAGCCTGCGGCATACCTCCAGCCCGTCCACTCCCGGCATCATCACATCCAGCACCATCAGGTCGATCTCCTCCTGTTCGATCGCCTGCAGCGCCTGCATCCCATCATGCCTTTGCAATATGCGGTATCCTTCATTCTGCAGGTAGAGAGCCGCCAGCTTGGCGATCTCACGGTCATCATCCACGATCAAGATCGTCCTCATCCATCCCGCTCCTTCCCTCTCTATGAACCATGTTCCTTCCCGTCCCCGTCACCGGGGCATCAGCCTGTTGCCGCATCCATCCGAACTTGCCAGACGCAGCAGCCGGCCGTGATGCTGTTCCTGTCTGATCACCGACCTTGCCTGCATCCTCTGATGATATACAAAACGGGAGCGGCTACCGCCGACTCCCGGTTATTTCATTCAGCAGATCGGCCAGCATGCGCGCCTGTTCACGCCGCTGATAGATCAAGGTCGCCTTCTCCTGTCTTGATGCCTGTTCGCGAGCCGCTGGAGCCTGCTGCTCGGCGCCGCCTGCTGCCTGCTGCCGCAGCCAATCCTCGTACAGCTGTCTCACCGCCTGCCTGATCTCGCCGAGCGACAACGGGTCCGCCACCACGCCGAGCTTGAACTTCTCGATGATGTGCGTCGATTCGCCGGGCAGGCTGAGCGCCAGGATCGGATGGCCGACCGCCAGATACTCATACAGCTTGCCAGGGATGTAATCGCCCGAGCCGGGAGCCGTATCCCCGATCAGCAGCAAGATATCCGCGCGCTTCATGGCCTTGAGCGCCTGCTTGTGCGGCAGGTTGCCGACAATCTCCACCACGTCCGTCAGTTCCAGACGGCGGACGGCGTCGATATTGTCGCTGTAGCCCGGATAATCGAACACCCCGGCGAAGCGGAGGACCAGCTTCGCCCGATCGATCACTCCTTCATCGATCAGCTGTCTCACCGCCTCCAGCAAGAGCCGCGGGTTGCGCTCCTGATAGAAGATGCCCGCATACATGATCACGCATCTGCCGGCATCCCGCGGGTCGCGCTCCACATGCCGCAGATCCTCATAATCTGCAGGATCATACCCGTTGTGGATAACCTCGAGCCTGCTGATCGACGCTCCGAACTTCTCATTGAAATTGCGCGCGAACGAATGCGTCACCGTCAGCGTGATATTGGCATCCCGATGCACCGCCCGCTCCATTCGCTCCTCCAGCCATTCCCGCCAGCGGATGCCGGAGCGATGCATATTCTGCGTCCACGGATCGCGGAAATCGGCGATCCACGGAAGTCCCGTCTTGCGCTTCAGATAGCGCGCCACCAGGTGATTCGTATAGGGGCCGGACGTGGAGAACAGCGCGTCGATCCCATACTCGCGGATGATCCTGAGCCCCAGCTTCGTCGCTTCAGGATACCACAGGATCTGGTCATCCGGTATCAGCGCGGCCCGCTTCACCTTCTTGAGCAGCTGGACCACACCGCGCTTGACAAGTTGCCCGAGAGAGGGAGAGGCTTGTACACCGTCCTGGCGGGCTGCGCCGCTGCCTTCCTGGCCTCGGCCCGCTCCGCTCGCGGAGGCGGCCGCCGGCAACAGCGCCGGCCGAAGCTTGCCCACGAGTCCCTTATCCTCCCTGCATCGGTGAATCTTCACGTCATCCGGCAGCTCCTCCAGCAAGGATTCATCCAGGGTCGCGTGATAGCAGGGATCGACGGTCAGCACATGCACCCGCCAGCCGAACTCTCCCAGATAGCGCGCCATCTTGACCGCCCGCTGCACCCCGCCTCCGCCGATCGGAGGAAATAAATATGCGATTATAAGCACCTGCTTGCCTTGATCCACGCTCGATCACCGCATCCTGTCCTAATGTGTCCGGCGTCCAGGCACCGGGACTGCTTCTCAGATGACATGTCCCTCCAGCCAGCTTGCGAATGGGGATCAGATCCTGTACAGCTGAACTCCCTCCGGCAGATCTCGCGGTATGCGATTCTTGGCATCCACCATGACAGCATCCTTCGCCATCAGTCCCGCCACGCGCTGCCAATCGATCGACAGGAATGCCTCCTGCACCGTCACATAGAGCAATGCGTCAGCCCCGCTGACAGCCTCCTCCAGCGTATCCACCTTGTACTCATATTCGTTCTTGACGGCAGGGTCCCAGGCCTTGACGATCGCGCCGCGCTCGCGGAGGATGCGCACGATGTCATGAGGCGGACTGATGCGGTCATCGTTGGAGAAATCCTTCATCGCCAGGCCGAGCAACGCCACGCGGCTGCCGGCCAGCTGCTTGCCCTTTAGCGTCAGAGCGCTGGAGACCATGTCGACGAGCATGCCCGGCACTTCGTCGTTGATGCGCCGCGCCAGCTCCAGCAGCTCGATCGACACCCCCAGCTCGCGCGCCTTGGGCTGCAGATAATAGAGCGCGTTCGGCAGGCAATAGCCCCCGACACCCGGGCCAGGGGTGAGCAGGTTCACCCGCTTGTGCGTGTTCGCCACCTTGATCAGCTCGAACGTGTCGATGCCGGCCTTCTCCGCGAATCGCGCAAACTGTTGCACCATCGCGATGTTCACATCGCGCTGGATGTTCTCGATGACCTTGGCCGTCTCGACCACCTTGATGTCCGCGACGGTAATCTCCGCCTTGGTCACGAAGGAGAGGATCTGCTTCGCCTTGTCAACGCTCGCCTCATTCACGCCGCCAAGCGCCAGCGGCATCGAGATGAATTCCTCGAAGGCGCGGCCTTCGGCGATGCGCTCGGAGGAGTAGGCCAGGTAGAAATCTTCGCCGGCCTTCAGGCCGCTGCGCTCCAGCACCGGCTTGACGCGTTCCTCGGTTGTGCCCGGCACGACCGTGCTGCGCACGATCACGGTGTCGCCGCGTTTCAGCACGCCGGCGAGCGAAGCGCAACAAGCGTCGAATCCCCGATAATCCGGCTCCCCATTCCTGATCGGTATGCCTACCGTCACGATGTAGGTGTCCGCCTCTCGGGCCGCTTCCTGATAGTCGCTTGTCGCGCGGAAGCGTCCATTGTTCAGCTGTTCCTTCAGTATATCGCGAATGGTTCGTCCCTGATAGGACTCCATATGATGGGTGATGCCATTGTTAATGTCCTCGATCAGTTCGGGCAGCACATCCAGTCCGATCACCCGCGCGCCATGCATCGCATAGCTGAGCGACAGGGGCAACCCGATGAAGCCCAAACCGACAACCGCGATCTGTGGTTGATTGTGTACCATGTCTTTCCCGCCTAACTTGTTAGGATATCAGCTGTCGGCCGGGATCAGGCATCCACTGCCGCCATCACCTCAGCCACCAGCTTCTCTATTCTTAAACGTGAATCTTCCAGAGATGTTCCACGAACGGCAAAATAAATCTTGATCTTCGGCTCCGTCCCCGACGGGCGCAGGCAGAACCAGGAGCCGTCCTCCAGATAGAACTTGAGCACGTTCTCCGCAGGCAATCCTTCTATGCCTGGCAGGTAATCCTTGACCTGCTTCACGCGCACGCCTGCCACCGTCTGCGGCGGGACATGACGGAAGCGATCCATGATCTGGCCGATGCGCTCCAGGCCATCCTTGCCCTTGAGCGTGCGCGATTCGAGTCGCTCCAGGTAGTAACCGTACTTCTCATACAGCTCGAGCAGCACCTCATACAGCGTCTTGCCCTGGCTCTTGTAGTATGCCGCAGCCTCCGCGATCAGGAGGGAGGCGACGATCGCATCCTTGTCGCGGGCATAGGTGCCTGCCAGATATCCATAGCTTTCCTCATAACCGAACAGGAATGCACGATCTCCCGTTCGCTCGAACTTCGTTATCAATTCGCCGATATACTTGAAGCCGGTGAGCGTATCCAGCACCTCGGCGCCGTAGCTGCGAGCGATCTCCGCTCCCATCTCGCTGGTGACGATCGTCTTGATCACAGCGCCGTTCGCCGGCAGCTCGCCCCGCTCCCGCAGGCCGCTGAGCAGATACTCGATCATGATCGCGCCGGACTGGTTGCCGGTCAGCACCACATATTGGCCGTCCGGATCGGCGACCACTGCCCCCATTCGATCCGCGTCAGGGTCTGTGCCGATGATCAGATCGGCCCCCTCTCTCTTGGCGATCTCCAGCGCCAGGGTGAAGGCTTCCCGCTCCTCCGGATTCGGTGACTTGACCGTCGGAAAATTGCCGTCCGGCCTGGCCTGCTCCTCCACGATTCGCACATTCCGGAAGCCGGCCCGCTCAAGCGCACGAACCACCGGCATGTACCCCGTGCCATGCAGCGGGGTATAGATAATCTTCAGCTCGCTGCCTGCGGCTGCGATCGCATCCGGGCGCTGGCTGACCGATACCACCGCATCGATGTAGGCGTCATCCACCTCCTGGCCGATCCAGACGAGCAGCCCCTGCTGCTCGGCCTCCGTCCGGGACAGACGGCGAATCTCCGAGAAGGATGGAACCCTGGCGATCTCCGCGATCACTTCATCCGCTTCATGCGGCACCAGTTGACCGCCATGCGGGCCGTATACCTTGTAGCCGTTGTATTCCGGCGGATTGTGGCTGGCGGTGATGACGATGCCAGCGTTCGCCTTCAGGTGGCGCACCGCGAAAGACAGCTCCGGAGTCGGCCTGAGCGACTCGAACACATAGGCGCGGACTCCGTTGCCGGCGAGCACCAACGCGGCTTCCAGGGCGAATTCCGGCGAGCAACGTCTGGAATCGTGCGCGATCACCACGGAAGGAACGACGCCTTCACCCGCCAGCCGCTTCACGTACCCGGCCAGCCCCTGGGTAGCCTTGCCCACGGTGTAGCGGTTCATCCGGTTCGTGCCGGCGCCGATGACGCCGCGAAGCCCGCCTGTGCCAAACGTCAATTCACGATAAAAACGATCCTCAATCTCCTCCGGACGATTCTCCAGACTTTTCAGCTCTGACCTCGTCTCTTCGTCAATTGTCGGATCGCTTATCCACTGCCTGTATACGGCCAGATAATCCTGGTTTCTCATCTATGTCTCCTCCCCCATCTTTCAATCTGTACGATCTAAGCTGAGAGATATCAAGCATCACTGATCGCGAACATGAGCTCTCCTTCGGCCACGGTGCGTCCCTCTACGGATGCCCGGCCTTCCGCCTTGGCGATCGAGCCCTTCAGCCGCGTAATCTCCAGCTCCAGGCGCAGCGTATCGCCGGGCTTCACCTGCTCGCGGAAACGGAACCGGTCGATGCCGGCGAAGAAGCCGATCTTGCCCTTGTACTCCTCCAGCGACAGCATCGCCACCGCGCCCACCTGGGCCAGCGCTTCCGCGATCAAAACGCCGGGCATGACCGGATAATCCGGAAAATGCCCCTGGAAGAATGGCTCATTAATCGTCACATTCTTGATGCCTACCGCGCCCTTGCCCGGCTCCAGATCGATGATGCGATCGACCAGCAAGAACGGATAACGGTGTGGGATGATCTCCTTGATCTCCTGTGCATTCAGCATTTCGACATCACTTCCTTAACGTTTATTCCGTATAAAACCGCATTGCGCGGCTACACTAATAATGTCCTTCCTTGGCTGCAGCAAGGAGGTTCATATAAGGGAGCATGTTCGTCAGGTTCTGAAGCGCCGCACGAACGTGCTCTTTTATTCTTTGCGAAGCTCATTCAATGAACGAAATTCCAGGATGTAGATCACGGAGGCGACAAAGGACAGGGCAATGACGAACCACAGATATGGAACGGCGAATTCAACCTGCATGAACAGGAACACAATCGCCAGATAGTACAGCACGGTCGTCAGTTTCCCCAGCACATTCGCCTGAACCGTCTTGTACCCGCGCACATGAAAGGATGCCGCACCGATGATCATGCCGATCTCCCGGATGAAGATCGCCAGCGCAGCCTGCCAGGGGATAAACCTGAGGTACAGGAACGACACGATCACCGCGATCATCAGAACCTTGTCAGCCAGCGGATCGAGCAACTTGCCGATGGTGGTAACCTGCTTGCGCTTGCGGGCGATATACCCGTCCAGGATGTCTGTCGCGCCTGCGATGATCACGACGGCAAGAGCCTCATACAGCATGTGTTGCGAGATCAGGTAAGCATATACCGGAATAAGCACAAAGCGAGCCAACGTGATCCCCTTCGGCAAGTTCATGCTAACCCTCCTCAGCCGAATATTGATACGGGGAAACACCTTTCTCATTATACAATTTCCAAAATAAGAATAAAAGCTTCCGGGGAGAAGCTTGCTTCATGGCAAAACAAAACTCCCGTTGACCGAGAGTTTGCTCATCAGGGTTATTCGTTTGACGCCTGGTCATCCTTCCGCGAAGACCAGATCATAGACATGCCGCCAGGTGCTCCAGTCAAAAATCTCATGCGCCGGCTGGTCGCCCAGTTTCACATAACCGATATACAGTCCGACATACAGGCAAACGATAAACAGCAACGGTATGCCCAGATATTTGAGCAGGGCTCCCGTGGTCTTCATCCATCTGGGGCGCGCCTTTCGCTTCTTCGCTTTCGGCTTGGCCTTGGCGGTTTGGTTTTTGAGCGGTTGAGTCGGTTTCGCTTGTTCCTGTGTCATCGCGATCCTCACTTCGTCATTATCTGCGCAGCTGGTTCGCCAGATTCATCATCGTGTCGCCTGCCGAAAGCGCTCGGGCATTCAGCTGATAGGCGCGTTGCACCATGATCAGCTCCGTCATCTCGGACAGCAGATCGACATTGGACTGTTCCGCATAATATTGCCTGACGGCGATGCCTTCGCCGCTTGCATCAGCGAAGTTCACCTGCTGCAGCACATTGTTCGGATCCTGGACACCAGACGCCACGTTGAACAGATTGTCGCTGACAGCCATGATGAGATCCGGCCGCATCACGCGCATCAGCTTGATCTGACCGGCCGTACCGGTGGATCCGTCTACATTAGTATACGTTACATAGCCTCTTTCATCAATGCGAAAATCGGCATAGTTGGGGATCGCTACATAGCCGTTGTTGACCGTGCGCACCGGATAACCATCAGGCGTCGTCAGCACCTGATATCCCGGAAGGCCGGCAACGGTGGACAGATGGAAGCGGCCGCTTCGCGTCCAGAGCGTCCGAACCCCCGTCGTTCCGTCATCGTTCACGATCGGCACCTCGATCTCGAACATGGCATGTCCTTCCAGAGCCAGGTCGAATGGGTTATCCGTCTTCTGCAGCGTGCCTTGCGTCAGGTCCGTCCTGAGTCCGACAAGCATCGAGCCTCCGCCCAACGTCAGCCCGGGCTGCGTCATGCGGCCAGGGAGCTGCATGTCCGGATCCTGACTCAGGGTCGTGGTCAGGACATCCTGGAAGGACGCTTGCTGCTTCTTGTAACCGACTGTATTGATATTCGCGATGTTGTTCGCGATCAGGTCCAGCTTCTGTTGCAACGCGGACAAACTGACTGCGGAGCTGATGATCGTATGATTCAAGCTGCTAACCTCCTTGCTCGTCTATCCAATTAGACGCGGCCGATCTCATTAACGGCCTTGTCCAGCGACTGGTCATAGGCCTGGATGACCTTCTGGTTGGCTTCATAGAGCCTTAACGCCATCATCATATCAACCATGGCTTGTGCCGCATCGACGTTGGAACGCTCCAGGTATCCCTGCCTGATCATGACCTGATCGTTATCGGCAATCGGGACGGCCGGTTCAGCGCCCTCCGGCAGCCGATAGTTGCCGTTGCCTTCGCGGATGAGCTGGTACGGGTTGTCGATGCGGGAGATCAGCAGTTGCCCCAGGATCGCGCCTGTGTTGCGATCGATCAGCGTGCCGTTCTCCGTGATCTGCACCTGCTCCAGGGAGCCCGCGATGACGATCGGCTGGCCATCCCGGCCGAGCACCGGCTCGCCATTGGCCGTCAGCAGTTGCCCCGCTTCATTCTGATGAAAGCTGCCGTTGCGCGTGTATCTCTGCACGCCATCCGCGCCGAGCACAGTGAAGAACGCTTGCGGTTGGTAGATCACTTCTCCATCAACGACCGCCTTGCCGGACCGGTCAAACACGACGCCGGGCACCTGAATATTCGAGACGATCGCGAGATCGCCCGGCTGCTTCGTATCCGTCAGATCCCCTTGTGTAAACATCGGGATGTTCTCCTCGACGAATACGCCGGTATGGATGGTGCCGATCGGCTTCGAAGTGGCGCCGCCGGGGCCGGCATCCTTGCCCATCTGATGGATCAGCATCTCCGGAAATGAACGAAGCGCTGACGTGTCCTGCTTGTAGCCCGGTGTCAGCATATTCGAGACATTGTTCGTGATCGAATCATGCCAGCGTTGCTGGGCTAACATGCCCGATGCAGCCGTGTAAAATCCTCTAAACATATGATCGTACCCCTATTCCGTGGTCTTCACTGGATTGCACCATCCAGATACGACGGTAACCCCGAACGCCCTGGGCCGCAGCGTGGACACGTGCGGCTTGTCCGATCTGGCCGTACACTTTCGATTCAGGATTGCCTTATATTATACTATATCGTCATTTTCCGCGCGATACTTTATCCATATTGTCCAACAGGATTCCCGTACCTTTCGCAACACAATCGAGCGGGTCTTCGGCGATCAGAACGGGCACCTTCAATTCCTCCATCATCAGCTCCTCAAGTCCATGCAGCAAAGCGCCGCCGCCGGTGAGGATGATGCCCCTGTCGATGATATCCGCTGCCAGCTCTGGCGGAGTGCGTTCCAGAACCGACTTGGTCGTGGCGATGATCGAAGCGATCGAATCAGCCAGCGCCTCCATGACCTCTTCGGAGGTGATCGTGATGCTGAGCGGCAAACCCGAAACCATATCCCGTCCGCGGATGTCCATCTCGTCCCTGCGCGCTCCGGGATAGACCGTGCCGATGCGTATCTTGATATCCTCGGCCGTTCTTTCGCCGATCAGGAGCTTGTATTTGTCCTTGATATATTTGGTGATGGCGACGTCGAACTTGTCCCCGGCAACCTTAATGGAAGAGGCGGTGACAACGTCGCCCATCGAGAGTACGGCAACATCCGTTGTACCTCCGCCTATATCGACCACCATATTGCCGCTCGGCTGGTAGATATCCATGCCAGCCCCTATAGCGGCCGCCTTGGCCTCTTCCTCCAGAAATACTTCCTTGGCACCGCTGCGTTCTGCCGCTTCACGAATCGCCTTCTGTTCCACGGATGTAATATTGCTTGGCGCGCATATGAGAATCCGCGGACGGCTGTACCATTTCTTGCCCCCGATCTTGGCGATGAAGTGACGCAACATCATCTCCGTGATCTCGAAATCGGCGATCACCCCGTCCTTCAGCGGACGTATCGCGACGATATTGCCTGGCGTACGGCCTACCATGCGGCGCGCCTCTTCGCCGACTGCCAGAACACGCTTCGTATCGTTCTCGATGGCAACGACAGACGGCTCGTTCAGCACCACCCCGCGTCCTTTGACATAGATCAACACATTCGCAGTACCCAAGTCAATACCGATATCCTTGCTAAACATATAACGGTCCTCCTAACAGCCGCTCATACGATCTGTGATCATTGGTTAGCTTGTTGATTTACTTCTCGTCGATTTTATGGATATGCATCCAATATTCGCTGTTGGTGGCCGAAATCCTTTTCTTTTTTGCATGATTTCGTCGAGAAGTCATCCAAGCTCCTCAATAACCCTGAGCTTCAGGAGTTGGAGGACACCAGATCCTCACTCGCTTCCTGTTGTTTATCCTTTCGGTATTTGATCTTGGTCGCTTCTCCTCCTCTCAAATGGCGTATGGACTTGTGGTACTCCAGGATCACCTTGACCTGGTTGGCCAGCTCGGGATTAATCTCGGGTAATCGTTCCGTCAAGTCCTTGTGCACTGTGCTCTTCGAGACGCCGAACTGCTTCGCGATGGTGCGAACGGTATTTCTCGTCTCGACGATGCAGTTGCCGATCTTGATCGTACGTTCCTTGATGTAATCGTGCACTCCCTTCGCCTCCCTGCTCGAGTTAAGTTTGGTACATTATATGAGTCGGAAGGCCATATATTCGTCGTTTCCAAGCCTGACAAGCCCAAAAACTTGGGCTTGCTCCCGATTTCGGGGCAGTTCTCCACCGGAGAGAATCCCCTTCAGGATACCCGGTCGTCCGCCCGCGGAACATGCGAAACATGAAAAAAGGGGCTGTCTGAAAAGTCCCTAAATGAAAAAGTGGACGGAAAGCCAATATGGTTTTCCGTCCATTCTTATTCCATAGTGTCTCCAGGAAGGCAGCGAGGCGGATGCTCGCCACCTTCAGTAGATTGTGGGCCATCGCCACGATCCCATACTCGGTATGCACCTTATCCAGTCCCCTC